>Ga0070681_10006105_pt1 | contig 11688 bp, 9 predicted proteins | sample KBSC83BmetaG_FD_65650 | JGI IMG/M metagenome (GOLD analysis project Ga0070681, IMG submission 65650) | Corn rhizosphere microbial communities from Kellogg Biological Station, Michigan, USA - KBS C8-3B metaG | ecosystem: Host-associated > Plants > Roots > Rhizosphere | place: USA: Michigan...
ATCGCGAGCCCGCCGGCCCGGCGCCAACGCGCCGCTCTGCGCCACCCTCCGGCGTCCCCCAGCACGCCGACTCATTTCGCCCCGACCCGGACGGATCCTGCGCAAACGGGCATATCGGGCGCATCCGCGCCGGAGGGTGGCGCGCCCTTCGAGGGAGCCGACTTCAGTGGGGCAGTCCGCCCCGGCCCGGGTCGGTGCTGGTGGGGTTGCCGGCGAAGGCCTGGGCGAAGCCGATCCAAGTGCGGGCGTCGTCACCCTCGGCCTCCAGAGCGGTGTCGGCCAGCAGGCGGCGCTGGGTCACGACCAGGGCGAAGTCGAGGGCCGAACCGGTGACCCGGTCGGCGGCCTCGGCCGGGCCCCACTCCCACACCGCCCCGTCCGGCGCGACGAGTTCGACCCGCAACGGCGCGTCGGGCAGTTCGAGGCCCCGGCTCCGGTAGGCGAAGGGGCGGGCGCGGATCCCGATGTCGCACACGTGGCGGAGTCGGCCGGTCAGCGGGCGGGTGACACCGAGGGCGTCGGCGACGTCCTGGCTGTGCGCCCACGTTTCCATGATCCGGGCGGTGATCGACGAGGCGACCGACATGTCGGGCCCGTACCAGGGGATCCGCACCCCCTCGGGCACGGCTCGGGCGGCCTCCACCAGGCTGCGGCGTTCCTCGGTGAAGCGGTCGAGCAGCTCGGCTCCGGGCATGCCCCGCCCGTAGTCCAGGGTGGCGGCGACGAACTTCTCGATGTCCTGCAACGCCTCCGCCCGGAGGGCCCGGAAGGCGTCGGGGTCGACCATCGAGAGGCGGGCGGCGCCGTCGAAGTAGGCCAGGTGGGAGAGCTGGTCTCGGACCGTCCACCCGGCGGCCGGCGTCGGGCGTTCCCAGTCCTCTTCCGGGATGCCCGCCAGGATGGCCCGCACATCATCGTGCTCGGCGAGGGCGTCGCGACCGAGGGCTTCGATGTCAGCCATCGGGGCTCTCACCTTCCTCGCCGTCGCCGGGAGAGGTGATCACGGCGATCACCTGGTCGATGTCGACCTGCCGGCCGACCTCGACGAGGATCTCCGCCACCGTGCCGTCACAGGCGGCACCGATGGTGTGCTCCATCTTCATCGCCTCGATGACGACGACCGGATCGCCCTTGGCCACCGTGTCGCCCGGAGCGGCCAGCACCTTGACCACGGTGCCCGGCATCGGGGCGACCAGGGACCCTGACGGCCGCTGCCCTTCCTTGCTGGGGAACCGGTCGACCGCCCGGAGGGCGGTGGAGCCGAGCGCCGAGTCGACGTGGATCGCACTGGCATCCTGGGGGGGACCCCCAGACCCCCGGGCGTAACGGCGGACATCGAAGCGGCGGCGGACGCCGTCGACGACGAGGTCCACCGCCTCCGGCCGGGCCTCGATGAGGGAGACCGCCAATTCCTCGCCGTCCACCGTGAAGATAGACCGGCGTTCATTTGCGAGGGGCGGGTGTCGCAGATGAACGCCCGCGTCGCGGCCGAGGCGGTAGCCGACGACCACCTCGCGCTCGGTCTCGCCAGATCCGACAGTGAAGCGGCGCACGGTCGGCGGCCCGGGGTTGTTGCGGAAGCCCGACCGCACGGCACCGAGCACGGGCGCCCCGGCCCGGTTCTCGGCCTGGGCGGCCAGCGCCGCAGCCAGGGCGTGGAGTTGCAGCGCCGGGGGTTCGAGCGCCGAGGCCAGGAGCTCCTCGGGAGGATGGCGTTCCAGGAACCCGGTGTCGGCCTTCCCGCTGCCGAACTCGTCGTGGTCGAGGATGGCCACCAGCAGGTCGCGGTTCGTGCCCACGCCGTGGATCCGGGCCCGGCGGAGGGCGTCGACGAGGAGGCGGACGGCCTCGACGCGGGTCGGGCCGGCCGCGATCACCTTGCCGAGCATGGAGTCGTAGTCGGTCCCGATCACCGACCCGGCCTCGACGCCGGAGTCGACCCGCAGGCCCGCCGCGCCAGGGAACTCCAGCGCTTCGATCCGGCCAGTCTGCGGCTGGTAGTCGTGCAGGGGGTCTTCGGCGTAGAGCCGTACTTCCACCGCGTGGCCGGACAGGCGCGCCTGGTGCACCTCGGGCGGCAGCGGCCGCCCTTCCGCGACCGCCAGCTGGAGGGCCACCAGGTCGAGGCCGGTCACCAGCTCGGTGACCGGATGCTCGACCTGGAGCCGCGTGTTCATCTCCATGAAGTAGAAGGACCCATCGGGGCCCAGGAGGCACTCCACCGTCCCGACGCCGTGGTACCCGACGGCGGTGGCGGCCGCCACGGCCGCTTCCCCCATGCGGGCCCGGAGGTCGTCGTCGACGGCGGGCGATGGCGCCTCCTCGACCAGCTTCTGGTGACGGCGCTGGACGGAGCAGTCCCGTTCGAAGAGGTGGACGACACTGCCGTGGTGGTCGCCGATCACCTGTATTTCCACGTGCCGGCCGGGCGACACGAACCGCTCCAGGAAGACCGCCGGATCACCGAAGGCGGAGGCCGCCTCCCGGGCGGCGTCCGCCACCGCCCCGGCGAGGTCCTCCGGTCGGGTGACCAGCCGCATGCCCTTGCCGCCCCCGCCGGCCGACGCCTTGACCAGCAAGGGGAATCCGACGGCGGCGCCGGCGGCGGCGATGCCGTCCTCGTCGGCCGGGAACGCCGGCGACCCTCCGCCACCGCTTTCGGCGTTCCTCACCAACGACAGGTGTTGGTCAGGAACGCCGGTTGGGGCGAGCGTGGCGCCGGGCACGACCGGCACGCCGGCCGCTTCCATCAGCCGGCGGGCCTTGATCTTCGAGCCCATCGCTTCCATGGCCTTCGGCGGCGGACCAACCCACGTCACGCCGGCCGCGATGCACGCCTCGGCGAAGGCGGCGTTCTCGGCCAGGAAGCCCCAGCCGGGGTGGACGGCGTCGGCGCCGGTCGCTTCGGCGGCGGCCAGGATCTGGTCGATGTCGAGATAGCCCCGCACGCCGTCGAGGGGGACGGCGGCGGCGGCCTCGGCCACGAAGGGCGCCCCGGCGTCGGGTGGCGTGTACACCGCCACCGGGCGGATCCCGAGTTGCCGGCAGGTGCGGAAGACGCGCCGGGCCACCTCACCCCGGTTGGCCACCAGCAACGTTCGGATCGAAGTCGGCGCTGTGCTCATGACGCTCACATCCGGAAGACGCCGAAGCCCCGCCGGCCTTCGACCACGTTGGAATGGACGGCGGACAGGCACATGCCGAGCACGTCGCGGGTGTCACGCGGGTCGATGATCCCGTCGTCGTGAACCCGGGCCGACAGGTACAGGGCCGGCGACTCCGATTCGATCTGCTCTTCGGTGGCCTTGCGCCGCTTGGCATCTTCGACCTCGTCGAACTCCCGGCCGGCGGCCATCGCAGCCTGGCGGGCCACGATCGACAGCACGCCGGCCAGCTGCTCCGGCCCCATCACCGCCGTCTTGGCGTTGGGCCAGGTGAACACGAAGCGGGGGTCGTAGGCCCGCCCCGACATGCCGTAGTTCCCGGCGCCGTACGAGGCCCCCATCATGATCGTGATGTGGGGCACCGCGCTGTTCGTCACGGCGTTGATCATCTTGGCGCCGTCCTTGATGATCCCCCGCTGCTCGTAGGCCGTCCCCACGATGTAGCCCGTGGTGTTCTGCAGGAAGATCAACGGCGTGTCGTTCTGGTTGGCCAGCAGGATGAACTCGGTGGCCTTCTGCGCCTCCTCATTCTGCAGCACGCCGTGGGCGTTGGCGAGGATGCCGACCCGGAAGCCGTGGAGGTGGGCCCAGCCGGTGACCAGCGCCGGGCCGTAGAGCGGCTTGTACTCGGAGAACTCCGAACCGTCGACGATGCGGGTCAGCACCTCGCGGGGATCGAACGGCACCTTGAGATTGACCGAGGCGATGCCCAGCAGCTCCTCGACGTCGTGGAGCGGCTCCTGCACCGGGCGGTCGGGCCCCCGGCCGAGCTTGCGGAACCCGAGGTCGGCCACGATCTGGCGGCCGATGCGGATGCAGTCGAGGTCGTCGTCGGCCATGTAGTCGGCCAGCCCGGAGACCCGCGCGTGCATGTCGGCCCCGCCGAGGGCTTCGTCCTCGGCGTCCTCGCCGGTGGCCATCTTGACCAGCGGCGGCCCGCCGAGGAACACCTTGGCCTGCTCCTTGACCAGCACGGCGTAGTCGCACATCCCCGGCACGTAGGCACCGCCGGCGGTCGAGTTGCCGAAGACCAGAGCGATGGTGGGGATGCCAATGGCCGAGAGCTGGGTGAGGTCGTGGAACAGCCGGCCGGCGGGGAGGAACAGCTCGGCCTGGCTCGGGAGGTCACCGCCGGAGGACTCGACGAGATTGATGACCGGCAGCCGGTTCTCCCTGGCGATCGTCATCGCCCGGGAGACCTTCTTCCAGGTGTAGGGATTCGAGGCCCCGGCCCGCACGGTCGGGTCGTGGGCGATCAGCACGCACTCGACGCCCGACACCACCCCGATCCCGGTGACCAGGCTCGCGCCGACCTGGAACTCCGTGCCGTAGGCGGCCACGGTGGAGAACTCGAGGAACGGCGCATCCTCGTCGAGCAGCAGCTCGATCCGCTCGTGGGCCAGCAGCCGGCCCCGGGCCTTGTGCCGCTCGGCGTACTTCGGGCCGCCCCCGGCCCGGGCCCGGGCCTGCTGCTCGTCGAGCGCGGCGAGGAGGCGGGAGAAGGCTTCGGTGTTCTCGGCGACTGCGGCGCTGTCAGGGTCGATGCGCGTCGCCAGTACGGTGCTCACCCCGGCACCGTAGCAGGTCTCGCCCGAAAGTCAATTATTCAACTCTTGGTCGAAACGTCGGCCCTCCCGCCCCACGCCGGGGACACCCGGTCGGTCATGCCCGCCGCCCACCCCGTAGCCTGGCGGGCGAAAGGGGGCACGGCATGGATCTGGGGCTGCAGGGACAGGTCGTCCTCGTCACCGGGGCCGGGCAGGGCCTGGGCCGGGAGATCGGGCTGGCCTTCGCCCGGGAGGGCGCCCACGTCGCCTTCCACTACCGGTCCTCCGGCGCCGGGGCCGAGGAGGCCGCCGCCGAGGCCGGGCGGCTGACGGGAGCGGCGCTGGCCGTCCAGGCCGACGTCCGCTCCGACGACGAGGTGGCCGCCGCCGTCGAGGCGGTCGAGACGCAGCTCGGGCCGATCGGCGTGCTCGTCAACAACGCCGCCGCCACCGGCTCGAAGCGGTTCCTCGACACGACGCCCGACGACTGGGCCTTCCAGGTCGACGTGACCGTGACGGGCACGCTGCGCGTCACCCAGGCCGTGGCCCGACGGATGGTCGACCGGAAGGCCGGTGCAATCGTGAGCCTGATGGGCGACTCGGGGCGGGTCGGCGAGTCGGGCCTGTCGGTCACCGCCACCACGCGGGCGTCGACGATGGCGCTCACCAAGTCGCTGGCCAAGGAGCTGGCCCGCTTCGGCATCCGGGCCAACTGCGTCTCGATCGGGCTGGTGGAGACGGACCGCTTCGACGAGCACGCCGGGCTCTCCGGAGCCGGGGCGCCCGACGAGGAGCGGATGAAGAAGATCCTGGCCCAGTACCCCTTGCGCCGCCTGGGGCGCCCGTCCGACGTCTCGCCGCTGGTGCTGCTGCTCGCCTCGCCGCTGTCGGGCTGGATCACCGGCCAGGTGATCTCGGTCAACGGCGGCTACGCCATGCCATGAACGATCGGGCCACGAACGATCGGGCCACGAGCGTCCTCGGGTCGGCCGTCCCCCGCAAGGAGGACCTGCGGCTCCTCACCGGCCGGGGCCGCTACGTCAGCGACCTCGTCGTGCCGGGGATGCTCCACGCCGCCTTCGTCCGCAGCCCCTTCGCCCACGCCGACGTGAGCGGCGTCGACGCTTCGGCGGCTCTCGCCGTGCCCGGCGTGGCGGCCGTGGTGGCCGGCGACGATCCGATGGTCATCGGGGTGCGGATCACCGCCCGCTCCGAGCTGCCGGGCTACGTGGAGACGAGCCAGCCGCTGCTGGCCTGGCCCAAGGTGCGCTTCGCCGGCGAGGCGGTGGCGGTCGTGGTGGCCGCCGACCGGGCCACGGCCACCGACGCCGCCGAGCTCGTCGAGGTCGGCTACGAGCCCCGGTCGGTGGTCGTCGACCCGCTGGCGGCGTTCGACGCCGGCGGCGGCGGGAACGGCGCCGGCGCCGTCGTCCACGACGCCGCCCCCGACAACGTCTACCTCCGCCGCCGCTTCGAGGCCGGCGACCCCGACGGCGCGCTGGCCGCCTCGCACCTCGTCGTCGAACGGACGTACCGCACCAACCGCCAGGCCGGCACGCCGCTCGAGGCCCGGGCGGCGCTGGCGTCGTGGGACGCCGCCGACCGCACGCTGACCCTCTGGAGCGGCACGCAGATCCCCCACCTGGCCCGCCACGCCCTCGCCGTCCTGCTCGGGGTGGCCGAGCGGCGCATCCGGGTGGTGGCGCCGGACGTGGGCGGCGGCTTCGGGGTGAAGGCGTCGCTCTATCCCGAGGAGGTCGTGGTCTGCCAGCTGGCCCTGAAACTCGGCCGGCCGGTGAAGTGGGTCGAGTCGCGCTCCGAGCACATGGTCGCCGCTCACCATGCCCGCGACCACGTCTACCGGGTGCAGGCCGGCTTCACGGAGGACGGGCGCCTGACCGCCCTCGTGGCCGACGCCGTCTGCAACGCCGGGGCGTACTCGGTCTACCCGTGGACGGCGGGGCTCGAGCCCCTCATGGCCGGCGGCCTCCTGGCCGGCCCGTACCGGGTGGAGAACTACCGCTGCGACGTGGCCGGCGTCGCCACCAACACCGCCCCCGCCGGGCCCTACCGGGGGGTGGCCCGTCCGGCCACCGTCTACGTGATGGAGCGGCTGCTGGACCACGCCGCCGGCCGGCTCGGTCTCGATCCGGTGGAGTTGCGCCGGGTCAACCTGATCACCCCGGAGGAGATCCCCTACAAGGCCGCCACCCGGCTGGTGCACGACTCCCGCACCTACGGCCGCTGCCTCGAGGAAGTCCTCGAACGCCTTGACTACCAACGGTTCCGCAAGGAGCAGGCCGCCGCCCGGGCCGAGGGGCGGCTGCTCGGCGTGGGGTTCGCCGTCTACAACGAGCTGACCGGGCTGGGCCGGGGGGCGTCGGCCGGGCCCCGCATGTCGTTCCGCACCGGCCACGAGGTGGTCACCGTGCGGCTCGACCCGCTCGGCGGGGTGACGGTCATCACCGGCGCCTCCTCGCAGGGCCAGGGCATCGAGACGACGTTCGCCCAGATCGCCGCCGAGGCGCTCGGCGTGCCCTACGACGACGTCGAGGTCCGCCTCGGCGACACCGCCGCCGGCGGCTTCGGGTTCGGGGCGTTCTCGTCCCGGCAGGGGGTGATCGGCGGCGGCGCCGTCCGCCGGGCCAGCGAGGCGGTGCGGGAGAAGGTGCTCCGCATTGCCGCCCACCTGCTGGAGGCCGCACCGGGTGACCTCACCATCGACGACGGCGAGGTGCACGCCGTCGACGCCCCGACCCGGTCGGTGTCGATGTCGACGGTGGCCCGGGTGGCCTACCTGGAATCGCAGCGCCTGCCCGACGGCGAGGAGCCCGGGCTCGAGGCCACCCGCAGTTACGACCCGATGCGGGGCACGTTCGCCGCCGGCGCCCAGGCGGCGGTGGTGGAGGTCGACGCCGACACCGGTGCGGTGGCCCTGCGCCGCTTCCTCTGCGTGGAGGACGCCGGCCGCGCCTACCACCCCGTCATCGTCGACGGCCAGGTGGCGGGCGCCGTGGCCCAGGGCATCGCCGGCGCGCTGTTCGAGCACCACGTCTACGACGACGAGGGCCAGCTGCGGACGGCGACACTGGCCGACTACCTCATGCCCTCGGCCGCCGAGCTCCCGAGCTTCGAGCTCCACCACATCGAGGACCCGGCCGACAACGCCACCGGCGCCCGCGGCGTCGGCGAGGGCGGCACGCTCGGCCCCGCCGCCGCCCTGGCCGGCGCCGTCTCCGACGCCCTCGGCACCGACGTCGACGAGCTGCCCCTGAGCCCCGAAGTCGTCTACCGGGCCGCCCAGCGCCGCAGGTGAATCAGCGTCGCGCCCGGGCCGCCCCGCCTACGGGGAAGCGGGGACGAGCATCGCTTTCACGTGCTCGGAGAGCTTGCGGAGCCGGCGTGCGTCGTTGAGGCCCCAGTCGGGAAAGGCGGTCACGAGACGCCAGAACCCGACGTAGGTGGCGTAGATGAGGATGGCCCGGTCGCGGGCCGCGGCCTTGTCGAATCCCACGCCCCGGAGGGCCTTGTCGAGATAGCTCATCCGCTCTTCGCTGATGCGGCGCATGACGGGCTCGACACGGCGGTCGGAACAGGCGGCGCACAGGGCGGCGAACACCCGGCCCCACTCCAGGCGCTCGAAACCGAACTCCAGGAAGCAGGCCAGCCGCTCCCGGGGGTCGGCGATCCGGTCGGCGCGAGCGATCACCTCGCCGGTGTCGAGCGAATGGAAGCGCTCCAGCACCGCGGCGATCAACTCGTCGCGGCTGTCGAAGTGGGCGTAGAAGCTGCCCTTCGTCACTCCGAGGTGCGTGGCGAGCCGGTCGATGCTCACGCCGAAGAGCCCGTCCTCGGCGAGGACCGCGGTCGCCCCTTCCACCCAGTCGGCCTTCGACAGCCGCGACCGTTCGCTACGTTCCGTGACCTGGTCCACCGGGGCTGCCTTGCGTACGTTACGGTATCGATACTTTCTAGTATGAATACTTCTCGGTATCAAGGATGGCGCATCAAGCAGCGCGGCGCGAGCGGCCGGGCCGGAAAAGGGGAGACGATGCGGAACGTTCGCTGGAAGCTGGTGTCGGTCGGCATCGCCGCCGCCTCGCTGGCCCTCGTGCCGGCCGTCGCCTCGGCGGCGAGCCCGCCGCCCTGGGTGGGAGACATCCCGGGACTGGCCCCCGTCGCCCCGGACGGCACGCCGGCGGCCGCCCCCGTCCGCCTCGAGGGCTGCACGCAGACGCTCGACCTGTTCCGCGACGAGCCCGACCGCGTCCGGCAGTTCGTCCCGGCCCGCTATGAGCTCGGCCACAACGCCTACTTCGGTCCGGGCTCGGCGACGATCTTCGCCTCCCTGCTGGCCTGCGACCGGGCCGCCGTCGAGGGCGGCCCGGCGGCGCCCGTCCTGCTGGCGATGATCGGCGTCCAGGTGCGCTCGGGCCCGACGGCGGGCGACAGCCTGTTCGACCCCATGTGGGACGCCTACAACCGCTCCACGCTCAACTTCCTGCCGTCGTCGAGCTGGTACCTGATGACGGCCCAGACGAACAACCCCGCCGTCGCCGCCTTCCTCGGCCGGTCGGGGCTCGAGGTGGAGACCGTGCCGGGCCTCGCCTTCCAGACGCACTACTTCGGCACGGCGAAGAGCGACCGGGCCGACGTCCCGTCGGCGGTGTCGCCCTGGCGGGCCGAGACGACGACGATGTTCCCCGACTGCTGCTTCTTCCACAACCATGACTTCGTGTTCTGGCAGGACGGGCCCCGGGGGACGGCGAGCTTCCTGCAGCACCTGCACTCGATGATCGACTCGTCGTGCGGCTACCAGCTCCACGCCGCCGTGCACGCCGTCCAGCGGGGGTGCGGGGCCAAGCTCGAGGTGGAGCCGGGCAGCGCCCTGGCCGACTTCCTCGGGGGCTCGTCGCGGGAGACGAGCATGGTGTTCAACCACCCCGACAGCCGCGCCTCGGGCTACCTCACGCTGCCGCCCCGCTGAGCGGCGACGGTCAGCCGGCGGTGTGGCCGTTGTAGCGGCGGCCGTGGGGCTCGGCGGCGGCGTAGGACTCCATCGTGTAGCCGACAGTGCGGCCCGGGCCTTCGGTGCGGGCGAGGCGGAAACCGGGCTCGTCCTTCGGGCGGTTGACGATGAAGGCCAGCGCGGTCGTCTGGCGGCCGAGGCCGGCGTCGTAGGCGGTCAGCCGGATGTAGTGGCCCGGGAAGCTCTCCCGGCAGCGGTTCACCTCGCCCACCACCGCCTCGGCGTCGTGGACGTCGAAGTAGGGCAGGCCCCACATCTCCCAGTAGACGTTGCGGGGATGGGGGTCGTCGCTGTACTCGACGGCCAGTGCCCACCCCCGGTCGACGGCGTAGCGGACCTGGGCGGCGATCTCCTCGTCGGTCAGGTCGGGCAGATGGGAGAAGGTCCCCTGAGTCAGTCGCACGGCGTCATCTCTCCTCGTCGGGTGGGAATGGGTCGCCGGCCAGGACCCGGCTGGCCAGGAAATCCTCGGGTTCGATCCGCAGCAGGTCGCTCCGGCCGACCGGCGCCCCGGCCGACACGATCCGGTTGGCCTGGCGGAGCCGGGCCCGCTCCAGGGCGTTGCGGACGCTGCGGGCGTTGGCGAATCGGGGCTGCTCCCGCCGGCGGTCGAGGTACTGGTGGAAGACCTCCCGGGTCTCGGGCGTGAACTCGTACGACTGCTGGGCCAGCATCAGGTCGCCGATGGCCACCAGCTCGTCGACGGTGTAGTCGGGGAAGTCGATGTGGTGGGCGATCCGGGAGCTCATCCCGGGGTTCGAGGAGAAGAACCCGTCCATCCGGTCCTTGTAACCGGCCAGGATCACGACCAGGTTCTCCCGCTGGTTCTCCATGACCTGCAACAGGATCTCGATGGCCTCCTGGCCGTAGTCGCGCTCGTTCTCCGGCCGGTGGAGGTAGTAGGCCTCGTCGATGAACAGCACCCCGCCCATGGCCCGGGCCAGGACCTCTTTGGTCTTGGGGGCGGTGTGGCCGATGTACTGGCCGACCATCTCGTCCCGGGTCACGGAGACGAGGTGGCCCTTCTGGAGGTACCCGAGCCCCTTGAGGAGCCGGGCCATTCGAAGGGCCACCGTCGTCTTCCCCGTCCCCGGCCCGCCGGTGAAGCACATGTGGAGGGTCGGGCGGGTGCTCTCGATCCCGAACCGCTGCCGCAGCCGGTCGACGAGCAGCAGCGCGGCGATCTCCCGGATGCGGGTCTTGACCGGCACGAGGCCGACCAGCTCCCGGTCGAGCCCGTCGAGGATCTCGTCGGTGTCGGTGGCGCGCCGCTCCTCGTCGACGTCGACGGTGGCATCGGAGGAGAGCGGCTCAGGGAACGCGCTCTCCTGTTCCGCCACACCATTGCGCGGCGCCCCGTTCCGCGGCGGCGGCGCCTCCCCGAAGCGCATCTCAGACGCCCATCTCAGGCACTCGGCGTCGCCACGACGTCGGGCGTGTCGGTCGACTCGTAGTTGAAGGTGATGTCGCCCCAGGTGTCGAGGGCCACCTGCAGCTCGGGGCTGCCCTTGGCCGCGGCGTTGAGGATGTCGCGCCCCTCGGTGAAGTAGTCGCGCCCCTCGTTGCGGGCCTTGACCATGGCCTCCAGGGCGACCCGGTTGGCGGTGGCGCCGGCGGCGATGCCCATGGGGTGGCCGATGGTGCCGCCGCCGAACTGGAGCACGACGTCCTCGCCCAGGTAATGCAGCAGCTGGTGCATCTGGCCGGCGTGGATGCCGCCCGATGCCACCGGCATGACGCCGGGCATCGACGCCCAGTCCTGGTCGAAGTAGAGGCCCTTGGTCAGGTCGGCGTCGATGTGCTCGAGGCGGAGCGTGTCGTAGTACCCCTGGATGATGTTGGGGTCGCCCTCCAGCTTGCCCACCACCGTCCCGGAGTGGATGTGGTCGACGCCGAGGAGCCGGCACCACTTGGCGATCACCCGGAAGTTGACGCCGTGGTTCTTCTG
>Ga0070681_10006106_pt1 | contig 11688 bp, 7 predicted proteins | sample KBSC83BmetaG_FD_65650 | JGI IMG/M metagenome (GOLD analysis project Ga0070681, IMG submission 65650) | Corn rhizosphere microbial communities from Kellogg Biological Station, Michigan, USA - KBS C8-3B metaG | ecosystem: Host-associated > Plants > Roots > Rhizosphere | place: USA: Michigan...
GATGCGGCTAAGAAAGCAAGCAGACTACGACAACCGGCAAGAAACGGATTTGGCGCGAAGGACATGATCGAAACTCCAGCTTAATCACTTTCCAAGATTCACTATGGCACATTGCACCCCAACGATTCTGTGCAAGATTGCTCGCTTCAAGGAGAATTGACATTTCTTGCCAGAATCGATATCCAGGACTGTCCAAGCTCGCAAAGTGAGCAATTCAGATCAGCTATTCATTCCTGTTGCGTCCATAATCGTTAATGAGACGAGCACTTCCTCTCTCTTTCAGGTCCTCTGAGCTAAGTCAGCATATCTGAAGTTCTCTCCTCTTAGTTCCGTACAAACCTAAAGGAAAACTTTCCATGAAGAAAACACTGTCAGTGTTGTTGATCAGCGCTATGGGAATGGTTGGAACCTTCGCCTGGGCAGCGTCAGCGCGGCAAGATTCAGTCGCCCGGCTGGATTCCTCGGTTGACGTCTTACACGCGATTATGGCGACTCCGGATAAAGGCATCCCAGAAGAGGTGTTGAGCAATGCAAAGTGCATCCTCGTAGTGCCCAATATGATCAAAGGTGGCTTCATCTTTGGAGGCAAGCACGGACGCGGCGTTGCTACCTGCCGTACAGCCGAAGGCTGGAGCGCACCGGCTTTCGTGTCGATTGGCGGAGGGAGCGCGGGATTTCAGATCGGCCTCGAAGGCGTCGACCTGGTCATGCTGATTATGAACGATCAGGGGTTCCAGCATTTGCTATCGAGCAAATTTGCACTCACGGGAGAAGGATCGGTTGCAGCAGGCCCAGTCGGACGTCATGCGTCCGCGGGAACAGACTGGAAGATGAACACTGAAGTTCTGACTTATTCGCGCTCCAAAGGTGTGTTCGCCGGCTTGACTTTAGAAGGTGCAGTGGTCGAGCAGGATAACGACTCCACTCACGCTATTTACGGCAAGCACATGATGTTCCGCAATATCCTTTCGGGAAAGGCCTCGACTCCGCGCAGCGCAGATGCATTTCTGAAAGCCGTGTCCGATGCAAGCCAGCAAGCAAAGATTGCTGAAGTAAACGATGAAAATAAATAGTGCACCAGGACGTGACAACTGGACCCTGAGCTGGCCGGAACTCAAACCGTTCCGGTCAGCGCGAAGTCTTTTGGAAAGATGGACGTTATCCGGTCGGATACAGTGTTGGAGAGTGCAAAGTTATGATACGTAATCTGCGGAAGGTTCTTTGGCTGCAAGTCTTCTGCTTAGGCGTTTGGCCGCTCTTGGTGTTTGCTCAGTCTTCTAATCTGGTGCAAAATCTGGAGGCCTGCAAATCCGGCAGCGAGTCGTGTGATCCATCTAAGTTGAGTGCAACGCAGTTGGCTGATGTAGCCTTCACCGGTCACGGACGCAATGTTGTGAATTGCAGGAATGGCTATTCTTCCTGTAATCTTGCCGGGCTTACTGAACCGGAAACTATCGCCTTAGCCGTCGCCAATCACCAGAGGAATGTGTCCGACTGCAATGACGGGATGCAATCCTGTGACCGCTCAAAACTGACTCTGCTTGAGACTCGCGAAATAGACGCATCCCAGCGCCAAAGCAACCTGGCTGCCTGCAAAGATGGATCGGGCACCTGCGATCGATCTAAACTAACTTCGTCGGAAACGGCGGACGTGAATATCGCCCGTCAACAACTTAATGCGTCCGACTGTGAAAATGGCTCTGGCACTTGCGATCAGGCCCAGCTAACTCCTACGCAAGCCAGGGATGCGTATGCTTCGGAACACCGGCGCAACGTACAGAATTGTGGACACGGCTGGGGCGAATGCGACCATTCCAAACTGACTCCCGAAGAGTCGAAAAAAACCGCGTACTTCGAAAAACAGCGCAACCTGGCGTCCTGCAAGGACGGTGAGGAAACTTGTGACTATGCAAGGCTGTCACCCAGCGAAGCTAAGATGCTGGCCGACGCAGAACGCAAGCGGAATTACACCGCTTGTCTGACCGGGTACGGCTATTGCGATTCTTCCCGACTCACAGTTGAGGAGACGCGTGCGATGCGTCCAACCCCCGAGAGTGTGGGCGAAGTTGTTTCCCAGTGAATTATGATTCAACGACACTGTCCACATTGCGCTAGCGAACTGGTGAGAGCCCGACGCACCAATCAGCAATCAGTGCCAGGAATCGCGCCAGCCGTATCTTCTGGCTGGCGTTGCGGCATCTGCGGACGCGAGTTTAGTACCGAGCAGATCCGTGACAGCAAGCGTGCCAAGGCTGCGACGGCGAGCGCGGCATTACGCTAGATCGCCTTGGCCCCCAATGCACTTAGAATCATTCACTTACCCCGTAGTTATTAACTCTTACATCAATCGAATATTGCAAACATTTACTATTGTCGATCTTCGTAATTCCTTGTTTTCAGGAGGTTATTGTGTCCTGGAGCGCAGCCCGTTTGCTTGGCGTCTTCCCTGCTTAGCCAAGAAAAACTCTGGCGATCCGAAACGGCGGGGCGGTTCAGAGGAATGGCGGGGCGCCCTCGCCAGTGAATTGATTGCCTTGAGCACAGAATGGCGGGACGAGTTGCCCCTTGCAAAGCAGGTCTCATTACGATTGCAACTCCTCCCTTCAGGCAACATTCATTTTCATCAGCTACGATGTGCTCAACCGGAGCCAAACTCCGGCCAAAAGAACGGAGGCTGCATCGGTGCAAAACAAGCTCCTGTTGACAGTGACCGCAGCGATCTTGGCATTCGCGTCGTTCTCACAAGCTCAGGCACCCGCCCCAACTCTCAAGAAAATCGCAGAGTTCAATTTACCTGGGCCTCCTGGAAAGCGGTTTGACTACTTGACCATTGATCCTGAAGATCACTATCTGATCTCAGCACACCTGGCCGCGGGCCAGACATACGTGATTGACTCGCGCACGAACAAGGTTGTAGCGACGGTCGCAGATACTCCCGGAGCGGAAGGTGTCGAGTACGTACCCGAGTTGAAGAAGTTCTACACTTCGAATGCCGGAGATAACACCATTGGTGTCGTGGACATGCACACAATGAAAGTCGTGAAGAAGCTACCGACCGAACGCAAGCCCGACGGAAGCGCATACGCACCGCCGTTCCACAAGCTGTACGTTTCGGACGAGCGGGGCAAAGCCGAGGCGATCGTTAACGTGATGAAAGATGAGATCGTGAAAACTCTTCACTTCAAGAGTGAAACCGGCATGCCGCAGTACGATCCGGTTGCTCACAAGGTATACGTGAATTTGCAGGATGAAAATATCTTTGCTGTCATTGATCCGGCCACGGACGAGGTGATCGGCCGATATCCGGTAGGACGCTGTAAAGGGAATCACGGCATGACTCTTGATCCGGAGCACCATCGCGCGTTCCTTTCATGCGAAGAAAACAATCTAATGACAGTGTTCGATCTCGATAAGCATGAGCCCATCGCATATCTTGATATGGCGGGTGGTCCGGATGTGATCAAATTTGATCCAGGGCTAGGCAGAATCTACGCCGCTTGTTACACGGGAGCTATTTCCGTTTTTCATCAAGATGACCCCCAGCACTACAGAAAGCTGGAAGATTTCAAAGTTCAACACGCCGTACACAGCCTCGCAGTGGATCTCGAAACCCACCGCGTCTATACCCCCGAGCAGGAGGAAAACGGAAAGCCTGTAGCCCGCATGATTGTGTACGAGCCTGTGACTGGAAAATAAGGGGAGGTCAACAGTCAGTGCAGTCCTTTGCCCGCTGTGAACTCCATGCTCTTATGCGAATCCTGTTAGTAGAAGACGAGAAGAAAATGAGTTCTGGTGCACAAAATGAATGCCGGTCGGGACACGTATCGTATTCAAGTGGCGGTCCCAATGGACGATTTCTACGATGCCATTGATCGATTCAAGTGGATGGTTCTGCTGTGCGATGCTTGCCTGAAAGGTCGTATGTACTGTGATCAGTTAAGCGGGCGATAAACTGTGCTTCTGCCATTCCTGGTTGGTTGAGGTGAAACAATTGAAGCTCTTGCAACGGTTGAGTCTCGCTGGTCTTCTTCTCGTTTGGCTGGGATTGATTCCGCTCGGTGAAGCGATAGCTGACGCGCAAACTGCGATCAAAACGCCTGCTAGTCCGCTAACCCTAGATCAGGCAGTTGATTTTGCTCTGAGCAACTATCCAGCAGTCCGAGCATCCATGGAACGTGCGCTGGCCTCGAAAGAAGGCGTTAGCCTTTCTCGAACTACCTATCTGCCGCGCACCGATCTGCTTTGGCAGTCCGATCGCGCTACGCGAAACAATATTTTTGGCTTGCTTCTTCCTCAGTCAGTGGTTCCTTCGATCTCAGGTCCGGTTCTTTCCAGTACATCTGATCGAGGCGTTTGGGGAAGTGCGGCAGGAATCCTGGTGTCTTGGGAACCTTTTGACTTTGGGTATCGTGGCGCAAATGTAGAGGTGGCGAAGGCGGCGCAAAGCCGGGCAAACGCTGAACTATCACTCACTAAGCTGGATGTGGCCGGGGCGGTAGGAGACGCCTTCTTGCGGCTCGCCGCGGCACAACAGCAAGTGCAGGTTGCCGAGGCAGACGTCGATCGAAGACAAGTGCTTTCCACATCAGTTCATGCGCTGGTTAGGGAGGAACTGCGACCCGGCGCCGATGCCTCCCGTGCCGACGCAGAACTCGCGGCGGCTAAGATCCAACTGATCCGCGCCCAGGAAGTTGAACGGGAGAGCGTGGCTACATTCGCGGAATTGTTGGGCATTTCGGGCACCAAAGTTGCTATCGATGCTCATTATGTCTTAACCACATCCCCAACACCCTATGCTTCACGAATCGGCCTTGCAGATCACCCTTCAGTGCTGATCGCAACCTCGACATTATTTGAAACCAAAGCCAGAGAGAACGTGCTGAGCAAGTCCTATTACCCGCGATTTAATTTGCAGGGTTCGTTCTCGGGTCGTGGAAGCGGGGCGAACCCGGACGGCACTTTCGGAACAGGAACGGATGGGCTCGATCTGATGCGGCATAACTGGGCGGTTGGTTTAACTGCAACGTTCTCCGTCCTGGATTTTCCGTCGCTGCACTTTAAGAAACAGATCGAACAGTCCAACGAACGTGCACAGCGGGCCGACTATGACAAGACAGTCCAAACGTTGACTGCGCAGATAGAGCGGACCAAAGCTGCGTATGACAGCGCGGTCTTGATCAGTCAGAACACCCCCATCGAGCTGGAAGCCGCACGATTGGGGGAAACACAGGCGAAGGCTCGATACCAAGCCGCGCTGGCTCCGATTATCGAAGTCGCGGAAGCCCAGCGACTGTTAGTGCAAGCCGAAATTGAAGACAATCTTGCCCGCCTCACAGTTTGGCGGGCCCTGCTGGGCGAAGCACTGGCCCAAGGCGATCTCCAGCCGTTCCTGGAACTAGCGCGCAAGCCTGCGTCAGGAGGCCAGTGAGATGTGGTTAATCCGGATAGGGCTTCGGCGCCCTTTGACAATACTGGTAGCAGTGATTTCCGTTGGTCTCATATCAGTGTTGGCTCTGATGCGAATGCCGGTCGATATCTTTCCGAATCTAAACCTGCCTGTCATTTATGTCGCACAGCCCTACGGGGGTATGTCGCCCGCGCAGATGGAAGGCTATCTCGTCTACTACTACGAATATCACTTCCTCTACATCACCGGTATTGAAAGCGTCGAATCAAAATCGATTCAAAATGTTGGGCTGCTCAAACTCACGTTTCATCCTGGCACGGACATGAGTCAGGCTCTAGCTCAGACGATCTCATACGTGGATCGGGCGCGTGCGTTCATGCCTGCCGGTACCGTTCCGCCATTTGTAATGCGCTTTGACGCGGGAAGTGTCCCGGTAGGGTTCCTTGTGTTTTCGAGTCAGACTCGCGGGCTGGGAGAAATTCAGGATCTCGCTTTGAATCGCGTCCGCCCTCTGTTTGCGACGCTTCCAGGTGTCTCGGCCCCGCCGCCGTTTGGAGGCAACCAACGCACAATCGTAATCACTGTCGATCCAGATCGACTGCGCGCGTACCGCATGTCTCCGGAAGAAGTGGTAAAGGCGGTAAGTGCCGGAAACATCATCATGCCCGCCGGCAATATCCGAGCCGGAGACTTGCAGCCCATGGTGCCCATCAACTCAGTGGTTCCGAATGTTCAGGAACTGGGTGACTTGCCGATCCGGGTGGGTTCTGGTCCAACGGTTTTTCTGCACGATCTTGGGAAAATCTCGGATTCGAGCGACGTTCTGACCGGATACGCGTTGGTGAACGGACGCCGAGCCATCTACCTGTCTGTGACGAAGCGTGCGGATGCGTCCACAGTTGCCGTAGTGAACGAAGTCAAGAGCAGCATTTCGCGTTTTCGATCGCTTATTCCTGACGACATCAAAATCAGCTACGAACTTGATCAATCGACATACGTAAAGAATGCCCTTTCGTCTCTGGTGCGCGAGGGCATCCTTGGGGCGGTGCTGACCGGACTGATGGTCCTGCTCTTCCTAAGAGACTTGCGCAGTGCAGCGATTGTCGTCACGACCATCCCGTTTGCATTGCTTACCGCCGTTGTGGCGCTGTGGGGAGCAGGCCAGACCATCAACACGATGACGCTGGGAGGGTTGGCATTGGCGGTAGGAATTTTGGTCGATGAGGCAACCGTCGCGATCGAGAACATTCACACCCATCTCGGACAGGGCGTTTCGCACGCCAACGCAGTACTGGAGGCGAGCCGTGAAGTTGTCATACCGCGCTTACTTGCGATGCTCTGCGTCCTATCGGTATTCGTCCCGTCATTTTTCATGACAGGCATCGCGAGAAGTTTGTTCGTTCCGCTCTCGCTCTCCGTAGGATTTGCGATGGCTGCTTCCTACTTTCTATCCAGTTCTCTTGTCCCTGTGATGTCAACTTGGATCCTTCGAGAAGCAGTTCATTCTGAACGCAATACCAAATCGCATTTGGCTGAGTGGCGGGAGCGCCTCGGCCGGGTCCTCGGGAAGCTGATGGGACACCGCAAGGTCGTATTGGCGGTGTACTTAGTGATCACCTTGGCTGTGATTCTCCTCCTGGGACCGCTCATGGGACGCGAGATCTTTCCCAGGGTCAATGCTGGACAGTTTCAGCTACGGTTTCGTGCGCCCATTGGCACTCGAGTTGGCGCAACAGAGGTCATGGCGCTTCGCGTCCTTGACGAAATTCACAAAGTTGCAGGTGCCAACAATGTTGCTGTGACACTCGGATACGTGGGAACCCAACCTCCCGCGTATCCGATCAACACGATTTTCCTGTGGACGAGTGGCCCTCACGAAGCAATATTGCGAGTCGCGCTTAAAGCTGACGCATCGATCTCCATAGCGAATCTTGAAGAGCAGCTCCGAGCGAAACTGCCAAGTATCTTTCCGGGAAGCCAATTTTCCTTCGAAGCGGGTGACATTGTAAGCCAGACCATGAACTTCGGTGCTCCCACTCCGGTCGAAGTGGCTGTTAACGGACCGACCCTGCAGGACGATAGGCGATATGCAGAAAAACTTCTCGTTGAACTAGGCCGGATACCGGCTTTGCGCGATCTTCAGTTCGAGCAGCCTCTTGACTACCCAAGCGTCGAAGTAAACGTCAATCGAGAGCTTGCAGGGCAGCTTGGTGTGAGTGTCGAACAGGTGGGGAGGTCGCTGGTTGCGGCGACCTCGTCCAGTCGTTTTGTCACTCCGAACTACTGGGCTGATCCGCGGTCCGGAATCGCTTATCAGGTGCAAGTTGAATTGCCTCAGCCCCAGGTCGCCTCAATCCAGGACATCGCCAATATCCCTATAACCCGCAGTGACGCAATCCATCCGCTGGTCGGAGACGTCGCACAGGTTCGGAACAGCACGATGGTTGGAGAATATGACAGGCTGAATGGTCAAAGAATGATCACCATTTCCGCCAACGTGGTTGGCGAAGACCTGGGGCGGGTTGCGAGCCGGATAGACAAAGTGATTGTTCGCGCTGGTACTCCTCCACGCGGAGTGACGGTGCGGGTAAGAGGACAGATAGCCCCGATGCGCGAAACCCTTACCAATCTCGCGATTGGACTGGGGCTCGCGATTCTGGTTATCTTCCTGCTGTTGTCCGCGAACTTTCAATCGATGCGACTGTCACTGGTTGTGCTGTCAACGATTCCCGCCGTAATCTCCGGCGTGATTATCATGCTTCTGATTACGGGCACGACGTTAAACATCCAATCCTTCATGGGAGCGATCATGGCCATTGGAGTGGCTGTCGCAAACGCAATTCTGCTGGTGACGTTTGCGGAGCAATCCCGCCGCGCAGGCGTTCATGCGACAGAAGCTGCCATTCATGGTGCGGAGAGCCGCATGCGTCCGATTCTGATGACTAGCATGGCGATGATCGTGGGCATGATTCCAATGGCGGTCGCGTTGGGCGCCGGCGCGGAACAAACGGCACCCCTTGGACGAGCCGTGATAGGAGGACTGTTGGCTGCGACTATCGCAAGTCTGCTGATTCTACCTTCGATATTTTCTCTAGTTCAGGAGCGGGCTGGCACGCTTTCGCCTTCACTGGATCCCGAAGATCCAGAGAGCCGCTATGCTGCGCGCGCAAACTTGGGCGAGAACCCGACCGGAGGTGAACGTTGAGGCTCACGAGTACCATCACGATTTTTGCCAGTCTGGGGCTTCTGATTTCGTGCGGCAAAGATGATGCCACGTCAGCCAAAGCCGCACCTCCCGAGCCGGCTGCAAAAGTTCAAGTCACGAAGGTCGTCGCGCAGAAACTTGCGCTGACGGTTCACTTGCCAGGCGAAATTGAGCCATACGAAGTCGTAGCCGTTTTTCCCAAGGTGACCGGGTTTGTCAAATCCATTTCCGTAGACCGGGGCTCGCATGTTAAAGAAGGGCAAATTATTGCTCACCTCGAAGCTCCGGAGTTAGTCGCACAACGTTCCGAGGCGCAATCCAAGCTTCAGGCTGCTCAGGCTCAGTTTGCCGCGGCGGAAGCAAAAGTCGCATCAGATGAGGGTACTTATGAGCATCTCAAGGCAGCGGCGGCGACACCCGGTGTGGTTGCAGGTAACGATTTGTTCGTGTCTCAAAAGGCTCTGGATGCCGATCGTGCCCAGTTGACGGCTCAGCAAGAAAACGTAAACGCTGCGCAACAATCGCTTCAGGCAATTACACAGACCGAGGCGTACTTGCAGGTAAAGGCGCCTTTTGATGGGGTCGTGACCGAGCGAAATGTGCATCCGGGAGCACTGGTTGGACCGGCTGGCGCACCTGGATCTGCGCTTCCGATGCTGCGTATTGAGACGTTATCCCGACTGCGCATCGTGGTGCCCGTTCCTGAAACGTATGCTGCAGGAGTACCCGAAGGCACCAAAGTCGAATTTACGGTGCCGTCCTTTCCGGGCCGGATTTTCAGGGGCACGATTGCACGCATCGCACATTCCGTTGACATCAAAACGCGTACGATGCCCGTCGAGTTGGAAGCTGCAAACGTGAAAGGCGAGCTATCGCCCGGTACTTTCTCCGATGTTCTTTGGCCTGTACGGAGATCCTATCCAACTCTTTTCGTTCCAACGTCGTCGGTTGCCAATACCCTCGAACGAGCGTTTGTTGTCCGTATTCGCGACGGGAAATCAGAGTGGATAGATATAAAAACTGGGGTCACGGTGGACAAAATGACAGAAGTCTTCGGCGATCTGCACGAAGGCGATATAGTGGCCGTTCGTGGAACCGATGAACTGCGGGCTGGCACCGCGGTTTCACCCCAGCAAAGTCAAGTGAAGTAGTTATTGCGGGTGCTTGCCTCGGACGCATCGTCGAAACCGACGTTACGCAATATGCGAGTGTCTAGTGACCGGTCTCCGAGTAAAGCGGTCCCGAGTCTCTTGAGGGCGGATCCGAAACGGCACGAATATACGCGATTAGAGCCTGTATCTCTGACTTGCTGAGGGTATTTCCCCAAGCAGGCATCAGCGCAGATTTCTGCAGCGCCGGACCGCCATTTGTGATGATTGCATTCAGATCGGCATCCGTGAGTTTGCTCAGCGTAGCTTTTTCGCTGAAAGGATGTGGCTTCACCTCAAGGTTGTCGTAATTCGAGACGCGCTCTACGGTGGATTCGGAGTTATGGCAGCGGTCACAGTATTGATCGTTCAGACGACGACCGAGTGTCTGCCGATATCCGAGAGCGATCTCCTCCAGTTTGAGTTCCACCTTGTTGTGGGACTTGTCCAAGGTGAAGGCCGTGATCTGGTAGCGTCCGGCCATTCCTCCGAGTGAGACGTTGGTCGTAACCTGGCCGCTGGAGTCGGAGAGGCCGCGGGGCGGGTCGAGGGTGACGCCGGGTGCCGCAGCGAATTCAACGAGCGCTCCCGGAATTGCTGCTCCCTGCGCATCGTTGACTTGCACAATCAGCGGCTGCGGCAGCAGGCTCCCAGTTTGAGCGAACTGCTTTCCGCCACTCGATTCGACGATGGCGGCTCCCACAGCGGTGGGCGTCGGCCCAGGGGCAGAAGCGCTTTTACGCGAGCAGGAAGTTCCGAGCATGACAAATCCCAGAAGGAATGCAATATAGACTTTCATCGTTTTGCGACCTCCCGAGCATGGGAGTTGCTATTTGCTGCCTTGGATGATCGGGAGGATTTCTCCCCGCCTTTTTGTGATATTAGAAACGCGGTGAGGGCACGAGCGTCTTCATCGTTCATAGCGCGGTTCGGCTCTACCGTTCCCGGGCGCAAAGATTGCGGATTCCTCATCCACTCATAGATCCATGCTGCGGTCAGCCGGGATCCAACATGCGTCAATGTCGGCCCGATGTAGCCCTTGTCTGTCTTTGTGTCCACGATATGGCATCCCTGGCACGAATACTTCCCGTAGAACAGTTGCTTGCCGAGCTCGATTTGTCCCTGCGAATAACCGCCCAGGGGCATGGAATCCCGATCGACCTTGGGACTCTGATACACAGTCATGATGTAATCCGCGAGCTCGTTGACTTCGCCGTCGGTGAGATTGAACCGTGGCATGCGACGGATGAGGGCCGGACGGAGCGTTCCCGGATTTTTAAAAAACTGCACCAGCCAATCGCGCTGGACCGAACTGCCTTCCCACGTGAGGTCAGGAGCCATGTCTGAGCCATGCCCATTGATGCGGTGGCAACTGAAGCAGGCAAGATCAGTCATCAATTTTCCGGCTTTGCCCGCTGGCTGGTAGTCCGTCTCCACTCGGCCTGGTACCGCGAGTGAAGAAGGCAGAGTGTACGAACGCTCATTCAGCGAAAGCAATGCAGTCGTGAGTGCGTCAATCTGCTGAGGAGTGAAGGTGTACTGCGGCATCTTCAGGCCGGGCGAGAACGCGCGGGGATTCTTGATCTTTCCGGCGATGTAATCCGGCAATGTGTGCTGCATGCCCGACAGGAAGATGAGTTGCGTGACGGGCTTGCTCCCGATGCGGCTCAACTCCGGAGCGAAGTTCTCCGGTTTCCTGATGCCCGCGATTTCATGGCATGACGCGCAACCATAGTCCGATACCAGGCGCTTGCCGTGAGCGACCTGCTCCGGCGTTGCGGTATCGAGGTGAACGTTAGAGAGGAAATCAGAATCCGCCTTACCCTGGAGGAACCCGCCCAGCATTGCTACCTGTCCATCATTGAAGCGGTAATGGGGCATTCCGGTAGCGGGATTGTAGGCTCGAGGATTCCGCAACCAGGCCTGCA
>Ga0070681_10006108_pt1 | contig 11687 bp, 13 predicted proteins | sample KBSC83BmetaG_FD_65650 | JGI IMG/M metagenome (GOLD analysis project Ga0070681, IMG submission 65650) | Corn rhizosphere microbial communities from Kellogg Biological Station, Michigan, USA - KBS C8-3B metaG | ecosystem: Host-associated > Plants > Roots > Rhizosphere | place: USA: Michigan...
GAACGACGATCGGTTCGGCGACGAATGGCGTCGAGCGTCGTTCAGGTCGCTGCTGGCGATCCCCGTGCACGGAGAGCAAGCGGAGCTCGTCGTGGTCTTCTTCGACGAGCCGCACACGTTCTCGCATGACGATCTCGAGCTTGCGCAACAGGTCGCGCGCGCGTCGCGCGGCGCCTTCGAGCGCAGCCGTCTCTTCGACGCCGAGCGCACGGCGCGTTCCCTCGCGCAGCAGCTGGCGCGCACCGGGAGCTTGCTGGCGACCGAGCTCGACCCGGCCGCTGTGGTCGACGCGGTGGTCGCAGAGGCGTGCGAGCTGCTGCGCGTGGACGCGGCGACGCTCATGTCGCTCGACGACCGCGATCTGGTGATCACTGCGGCGGTGGGCGACAGCGCCGACGGCGTGATCGGCACCCGGTCGCCGCTCGGGGCGAGCGCGCCGGGAGACGTCGTTCGCTCCCGCGCGCCCGCGATGTACGACGACGCGTCGCAGAACGACAGCCTGCGCGAACGCGACGCCTTCCTCACAGCCGGCCACGCTGCGTACCTCGGTGTTCCGCTGAGCGCGCCCGACGGTGGGCTCTACGGCGTGCTGTCCGTCTACGGCCGAGAGCCGCGGGTCTGGCGTGAAGAAGAGGTACAGGCGCTCGCTGCGCTCGCGGCGAACGCGTCCGCGGCGCTGACGAACGCCGAGCTGTACCAGCGCGTCGCCGTCGAGCGCGAGCAGAGCGTTGCGATCCTCGCGAACATCGCGGACGGGATCGTCGCCGTCGACCGAGACGGGCACGTGGTGCTGTGGAACCGCTCGGCCGAGGAGATCACCGCGGTCCCCGCGAGCGAGGCCGTGGGCCGCACTCCCTTCCAGGTGCTGCAGCGCGAGCTCGAGTCGGAGACCGGCGGCACCAACCGCCTCGTCGCGATCAAGCGCGGGCAGGACGACGTGTGGCTGTCGCTCTCGGAGACCGTGATGCGCGACCCGACAGGCTCGGTCGCAGGCCGCATCTTCGCGTTCCGCGACATCTCGTCCGAGCACGAGCTCGAGCAGATGAAGACCGACTTCGTCTCGACGGTGTCGGTCGAGCTGCGCACACCGCTGACGTCGATCTACGGCTTTGCACAGACGCTGCTGCGCGAGGACGTCAGCTTCTCCGACGTCGAGCGGCGCACGTTCCTCGAGTTCATCGCCCGCGAGTCGGCAGGGCTCACGACGATCGTGGACGCGCTGCTCAACGCGGCGCGGCTCGACAGGGGCGACCTGACAGTGACCCTCGCGCCGACAGATGTCGTCGATGTCGTCCATACCGTGGTTGCGACGGCCTCGGGCCACGCGAACGGCCACCAGTTCGTCGCAGAGGTCGACGGCGGTCCGGCGCGCGCGAACGCCGATCCGGACAAGTTGCGCCAGGTGCTCGACCAGCTCGTTGCGAACGCGGTCAAGTTCTCGCCCGGCGGCGGCACGGTGACCGTGTCGGTCGAGCGCCGCTCGGACGCGATCCAGATCGCCGTCGCGGACGAAGGCGTCGGCATTCCTGCCGGCGACGTCGACCGAATCTTCTCCAAGTTCACGAAAGTGGCGGCTGGGCCGGGCACCGGGCTCGGGCTGTTCATCGCGCGCGGGCTCGTGCGCGAGATGGGAGGACGGATGTGGGTGGAATCGACCGACGGGGTCGGCGCGCGGTTCGTGTTCGCGCTCGCGCTCGCCGAGGATGTGTGAGATTGCCCGGATGCAAGGCATAAGGGAGGAACCAATGCCGAGCGGATCGACACGGGTGCTCGTGATCGACGACGAAGCTCCCATCCGGCTGCTGTGCCGCGTGAACCTCGAGGCGGAGGGAATGCAGGTGCTCGAAGCGGCAGACGGTCCGAGCGGTCTCGAGAAGGCGCGTGCCGAGACGCCGGACGTCATCCTGCTCGACGTGATGATGCCGGGGCTCGACGGCTGGCGCGTGGCCGAGGAGTTGCTCGACGATCCACGCACGGAATCGATCCCGATCGTGTTCCTCACCGCGCGCGCGGAGCTGCGGGATCGCGCGCGCGGCATCGACCTCGGCGGGATCGACTACGTGACGAAGCCGTTCAACCCGGTCGAGCTCGCACCGCTCGTGCGCGATCTGCTCGGACGGGTCGAGCGCGGCGAGCGCGAAGCGCTGCGTCACGAGAAGCTGACCGAGCTGCGCGCGCTGCTCGAGCGCGACGTGATGCGTTAGGACTCAGCCGGCGAAGTCGGCGGTGACCACGTGCGCGCCGTCGTAGCCGAGGAACGGTCCGACGAGGTCGCCGATGCCGATGCGCGTGAAGCCGGGGCGGAGGAGGTTCGCGCGATGCTCGGGGCTTTCGAGCCATGCGCGCACGATCGAGGTCGCCGAGCCGAGTGAGCCGTTGCCCCACGCGAGGTTCTCGCCGGTCAGCGAGCCCCGCACGTCGAATTGCACCATGCGCGCGCCGAACGCGCCGTGCTGGAAGATCTGGCTCAGGAGCATGTCGCGTGAATGCGCGCGCGCCGCACGCTGAAGGTGCGGGTCGTAGCGCAGAGGCGTGAGCCCGTGCGCTGCGCGGACGCTGTTCAAGTCACGGAGGAGGCGCGCCTCGGCGGATGTCAGGCCGGCGGCGGCGGTGGTGGTGGCGAAGACGAAAACGAGAAACGCCGCGCCGAGTGCCGTGAGCCGCTTCAGCACGCGGGGGATCATAGGGAGTCTCTCGGATCAACGTGCAGACTGTGCAAGACCTACAGCAAATAACACGATTCCAGCTCCGACAAGCTGTACCGCGTCGAGCGATTCATTGAGCCAGAGCCAACCGACGATCGCGCCGACGACGGGTTCTAGCATCGCGACGATCCCGGCGGTCGTTGCACTGACGTGGCGAAGTGCAGATATCAGTAGGAAAAACGGTGCGATCGTGCCGAGCACGATCATCCACGCGGCGAGCAGCCAGACGGGCGCGTGATGCGACGCGAGCGTTCCGCCGAGGCTCGTGTCGACGGTCAGCGAGTGCGACGGAAACGACCACCACGGGACGACGGCGGCCCAGAACACCGACGCGAACAGGAATCCCCACGCGAGCAATGACACGGGATCGCGGCCACTGACGACGTGCTCGGCGAGCAGCACGTAGAGCGCGTAGGCGAACGCACCGGCGAACGCGAACGCAAGACCGGCTGACGAGAGCGTGTCCCCGCCGAAGACGTCGACGATCAGGCCGAGCCCGCTGAGCGCGAGTGCAAGCGCGACCCAGACGCGCCTGCGCATCGGGGCGTGTTGCACGAACCGCGCCCACAATGCAACGAGCAGCGGCGCGAGGTACTCGACGAGCAGCGCGATGCCGATTGCGAGCCGGTGGATCGCGAGGAAGTAGAAGAACTGCACGAGCGCAAGCCCGCCCACCCCGAACGCGACGAGGTAGGGCAGCTCGCGCCGCGTGAGTCGCAGTCGGTGCGGTGCGGTCACGGAGAGGATCGCAACGAGCCCGACGGCCGCACCGAGCGAGCGCACCTGTGCGAGCCGCTCGGACGAGAGGCCGGTCGCGAGGATCGTCTTCGATACCCCGCCGTTCACTCCCCACAACGCGGCGGCGGCCGCGGCCATCAGGTAGCCGAGCCGAGGATGCCGGCGGCGCGCCGGCTCGACAGGGAACGCCGCCTCGCTCACCTACACTCCTTCAGAGGTACAGGAACGGGACGTAGCTCAGCCTGGTCAGAGCGCCGCCTTTGGGAGGCGGAAGCCGTCGGTTCGAATCCGACCGTCCCGATCGCAGACCCGATTACAGGAGCCAGTCGCCGGCGCGCAGGATCGGCACTGCCTCACCCGACGCGGTGATGCCGTCGACCTCGAGCTCGTTCGAGCCGATCATGAAGTCGGTGTGGATCGACGAATGGTTCACGCCCTTCTCGACGCGCTCGTCCGGTGTCAGCTCGCCCGCCCACTCGACCGCCTGCAGGATCGGCGCGCCGAGCGCGATGTGCGACGACGCATTCTCGTCGTAGAGCGTGTCGTAGAAGACGAGCCCGGTCTCTCCGACGGCCGAGTGGCCGTCGACGAGGGCGACCTCACCGAGCCGTGCCGCACCGTCGTCGATTGCCACGTGCGTGCGCATGACGTCCTCGCCCGATCCGGCTTTCACCTCGACGGCGCGGCCGCCTTCGAAGCGGATCTCGAGATCGCGCACGATGTTCCCCTGGAGCTGCAGCGGCAGCGTCGAGCGGACGTGCCCCTCGACGCGCCTGGAGTCGGGCGTGGTGAAGACTTCCTCGGTCGGCATGTTCGCGACGTGGTCGATGCCGTTCGAGTGATCGAGCGCCGCCTGCCACGCACTCTCCGGATGGAGGCCGATCATCAGGTCGGTGCCGGGCCCGCGGTAGCGCAGGTGGTCGAACCTGCGCTCGTTCAGCGCGGCGGCGCGATCCTGCAGGCGGGAGATGTGCTCGCGCCACGCGGTCACCGGGTCGTCCGTGTCGAGGCGCACCGCGTGCGCCACCGCCTCCCAGAGACGTTCGACGTCGGGCTCGTCGAACACGGTTCGCGCCCAGCCCTCGTTCGGGTAGGCGACGATCGACCAGTTGCACAGGCCGTCGCTCAGCCGGAGCGACGCTTCGGCGACTTCCTTCATCCGCGCCTTGCCCACGCGCTCGCCGTCGAGATCGGAGAAGAGCTCCGGCTCCGGGTTGCCGGAGATCGCGAGCAGCGCACCGCCGATGCGGCCGAGCTCGTCGTAGCGTTCGACGGCCCACGGCGGCGAGTAGCCGAGCTGATCCTCGGCGGCCTTCGCGATGTGGGCGCGCCGCACGTGCTGGTCGGCGTACGCGACATCGACGAACGACGCACCCGCCTCGTAGGCGGCGCGTGCGATTGCGCGCGCGAACGGCGCATGCTCTACGAACGCGTTGACGCCGAGCACCTGCCCGGGCTGCAGGTTCACGCCGACGTTGACGGCGAGCTCGGCGTACTTGCGGAGACGGTCCTCTGCGGTGGACACGGCGCCCAACGATAGCCAGACGTGCCGGCCCGACTGTCGGCTGGCCGGACTGCTCCGTAGACTGGCCGGGCCGTGAAGGGTCTCCTCGCAGCGCTCGCCGCCGCCGTTCTGCTAGCCGGGTGCGGCTCGGCCGGGATGACGAGGTATACGAAGGAGGCGACCGAGGCGTGCCTCCAGAAGGCCGCGCTGAAGCCGACGCCGATCGCCGAGACGACGGACTTCGTCGCGAATTCGGCGACGGGCGGCGCGTTCACGGTGCAACTGGTCGACAATCGCGTCACCGTCTCGTTCGGCGAGACGCAGGCCGACGCGGACAACATCGACCAGGCCTACCACCGCTTCAAATCGACCAACGTGGGCCTCGACGACGTCCTCCGCCGGCAGGGGAACGCGGTGATGCTGTGGCATGTCCATCCGCTGGACAACGACCTGGCGACGATCACCGACTGTCTGAAGGGCTAGATACATCAACGTAGTTTGATGTAATATCGGGGACGTGGAGACACGTCCGCCCGTCCTGTTCCAGCTCGCCGGTCATCCGATCCGCTGGCGCCTGCTCGCCGAGCTCGCCGCGTCGGACCGGCGCGTCCGCGAGCTCACAGCCGCGGTCGGCGAGCCGCAGAACCTGGTCTCGTACCACCTGCGCCTTCTCCGCTCCGGCGGCCTCGTCGCCTCGCACCGCAGCGCGTTCGACGGGCGCGACTCGTACTACGGCCTCGACCTCGAGCGGCATGGCCCGCTCTTCGCTGCGACCGGTGCCTTCGCCGCGAGCGACGCGCCGACGGCGCGGCCGCTCCGCATCCTCTTTCTCTGCACCGGCAACAGCTCGCGCTCCCAGATCGCCGAGGCGCTGGTCGAACGGCTGTCGGACGGCGCGGTGCGCGCGTGGAGCGCCGGCAGCAGGCCGAAGGCGCTGCACGCGAACGCGGTTCGCGTGATGGCGTCGCGCGGGATCGACATCTCGGGCAACGAGACGAAGTCGCTCGACCTCTTCACCGACGACCGGTTCGACCTCGTGATCACGTTGTGCGACAAGGTGAGAGAGGTGTGCCCGGAGTTCCCGGGCACACCCGACGCACTCCACTGGAGCGTCCCCGATCCGGCCGGGGCGCCGGGGACGGACGACGAGACCTATGCCGTCTTCGAGCGGACCGCAGTCGACCTCGAGGCGCGCATCACCTTCCTGCTCCACCGGCTCGGAGTCGGCGGAGCCGTTCGAGGAAAGGAGTGACCATGAAGCTCCCCTACCAGGAGCCTCTCGTTCCGATCGAGCCGGGGGAACGGCAGATTCCCGAGCCGCCGCGCCGCGGCGAGCCGGGCGGCCCGCCGTGCGGCATCTGCACCGGCCGGTCGACGTCGGCGGTGTGGTCCGACGACAACTGGACGCTGCATCCGCCGGTCGGCGGCAGCCTGCCCGGCGCGGTGTGGCTCGCGAGCCGGGTGCACGCCGATTCGTTCTCCGACCTGCCGGACGATGTCGCGGCGGAGTTCGGGCAGGTGGCCGCGCGTGTCGAGCGCGCGATCCTCTCGCGCGGCGGCGTCGGGCGCGTCCATCTCTATCGCTGGGGCGACGGCGGCGCGCACTTCCACGTCTGGTTCATCCCGCGGCCGCTCGGGATGCTCGAGGCGTCGGGCATGGCGCTCCCGCTCTGGGAGGACGTCCTGCCGAACGTGGCCGACGAGGAGCTGGCCGACGCGGCCCGCGAGGTCGCCGCCGCGATGCAGTGATGCACCACTCGTGAGCACCTCGCTCGCACGCCGGCTCGGCACCACCGACGCGGTCGTCATCGGGTTGGGCTCGATGATCGGCGCGGGCGTCTTCTCGGCGTTCGCGCCGGCCGCGGCGGCGGCGGGCAGCGGCCTCCTGATCGGGCTGCTGCTCGCCGCGGGCGTCGCCTACTGCAACGCGGTCGCGTCCGCGCAGCTCGCGGCCGAGTACCCGACATCGGGTGGGACGTACATCTACGGCCGCGAGCGCCTCGGCGAGTGGTGGGGGTTCCTCGCCGGCTACGGGTTCGTCGTCGGCAAGACCGCGTCGTGCGCCGCGATGGCGATCACGTTCGGCGCGTACGTCGTCCCGGGTTCGGAGTGGGGGCGTCGCGCCGCGGGGCTCGCCGCGGTCGCGGTGCTCACCGGAGCGAATCTACGCGGCATCTCGCGCACCGCTCGGCTGGCGCGCGTGCTGGTCGCCGGGTCGCTCCTCGCGCTCGCTGTGGTCGTCGGTGCGATCTCGTTCGGCGGGCATGCGTCGTCCTCCCACCTCGGCAACGTGTTCGCGCGCGGCGGCGTCTACGGCGTGCTCCAGGCCGCGGGCCTGCTGTTCTTCGCGTTCGCGGGCTACGCACGCATCGCGACGCTCGGGGAGGAGGTCCGCGACCCCGCGACGACGATCCCACGCGCGATTCCGCTCGCACTCGGGATCACCGTCGTCCTCTATCTCGTCGTAGGCGTGACGGCGCTCGCCGCCGCCGGCCCGGCCGTGCTCGCCGAAAGCCACGCGCCGGTCGCCGCTGCGGTGCGCGCTGCGGGGGCTGCGTGGTCGGTGCCGGTCGTCCGGGTCGGTGCCGCGATCGCGAGCCTCGGCTCGCTGCTCGCGCTGATCGCAGGGATCGGCCGCACGACGCTGGCGATGGCGCGCAACGGCGACCTGCCGCGCGGGCTGGCCGTCGTCGAGGAGCAGCGTCAGGTTCCGGCGCGGGCGGAGCTCGCCGTCGGGGCCGTTGTCGCGCTGCTCGTCGTCACGACCGACCTGCGCGGCGCGATCGGCTTCTCCTCGTTCGGCGTGCTCGTCTACTACGCAGTCGCGAACGCGTCGGCGTTCACGCAGGACGCTGCGCACCGGCGCTGGCCCCGCGCACTGAACGTCGCCGGGCTCGTCGGCTGCATGACGCTCGTCGCGACGCTGCCCGTCGCCTCGGTTGCCGCCGGCGTCGCGGTGCTGCTCGTCGGTATCTGCCTCAGAGCCCTTCTTCGGCGAGGAAGCGCCGGAACCAGTAGAGGAATACGACGAACAACACGATCGCCTGCTCGCTCGCCATCGTCACACCTGCGATCTCCTGGTCGGTGAGCGGGCTCAATCCCCACACCCGCGGGTGGACGTCGACGTAGTAGTCGTAGACCGGTCGCGGCAGCAGCGCGAGCAAGAGGCCGAGCGGCGACGCGAAGACGAACGCCGCGAACGCGTACCCGGCCCGCGCGCCGGACGCGAGCCGTCGCGGTACGTCGTGGACGAGCGGCCACCACAGCAGCAGGCCGGTGCCGAAGTAGCACGCGTGCTCGATATGGATGAGCCACGACTGATGCTCGAGCGCGTAGTCGTAGACCGGCGGGACGTGCCATGCGAAGTAGTCGGCGAGCCAGGCCGGCAGTGCGACGGCGGGGTGGACCGCGACACGGAACGCCCTGGATCGCGCAGCCGCTGCAGCCATCGGCGACGAGATCGCGAGCACCGTGAGGAGCGGCGCCCACTCGGCGAGGATCACGTTCTGCAGCAGGTGCGCCGTCAGCAGGTAGTGCAGCCCGAGGTGGTGGAGCGGTGTCCAGAACGCGACCGCGAGCAAGACCATCGAGCCGGCGAAGCAGACGATGCGCCACCGCGGCGCGCCGAACCGGCCGACGAGGAACAGGTAGAGCAGTGCGAGCGCCGGGATGACGACCGTCGTGTCGACATCCGCCTGCCACGAGTAGGGGGAGTGGGCGTGGGAGAGCAGCACGAGAGAACTGCGTTGACGAACCTGGTTGCGCCGAAGGCGTAACCAGGTTCAAGTCTTTCGTCGGGTCGCGGCTACGCTAATCGCGCGCCGCGGGTGTAGCTCAATGGTAGAGCCCTAGCCTTCCAAGCTAGTTACGCGGGTTCGATTCCCGCCACCCGCTCTCTCTCGATCGTCCCGTAGGCGGTCAGGCAGCTGCGCTGTCGGCGACCGGCGTGCCGTCGGCCTCATCGGCCTCGGCCACGATCTCGGTGTCGACCTCGGCCGGCTCTTCCGGAACGCTCGGAGCGGAGCCGGGGATGCGCTCGATCAGCTCGCGAACGAGCGAGACGAGCCTCGTGCGCGACTCGGACAGGAACCCGTCGGCGTCGTCTTCGTACACCCGCAGCGCGTCGAGGACTTCGTCGATCAGGCGGTCGGCGCGAATGCGCGCCTCGCGGACGATCTCGGTCGCGTCGGCGCGCGCCTCGGCGCGAATCTCGTTGCCGACGTCGACGAGCTTCTCGCGCTCGGCCTCGACCTCGCGCTCGCGCTCGGCGATCTCGGCCTCGGCAAGAGCCCTCTGGCCGTCAACGCCCCGCTTCTGCTCGGCGATCTCGGCCTCCGCGTTGGCGCGCAGGTCGAGCGCGATCCGCTGCGCCGTCACGAGTGCATCGGCAACCGCATCAGAACGCTTGCGGTACTCCTCGACGTCGTTGGTCAAGTCGTTGACCTGCCGCGAGAGGTCATCCCGTTCGCGCGTCAGACCCGCATTGCGCTCGTCGAGCTTCGCCAGCAGCGCATCGGTGCTCGCGCGGTCGTAGCCGCGGAAGCCGACCGGGAGGTCGTGCGGAGCGTCATGACGCCTGGCCACGGTTTCACCATCGCCCCAACCGTTTCGGGTGGCAATCCCCCACCCGAGTGGCTTGGTCTCAGCGCAGCCGGTCGGCGAACGGCTCGAGATCGTCGGCGTGGAGCCCGATCTCGCCTGATTCCAGGGCGCTTTTCACCTCGCGGGCCAGCTGGTGGCCCTCGCTGACCTGGTCGGGGTCGAGCACCGTCGAGAGGCTCGCGACGACGCCGTTCCCCTCGTGGAGCTGGATGTCCACGGTCGTGAGCTGGGATTTGTCGTCGATGTACGGATCGTCTGGGACGCCGACCCAGACCGTGACGGTCCCACCCTGCGGCAAGGCCGCATGCTCGATCACGGGCGACGTGCGAAGGCTCACGCCCCCACCGTAACAACGTCCGACGACGCCGTGATGCTGACCGCGTGACGCCGGAGCGCGTGGTCGACCTGCGTCCCCGCACGATCCTGCGGGTCATTCTCATCGCGGTTGCCGTCGCGATCGCGATCGAGGTCGTCTGGATCGCACGGCACGTGATCGCCTGGATCGTGATCGCGCTGTTCCTCGCACTCGCGCTCGATCCGCTCGTCGGCTGGATCGAGCGCCGTGGGCGTCTCAAGCGAGGGCCCGCGATCGCCATTACCTATGTGATCGCGATCGTCGTGATCGCCGCGATCGGGGCGACGTTCATCCCGAAGCTGATCGACGAGGTGAACGGCTTCGTCGATGCGCTACCGAACTACGTCCACGACCTGACGCACGGCCGCGGCCGGCTCGGGTTCCTCGAGCGCAAGTACCACGTCGTCGAGAAGGTGCGCGAGCAGGTTCAGGACGGCGGCGCGAAGAAGGTGCTCGGGCTCTCCGGAGCAGCGCTCTCGATCACCAAGAGCATCATCACGATCATCGCTGCGACGGTGACGATCATCTTCCTGACGTTCTTCATGCTGCTCGAGGGACGCGCCTGGGTCGAGCGCGGGTACTCGCTGCTGCCGGAGGAATCGCAGCCGCGATGGCGCCAGGTCGGCAGCGAGATCTACCGGACGATCGGCGGCTACGTCACCGGCAACATCGTGATCAGCCTCATCGCCGGCGCGTCGATCACGATCGTCCTGTTGATCATGGGGGTGCCGTACGCGGTCGCGCTCGGATTGATCGTCGCGTTCCTCGACCTGATCCCGCTCGCAGGAGCGACGGTCGCTGGGGTCATCGTCTCGCTCGTCGCGTTCCTGCACTCGGTGCCTGCGGGGATCGTGGTGGTGGTGTTCGTCATCGTCTACCAGCAGGTCGAGAACCACTTCTTGCAGCCCGTGATCTACGGGCGCACCGTCCAGCTCTCGCCGCTCGCGGTGCTCGTCTCGGTGCTTGTCGGCGCGGAGCTCGCGGGGATCCTCGGCGCGCTCGCCGCCATTCCGGTGGCGGGCTCGGTCCAGGTGGTGGTGCGCGACCTGCTCGCGCACCGGCGTCCCTCGACCGCGGGAGGCGAGCCGCCCTAAATCCCCCGTTTGGTCATGGCTCGGCCTCGCGTTCGCGCCGATGGTGAGTCCGTGGCATCCGGAGGTCGGAGGATGTGGGTCGCGCTCGCGTGCATCGCGGCGCTCGTCGCGGTGGCTGCGCCTGCCGCCCTCTCGGAGAGCACCGCCTCGATGGCGGGTCTCGAGTCGGGCCTGCTCCAGCAGTTGAACGTCGTGCGGGCCGATCACGGCCTGCCTGCGCTGCGGGCGAACGCGAGGCTGGCCGCCGCGGCCGACCAGCATTCGCGCGAGATGGCGGACGACGGCTACTTCGACCACAACTCGATCGACGGGACGTCGTTCTCGTCCCGGATCGCGAAGTGGTATCCGCTCGGGACCTTCCACAGCTGGCTGGTCGGCGAGAACCTGCTCTGGTGGTCGCCGACCGTCGACCCGTCGGGAGCGGTCGCGATGTGGATGCACTCCCCGCCTCACCGCGCGAACATCCTCAATCCGCGCTTCCGCGAGGTCGGCATCGGCGCCGTCCACAGCACCTCGGCTCGTGGCACGTACACCCACCTGCCGGTCACGATCATCACGACCGACTTCGGCGTTCGCCGCTAACGGCGCTACGTTTTCCCTGGGCGCCCGTAGCTCAGTGGAAGAGCGGCGGCCTTCTAAGCCGTTGGTCGGGGGTTCGAATCCTCCCGGGCGCACTTGCTGAACCGCCG
>Ga0070681_10006110_pt1 | contig 11686 bp, 14 predicted proteins | sample KBSC83BmetaG_FD_65650 | JGI IMG/M metagenome (GOLD analysis project Ga0070681, IMG submission 65650) | Corn rhizosphere microbial communities from Kellogg Biological Station, Michigan, USA - KBS C8-3B metaG | ecosystem: Host-associated > Plants > Roots > Rhizosphere | place: USA: Michigan...
CGCTGTTCCGGGCGCTGGCCATCGGCATCGGCTTCGACCCGTCCCGCCGCCTGGTCGTCCTCGAGCTGCACGAGCGGCCGATCGCCGAGGAGGAGGACGAGGACGACGAGGACGAGGACGGGGACGACGACGCCGGCCTCGAAGAACCCGAGCCGGCGGAGGACGAAGGCGAGGGCTACCTGGCCCGCCTGTACCTGACCGCCGCCCAGGCCCGGGCGATGGCCACCCGGGGCACGGCCGCGGTGGAGCGGGGTCGGCCGCCGTGCCCGCTGTGCGGCGGCCCGCTCGACCCGTCGGGCCACGTCTGTCCCCGGTTGAACGGGCACGGCCGTCACGACGCCCCGTGACCGCCGGCCGGCCACGGTGATCGAGCCCGGGGGCGAGGGGGCGGTCCCCGAACAGCCCCTGCCGGGCAGCCCGGAGGAGCGGGAGCTGCTCGAGGGCGGCGCCGTCGAGGTGCTCGGCCGCATGCCGTGGTCGTCGAACGCCACGTTCCTCGTCCGGCTGCGTCAGGGCGGCCGGGAGAGCCTGGCGATCTACAAGCCCCGCAAAGGCGAACGGCCGCTGTGGGACTTCCCGCGGGGAACGCTGTGCGCCCGGGAGGTGGCCGCCCACCTCGTGTCGGAGGCGCTGGGCTGGGGGATCGTCCCGCTCACGATCCTGCGGGACGGGCCGGCCGGCACGGGCATGGTGCAGCGCTTCGTCGACCACGACCCCGAGGAGCACTTCTTCACGCTGCGGGACCGCTTCGGCGACGTGTTCCGCCGCTTCGCCCTCTTCGACATGGTGATCAACAACGCCGACCGCAAGGCGGGGCACTGCCTGCGGGACGGCCGCGACCACGTCTGGGGCATCGACCACGGCGTCTCGTTCCACCGGGCCGTCAAGCTGCGCACGGTCATCTGGGACTACGAGGGGGAACCGATCGGCCCCGCCGAGCTCGAGGCCCTGGTGCGGCTCGGCGCCCGCCTCGACGGCGACCTCGGCCGCCGGCTCACCGTCCTGCTGTCGGGCCAGGAGCGCCAAGCGGCGCAGGACCGGCTGGAGTGGCTGCTCGCCGAGCGGGTGTTCCCCCACCCGCTGACCGAGTACCCCTATCCGTGGCCGATGGTCTGACGGTCAGGCGGGGAGGTCGCCGCCGTCCTCGTCCGAGGCGCCGTCCCGGTGGACGACCAGGCAGAGCTCGGTGGTGCCGGCGGCCGAGCGCAGCTCGGCGTCGTCGACCAGGGCCCGGATGAGTGAGATCCGGAAGCTGTCGACGTCGGGGCCGGCGTCGCCGCCGGCGGGGAACACGCTCTCGAACGCCGCTCGCGGCGCCTCGATGCGGACCTCGAGGACCTTCGGGCTGTCGACGCACCGCAGCCGGAGGCTACCCATCATGCCCAGCACCTCGATGGCGCTGGTGCAGGCCTCCGAGACGACGATGCGGAGATCGTCGATGCGCTCGTAGGCCAGGCCGGGGCGGATGCCGGCCAGCGCCCCCACCGCCATCCGGGCGATACCGACGTACTCCGGACGGGCCGGGATCTCCAGCTCGACGACGCAGTCCATCGGCGGGCGGGAGTCCTCAGCCCTGACCGGCGCCGCCGACGGCGGCGTCGACGGACTCGTAGATCGTGAACACCTTGGTGAGGCCGGTGATCTCCAGCACCTTCAGGATCCGGCGCTGGGTACAGACCAGAGCCAGATCACCGTCGTGGCTGCGGACGCGCTTGAGCCCCCCGACGAGGACTCCGAGGCCCGTCGAGTCGAGGAACTCCACACCTTCGAGGTCGACCAGGATCGAGCGCTGACCCTGGTCGACCAGCTGGATGAGCTGCTCGCGGAACTGCGGGGCGGTGTAGACGTCGACCTCGCCCTGGACGGACAGGACGGCCCAGCCGTTGCGTTCCTTGACGTCGAGCCCTAGATCCACGTGCGTCGTTCCCTTCTTCGCGCTCTCAAGCCTCTTGGCGAGCCTAGTGCGGACCGCCCTAGCGGTCCTTGTTGATCATGTCCTTGGCCTTGTCGACCACGTCGCCGGCCTTCTCCTTGATGGTGGCGCCCATCCGGTCGGCCTTGCCTTCCTTCTTCATCTCGTCGTCGTCCATGATGTCGCCGGCGGCTTCCTTCATCCGGCCCTTGGCTTCGTCCATGTTGGCGTCCATGCCGCCCATGTGTCGTCTCCTCTGTTCGTTCGCGGTCTCGGGACGCCAGATGGGTACCCCTCGGGAACTCTCCGCTAACTCGGGGCCGCCTCCGCCCCGGCCCGGTCGCGGAGCTGGGCCAGGCTGCGGGCCAGCAGCCGGGAGACGTGCATCTGGCTGATGCCGAGCCGGGCGGCGATCTCCGACTGCGTCATCCCCCGGAAGAACCGGAGGTGGATGATCATCTGCTCCCGCTTCGGCAGGGAGGCGATCAGCGGCGAGAGCAGCATCCGCTGCTCCACCTCCTCCAACCCGGTGTCGTCCTCCCCGAGCTGGGTGGCGGCCGGGCTCGCCGCCCGGTCCTCGTCCTCACCGGCCGGAGCGTCGATCGAGCTGAACCGGTAGGCCCGTCCGGCTTCCATGGCCTCGAGGACCTCGTCGACGGAGACCTCGGCCCGCTGGGCGATCTCGGGGATCGTGGGCGAGCGGCCGAGCTCCTGGGAGAGGCTGTTGACCACCGTGCCCATCCGCAGGTGCAGCTCCTGCACCCGGCGGGGGACCCGGACGGCCCAGCCCTTGTCCCGGAAGTGCCGCTTCAGCTCCCCGACGATCGTCGGCGTGGCGAACGTCGAGAACTCGAGGCCCCGGCTCGGATCGAAGCGCTCGACGGCCTTGAGCAGGCCGAGCAGGGCCACCTGGATCAGGTCCTCGATCGGCTCGCCCCGGTTCTTGAACCGGCGGGCCAGGTACTCGGCCAGGCCGACCTGGGAGGCGACGATCTCGTCGCGCAGCGCCTTGTCGCCGGTCTCGGCGTACTGCTCGAGCTTGCTGCGCAGCTCGTGGCGGTCGGTCGCTTCGAAAGCCATGCGTTACGACTCGCGCTGCTTCCTCAGCCGGAAGGTGACCGTCCCGTTGCTGCCCGACACCTCGTGCTCGTCGACGAGGGCGTCGAGGATCTGCTCCGACAGCTCCGACGGCTCGGCGACGTCGCCCGTCCGGCTGGTGCGGCCGCTGATGGCGATGAAGTCGGCGCCGGCCGAGTAGACGAGGTCCATGGTGCGGGGCTCGCCCGAGGGGTCGGGGTCGTCGACGTCGCCGAGGAGGTGGAAGCAGAGCTCGTCGACCGCGATGCGCAGGTCCTCCACCTCGTCGAAGGTGAACCCGAGGCGGCTGGCCAGCCCGGCGGCCGTGAGGCGCACGAGCCGCAGGTACTCCGGGGCGGCCGGCACGACGAGGCGGACGTCGCCGCCGCGGCCCAGTTCTTCCTCGCGCTCCCGCCGCTCCTCGCTGTCGCCCACCATCAGCCCGCTCCTCGTGGTCCCGTTCAAGACCATGGTCATCCACTTCTTCCCAAACCTTGGCAGTCCCAACACCCCTTCGGTCAAGACGGGCAAATCACACGACGCCGGACTCCCGCCAGGCGGCGAGCTCGGCGGCCGAGTGGCCGAGCCGGCCGCCGAGCACGGCGCCGTTGTCGGCCCCCGGCGCCCGCCCGAGGTGGCGGACGGCGCCGGGGGTCGACAGCAGCCGGGAGACGACGCCGGGCACCCGCACCGGCCCGAGCGTCTCGTGCTCCACGGCCGGGATCGTCCCCCGGGCGGCGTAGTGGGGATCGGCGAAGATGTCGGCGATGGTGTACATGGGGGCGATGGCCGCCCCGACGGCCTCGAAGGCCGCCATGACCTCGTCGCTGGAGCGCTTGGCCACCCAGGCGGCGATGGCGTCCTCCACCTCGTCCTGGTGGGCCAGGCGCCCGTTGTGGTCGGCGAACCAGTCCTCCTCGGGGAGGTCGGGCCGGCCGACGAGCCGCACCACCCGCTCGGCCACCTGCTGCGACGCCGCCGACAGCCCGAACCACCGCCCGTCGGCCGCCTGGAAGCTGTTGCGGGGGACGGTCATCGGCGTCCGGTTGCCGGTCCGGCCGGGGACGATCCCGAGCTGGTCATGGGCCAGCGCCTGCGTGCCGAAGAGCCAGAACAGCGGCTCGTAGATCGCCTGGTCGACCACCTGCCCGGCGCCGGTGGCGTCGCGGTGGCGGAGGGCGGCCAGCGTGGCGAAGGCCCCGACGCAGCCGGCGACGCCGTCGGCCAGCGCCAGCGGCGGCAGCGTCGGCGGGCCGTCGGGGTAGCCGTTGAGGTGGGCGAAGCCGCTCATCGACTCGGCCAGCGTGCCGTAGCCCGGCCGGCCGGCGTAGGGGCCCGTCTGGCCGAAGCCGGTCACCCGGACCATCACCAGGCGGGGGTTGATCGCCGACAGCTCCTCCCAGCCGAGGCCCCAGCGCTCCATCGTGCCCGGCCGGAAGTTCTCGACGAGGACGTCGGCGTCGGCCACCAGCTCCTTGAGCAGCGCGGCGCCGGCCGGGTCACTGAGGCGGAGCGACACGCAGGCCTTGTTCCGGTTGACGAAGAGCCACCACAGCGAGACGCCGTCCTTCACCCAGCCGAACCCCCGGAGGGCGTCGCCGCCGGGATGCTCGACCTTGACCACGTCGGCGCCGTAGTCGGCCAGCAGCGTGGCGATGATCGGCCCGGCCAGCAGGGTGGCGCAGTCGACCACCTTGATCCCCTGCAGCGGCCCCGACGGTTCCGGGGCCATGGGTTCCAGCGTCATGGTCGAAGCCAAGCACAATGGCCGGGCCGTGGACCCACTCGTGACCGCCCTCGCCGACGTCGTCGGGCCGAGTCACGTGCTCACCGACCCGGAGCTGTGCGCCTCCTACGAGACCGACTGGACGGGCCGCTTCGCCGGACGGGCGGCGGCCGTCGTCCGGCCGGGCTCCACCGCCGAGGTGGCCGCAGTCCTCGCCCTGCTCCACGAGGCCGGGCGGGCGGTCGTGCCCCAGGGCGGCAACACCGGCCTCGTCGGCGGCGGCGTCCCGCTCCACGGCGAGGTCGTCCTTACCCTGCGGCGATTGGCGGACCTCGAACCGGTCGACGCCGCCGCCGGGCAGCTCACGGCCGGCGCCGGGGCCACGGCGGCCATGGTCGACGCCGCGGCCGGCTCCGTCGGGCTGGCCTTCGGGGTCGACCTCGCCGCCCGGGACTCGGCCACCGTCGGCGGGATGGCGGCCACCAACGCCGGCGGGCTGCGGATGCTGCGCTACGGCGGGATGCGGGCCCAGACGGCCGGGATCGAAGCGGTGCTGGCCGACGGCCGGGTCGTCTCGCACCTCGGGGGCCTGGCCAAGGACAACACCGGCTACGACCTCGCCGGCCTGCTGGCCGGCAGCGAGGGAACGCTGGCCGTCATCACCCGGCTGCGGCTCCGGCTCGTCCCCCGTCTCGGGCACCGCACGACCGGGCTGCTGGCCTTCGCCGATGCGGAGGCGGCGCTCGCGGCGGTGGTCGCCCTCCGCCGCCGGCTGCCGCACTGGCTGGAGGCCGTGGAGCTGTTCCTGGCCGGCGGCGTGGCCCTCGTCTGCGACCACCTCGGGATCGCCCCGCCCTTCGGCCGGCTCGATCCGGTCTACCTGCTGGTCGAGGTGGCGGCGCCCCACGACCCGACCGAGGAGCTGGCCGAGGCGGTCCTGGAGGGCGTGGGGGAGCGGGCCCTCGACGGCGCCGTCGAGGCCGAGCCGGCCGGCCGGGCCCGGTTGTGGCGCTACCGCGAGGCCCACACCGAGGCCATCAACGCCGCCGGGGTGCCGCTCAAGCTCGACGTCACACTGCCGGCCGGCGAACTCGGCCGGTTCCTGGCCGACGTGCCGGGGACGGTCGCGGCGGTGGCTCCCGGCGCCCGGTGCGTGCTGTTCGGCCACGCCGCCGACGGCAACGTCCACGTCAACGTCCTCGGCGCCGGCGACCGTGCCGCAGGCGGCGGGCGGGCGGCGCCGGTGGAGGACGCCGTCCTCCGGCTCGTGGCCCGCCTCGGCGGCAGCATCAGCTCCGAGCACGGCATCGGGGCGGCCAAGCGCCGGTGGCTGCACCTCAACCGCAGCCCGGCCGAGATCGACACCTTCCGGGCCATCAAGCGGGCGCTCGACCCGGCCGGGATCCTGAACCCGCACGTCCTCCTGCCGGAAGAGGGGGCAACGGCGCCGCCGCTGGGGTAGAGAGAGCCCCATGCACGACTGGGGGATCTCCGAGGGGTACCACGACGTCAGCGGCCGGTGGATCGAGGTGCCGCCCGACACCCTGGCCGCCATCCGGGAGGCGATGGGCGCCCCGCCCGACGCCGCCGGGGCCCGGCCCGACCCGCCCGGCACGGCACCCCACGAGGACCCCGTCGTCACCTTCCGGCCCGGCCAGGCGCCGCCCGCCGTCACCGACGGCGGCCCGTGGGATCTCCACACCGAGGACGGCGCCGTCCTGCCGGTGGACGCCGGCGCCGGCCTGCCCCCCGACCTGCCGCTCGGCTACCACCGGCTCGCCCACGCCGACGGCGGCCGGAGCCGGCTGCTCGTCGTTTCCCCCGGGCGCTGCCACCTCCCGCCCGACCTGCGGACGTGGGGCTGGGCGGTGCAGCTCTACGCCGCCCGGTCCAACGAGTCGTGGGGGATCGGCGATCTCGCCGACCTCCGCCGGCTGGCGGCGTGGTCGCGGCGGCTGGGGGCGGGCATGTGCCTCGTGAACCCGCTGCACGCCACCATCCCCGACTACCCCCAGGCCAGCCCGTACTACCCGTCGAGCCGCTGCTTCCGGAACCCCCTCTACCTCCGGGTCGAGGAGGTGCCGGGGGCCGGCGAGAGCGCCGAGGCCGGCTTCGACATCGCCGCCCTGGCCGCCGAGGGCCGGGCCCTCAACGCCGACCGGCGCATCGACCGCGACCGGGTCTGGAAGCTCAAGCGGACCGCGCTCGAGCACCTCTGGCTCCGTTTCACCGCCGCCGGGGGCGACCCCGCCTTCGACGCCTTCTGCGCCGAGCAGGGCGGCGCCCTCACCGGCTTCGCCACCCACTGCGCCCTCTCGGAGCGGCTCCCCGGCGCCTGGGTCGACTGGCCCGAGGAGTACCGCCGGCCCGACTCGCCGGCCGTGGCCCGCTTCGGCGAGGAGCACGCCGACCGGGTCGGCTACCACCGCTGGCTGCAGTGGCTGACCGAGACGCAGCTGGCCGAGGCCGGCGCCGGGCTCGACCTCATGCAGGACCTGGCCGTGGGCGTCGACCCGGGCGGCGCCGACGCCTGGCTCTGGCAGGACACGATGGCCCTCGGCATGCGGGTCGGCGCTCCGCCCGACGACTTCAACCGCAAGGGGCAGGACTGGAGCCTTCCGCCGTTCGACCCCTGGCGGCTGCGGCTGTCGCAGTACGAGCCCTGGATCCGCACCGTCCGGGCCGGGCTGCGGGCGGCCGGCGGGATCCGGGTGGATCACGTCATGGGGCTGTTCCGCCTCTTCTGGATCCCCGTCGGCACGAGCCCGGTCGACGGCGCCTACGTCCGCTACCGGTACGACGAGATGCTCGACATCCTGGCCCTGGAGAGCCACCGGGCCGGCGCCTACATCGTCGGCGAGGACCTCGGCACGGTGGAGGACTTCGTCCGCTCGGAGCTCTTCGACCGCGGCGTCCTGTCGTACCGGCTGCTGTGGTTCGAGCCCCACCGCCCGCCCGACTTCCCCGTCCAGGCGCTCGCCGCGGTGACCACCCACGACCTGCCGACCGTCTGCGGGATGTGGACGGGCAGCGACCTCGCGGAGTGCCGGGCCCTCGGCCTCGACCCCAACGAGGAGGGCGCCCGGGCCATCCGCGACAAGCTGGCCGACTGGAGCGGGTCCCCCGACCACGCCCCGCCGGCCGAGGTCGTCGTGAACACCTACCGGCTGCTGGCCCGGGCCCCGTCGATGGTCCTCACCGCCACGCTCGACGACGCCGCCGTCGTCGAGGAGCGGCCCAATGTCCCCGGCACCGTCGACGAGCGGCCGAACTGGTCGATGGCCCTGCCCGTCCCGCTGGAGGAGCTGGAGCAGAGCCCGACGGCGGCCGCCATCGCCGACGCCCTGCGCCGTTGAGCGGGCGTCAGACCTCGCCCGCCGGGCCGTCGGGGACCTGCGTCTCGATCTCCATCTCGGGGACGGTGGCGATATCGATCTCGTCGGCGGCGGTGTGCTCGGCGGTGAGGAACTCCTTCGTCGCCTCGTAGGCGGAGCGGATGAGCTCGTCGTGGCGGGACATGTCCCACAGCGAGACCTGGGTGGCCAGCGACGGCACCTGGACGATCCGCAGCTTCGGGTGCTCCCCCGGCAGGTCGAGGGCGTCGAGCCGGATCCGGGGGAAGAGCAGGATGGTCAGCGAGTGGCGCAGGATCGTCAGCGGCCGGCGGCGCTCCAGCGGCGGGCTCGGGACGCTGACGGCCATCACGTAGATGGTTGTCGGCTCCCGCCTCGAGCGCCACCCGCAGCGGCAGCTGCTCGGAGATCGCCCCGTCGAGGTAGCAGCGCCCGTCGATCTCGTAGGGCGGGAAGATGCCGGGCAGGGCCGTGCTGGCCATGACGGCGTCGACGGCCGATCCGGAGTCGAAGACCACCGACCGCCCGTCCTCGAAGTCGGTGGCCGTGATGCGCAGCGGCACGGCCGTCTCCTCGATGGCCCGGACCGGGAGGCGGGTGTCCACGAACGTCCGCCAGCACCGGTTGGAGAAGAACGCCCCCTGCCGCTGGAGGGCCCGGAGGTTGTGCCAGGGATTGAGCGGGAAGATCTCCCGGGCGCGGGCCTCGCACCACAGTCGCCGCAGCCGGTCGATCTGGTCCGGATGGGGGTCGGCGGCCAGATACGCGGCGTTGACCGCCCCGATCGACGTGCCGACGACGATGTCGGGCTTCACGCCTTCTTCCAGCAGGGCCTTCAGCATGCCCACGTGGATGCTGCCGAGGTTGGCTCCCCCGGACAGGACGAACCCGATCATCTGGCAGCTCTACCCGGGCCGCCGCCCGGTCTGAACCTGAGCCGCCCCGAGGGCTACGCCAGGCGGACGTCCCTCGCTCCGGGGACGCGGGTCGGGTGGAGCCCGGCCCGTTCGGCGGCCAGGGCGAAGCGGTGGGCGTCGCGCACGGCGCAGGCCCGCCCGTCGTTGTTGAAGTAGACGTAGGCGTCCTCGGCCGGGGAGACGATGTCGGCCAGCCGCTCGGCCCAGGTCCCGAGGGCCGTCCGCCCGTAGCAGGGATGGGGCGACGCCTTCCCCTCGTGGAAGCGGAGGTAGGTCCAAGCCGTCGTCCGCCAGCACGGCGTCTTCCGTTTGGGGCTGTCGGCCAGGCAGAGGGCCGCGCCCCGCTCGGCCAGCACCGCCTCGGTCTCGCTGTTCCACCACGAGGGATGGCGGAACTCGACGGTCAGCCGCCACTCCCTCGGGAACAGCCGCAGCGTCCGGTCGAGCCGTTCGCAGTCGGCCTCCAGGTTGGGCGGCAGCTGGAGGAGCACGGGCCCGAGCTTCGAGCCGAGGTGCCGGGCGTGGTCGACGAACCGGGCCACCGGCTCCTCGGGATCCTTGAGGCGCTTGACGTGGGTGAGGTAGCGGCTGGCCTTCACGCCGACGATGAAGTCGTCCGGGGTGGCCTCGGCCCAGGCGGCGAACGTCTTCGGTTCCGGGAGGCGGTAGAAGGCGTTGTTGACCTCCACCGTGGCGAAGCAGCGGCTGTAGTGGTCGAGCCACTCCCGCTGCGGCAGCTCGGCGGGGTAGAAGGAACCGCGCCAGTCCTTGTACTGCCAGCCCGAGGTGCCGACGAAGACGGCCATCAGTGCTCGTGCCGCTCCGGGCGGTCGTGGTGCTCGAGGTCGGCGTGGGGGTCGGCGCCGTGGTGGCCGCAGGGGTCGGCGTGGATGATGGCCGACGTCAGGCGGGGGACCTCGTGGAGGAGGTGGTGGCGGGCGTCTTCGGTGATGCGGTGGGCGGCCGCCAGCCGAAGGTCCTCGTCGACGGTGACCTCCGCCTCGGCGTGGAGCCGGTGGCCGATCCAGCGGATGCGTACCTTGCCCACTCCCTCGACGCCGTCCACGCCGACGAGGACGTCCCGGGCCTGCTCGGCCAGGGCGGGGTCGACGGCGTCCATGAGCCGGGCCACCACGTCGGCAGCGGCTTCCCGCAGGACCGAGACGATCAACACCGCAATGAGGAGGCCGGCCACGGCATCGGCCCGGTCGAACCCGGCGGCCACGCCGATGGCCCCGGCCAGGACGCCGAGCGACGAAACCCCGTCGGTGCGGGCGTGGAGGCCGTCGGCCACCAGGGCGGCGGAGCCGATGGCCCGCCCGACGCGGATGCGGTGCCGGGCCACGAGTTCGTTGCCGGCGAAGCCGACGAGCGAGGCGACCACCACCGCCCAGAGGTGGTGCACCGGGCTCGGATGCACGAGCCGGACGACCGCCTCCCAGGCGGCGATGACGGCGGAGACGGCGATCATGGCCACCACCGCCCCGCCGGCCAGGTCCTCGGCCCGGCCGTAACCGAAGGGATAGCGGGCGCTGGGCAGCCGCCGCCCCAGCGAGAACGCCAGCCACAGCGGGAGGGCGGTGAAGGCGTCGGCGAAGTTGTGGAACGTGTCGTTGAGGAGGGCCACGGAGCCGCTGGCCAGGGCGACCACCAGCTGCACCACGGCCGTGACCAGCAGCCCGAGGAGCGAGACCCACAGCGCCCGCACGCCGCGCTCGCTCGACTCCAGCGCCGAGTCGATGGACCCGGCGGCGTCGTGATGGTGGCGGGCGAACAGCGACCGCAGGAACCCGTCGTGGTCGTGGTCGTGCTCGTGGTCGTGGTCGTGGCTGGGCGTTTCAGCCACGGCGGGCGAGGACGGCGCCGGCGATCGCGCCGAAGGCGAGGTGGTCGGCGACCTGGGGGCCCAGGGGCAGGTCGTGGATGAGGGTCCAGCGCCGGCCGGCCGGGCTCCGGCAGAGCAGGCCGAGGTCGACGGCGGCGATGGCCGCCCCGGCGGCCACGCCGAGGGGTACCGGGGACAGTGACGTCCGTCGGACGGCCACGGCCAGGACCGTACCCCAGCCGAGCGAGAGGACCACATGGGCCAGGCCGCCGGCGGCCAGCAGCGCTGACGGCCGGGCGTCGGCCGGGAGCAGGAGGTTGCCGGCCGCCCGGGCGGCGGCCAGCGGATCCCGCCCCGTGGCCAGGGCGTGCACGGTCGACGGGAACCCGGACAGCAGCCCGGCCACGGTCCCGGCGGCGATCCCTTGGCGGAGGGCCGGGGCGAATCCGCCTGTCGCCGGTTTGGCGACGGCCGCCGGTGGGTAAATGGGCGCCGTTTCGCCTGCTTCGTGCATTTTTTCCCTATCTGCGGTCCTCAGACACCCGAACGGACGCCGCTGCACGTCTTCCTCCTTCTCCGGCTTCCTGCCTCGCCGGTGGCGGCGAGCGTGGCCCGTCATGCCGTGGCGGGGCTGGCGCCGTACCTGGATCCCTCGGTGGCGGAGAACGCCGAACTGCTGGTCAGCGAGCTCGTGACCAACAGTGTGCGCCACGCCGGGCTGCCGGCGGAGGCGTCGATCGAGTTCAGCGTCCGGGCGTCGGCCGAGACCCTGATGGTCGAAGTGGCCGATGCCGGCCGGGGCTTCGACCGCCACGCGCCCTTCCGGCCCCGGGCGGTCGCCGGCGCCGAGGCGGCGTCGGGGTGGGGGCTGTTCCT
>Ga0070681_10006112_pt1 | contig 11683 bp, 12 predicted proteins | sample KBSC83BmetaG_FD_65650 | JGI IMG/M metagenome (GOLD analysis project Ga0070681, IMG submission 65650) | Corn rhizosphere microbial communities from Kellogg Biological Station, Michigan, USA - KBS C8-3B metaG | ecosystem: Host-associated > Plants > Roots > Rhizosphere | place: USA: Michigan...
CCCGCACTTTGAGTAGTGACCGGACTGTTACGATGTGCGACGGCAGGTGATGATGAGCCAAAGGCTATCAGGCCCAGCAAAACAACGATGAGGACAAGGCTAGTTCGTAGTCGGTTCATAATGCTCCTGGTGGCTCGGAGTACTGAAAGAACAAGTCGAGCGCACTGAAAAGCGCAATGTGCAAGAAACCGGAGTCCTTCACTTTGGAACAGATGTGAAGACAGACCCACAGTGTTTATGATCTCCACTGGAAATCATTACAGGGCAAGCACTGGGCCATTAAAAACTTCGGGAATTTCGTTTCAGCGATTGACTTGGATATGTGTGGCGGCGCACAGGTACGCGCTGGCGAGCATGCGAGTCTACTGATGCGTCTTGCCATTGCGTATCACCCACCCCGCGGCATGCCGGCCCTGCGGGTCGTGATGGGTCCAATGAATAACACCGCCTTTTTCATTCCAAACGTACTCACCGTAGAAGCGAACGGTGTCGCCTACCTTAAGCTCATCGACCCGCGAAGCGATGTCGATGTTGTGTGCAATGAGAACGGCCTGTCCTGATGCAAGTTGAACAATGAATCGTTGGTGTCGCGACCCGTTCAGGTCGTCGGGCAGAACCCGAGTCACCGTGCCCTCGCCTTCGACTTGTATGCCGCTCGCTCTACTCGCAAAGGCGCGACCAATCGCGTCGTCGTCTACGGACGTCGCAGAACCCGAACTGGCGGAAGAGATGAGGAACGCTTTATTCGGGCAGGTTCCAGCCGAAGCTCCCTGAGCCTCTGAGACAATCGAGAACTGTGCCGGCACAGGCGATTCGGCGCAGATGATGTCGCCGTTTTCCGGCCGCTTTACTACCAACTCAGTTCCGTCGCTGCAAGCTGAATTGCGCTTGTAACCAACGACAACCATGCCGTTCGGAACAGATGAGATTTTGCAGATAATTGGCGGCGACAATGGCTTTCGCGTTCTGCGTCCCGACTTCTGAGCGATTGAGTCAGAAGGAAGCGAACAAAGGAGGAGCGATAGCAGTAGGAGCTTGCCGAGTTGTTGCATTTTGAGATCCTCTTAAGGGTTGAGGTCGAGGTGCTAACCAAATCTAAACTAGCAAATCCGGTGTGGAATGATCCAGCAGTTTCTTCGGGATGACTATTTTGGCTTTACACTTAGCCTTGACGGCGAGGAAACAACGTGCCATTACTCGACAACAAGTACCAGATCGAACAACTCCTCGATGCGCAGCGAATGGCGCCGACTCAACTCATGAAGTTGGCCGTGGTGGTTTTTCTCACGATGGCGGTCTCACTCCTGTTCGCATCTTTCTTTGTCTCAGCAGCTACAGTGCCAGTGGTGGTCCAATTGATGATCGCACCGCTACGGCCGGTAAGGATAAAGTCGGTCGTGGCGGCGTTGGCTTCTCGACTTTGAGGTCGACGTTGTTTCATAAGTGATGTGCTACTTCTGCTGGTATGAGAAAGATGGGAAAATATAACGCGCGAACACAACAGGAAGAGCTGTTTCAACCAAACATTGAAGGCCCGCTTTGAGAAAACACGAACCGACATAAGGTCTTGATTGTGAAGCGCTGGAGGCGAGGAAGATAAACCAAAAGGCAGCGCTATCGATATGGCTGCTGCCATGGGCATTGAACTTTTAACGGAAGAACAATATTGTGAGCTGCAGAAAGTAGGAGATTTCGATATGAAGACGTTGAAGATCTGAATCACCGCACTGAGAAGGAGGACTCCATGACAAAGTTGGGTCGTTCAAAGACAATTCGGTTCCTGGTTTTTGGTTTACTGGTCCTTGCGGGTACCTCCTGCTCGAGGAAGCCCGCGTCGACTCCCCAAGCAACTGCCAGTCCCGAACAGACGGCCAGAGGTGTCGGCGCCGAACAGATTGCCAGGACATATGGTCTTGATTCGTTCGAGCAAATCGAAGCAATCCGTTATACGTGGAATGCACAGTTTCCGGGAGTGAATCTCTCTCGTACCTGGATGTGGGAGCCCAAGACAAACAAAGTTTCCTATGAGGGAAAAGATAAGGACGGCAAGCCGGTAAAGGCGACATACCTTCGCTCACAACTGAGCAGCCAACCCGCCAATGTGAGGGACGAGATCGATCCCGGTTTCGTCAACGATAACTACTGGCTTCTGTTTCCCTTCCATGCTTACTGGGACAAAAGCGCCACCGTCACCAATCAAGGTATTAAACCTTTGCCGATCGGTAGCGGCTCCGCCGAGCTGGTCTCAGTGAAGTATCCATCGGACGGCGGTTATACGCCCGGCGATACCTGGGATCTCTACATTGGTAAAGATAATCGTGTCGAGCAGTTCGTCTACCATCGCGGCGGCGCCAAGAAGCCGAGCACCGTCATGGCAAAGTGGGAGGGCTACAAGAAAGCCGGCCCACTTCTGATCTCTACTGACCATAACGGTACTGCGGACGGAAATCCCGTGCGGATCTTCATTTCGGATGTGGCCGTTAAGATGAAGGGATCAGAGAACTGGATAAACGCGCAATGAACCCTCGAATCCGATGAAGGCTAACATCGATCAGGATATCGGGCGAAAGACTTTCGCCTCTGGACTATTGCCGGAATTGATAGCAGTGCTGGGCCGCAGCCGGCCGGGCGATCTGGTTGCCTTGATCGGTGATGAAGAGAGCATTGGACCTGAGTTGGAAACGTGGTGCCGATTCACCGGAAATTCACTGCTGGAGGCTACAGTCGAAGAAGGGCGTGCGCGGTGGGTTTTCCGTTGTGGAGCCGTTGCGCTGCCTCCGGAAGAACAGCGACCGTTGGGTTCACGCCTTTGGCTCTACACGAATTTCGACTGTAACCTGCGTTGCGACTATTGTTGTGTGCGCTCTTCACCCACTGCGGCACGTCGAGAACTGGGGCTCGAGCGCGTAAGGCGGATCACCCGTGAAGCGAAGGAACTTGCTGTGAAAGAGATCTTCGTGACCGGTGGCGAGCCGTTTCTGTTGGAAGATATCGGCGAGATTCTGATTGCTTGTTCCGCAGCCGCACCGACCACAGTGCTGACCAACGGGATGTTGTTCACCGGGCGGCGCACGAAAAGCCTGCAAGCATTGCCACGCGATCGCGTTGTTCTGCAAATCAGCCTGGACAGCGCAACACCGGACCTGCACGACCGCCATCGCGGATCAGGAACATGGGCGCGAACGCGAGAAGGTATTCAGTGCGCTCGTGTGCTGGGTTTTCGTGTGCGACTGGCAGCTACGGTTTCGACCGATGCCGAGGCCCAGGAGTTCCGTCAATTCCTCGATCAGGAGAAGATTCCGGAAGAGGATCGCATCATACGCCGGATCGCATTGCGTGGTGCTGCGAGCGAAGGCGTTGCTGTTACTCGAACCGACTTAGTGCCGGAAGTCACGATAACTGCGGCGGGTGTGTACTGGCATCCTGTCGGGGCGGAAGATGACGATCTGCTTGTCACGCGCGAAATTTTTCCGCTGTCCGAATCCTTCGCTGCCGTCCGCCGTGCCTTTGACCGCGAACGCGAACACTCAGACAAGTTGGCACGAATCTTTAACTGTGCATAAGTAGTGACAGCCACAAAAAGGCACAGGAGTTTAGGAAAATGATTTGTACTTTCTGTGCCTTTTTGTGGCTACTTGAAAAAACCCTGTTGCGACGCAGCTTGCCGCAATGCGGCGTATCCTTCAAGATTAGGCGGGAGCCAACGCTTCAACCCTTCCGCATCGAGTATCGATCGATGGACGGGGTTGTCGTAGCTCATGGCTGAGAGCGCTTCGACGAAACGGCGCTCTATTTCAAGGTCGAGATCAGGCCTTGCTGTGAACATGCAATGGTTGTAGGTCGGAGAGGACCATATCTCACTTAGAGCCCCTTCGGGAACGAGGTGTTCCTGTCGCACAGTGGTCCAGAAAGGGCTTCCGATAGCGCCCGCATCGGCTCTGCCATCGAGGACGGCTCGCACTACTTCCACTTCGCTGGCGCCCGTATCACCATGTTTGCCAACGTCGCTGTCAAAGCGCAGCGTGGTGTAATCTCTTCCCTCGCGCAGGCCTTGCTGCTCCAGGAAGTAAACAGGAAGAATCGCCGCATGTCCGCTGTCTCGGCTGCCGAGCGCAAGCGTCCGTTCTCTTAGATCGGCGATGGTAGAAATGGGACCTCCGGTGACCGTAACGATCTTGGTCATCCAGCCGAGATCAGTGTCGCGCATGGCAATCGCACGACAAGCATGGCTGCTCCATTCATCAGCTTGCAAATAGGCAAGGTTTGTATTCCAGGCAATATCGATACGTGGAACCGCTTCGCTCTGTTGAGCGAGGAGCGCGAGCACCTGTGTCTCGTAGCTCTGGAAAAGTACGACCTCAACCGGAAGGCATGCTTCGTCGTGAAAATAGCGCCGCATCCCTTCCCAAATCGTCACCACCTTTGGATCGTATGCGACAGCTCCCAGCCAGATTGTCTTACGCATAAACTTTCGCCTCCGATCTCAGAAAAGTGGTATTCCCAACAAAGACTTCCCGATAAACTCGCGCAGAACATCCCCGGTGGGCGCCATGACCGCTCCCGCGTGCGCATCGCGGAACAGTCGTTCAATACTTAAATGCTTTGAGAACGCCGCGCCACCGCAAACGCGCATTGCTGTTGAAGTAACTGCGATAGCGACCTCCCCTGCAGCAGCTTTGGTTTCAAGGACACGAAGCATGGTCATCTCGCTAGGCGTCTCGAGATGCTCGATCAAATCGTCGATGCGCGCCGAAAGGCCATCGGCATCGATTTGCATCGTCGCGAGTTGCGCGCGTAGGTTGGGCAGGCTCTCGCCAAGGCTTTGGCCGAGATGCTCGAATTTTGCGTTTTTGAGATGCGAAGCAGTTCCGGTGACTGCGGCTCGGCACAATCCCAAAGCCACCGCTGAAGTCCCCAAATTAAAGAGTGGAAGCACCACGTTTAGCATCGCGTGAAAACCTGCACCGTCATCAGTAAGCTGAAAATCAACGGGCACATTGCAGTCGTTCAACGCAACTGGCGCAGAAGCGTTGGCTCGAAGTCCCAAACCGTCCCAGGGGCCGGCAACCGAAAGGCCGCGTGTTCCCGCTGCAACAAGATAGAGAGTCGAATCGGTTGGGCCAGCGCCTTCAGGAGCAAGTGCAGAAACAACATAGCTCTGCGCATGACCGGCGCTGGTCACCCACGATTTGTTTGCGCTGATGTGAACGCCGTCGCCATTTCGCTGAGCACGCGAGAGAGGAGCCCAGAAATGACTGCGTGAGCCGGCTTCACTGAAAGCCAGTGTCGATAAATGACGACCCGCGGCAATCTCATGCAGGACGGGAGCGACTGCGTGAGTTGCGCCTGAACGCGCTGCGGAGATAGTCGCGGTGGCGCAGATGTGCATTACGTAGGCCATCGCAACAGAAGCGTCTGCCTCAGCGAGCGTCGCAGTAACATCCGCAAACGTGTGTGGACCTAATCCAGCGCCGCCAACATCGACAGGTAGCAACAACCCGAGCAGTCCGGATTCACCAAGCGACTGAACGGCTTCGGTAGAAAATCGACCCGCTGAATCGTTTTGCCCAGCGGATGGCGCGAGCACACTACTGGCGATCTCGCGCGCTTTCAAAACAGCAGCATCATGAGTCAGCATATTAAACCTCGGATGGAACGCGTTTTTGTCTGAGTCATCTGAGGTTATATCATGCTATGACAAACTCGATGATATCCAAACGCGTCTGCGCACTCGGACTGATGGCCAAAGCACCCTTTGCGGGCGAGGTGAAAACACGGCTCGTGCCACCGTTGACTGCCGAAGAAGCCGCAGCTCTTAATGTGTGCTTTCTCCGTGACATGGCCGCGAACATACAGACTGTTAGTAAAACTCAAGCAGCGTCCGGTCTCGTGGTCTATACGCCGGCTGGTTCAGAATCAGCATTTGAAGGTGTGTTACCTCGAGGATTCAATTTGTTGACCCAGCGTGGCGCTTCCCTGGGCGAGCGTCTATGCAATGCCACTGACGATCTTCTGAGACAGGGTTACGGCGCTGTCTGTCTTATCAATTCAGATAGTCCAACCTTACCAGAGTCCATCCTGATTCGAGCCATTGAGTTGCTCGCAACCGACGGGGATCGAGTCGTGCTTGGAGCCGCGGAAGATGGTGGCTACTATCTCATCGGTTTGAAGCATGCGCACAGGAATCTTTTCAATGAAATTGCCTGGAGCACTTCGAATGTCCTCGCTCGCACCAAACAACGCGCAGCAGAAATTGATCTGCAGGTTGAATTACTGCCGCCGTGGTACGACGTTGACGACGCAGAAACACTCAGTCGACTCTGTGAAGAACTATTCTTCACTACGTCCCTGAACGGAGCCTATCCTGCGCCTCACACCCGCGCTTTCCTGGAAGTAATAATCAAGAACGAAGGATTACAACGTATCTGTCCCGACCTTGCCTGATGAGTAGCCCACAACGAAAACCATATATATCAGTGATCATCGCTGCTCTGAACGAAGAGGCAGCGATTGCACAAGTCATCCATTCCGTGCCCCAAAATCTGGCGGACGAGATCGTAGTGGTTGATAACGGCAGCAGGGATCGAACGGCGGAAGTTGCGAGCACGGCCGGCGCTCGCCTTGTGAAGGAGCCTATTCCGGGATATGGCCGTGCGTTTCGCGCTGGACTGCGCTCAATCTCCTATAAGTGTGAGATTGTCGTATTTCTCGACGGCGACGGTAGCGATTGTCCCGAGATGATGGACCGGCTCGTAAGACCGATAATCGAAGGAACGGCGGATTTTGTTATCGGCTCACGAACGCGAGGACGTCGGGAACGCGGCAGCATGAACTTTCACCAGGTCCTTGCGGGGTATATGGTCGGGTTTATTCTCCGCATTTTATATGGCGTCCACTCCACCGACATGGGACCCTTTCGTGCGATTCGTCGCGACACGCTAGATCGGCTCGGATTACGCGAAGAAACATATGGATGGCCACTTGAGATGCAGATGCGGGCGGCTCGCGCGCGTGTGCGCACAGTAGAAGTACCCGTAGACTATCGACGACGGGCCGGCGGTCATTCAAAAATCGCGGGAACCGTACGCGGTTCTGTGTTGGCAGCATCACGCATACTAATTACACTCGCGCGGTTAGCAATACAGAAAGGTTGAGCGAGAAACTTAGTCGCGTGCGATAACCACCGTCGTACAAGCGCTGCCAAGCTTCGGGAGATCACGGACGGGCGCCATTCCGACCTCGAGTTGTGGACGATCGCCACGAATGATTGGGCAATAGTAATCAGGCTGGTCTAGTCTGCCTTGAAGCATTTGTCAGACCCAGGCCGAGCGCAAAGGATCTGGCCTCATAATTGTCAGAAACGTGTTGTATGAGAACGTCGCCCACTTATTACCAAAGCAAAGATCGCGGATAACGGCGCGCTAAGAGTTCGTCGATTCCCCATTTGCGGCCGGCAGCTCCAATCATCAGTGCTAACGCGACGATCATGGGAATTAACAATTCCCAGATCCATGCAGTACCCCATTCAGCAATCCAGAGCGTGCTTAGAAACAGAAACGCACCAAGTGCGATTGGCCTCGTCAAGAATCCGATCAACAAAAGTACTCCGAACGTGATTTCCGTTACGCCCTGCATTGGACCAGCGAAGCTGGCGTGATTTGCCATGAATGCCATGATGCTTTTCAACAATTGCGGCGCCTGGCCTTTTTCGATGTAGTAATTAATCAACCCGGAATAACCTGGAGGACTATAAAGACCCTTTCCAAGATTCTCGAAGAACACCGAAATAAAAAGACCTCCTAGTCCGAGCCGCAAAAACGTCAGGGCTACTTGCGCGCTCTTGGGCTGCGCTTCAATCGATTCTCCATGGTCGAGTGAGCTACTCATTGGTCCTCCTGTCAGCAGAAAACGAGCTTATCATTTACAAATCCTACTCCACTACTAACAAAAAGGCGCGTCACAAGACGCGCCTTAATATCGACTCTCAAGATGTGCGACAGATCAACTCAGCGTACCGACGACTCCAGTCTGACAGCTTGATCCGTCTTCTCGTCGCGATACTTCACGATCACCGCGGCGTACAGTGAAAGTCCCCACTCGCGGCCGGGACCTTTTTCAATCGCACGCGAGCCTGGGACCACGACTGCGCCATACGGAATCTCCAGAGGAGTTTCTTCTGTGCCCCTGTAAACCAACCCGCGCGGAAGATCATAAACGGGAGTTGAGCCAGTCAGAATCGTTCCCGCGCCGAGCACGGCACCTTCGCGCACGACCGTACCTTCATACACTCCGCAGCCACCGCCAACCAGCACATCATCTTCGATGATCACGGGCGTTGCGCCGACAGGCTCCAGCACACCCCCGATTTGCGCCGCCGCCGACAAATGAACGCGCTTCCCTATTTGCGCACATGAACCAACCAGCGCATGGCTGTCGATCATTGTGTCCGAATCAATATAAGCACCCACATTGACAAACATCGGCGGCATGCAGACTACTCGCGGTCCGAGATACGCACCATCACGTATGCTCGATCCGCCGGGCACGATGCGCACGTTGTCACTCAACCTGAACTCGCGCCGCGGGTAAGTATCTTTCTCGAAGAAGCGCCACTCCGAACCCGGCGAAGACATCTCCGTTAGCGAGCCCATTCGAAAGCCTAGCAAGATAGCGCGCTTCACCCAAACGTTCGCGCGCCAACGACCAGTCTCGTCCCGTTCGGCGGCGCGGACCTCGCCGCAATTGAGCGCCTCTTTGAAATGATCGAAGAGCACGCGGGCTTCGGATGTGTATTCAGTGCTGTCTGTGAGTGCCTCTAATCGCTTCCGCAGTTCTTTCATGCTATTCGCCCAACTACGCTGCAACCGCGCAACCATTCAAGCAGTAAAGATTCATGCTTCGGTAACACTCGAACGTTTGACGGTTCATTGAGTCTCAACATCTTCCTATTAAAACTAAGCGTGGAGAAGTAGTCCCTTTCAAACTCTTCCTCACGCCGAATCAGTTCGACATCTCCGTCTTCGGTCAACAACAGTTCCTTCGGTCTCAGTCGCCCATTGTAATTGAAACCCATCGAGTGACCATGCGCACCGGTATCGTGAATGATCATGATGTCATCCTCATCAACTTTGGGCAGTAACCGTTGCTGAGCAAACTTATCACTGTTTTCACAGAGCGAGCCAACGACATCAACTACCTCGTGCGGACGATCATTCGCATCGAGCACCGTAATGTGATGGTACGCATGCGCATATAAAGCAGGGCGCATGAGCGCACTCATACACGCATCAACGCCAACGTACTCGCGCCATTTCGAGAACCGGTTGATCACGCGTGTCACCAGAACTCCATGCGGTCCGGTCATGTAACGGCCTGACTCAAGAAAAATCTTTGGCGCCGGTCGTCCGTTTCTGGAGACGAATTCATCCAGCACTTCTCGGATCTCCGTGCCGAGCGACTCAATGTCAAAAGGCTCTTCTTGAGGTCTGTAAGGGATGCCGATGCCGCCTCCGAGATTGATGAACTCGAAAGTTATGCCGAGTTCCTGGCTCACACGTGCTACCACGTTTAAGAGCAGCTTCGCGGTACTGACCATCTGCTTGTAGTTCAACTCGTTCGAACAGATCATCGTATGCAAACCGAAGCGTGTTGCTCCACGCGCGCGTGCCCGGCGATAAGCTTCTATCACCTGATCATCACGAAGACCAAACTTGGCTTCCAGTGGCTTGCCGATCAAATCACAGCCGCGTTGCTCTTCACCCGGGTTGTATCGAAACGAGATCAAGTCAGGGAAGTCTTTCACTTTATTTATCAAACTGAGATCGTCGAGATTGAGAATGCAACCCATGTCTGTCGCGGCCTGGAGTTCTGCGCGTGAGGTGTTGTTCGAGGTGAACATGATGTCATCGCCTTCCGCGCCGGCCGCGCGGGCCAGCGCAAGTTCCGGCAGCGAACTACAGTCGAAGCCGAAACCAAGCTGGGCCAGGAGAGCGAGAATTGTCGGGTTGGGGAGAGCCTTGACGGCAAAGTATTCGCGGAACTCGATGTCCGCGAAGGCCTCCTTCATGCGCTCGCCCGTCGCAACGATTCCCGCTTCGTCGTAGATGTGAAATGGCGTGCCGAAGTGCTTAACGATCGCCGGCAGTGAGGGTAGCAACCGCGCCGCAAAAGATGAAGATATTGGCATAGCTCGACTCCGATTGTCGGGTCATGAGTGTTGATGGTCCAAATGTTATAGTCGGCTTTGGACAACAAGTCGCTGTGGCAGCGCCAAAGGCGCGGAATATGAAAGCCAGGCGCAAGCGTGAAGCGCAGCGGAACGCGTCGCCCCTGGTGACGACGAACAATTTGAACAGAGCACTGAAAGTGCGAAATACCAACGTCGATTATTTCGCTCTTTCAGAGCTTCACTGCCGTTGCTCGCGTTTACCAGGGGCGACGCGCCTCACGTTGTTCGGCGCTTGCCCCTGATGTTATGAAGCAGCGCCTCCATTCGTGAGTGCTAGACTCACGAACAGCTTCTTGACATAAGACTGAAAGGAGGCGCTGTGCAGAAAATATATATCGGCGTTGACTTTCATGCACGACAACAAACCATCTGTTATTTGACAACTGACAGTGGAGAAGTACGGCTCCACCAACTCAAGCACCAGGACAAAGCAGCAGTGCGTGCTTTCTACGCACAGTTCAGCGGCCAGGTAATCGTGGGACTGGAAGCTAGTGGTTACAGTCCCTGGTTCGAACGACTGCTGGAAGAACTCGGTTGCGAAGTCTGGCTGGGCCACGCCGCCGAAATTCGGCGCCGTGCCCGCTGGCGTCACAAAAATGATCGGCGTGACGCGGAATTGATTCTGGATTTAATGCTCCATGACGAATTCCCTCGTCTCTATGTGCCGCCACTGCAGAGTCGGGAAGTATTGCGCATGCTGCGTTACCGGCAAAAGCTGATCAAAATGCGCACCATTGGCAAGAACAGCCTACAGGCTCTCGCGTTACAGTCTGGTCTGGCCAAAGGACCGCACTTGTTTACCAAAGCCGGCCTGCAAGAGTTGCGTAGCGTGCCCATGACGCCAGCCATGCAATGGCAACGGGAACAGTGGCTGCAACTACTCGAGCCGCTGCAACAACGATTGCTGGAAACCATGCTCTGGCTGAAACAACAAGGCCAGGCCGATGAGCGCATCAGTCGTTTGCGCACACATCCCGGCATCGGTCTCTTGACGGCGCTTTGTGTGGTGCATTCACTGGAACCAGTGAGTCGCTTTGCCAATACCCGAAAAGTGACTGCTTATGCCGGCTTGGATCCTTTGGAACGTTCCTCAGCAGAACGGCAACGCTTCCTACGGATCAGTAAAGGGGGTTCGCGCGTGCTGCGGTTCCTGCTGGTGGAAGCAGCCCACATCGCGATCCGCAGCGATGCGGAGCTAAGCCGGTTTTATTGCCGACTAGCGGAACGGCACGGACGCTCCAAGGCCAAGGTGGCAGTGAGCAGAAAACTACTCATCCGCGCTTACATCATCTTGCGTGATGAGATCGATTATGCGGAATTCCAACGGCGTGCCGTCGCAGCTCGGCCTGCCCGCTGAGAGCCTGGGCTTAAATGCCCGTGCCCCTGATTGGGCGGCCAGCCTTTCTGTGAGCTCGACTTCCAGCTCCGGAAAGTGCGGAGCAAACCTCATGGAAG
>Ga0070681_10006113_pt1 | contig 11683 bp, 10 predicted proteins | sample KBSC83BmetaG_FD_65650 | JGI IMG/M metagenome (GOLD analysis project Ga0070681, IMG submission 65650) | Corn rhizosphere microbial communities from Kellogg Biological Station, Michigan, USA - KBS C8-3B metaG | ecosystem: Host-associated > Plants > Roots > Rhizosphere | place: USA: Michigan...
ATCTTCGCGCTGGCGTTCAACATGGCGATCCTGATATCGCTGCCGCGGATGGCCGTTGCCACAGCGTTCGCGCCCACCGTCTCCGCATTGTTCGCCAGAGAGGACCGCACCGGCCTGCAAACGCTCAGTGCCAACGCCGCTTGCCTCTCGCTTCTCGGCTCGGCGTGCGTCGCCATCCCGCTGATATTGCTCGCACGGCCTCTCCTCGCCTGGTTTGGTCATGATTTCGAAGCAGGTGCCCCGATTCTCACGATCCTTGCTCTCGGCCAGGTGTTCGCTGCCGCATGCGGACCTCAACAGCACCTCATCACGATGACGGGACACGAGCGCGCCGGCGCGGCGATACTTGCCGTATGCGCCGCCTCGAGCTTCGCCGGCTGCATATTCATGATCCGTTGGTTCGGGATGACAGGAGCTGCGTTCGCTACTACGGCAGCGCTTGTCGGTTGGAACGTGGCGATGGGCATCTTTATCCAGAGAGGTCTGCACCTCATGCCGGGTCTGGCCGCTTCGTTCAAAACCGTGCCGAGACTGTGGATCTGATTTTGCCGGAGATCGTGATGCGTTACGAGACCGAATCCATCAAGGTGGGCGATAGGGTCTCCTCGAGTCGTACGAGAGAAGCCGCCTCGGTTCGATCCGACGACGCGGTACCGGCGGTCCGGAGCAAGGCAGCGATCCGGAGCCTCTTCAGCTCTCTGGAACAGAAGAGCGTCCGCTACTGTCACTGGAAAAGCAATATCCGCCTCGAAGAGACGCTTGCAGCTGCAGAGGACATCGACCTCCTCGTAGATCAACGAGACGCGGAACTGTTCTACACAGCCTTGCTCGAGAATGGTTTCAAGTTGACGCAGTCGCGCTCCGGCATTGGGCATCCGGGTGTCTTCCACGCGTTGGGACTGGACGGGCCAAGCGTCGAATTGGTGCATGTGCACGCATATTTTCAGATCGTCAGCGGCGACAGCTTGACCAAGAGCTACCGGCTCCCAATCGAAAGGCCCCTTCTGGAGCAGACCCGCTACTTGCATGGCGTGAGGGTTCCGACACCCGAAGCCGAGCTCGTGCTGTTCGCGCTGCGGATCGCGCTCAAGCACACCGGCCCGATCGAGATCCTGATGATCTGTCGCCACTATCGCAGTGTTTCGGGGGAACTACGCTGGCTACGCGGGGCGGCAAACGCGCAGCACGCCGAGGCGCTTTGCACGGCTTGGTTCCCAAGCATCGATCCACTGCTGTTTCAGCGGTTGCTGGACGCCATAGAGGCCGAGCGCGCGGTCGTTCGACGCGTCGTCCTCGGTTGGCGCGTCGCCTGGCGATTGCGCGGACTGCGGCGGCTGAACCCGCTGCTCGGAGCGGTTTCCCGCGTTTGGCGAGTGGTCTCCTTGCTGGCCAAGCGGTTCCGGCGTCGCAAGGACCTGGTGCTGCAGACCGGCGGCATGATCGTTGCCCTCGTGGGCCCGAAGGCGACCGGTAAATCGACGATCGGTCGGACGCTGGCAGCGCGGCTAGGCCAGCATCTGGACGTAATCCGCATTCACGCGGGCAAGCCGCGCGCAACACCCCTTACGCTGTTGCCTCTCCTTTTCCTGCCGCTGGCGCGCGTCGTCCTGTCCAAAGAGCGCACCGGAGAGTACGAGAAGCCTGAACGCCGCCGCGAGCAGCGATATTCGCTGGTCTACGTCCTGCGGATGACCCTTCTCGCCCATGATCGCCGCAGGTTGATTGTCCGCGCGCTGCGGGCCGCGACCGCGGGCTCCGTCGTCATCACGGACCGATACCCCTCGGAAAGCGTGGGTGCCATCGACAGCTGCTGCTTTGACGAAGCGGCGGTGGCAAGATGCAGCTCTCCGCTGAAGCGTTGGCTGATGAACCAGGAGCGTGCTCTCTACAAGGGATTACCCAAGCCGGGCCTGCTCCTTCGCCTGACGGCGCCGATCGAAACAACCGTCGAACGGGACGCAAGCCGACTGAAGCGGGGCGGCCCCGATGCGGCAGCAGTGCGGCGACGCTGGGAGTTGGAGAACCAGGCGGAGTTTTCCGGAACACCTGAGATCCATATCGATACGGACCGACCATTGGATGAGACGATCCGGACGGTTGCTGGAGCCGTCTGGGCTGCTCTGTGAAGGGACCACGCGACGACGACTTCGCTGAAATTCAATAGCGTCGAGTGCAATTGCAAAGCGACCGGGCAGAGCAAGCCACGGCAAAGGCAGAAAGGATTTTTGGGTGCGGCTCTGATCGCGAGCCACACGGCGACGGAGGACTACCATGAGATTCCGTATTCTAGGTCACGCGTGTCTCGAGGTTATAGCCGGTGGCAAGCAGCTGCTATGTGATCCCTGGCTGGTCGGCTCCGCCTACTGGCGCTCCTGGTGGAATTACCCACCCGTTCCGAAAGGCCTGGTTGAGACACTCAACCCGGATTTTATTTACCTCACCCACATGCATTGGGATCACTTTCACGGCCCAACCCTGCGGCGGCTCGGCCTCGACCGGCAGATACTTGTGCCCAAGACCCCTGACCGCCGCATTTACGAGGACCTCAAGGCCATGGGGTGCACCCGGATCACGGAGTTGGTTCATGGCAAACCTTACCGGATTGGCGCCGGCCTTGAGATTACAAGTTATCAATTCGGGCACTTTCCTGACTCGGTTTTGGTGATCGAGGCGGACGGCAAGACCATCCTGAACGCAAATGACTGCAAGACCATGGGCCTGCCGCTTCAGCAGATCCTGCAACGACACCCGAAAATCGATTTCGCATTGCGAAGCCACAGCTCCGCAAACGCCCGGCTGTGTTTCGAGATCATCGATCGGGGCGGAACCCACATCGACGATCCGCAGAAGTACAGCGCCGAGTTCGCAGACTTCGCGCGGGCGGTCAGGGCCGAGTACGCCATTCCTTTTGCCAGCAACAATTGCTACCTGCACCCCGAGACCGAAAGATTCAATCGATATCTGAACCTTGGAATTGACGTGAAACGCTATTTCGAGGCGCACGACATCACCCAGCCGAAGTGCGTTGTCTGCGCGCCCGGCGACGGGTGGGATGATGATTTCGGTTTCATGCTCAGCGATAAGGACTGGTACACCAACCTCGATGAGCACCTGGAGCACTACAAGGAAACAGTGTCCGACACTTTGAGGAATGCGGCACAGGAGGAGGCAGGCGCTGTGCTGACGGCGGACATCGTCGCCGGTTACGCCTCAGGCCTCCTCTCCGGAACGCCCTACTTCCTGCGACGGCTGTTTCGCGGAAAGCCCATAACGCTGGTTGCGCATAGCAAGGCAGGCAATACGGCCTACGAACTGGACATCCATGGCAGGCGGTGGCGCACGCTAGAGACCTGGAATGATGAAAACAACCCGATCCAGATTCACGCAAGCGCCAACGTTTTCATCATGTGTGTCAAACAAGTGAACTGGAGCAGCTTGGGAATTTCGAAGCGCGTCCGCTTTCGTGTAAAGAACGCAGACAAAATGATAGTAACGTACTTCACCGAGCTCAATGACCTCTTCGATTGCGAAGTGCTGCCGCTATCGAAGTCGTTGAACGCACGGTTCGTCGCGGTCTGGCTGAGGCGTTGGCGTGAAGTCGTTCTTTATCTGCGGATCGCGGCCGATCTGGGTCTTGGACGCGACTTCGCCTATCGTAACTATCTTCCCCCCATCCGGTCCACGAGGGGAGCGCTTCAATGAGCCCACACCTGCTCTACGTCGGTGGCGAGGATCATCATCTGCGAATTCCCTTCATGCTCTCCATGCGGGATTGCGGCTTTCGGGTGACCGCGGCAGGAAGCGGGGATTCCAGCCCCTTCAGTCGGGCTGGCCTTGCTTTTCGTTCCTTCCACTTCGATCGGTTCGTGAGTCCCTTTTCCGATTGGACGGCAGTCAAGACACTGTCGACGATCCTTCGTGACGTCTGTCCGGATTTGGCGCAGGGCTACGACACGAAGCCATGTTTGTTCCTCCCCTTGGCCGCCCGCGCCGCGGATCATCCTGCAATCGTGCGCACGATCTGCGGGCGGGGCTGGGTCTTCTCGTCGCGCTCGCCGCTCGCTCTAGCGGCTCGCCCGGTTTATCGCGCAACGTATCGTGCGGCAGCTCGATCGACCAACGCCACCGTGTTCGAGACCAACGAGGATTGCCACTTTTTCGAACGCCACGGGATGACAGGAAAAAATGGCCTCGTGATCCCGGCCGGGGGTGGTGGGATCGATGTCGAAGGGTTCAGACGCGCCTTGGCCGCGTCCTCTCCCGCAGAGCGGCTTCGCGGAGAGCTTGGTCTCGGCACTTCCCCGGTCGTCATCACCGTCGCGCGAATGACGCGCGGAAAAGGCATTCCCACGCTCCTCAAGGCGGCGGCGCTGGTCCACCGGGCTCGCCCCGACGTTCGCTTCCTCCTGGTCGGACCGCGCGAAAGCGAGGGGCCGCTTGCGGTCACGCAAGCCGAGATCGACCGGCATGCGCCCTATGTCATGGCGACCGGACCTCGACCAGATGTACCCGCGCTGCTCAAGTTGGCCGACGTATTTGCGTTCCCGACGGAGCATCGTGAGGGCGTGCCCCGAGCGCTGCTCGAGGCAGCTCTTGCCGGACTCCCGATCGTATCGACAAGCATGCCAGGTTGTTGCGAGGTAATCCGCGACGGCTGGAACGGATTCCTGGTGCCACCACGTTCTCCCGACCGTCTGGCGGCGAGGACCATCGACCTGCTTCGTGACCGGAACACGGCGGAAACAATGGCTGATCGTGCTGAAGAGCTGGTTGCGCAGAGCTTCAGTCTGCGGATGATTGTCGCTCGTCATGTCGCATTATATGGGGAGCTGCTAGCGCGGACCTCTCGGGCGAGCGCGGCCGGGCTCGCTTCGACCCAACTCTCACACGAAGACGCGAGCCATCGAGGATAGCGCGGCCCGGAGCAGGTTCGATGGCGATGAGTTTCGCGCTGATACCTCTGACGTCGGCTTGCATTCGACGGCGTCGGCAGCTTCTGTGCGCGCCGGTTGGCGAGCCGACTGTGGCGCGGACCTGCTCAATATTCTCCCGCTGATCGACCGATCGCCTCCGAAAGGGACCGATCGTATCCAAATAGGAGAACCATACCCACTCCGGGTTGTTCACGCCGACGCCGGCTTGCGGTGGCTTACCCATTCCGGGACATGTACGTAAGCCGGCTTAGCCGTGGCGACAGCTGCGGCCGCAAGTAGAATAATTCGTCTGCGAGACGCCGTCGAAGGGCCATCCACCTTACCGACGCGAACGCCCGATTCGGAGGATGCATATCGATGATCATAAGGCCTCTGACCAGCTCACCTCGTTTCGGCATCTCGCTGGTTTCCCCAACTTCTTATGCAACCGCCGCCAATCTCGCGAGCCGGCGTGAGCGGAAAATGTCACGGAGGAGCGAATGAAAGCTGTCATTCAGTGCGGCGGAAAAGGCATGCGTTTGCGACCGCACACATCCATTCTGCCAAAGCCTCTTATGCCGATCGGAGCACGGCCCGTGCTCGAACTCGTGCTCAAATGGCTTAGACGAAACGGGATCAAGGACGTTTTCATCACCACTGGATATTTGGGACACCTCATTCGCAGCGTTTGCGGCGACGGCAACCAATGGAACATGCGGATCACCTACACGCAGGAGCTCGAGCCGCTTGGGACGATCGGCCCGCTGTCGCTCGTGCGGGAGGAGCTCGACGAACCGTTTCTGGTGCTTAACGGCGACGTGCTGACGGATCTCAATCTCAACCACTTCGTCGGCGCACATCGGCGACATCAAGCGAACGTCACCATCGCCACCGCTACCCGCGTCACGAAAATGGAATTCGGCGTGATCGACGAACTCGAGGGGCACGTCACCGGATTCCGCGAGAAGCCAGAGCTGCCGAATCTCGTAAGTATGGGCATCTACTGCATGGATCCGGCTGTGCTCGAACGCATCCCATCCGGCGTTCCATTTGGTTTCGACGATTTGATGTTCCAGATGCTGGAGCAAAACGCAGCCGTTCACGTATTCAAGCACAACGGTCTGTGGCTCGATATCGGCCGGGTCGAGGACTTCCTCAAGGCCCAGGACATCCCATGGGACGAGCAGTCGTCCGCATTCGCAGCAACGATCGCCGCTTGAGGCGACGCCAAAGGCAGCAGTACTTGCTCACACCCATCGCATTTCGCCAGGGCCTGATTCAAGGCCTGATTGGAGACTGACTCATGCTATTGGTATCGGCGCCGGTCTTGGGGATGGAAGAGAAGGCAGCTTTAGCGGCCGTGATCGAAAGCGGCTGGATCACGATGGGAGACCGGGTTCGGGAATTTGAGCAAGCGTTCGCTCTGATTCATGAAGCCGAGGATTCGATTGCCGTCAGCTCGTGCACTGCAGCCCTCCATTTGATCCTGCACGCGCTCGGCGTTGGACCGGGTGATGAGGTCCTCGTGCCATCCCTGACCTTCGTCGCCACCGCCAACAGCGTGTTGTATGTGGGAGCGCGGCCGATCTTCGTCGACATCGAGACGCCGGAGACTCCGTTGATGTCACTGGACGACGCTGACGCCAAATGCACTGCCAGAACAAGGGCGATCATTCTCGTGCACTTTGGCGGTTATCTCGCAGATCGTTCAGCCTGGCAGTCCTTCGCGCGCCGCCGCGGCCTGCTCCTGATCGAGGATGCCGCACATGCGCCCGGGCTGCCGGAGGCCGGAACCTTTGGCGAGGCCGCAGCATTCAGCTTCTACGGCAACAAGAATATGACCACCGCCGAAGGCGGCGCAATCATTGCCTGCGACCGCTCGTTGAGAGAGATTATCAGGCGGGCGCGGTCCCACGGCATGACGAGTGGCACGCGGCAGCGCCTCGATAGCCGCAGTCCGGACTACGACGTCACGATGCTCGGGTTCAACTACCGGATGGACGAGTTGCGAGCTGCCGTTGGCCTTGCCCAGCTAGAGAGATTGACTGAATGGAATGACATCAGGCGGCGCTTGTCGATGCGCTATCGCCGCCTCATTGCGGAGCGTTGCCCTTCGGTGATAGTGCCATTCGCCGATGCGTGGCCATCTGCGCATCATCTGATGCCGATCGTGCTTCCAGCCGTCATTAACCGCCAGACCGTGATCGGCGGGCTGCGCATGGACGGCGTTCAGACCACCGTCCATTATCCGCCCGTGCATCGCCTGACGTTTTACAAGGACATCTGCCCGGATTGCTGCTTGTCGCGAACCGAGGAATTTGCCCGGCGGGAGCTCACGCTGCCGCTGCATCCGAGCATGATACCGGCCAATGTCGATCTCGTCGTGAACTCGCTTGCTGCCTCCTTGGGTGCGGAGGCACCGACGAGGGCAATCGCATGACCATGCACGAGCTCTACGACTCTCATCTCGGGCATGGAGAGTTGCGGCGCGCCCTAAAAATGGGCGTGAGGCGCGCGCTCGATATCGCTGGCTCCTGTACAGCGATGCTCGTTCTGATGCCCATCGCTGTGTTCGTGACGCTTGCAATCTGGATCGAAGGCGGCAGACCCATCCTGTTCTCCCAGTTTCGTCTTGGGCAGAATGGACGGCCGTTCCGGATGTACAAATTCCGCAAATTCAGACCGGATTGCGACAACGGCGGATGTCCGCTCACCATGGAGGACGACGATCGCCTGACAGGCATCGGTCATATCCTCGCCGCGAGCAAGCTCGACGAATTGCCACAGCTCTGGAACGTTCTGCGAGGTGACATGACGCTGGTGGGGCCGCGGCCGGAGTCGCTTGCGCTGGCCGATTGTTTCCGGAACGGGTTCGAGAAGATTCACGAGCACAAGCCTGGCCTGTTCGGGCCGTGTCAAGTCTTGTTCAGGAACGAAAGCAAGCTCTATCCGGTCGAGGTTGCTGCCGTAGAGTTCTATCGACAAGTTCTGTTCCCCGCGAAAGCAGAAATCGACCTCGCCTATTATTCGCGCCGGACACTCGTTTCCGATCTCGGCTGGATCGTTCGGGCGGCCTGGGTAATCCTCGCCGGGTCACGGGTCGAACCGCGCCTTTGTGGCCAGCCGGACCAAACCCGAAAATGAGGCGAGCATCATGGTCACGAATTACGTTGGCAAAAAGATCCTCGTAACGGGAGCGGACGGTTTCATTGGTTCGCACCTGACGGAAGCCCTCGTTTCCGCCGGCGCCGAAGTAACGGCTCTTGCCCAATACAATTCGTTCGACAGCCATGGCTGGCTTGACGATTTGCCGGAGCCGATCCGGGAGAGGGCAAATCTCGTCCGCGGCGACGTTCGCGATGCGGGCTTCATGGGTCGCCTGGTGCACGGCCACGAAATCGTATTTCATCTCGCCGCGCTGATCGCGATACCGCATTCGTACGTCGCTCCGCAATCCTATGTGGAAACGAACGTGCTCGGCACCTTGAACGTTCTGGAAGCGGCGCGGCGGCACGGCACCGAGCGTATCGTGCACACGTCAACGAGCGAGGTCTACGGCACTGCGCTGACGATGCCGATCGATGAATCCCATCCGCTACAGGGGCAATCGCCATACTCGGCTTCCAAGATAGCCGGAGATATGATGGCGGAAGCGTTTGCCAGGTCGTTCGGGCTGCCGGTCGTCATCCTCAGGCCATTCAATACGTTCGGACCGCGACAGAGCGAAAGAGCGATCATAGGCACCATTATCCGGCAGGCGCTCGATCCATTCTGCCCGGCAATCATGGTCGGCGACGCGACGACCGTGCGCGATCTCACCTTCGTCACCGACGCTGTGGCGGCATTCGTGGTTGCCGGGATGTCCGACAACCTGGAATACGGCCAGGCATATAACGCCGGCAGTCAACGGGCGACCATAGTCGGCGATCTGATCGACCTGATCGTCGAGCTGACGTCCAGCGGCAAGCCCGTGGTCCAGGACAACAAGCGTCTGCGACCACCGAATTCGGAGGTGCGGGCGCTGCTCGCCGATTGCACCCGCTTTACAGACGCCACCGGATGGTTGCCGCGGGTGAAGCTGCGGGAGGGGCTGGAAAGGACGGTCAAATGGTGGCGTTGCCGCCTTTCCGACAAGCAGGTCCGCCGGCAGAGAGACTTCATCACGTGATGGCTCCTTCCGCCAAGCGGCGCGTTGCTTTGTACTGTAGAGCGGCGGCGGTTGTCGTTCCTTCCCGGACCGCGCCGAGGATAGCTCCCGCAGACGCAGTTCATTCGCTTATCCATCATGCAGTTGACTAAGCAAGTGGCCTGAAACGATCGTTGCGGGATCACGCGCCGGAACATGCCCAGTGGCCCGGTTATTCGTAAGAGACGACAAACATGCGTTCATACGCCCGCCTGACGGCAACTATGACCAGAAGGCCGAGCCACGCACCGATCGCGCCGGCAGCGAAATCGCCGGCGCTCGCGATTCGGCCTGGGATCCACAACTGAACGAACTCCAGTGAGCCGGCGGATATGGCGAGGAGCGCGCCACTCGACAGCAGACCGAGTTGATATCCAACGGCAAACAGAACGCCGGTAATGAAATAGGCGATGAAATGCTCGACATAATCATTTCCGAATATCTCGGGCCGCATGTAGCCTGGCACCACCGACAGGACAACGATGGTCACTACGGCCAGCCAGGCACCAATGCGCGCCAGCTTTTTGCAGACGAGATGCAGGTTCCCAGGCATCGTAACGTGACCCGCTCCCTTGAGTTCGAGCCTCGACAATGATGTTGCTCCGTTCGCGTGCGCCGCAGTTGGGATTTGCGCTGTATCCAAATTGGGAACGGCTCAACCTGCGGCTTCTCCAATGCAGGCAACGCATCGTCCTCTGCCTAGCGTGAACGAGCCATTGCTCATCGCCCAAATCGCTGCCTGCGTGCGGTTGTGAACCCGAATGTACACATCTTGGAATTCGCTAAACAAGGCCGCGCATGGATGGCCACAAGGTGCATTGGAGCTATCGGAGGCAGAAACATGGGTACTCCAGCGGGTACGCTCTCAGCAACAACGATGGTCTGTTGCAGGGCACCGCTTCGTCAAAGCGGCCTGGAAACGTTCCGCGGCGATGAAGTCATACGGCGGCGGCGAGGATAAGGAATGCTGCGGACTGACGCCAATCCCAGGATACGCCGCCGCTTGAATTATCTGGCGGCCGGCAGCCCTATCCGAAAGTCGTCCAGCTTTTTACCGGATCGGAGCTGCGTCCTCAACCAACGAGGTTGCTTGCCACGGCCGGCCCACGTCTCCGCGGAATTATTCGGATTTCGATACTTCGGCAGAACCTTTGGGTAAGGACGACGCACATGTTTGAATTTATCGTCAGTGGCACCAAGTCTATGCAAGCGCTCGTCGAGCTTGCTCTTCTCAGCCGCAATTTTGCAGCTCAATTCCTGAACCACCTTTTCATGAAGGTCCCATAGCTCATCCACGGACATCGATTTTAGGTTGCGGCTTTGCATGTCTTCGAAACCTGACCGCTTGTGATCCCAGCATCACAATTCTTCGCAAAATTAGAAGCTCTGGGAACTGGTTCAACGGTTAGCATGTGGTACTCCATTTATGCCCCTTGCATTCTTGTGCAATCCGGAAAGGAAAGTGCATTCGCTCCGGGCGTTTTCAGGAACGCTCAAAACTCCGTTCGGCTACTGGAAAGAATGGAAGAACAGCTTCATCTTTGGCCCAACTCGAGATTTGTCGGGCTGAGAGCCGTCCAAAAGAGGTATCACGAACGCTTGTTCGACCATTGCTGCGATGCACGCCGCGCCAGGTGATCTGCGTTCGACCAGGCTTCGTCCGACCGACATCTCAAGGTTTGACGTAGGTCCACCCCTGCTCTTCCAGCTCCATGACGCGAACGACGCCGGACTTGACTAAATCCCAGCGACCAGGAGCGTCGCGGCCCCTATCGTGGCGGCTCTCGCAATGCGACAAAACTCATTCATCGTCCGTCTCCTATGGAGCAAACCTCCCACTCACTGTCAGTTGTTGGGCTTTGCGCCTGCTCCAGCTGTTCTGCGCGTTCCCGGTCCTGCGCAGGAACTTTTTCAGCTCCACCGCGCCGTTTTCCGCCGCCTGCTTTAGCTGCGTCGCGTCCTCGTCCGCCTTGGCCGCCCGCGTCGCCTGCATCTCGGCATCGCGCCTGGCCGCCGCGAGAGCCTGCTCCAGCTGCCGTGCGCGCTCCCGCTCCTGTTGCAGCGACTCTTTCAGCTCCGCCGCTCGGTTTTCCGCCGCCTGCTTTAGCTGCGTCGCGTCGTCGTTCGCCTTGGCCGCCAGCGCGGTTTGCGTCTCGATATCGCGCCTGGCCACCGCAAGCGCCTGCTCCAGCTGCTGGGCGCGTTCCCGTTCCTGTTGCAGGGATTTTTGGAACTCCGCCGTGTCGCGTACCGCCGCCTGCTTTGACTGCGTCGCGTCCTCGTTCGCCTTGGCCGACAGCGCCGTCTGCGTCTCGACCTCGCGCCGGGCCGCCGCAAGTGCCTGCTCCAGCCGGCCATCTGCCCGGTCGCCCCGCAATGATTTGCACGGCGCTGCGGCGCCGGTCTCCGAGACCTGCTTCAGCCGGTCATGTACCTGCTGCAAAGATTTTGCGAAATCAGCATTTTCGCTCTCCGACGCATGATTGACTCCAGCCGATTCGGCGGGGGCCCTGCGCAACGTGAGCAGTCTCTCGAGCAGTTCCGCCCTGTGGCGTTCCTGTTCCAGCGCCTTCCGCAGGTCCTC
>Ga0070681_10006114_pt1 | contig 11683 bp, 10 predicted proteins | sample KBSC83BmetaG_FD_65650 | JGI IMG/M metagenome (GOLD analysis project Ga0070681, IMG submission 65650) | Corn rhizosphere microbial communities from Kellogg Biological Station, Michigan, USA - KBS C8-3B metaG | ecosystem: Host-associated > Plants > Roots > Rhizosphere | place: USA: Michigan...
GTGCGCACGATCTACGAGATCCCGCTCCTCTTCCACGAGCAGGGGCTCGACGCCAAGGTCGTGCAGAAGCTCGGCCTCCAGACGACGCCGCCGAACCTCTCGCGCTGGCGCGAGCTCGTTCAGCGTGTGCTCACGCCGAATAAGCAAGCTCGTATCGCGGTCGTGGGCAAATACACCGAGTACGCCGACAGCTACAAGAGCGTGCTCGAATCGCTCATCCACGGCGGGATCGCCAACGACGTCGGCGTGGAGGTGAATTGGATCTCCAGCGAGGCGTTCACCAACGCCGAGACTGCGTCGTCGCTGCTCGCCGGCTACGATGGCCTGCTCGTTCCTGGCGGCTTCGGCGTCCGTGGCGTCGAGGGCATGGTCGAGGCGATCCGCGCGGCACGCGAGTCGGGGTTGCCATTCTTCGGCATCTGCCTCGGCATGCAGACGGCCATCATCGAGTTCGCGCGCAACGTCTGCCACCTCGAGGACAGCCACTCCTCCGAGTTCGCGCCCGAATGCGACAACGCCGTCATCTCGCTCATGGAGTCGCAGCAGCACGTCACCGACATGGGTGGCACGATGCGACTGGGAGCGTATCCGTGCCGGCTCGCGCGCGGCTCGCGCGCCGCGGAGGTGTACGGCGTTCCCGAGGTGAGCGAGCGTCACCGCCATCGTTACGAAGTCTCTAATCGCTACCGCGATCTCTTCGTGCAGAATGGCATGCGGTTGAGCGGACTCTCGCCCGACGGCCAACTCGTCGAGATCATCGAGCTGCAGAATCATCCATGGTTCATCGGCTGTCAGTTCCACCCCGAGCTGCAGTCGCGGCCGACGCGGCCCCATCCGCTCTTCGCGGGATTCATCGCCGCCGCGGCGAACTCCGGGCGGCGGCGGGAAGGCCAGACGAAGGAACGACCCTTCGTCGAGGCGGCGGACTGACGAGGCAATGGCTCGATTTCCTAACGATGCGCTCTTCCTCATCGCCGGCCCCTGCGTCCTCGAGTCCGACACGCTGAACTTTCGCGTCGGCGAGCACCTCGCGAAGCTCGCCGAACGCGTCCCGGGCGGCATCATCTACAAGGCGAGCTTCGACAAGGCCAATCGCTCCAATCCTGGCGCCGCGCGCGGACCAGGACTCGACGAGGGTCTGGAGGCACTCGCCCGCGTTCGCGCGCGGACGGGCCTTCCGGTGCTCACCGACGTGCATCTGCCGGAGCAGTGCACGCCGGCTGCCGAAGTCGTCGACGTCCTGCAGATTCCGGCCTTCCTCTGTCGCCAGACCGATCTCCTCATCGCCGCCGGCGCCACGGGCAAACCCGTGAACGTCAAGAAAGGCCAATGGATGCACCCCGAAGGCATGCGCGGCGCCGTGGAGAAGGTACGCAAGGCGTTAGGCACGCCCGCGCCCCGCGCCCCACGCCCCGCACCCCAGGAGGTTGCAGTGACCGAGCGCGGAACGTTCTTCGGCTACGGCGATCTCGTCGTCGACATGCGGGGCTTCGCGCGAATGCGCGCGGCATGCGACGCGCCGGTCATCTTCGACGCCACCCACAGTGTTCAGCAGCCGGGGAAGGGCGTCGGTGGCGCGAGTGGCGGGGCCCGCGAGTTCATCCCACCACTCTCTCGCGCCGCGATCGCTGCCGGCGCCGATGGGCTGTTCATGGAAACGCATCCCGATCCGGATCACGCGCCGAGCGACGGACCCAACATGATCCCGCTCGATAAGCTCGACGCACTTGTCGAGCGCCTCGTCGAGCTCTGGCACCTGATGAGACGGTGAGCCCGCACCCAGCGTCCTCCGGTCCCGGCACCCTCGACGAGGCATTGGCGCGCCGCGTCCGTCTCGTCGGTATCGACGTCGACGGCGTGCTCACTGACGGCGGCATCTACCTCGGCGCCGTCGACGGTGCGCCGCTCGAGTTCAAGCGCTACGAGATTCAGGACGGCCTGGGTATTCATTTCCTGCGAAAGGCGGGCATCCGTGTCGCGATCGTCACCGGGCGCGTCTCGGAAAGCGTTCGCCTCCGCGCCGCCGAGCTCGAGATCGAGGACGTCGCCCAGGATTCGTACGCCCGCAAGCTCCCCGCCTTTCGCCGCATTCTCGAGCGCCACAACATCTCGCCGGCCGAAGCGGCCTTCATCGGCGACGACTTTCCCGACCTTGCCGTGATGCGCATCGTCGGACTGCCGGTGGCCGTCGCCAACGCGGTTCCGGAAATCACAGGCATTGCCCGGCTTCGCCTAACGAGACATGGCGGCCGCGGTGCGGTTCGCGAGTTCGCGGAACGGCTCCTCTTGGCTCGCGGAGAGTGGGCAAAGGTTACCGAAGCGTACGTCGCAGAGCGCTCTATCGACGACGGCAGCGCGCCGCCAGCCGATGCGTCGCAGCCCTCTCGCAGCCGCGTTTCCCGAGACGGCCGATGAACCACGACGCGATCGTCGAACGCGGCCGCCGCGTCCTTCGGCTCGAGCAGCAGGCCATCGCCGCGCTAGAGAGTCGGCTCGACGCCGCGTTTGCGCGAGCAGTGGAGCTGGTGGCGGAGTCGCCGGGCCGCGTCATCGTCTGCGGCGTGGGCAAGTCCGGCCTCATCGGCCGGAAGGTCGCGGCGACGCTGACGTCGACTGGCACCCCCGCCACCTTCCTTCACCCCGTGGACAGCGTTCACGGAGATCTCGGTATCGTCGGCAAGGATGACGTCGCGATCCTGATCTCGAAGAGCGGGGAGTCGGACGAGCTGCTGTCGCTTGTGGCCCATCTCAAGGGCTTTGGCGTTCGCACCATCACCATCACCGGGGATCCGCGCTCCGCCCTCGCGCGCCACTCGGACGTGGTGCTCGACGCCAGCGTCGGCGAGGAGGCGTGCCCCCACGACCTCGCTCCGACCACCAGCACGACGGCCGCGCTCGCCGTCGGCGACGCCCTCGCCGTTGCTCTCCTTCAGGAAAAGGGCTTCCGGCGCGAGGATTTTGCGCGCCTGCATCCCGGCGGTGCGCTCGGCCGCGCCCTCGTGATCAAGGTCGACGAGATCATGCTTCGCGACCAACTCCCGATCCTGCGAGACGGAGACACGATGCGGGAGGCGATCGTCATGATTGCGGAGCGGCGTGGTATCGCGGTCGTCGTCGACGCACGAACCCACGTCGATGGGGTACTCACAGCGGGAGATCTCAGCCGTCTCGTCGAGCGCAGCGATGATCTCTGGAGTATTCCGATCCGCGGCGTCATGACGCGGAACCCCAAGTTGGCCCGCAGCGGTGAACTGGCGAGCGCGGTCCTTTATCGCATGGAGCAGATCGGTATCATGGTGATGCCCGTCGTGAATGAGAGTGATGAGCTGGTCGGCGTCGTGCATCTGCACGACCTCATGCGGGCCCGCGTCGGATGAGCGCCGCGTCTCGCGTTAGGCGCCTCACCGTGCTGGTCGGCTGCGTGTGTGCGGCGGCCGCGTACGGTGCCTGCAAGGAGAGCACACCACCGCCAGTCGGCAAAGCAGGGCCAGTCGATACGGCCGAGCAGGTCGGCTTCGGCGTGCGCACGCTCCTCACCGGCAACGGCGTTCAGAAGGGCGAGCTGCAGGCGGATACGATGTTCGTCTACAACGACCAGACGAAGTTCGATTTCCGCAACGCGCGCGTGAAATTCAACACCGAGACGGGTGCGCCCAATGGCACCATGCGCGCCGATCGCGGCATCTACGATACGCGGACGCAGATTCTCGAGGGCTTCGGGAACGTCATCGTCACGACACTCGATGGAAAGAAGCTCACGTCACCCCATCTCAAGTTCAATCAGCTCTCGAACGAGGTATCGAGCGACACCAGCTTTCAGATGGTCGCCGGCAGTCGCACGCAGAGTGGCATTGGCTTCAAGACCGATCCGAATCTCTCCCGATTCACCTGCCAGCGGGCCTGCCGCACGACCGGCACGGTTGTACTCCCGAGTCAATGATTCGCCGCTGGGCATTACTCGTTCTCGTGGCAGCCGTCGCGACAGCACATAACGCTGCCGCTCAAACCACGGCCTGCAACTCGGAGCAGGAGCGACAGGTCAGCATCAAGCTGCCGAGCGGTGAATACAACAACTTCATCGGCGGCGGCATCGTCGTTCGCTGCCCGGCCAAGAAGATCACCCTGCGCGCCGACAGCGCCGAGATCTACGGCGACGAGCATCGCATCTTCTTCGTCGGCCACGTGCATTACGTCGAGCCGCGCCTCGAGATGTCCTCCGATTTTCTCACCTACTATCAACTCGAGGAGCGCATCCTCGCCGCGGGAAATGTGGATGGAAAGCTCCCGACCGGCTCGACGCTCCGCGGGCCGCAGGTCGACTACCGCCGTGTCGCGCCGCGCGTTCGCACGCGTGCGCAGACGCTCGCCATCGGCCGCCCGACCGTCATGATCGTCCAGAAAGACAGCACGGGGAAAGAGCAGCCGCCGATCGAGGTCGTTGCCAACACCATCTACATGGACGGCGATAGCTTGATTTACGGTTCGGGCCGCGTTCAAATCACTCGGCCCGAGATCACAGCCACCAGCGATTCGGCCTTCATCAACACGGGCACCGAGACCATGCAGTTGATGCGCAACCCGATCGTCAACGGAACGAAGAGCAGGCCCTTCCAGCTCGTCGGCGAGCGCATCGACCTTTTCTCGAAGGATCGCAAGCTCCAGCGCGTTGTCTCGGCCGCCAAGGCGCGCGCGACGAGCCAGGACCTGACCCTTCGCGCCGACACCATCGATCTGCGCATTACCGCCGATCTGCTCCAGCGCGCCTACGCGTGGGGGAAGAGCCGCGCCAATGCCGACTCGCCGAGCCAGAACATGATCGCCGACTCCCTCGACGTACACATGCCGGGGCAACGCGTGCGTGAAGTGCGGGCGCTAAACAGGGCCTTCGCTCAGGGACGCGCTGATTCGACGATTCACGCCGATACCACGAACTGGATCCGCGGCGATACCATCGTCGCCTACTTTGACACGCTCCCGCCCGTCGACACGAGCAAGGGACCGGAGATTCGCAAACTCGTATCGACCTTGAACGCGCAGGCATTCTACAACCTCGCGTCGTCGGACACGTCGCTTCACCGTCCCGCCATCAACTACGTGAAGGGCCGCCGTATCACCATCAACTTCGACGAGCAGAAGGTCGCCAACATCGCCGTCGACGAGAAAGTCGCGGGGATCTACATCGAGCCGTCGAATGACACGACGGCTACGCGCACGAACACGCGTCCGGGTACGAACCGAACGCCGACCCGCACTCCTACGCGCCCCGTCCCCGGGGTTCGGCGGCCGTGAGCGACATGGACCTGCCGGAACGAAGTCGCGAGCTCATCGAACACGCCAAGCAGGGCGATCGCTCGGTGGCGCTCGCTCTCCACGCGCTCATCATCGCCGCGGACGCCGAAGGCTGCTCCGACTTCAACCAGGCCGCGATCATCTATCGCGACGACCACCTCGCTGCCATGCGCGCCGACGGGCGCGACGCCGAGCGCGAGGCGGGGCGCCTCAGTCTCGACGAAGTGCGGAAGCACCTCGCCGCATCCGTGCTGCCGCGCCTGGTTTCGGACGGCGTCATCATCTTGCCGCAAACCGGCCTCAACGCCCCGGACGCGCGCATCCGAATCACCGAGGCCTACTGGCGCGACATCCAGGAGATCCGGCGCGAGCTCGCTGCGATCCTCCGGCAGACTGGTGAGCACCTCACTCCAGCCAAGGATTTCGCCGCTATTGCCCCGGCCGCCAGGCGCCGGGAAAGAACGCCCGCACCGACGAGCGTGCTCGAAGCCTCAGGCCTGGTAAAGATTTACCGGCGTCGCAAGGTCGTAAACGACGTGGCCCTTCGATTGCAACAGGGAGAGATTGTCGGATTGCTGGGCCCGAATGGGGCGGGGAAGACCACCACCTTCTACATGATCGTGGGGTTGATCCAGCCCTTTGCCGGACGCATCAGCATGGATGGCGAGGATATCACCACCATGCCGATGTACAAGCGGGCCCGGCGTGGAGTGGGCTATCTTTCTCAGGAGCCCTCCATCTTTCGCAAGCTCTCGGTGGAGGACAACATCCTGGCAATCCTCGAGACGTTGCCGATCTCCGCAGCCGAGCGGCGGACACGTCTCGAAACCCTGCTGGACGAGCTGAGCATCAAGCACCTTCGACAGAGCAAAGCATTCGCCCTGTCTGGTGGCGAACGGCGCCGACTCGAGATTACCCGCGCCCTCGTCACCCGTCCCAAGTTCATGATGTTGGACGAGCCGTTCGCCGGCGTCGATCCGATTGCCGTGCACGACATACAGAGCATCGTCGCCAATCTCCGACACCGGGGCATCGGTGTGTTGATCAGCGATCATAACGTGGAGCAAACCCTGGATATCGTCGATCGAGCTTACATCATGTTCGATGGGCAGGTGAAAGTCTCCGGAACCGTTCGCGAGCTCGTCTTCGACGACACAGTCGCGGACATCTATCTCGGACCGACGCTCACGGCGCGTCTGCGTTCACGCTTCTCGAGCACCGATGGCAACGGACACGACGGCGCGCCCGATGGCGGCGCTCCCGTCCCCGTCCGGCCTGCTGGGCCGACGCCATCCCACGGTCACGGAGGATCCGAAGTACAATGAAAGCTGGTCTCCAGCAGAGCACGCAGCTCAAGCAGGAGCTCAAGATCAATCCTCGCCTGTATCAGGCGATGGACCTGCTGTACATGCCGCTTCTGGACCTCCAGCAGCATCTCAAGCAGGAGCTGTTGAACAACCCCTTCCTCGAGATGGTCGAGATGGAGGAAGAGGAGGAGGACGAGGAGGAGGCACCCGAGGCCGAAGCCGCCACCGAGGAAGACAAGGGCAACGACGAGATCGATTGGGAGGAGATTCTCCTCGACGGCTTCGATGCCGGCGGCCGGCGCGAGGAGCATGAGGAGCGCGAGTACTACGAGCCCGTCACCGTCGACACCCGCGATCTCTCGGATCACCTTCGCGACCAGATCGCTCTGCTCGAGCTGTCACCGCGGCAGCAGCTGCTCGCCGAAGAGTTCATCGGCAACATCAACGAGGACGGCTATCTCGCGTGTCCGTTGAGCGATATCCTGATTAGCATCAACGAAACCGTCACCAAGGTTGCCGAGGAGCTCAACCCCGACCTCGAGGACCTACCCATCTACTCGGTGCAGGAAATCGAGCAGATGCTCGGCGTCATTCAGAGCCTGGACCCGCCGGGAGTCGGCGCGCGTGATCTCCGCGAGTGTCTGATGCTGCAGCTCCGTGAGGCCGGCCTCGAGCAGTCGGTGCCGTACCGCCTCGTCCGCGATTGCTTCGACGAGCTGATCAACCACCGCTGGAGTGAGATCTCGAAGCGCTTCGGCATCAGCCCAGGGGATGTCCAGAAGGCGGCCGACGAGATCAAGAAGCTCGATCCCAAGCCGGGGTTGATGTACAGCAGCGCCAGCGACAACTACATCATCCCTGACCTCATCGTCGAGAAGATCGATGGCCGCTACCACGTCTTTCTCAACGACGCCAATCTGCCTCGCCTCAAGCTGAGCAAGGCGTATCAGGAGATCGCGCGCGACAAGAAAAAGTTCGAGGGCGAGAGCAAGGAGTTCATCTCCAACAAGCTCAACTCCGCGAACTGGATGATCCAGGCGATCGAGCAGCGCCGGCAGACGATGCTCAAGGTCATGAACTACATCGTCGACCGGCAGCGCGACTTCTTCGAGAAGGGCGTGCAGTACCTCAAGCCGCTCACGCTCCGCGAGGTCGCCGAAGTCATCAACATGCACGAATCCACGGTCAGCCGCGTCACCAACGAGAAGTACGTTCAGACGCCGCGTGGAGTGTTGCCGCTCAAATTCTTCTTCTCCTCCGGCCTGTCCACCACGGCCGGCGAGGACGTCTCGGCGCGCGGCATCAAGGCGCAGATCGAGAAGCTCGTCTCCGAGGAGGATCCGAAGCACCCGCTCACCGATCAGGCGATCGTGAATATCCTCAAGGAGAGCGGCGTCCAGATCGCCCGACGCACGGTCGCCAAGTACCGCGACCAATTGGGAGTGCTGTCAGCCCGGATGCGGAAGCGGGTGTGAGTTCGTCCTTGCGGGAGCAAGGCACCGTGAGCACAGCGATTCCCGCGCCCCTCGTCCCGCGCCCCGCGCCCCAAACCGACGTCTCCGTGCTCGTCCCCGCCAAGGACGAGGCGGAGAACCTGCCGCTTTTCATGGAGCAGGCGGACGCGATCTTCCGCGCCACGCCAGACGTGTCGTTCGAGGTGGTCGTCATCGATGATGGCTCCGCCGACAACACGTGGCCCGTCCTCGAGCAGCTCGCTCGGCGCTACCCGTTCCTGAAGCTCGCTCGCCACCGGAGCCGCCGAGGCATCGCCGACGCACTCCGCACGGGCTATCTCCACGCCTCGGGCCGCGTCCTCGTCTTCTACCCCGCGGATCTGCAGTTCAAGCCCGAGGACATTCCCCGACTCGTTGCGCCCATCCTCGCTGACGAAGCCGACATGGTCACGGGCTTCAAGGAAGGGAAGTACGAGAAGGCGCTCGTCTCTGGCATCTACAACTGGCTGAGCCGGTCGTTGTTCGACGTGAAGGTCAAGGACCTGAACAGCGTCAAGGCATACCGTCGCGAGATCATGGATGGTCTGCCCGTTCGGCCCGACTGGCATCGCTACATGGTCGTCATCGCCGCGGCGCAGGGTTTCAAAGTTGCTGAAGTGCCCGTGCCGCTCTATCCGCGCCATGCGGGTCGCTCGAAGTTCGCGACCTGGCACCGGATCCCGATCGGCGTGCTCGACATGATCTCCGTCTGGTTCGAGCTCCGCTTCGGCCAGAAGCCGCTGCTGCTCTTCGCTATCCTCGGCTTCAGCGTTTTCGGCTTCGGCGTCCTCGCCGGGCTGTTCGCGCTGGCGCGGCTCTGGATCTACGGCCTTGGTCAGCGATGGGTCTGGTCGATCATCCAGACGTGCATCCTCCTCGGTAGCGTCTTCTTCGCCACCGGCATGCTCGGCGACCAGATCGCCGCGCAACGCGCGCAGCTCCGCGAGATCCAGCGGCGATTGGACGAGCAGCGCCAGAATGACGAGCGCGATCGCCGCTGACCCGGCGGCGCTGCGTGTTCTTTTTCTCACGCACGCGTTCCCGCGCTGGAGCGGGGATGCAGCGGGTTCGTTCCTTCTTCGTTTCGCGCGTGCGCTTCGACAGGTTGGTATCGAGGTCTCCGTCGTCGCCCCTCATGCCGCCGATCTCCCGACGCGGGATTCCATCGACGGCATCGAAGTAATCCATTTTCGTTATGCGCCAACGTCGCTCGAGACGCTCGCCTACACCGGAACGATGGCGGAGCAGGTTAGCGGCTCCTGGTCGGCGCGCCTCTCACTCGGCTCGATGCTCGGCGCCGGATTCTGGCGTGTCCTGCGCGAGCAGCGACGACTCGCACCTCATCTCGTTCATGCGCACTGGTGGTTTCCGTCGGGAGTGGTCGCGGCCGCGACGAGTCGGCTCTCGCAGGTTCCGTTCGTTACGACAATGCACGGCAGCGACGTTCGTCTCGCGCGATCCACAACGGGCGCCGCGACGGGACTTGCCTGGGTCATGCGCGCCTCGCGTGCGACGATGACCGTGTCGAAGTGGCTCGCCGACGAGGCGCACGCGATGACTCCCGATCTTCCGGCGCCACGCGTGTCGCCGATGCCCGCGGCCACTGAGCTCTTCACGCCGAGCGGCACCCGCGCCCCTGATCGACTGCTCTTCGTCGGACGGCTCAATGCGCAGAAGGGAATCGAGCTCCTTCTGCGCGCGCTCGCCGCGATGCGCGCTCGGCCGCATCTCGACGTCGTCGGTGACGGGCCCGACGTCGAATCTCTGCGAGGTCTCGCCTCGTCGTTAGGCATCGCGGACCGAGTGACCTGGCGCGGCGCGCTGCCGCAGACTGCGCTCCCAGACCTCTACCGTCGCGCGGCGGCGCTTGTCGTTCCTTCCCGCGACGAAGGACTTGGCCTCGTGGCCGTCGAGGCGCAGCTCTGCGAGACGCCTGTCATCGCTTTCGACTCCGGCGGTCTCCGCGACATCGTGCAGCACGGCGTCACCGGCATCCTCGTGGACGTCTTCACCGCGGACGCACTCGCCCGCGCCACTGACGAGCTTCTCGCGAGTCCGGACCGTGCTGCCTCCCTCGGTGCGGCGGGCCGCCGCGCCGCCCTCGCCATGTTCTCTCCGGATGCCGTGGCGCGCAGCTATGACGCGATTTACCGGGCAGCGCTCGAGCCAGCGAGGAGCAAGTGAGCGCCCGCCCGCGCTGGACTCGTTATGCGTTCCGCGCGCTCCAGGTAGCGATCGGCGTCGTCGTGCTCGTCTACGCGGTGCGTGCGCTCCGACAGCAGTGGTCGACCACCTCCTCGGTCGACCTCGGCCAGCTCCACCCCAACTGGCTCTGGATCGGCATCTCCGGCGTGCTCTTTCTCACCACGTACGCCGTGCTCATCGAGATGTGGCGCGAGGTGCTGCGCGGCTGGGGCTCACGCCTCCCATTCTGGATCGCGGCGCGCATCTGGACGGTTTCCAATCTCGGCCGCTACGTGCCGGGCAAGGTCGTGCAGATCGGCGCCATGGGCGTGATGGCGGAGCGCGCCGGCGTGTCTCCAGTCGCCGCCACTGGATCAGCGATCCTGAACGTCGTGGTCAATCTCATCGCCGGCTTCATCGTCGTCGCCGTTTTCGGCTGGCCTCTGCTCCAACTCCAGGCCGTCGGCGGAGTGCGGACCGCGGTTCTCTTCGTTGTGGTGTGCGTTGCCGCCGTCGTATTCCTGCCCCTCGTCCTCCCGCCGATCTTTCGGTTCCTCAGTCGCGTCACCGGCCGCGACCTCAACATCGGCGCGCTCCCGAGAGTAGCTATCCTCATCTCGCTCGTCGGGAATGTCGTCGCGTGGCTTCTGTACGGCGCGGCGTTCGCGGTCTTCGCCCGGGGGGTGTCCGGGTCCAGTCAGGGCCCCCTCACTGCATACGTCGCCGTCTACGCGCTGTCGTATCTGGTCGGTTACCTTGTTCTGTTCGCACCGGCGGGGGCTGGCTTTCGCGAAGCCGCGATGATCGCTCTTCTCCCAGCTGCGCATCTCGCCGATCCGGCGCAGGCCGCCATTCTCGCCGTCACCTCTCGACTCTGGCTCACCGCTCTTGAAATCGCCCCGGGCGCGCTCTTCCTCGGCCTCGACGGCCTCCGACGCCGACCTCGCGAGCAATGAGAAGCCATCGCGAGTGAAGGCGCGAACAACTTCCCCCGCGAGCCGGCTCGCTTGGTCGCCCCGCTTTGCGGGCGCGTGGGCGGCACTCGTCTTCGCGCTCTGCACCCTCGCGCTCGGATTCCCAGCGCTCGGCGGAGGATTCCTCGTCAATCCGCGCAGCGACCAATTCTACGCCGGCTATCCCTTCCGCGAGTTCGCGGCTGCGTCGATCAAGTCCGGTCACGGGATTCCGCTCTGGAATCCCTATCTGATGGGAGGAATGCCGTACGTCGCCGCAATGCACGGCGACATCTTCTACCCGACCTTCCTGCTGCGAACGATCCTGCCGACCGACGTCGCGATGACGTGGTCCTTCTTGATCCACATCTTCCTCGCCGGTTTTTTCACCTATCTCTTCCTTCGCGCGTGGGGCCTTGGTTGGTTGCCGAGCGTGATCGGCGGCGTCGCGTATCTG
>Ga0070681_10006115_pt1 | contig 11682 bp, 13 predicted proteins | sample KBSC83BmetaG_FD_65650 | JGI IMG/M metagenome (GOLD analysis project Ga0070681, IMG submission 65650) | Corn rhizosphere microbial communities from Kellogg Biological Station, Michigan, USA - KBS C8-3B metaG | ecosystem: Host-associated > Plants > Roots > Rhizosphere | place: USA: Michigan...
ACCACAAAGGGGCTCCTGGACGATGAGCGATGCGGTGATTGAGCACACGAATGACACGGGGATGCGGACGGCCCTCGGCACCCTGCTGATCGAGGGCGGCTTTCTCGACAGCGCACGGCTCGACGAGGCGCTCCGGATCGGCGCCGACACGGGCGAGCGGCTCGGCGAGGTCGTCGTCCGCATGGGCTGGGCGTCCGAGGACGACCTGGCGAAGACGCTGGCCGACCAGTGGCACCTCCGCTACCTCGAGCGCTCGGCGATCTCGTTCGACGCGGACGCGTTGAGCCGGATGTCGCGCGAGGAGGCAAGCAGGCTCGAGGCGCTGCCGATGAAGGTGAGCGAGGACGGCGCCGTCGTCGTCGCCCTCGCCGAGCCGACGGACGCACGGCTCCTTGCCCTGCGCTCCCTCCTCGGCGACCGGATCGACTGCGTCGTCGTCGCGAAGACGGCGATCGACGCAGGCCTGCGAAGCGACCTGCTCGCGAAGCAGGGAAAGAGCACATCGACGACCACCGAACCGGATTCGGAGGCAGACGAGCCGAACAACGACAACGGCCTCGTCCTCGTGACGAACGATGAGGACCAGAGCGAGGACGAGCACGACGGTGAGCACGAGCACGAGCCGGCCGCCGAGGCTGTCGAGGACGCGGAATCGGTCGTCGGCGCAGCGAACTTCGACGAGGTCGCGAGCACGCTGACCGACGCATTGGGCGCCCAGCTCGCCTCACTGCGCGGCATCGTCGTCGAGGCCGAGACGCGGCGCGAGAGCGACCGCAGCGAGATCGCCCGGCTCGAGGCCGAACTGGCCGACCGGAACACCGAGCTGGCTGACCGCGCGGGTGAGCTCGCCCAGAAGACGGCCGAGCTCACCGATCGGAACGAGACGATTCGGGACATGCAGCAGAAGCTCCGCGAGCTCGCGGACACGCTCGAGCACAAGGCGTAACCCGACCGAACCGCCGAGGCCCTCCTCGGCGGCCCCGAACGAGCCGAAACCCGCCGGAGAGCGGGTTTCGGTTCGTCCGAATACGGAGGGGGAGGGATTTGAACCCTCGATCCGCCTAACGACGGATAACGGTTTTCGAGACCGCCGCATTCGACCGCTCTGCCACCCCTCCGATCGGGCGACAGCGTAGCCGCACGCTAGTCGTGGATGCGCGCGATCAGCTCTTCGCGCTTGAGGACCCGGACGCGGTGCGACGATCGCGCGAGCCGAACCTCGAAGCCGGCGTCGCGCGGAAAGAGCACCTTGTCGCCCGGCTCGACCGCGGTCACGTCGGGCCCGACCGCCGCCACGATCCCGCTCCGGACGAGCGTGGCCTCGTTCGCGGGCACGATCAGTCCGCTCGGGAGCTCCGACTCGTCGAGCTGCTCGACGACGACGTTGTCGTCCAGCGGCTCGAGCGTCACATCGGTAAGCGGATGACCTTCCAACACGCCACCACGATACTCCGTCCATGCGCGTCGGCCGCTTCGACGTCCCGGTCACCAATCCGGACAAGGTGTTCTTCCCCGAGCAGGGCCTGACCAAGCTCGACCTCGTCTCGTACTACGAAGGCGTGGCGGAGCTCGCGCTCCCCCACCTCCGCCGGCGACCGTTTCACATGAAGCGCTTCCCGAACGGCGTCGCCGCGGATTTCTTCCACCAGAAGCGCGTGCCCGCGAATCACCCCTCCTATGTCGACGAGGTGTTCGTGCGTTTCCCAAGCGGGCACTCGACGGTGTTCGCGATCCTCGACAACGCGGCGGCACTGGTCTGGGTCGCGAACCTCGGCTGTATCGAGCTGCACACGTGGCACTCGCGGGTGCCCGAGATCGAGCGGCCCGACTACCTGCTGATCGACCTCGACCCGACGACCGACGGCCAGTGGCCGCTCGTGCGCGAGATCGCGCTCGTCGTGCGGGAGGTGATGGACGAGCTCGGGCTGCGGTCGTATCCGAAGACCTCGGGTGCGACCGGGCTGCACATCCTCGCGCCGATCAAGCCCGAGCTGCCTTTCCCGGAGGTGCGACGATTCGCGAAGGCACTCGCGGTCGAGGTGGAGCGCCGGGTCGGCGACCAGGCGATCGCGACGACCACGTGGCGCGTCGCCGACCGCGTCGGCGTGTTCGTGGACTACGGGCAGAACGCGCGCGACCGGACGATCGCCGCGGCGTACTCGGTGCGGCCCACGGCCGACGCTCGGGTGTCGGCGCCCCTCGCGTGGGACGAGGTCGCCGCGGTCGATCCGGCTGCGTTCACCCTCCCGACGATGACGGACCGCATCGCCGCGATCGGCGACCCGATGCGCGGCATGTGGCGCAGCCCGCCGTCCCTTCGCTCCCGGTTCGGGCGGCTCGGGCTCGAGCCCGCACTCGATCCGTAACTCGTCCTAACATCGCTCTCAATTCGGGCGCCTATCGTGGCGTGGTGCGGCGACTGCTTCTCCTCGCGACCGTCCTCGTCGGTCTCGCGGCCCCCTCCGCCGGAGAAGCGTCGCCGTACATTCGCTACGGCGTGCAGGACGACGCGTGGCTCCAGTACGGGCCCGGGACACTGTCCGACCGGCTCGACCGTCTCCACTCGCTCGGCGTCGACGTCGTCCGCGTCACGCTCGACTGGCGGCAAACCGAGCCGAAGCGTGGCGTCGACGACTGGACGCGCGCCGACGCACTGCTGCGCGGGCTCCACGACCGCGGCATCGCACCGCTCGTCACGCTCTACGGGTCTCCCGGCTGGGCGAACGGCGGCAGGACCGAGGAGTGGGCACCCACCGGCACGTCGACGTTCGCGGGCTTCGCGCGCCGGGTCGCGCAGCGCTACTCGTTCGTGCACCTGTGGGCGATCTGGAACGAGCCGAACCAGAGGCGCTGGCTGAAGCCGACCTCGCCACGCATCTACACGACGCGTCTCCTCAACCCGGCGGTTGCCGCGCTCCACCGGTGGAGCCCCGGCTCGCAGGTCGCGGGAGGCGTGACCGCGCCCCGCGGCTCGACCGGCGGCGTCTCGCCGATCGACTGGATCAAGGGGATGCGCGCTGCGCACGCGAAGCTCGACGCGTACGCGCACAACCCCTATCCGCTCCGCCCCGGCGAGACTCCCTCGAGCGGCGGCTGCGATCACTGCACGACCGTGACGATGGCGACGCTGCCGCGGCTGCTGAGCGCGGTCAAGCGGTCGTTCGGCGCACACACCCGGATCTGGCTCACCGAGTACGGCTACCAGACGAACCCGCCGGACCGGTTTCTCGGCGTCTCGTACGCGAAGCAGGCGCGGTACAGCAGCGAGGCGTCGCTGCGCTCCTACCTCGCCCCGCGCGTCGATCTGCTCATCCACTACCTGGTTCGCGACGAGCCCAACCCCGCGCGCTGGCAGAGCGGCCTGCTGACGGTCGGCAACCTCGCGAAGCCGTCCTACCAGGCCTTCGAGCTACCGCTCGCAGAGCGGTCGAGGAGCGGCCGTCGGACCGTGCTCTGGGGTCAAGTACGGCCCGGGGGCCGCTCCTCGTATCGGCTGCAACAGTTCCGGAACGGCAAGTGGTACGCGGTCGGCGGGAGCAGGTCGACAACCGCGCGCGGCTACTACACGCGAGTCGTGCGAGCCGGCGCCGGCGCACGCTTCCGGATCTGGTCGCCACCGCTGCACACCTACAGCCGCATCGTCACGGTCAGCTAGGGACCTGCCCCGGCGAGACCAGTCCGGCGGCAGCCGATGTCGGGTGCGCACGACACGAACGACAGGGCCGGATCGGCCACTTGCGGCGGGCTCTCTCGCTCGCGACGCTTCTTGCCTTGGCGACCGGGATCGGCACTCTGCTCTGGTGGGCACGCGTTCGGGCGGGGTTCAGCCAGCAGGAGCTCGCGGATGCAATCGGCGCGTCGCGGCAGACGATCTCGGACGTCGAACGCGGGGTAGCGATCCCGTCGGTCAGCCTCGCACTCGCGATCGCGGCGTGCGTCGGGCGCACCGTCGAGGAGCTCTTCGGCGGCCGCTGCCTTCGCTAGCGCGCGAACAGCTCGTCGACGCCGGGCGCGTTCGGGTCGCGCGCCGGGCGCAGCTCGCGCCACGTGCAGTCCTCCGGCTTCTTGTCGTCGCGCCAGCGGATCAGCTTGGTGCCGTGGCGGAAGCGTGAGCCCTGCACCTTGTCGTAGCGCACCTCGACGACGAGGCCCGGCCGGAGCGCCACCTCCTCCAGCTCGCCCGTCCCCCAGCGGTTCGGCTCCGAGAACCGCCGGTCGGACGCCTCGTCGAGGAGCGGCAGCACACGCGCAGCGACCTCCTCGCGCGAGCGCGCGGCGACGGCGCACGATCCGACGTAGTCGATCGACCCGTTCTCCGCGTAGAGCCCGAGCAGCAGGGTCGCGATCGCGCTGCGGTCGCCCTTCCAGCGGATGCCGACGACGACGCAGTCAGCCGTCTTGTGCTCCTTCACCTTCACGACGCCGTCGCGGGAGCCGGGCAGGTACGGCACGCCGAGCTTCTTCGCGATCACGCCGTCGAGGCCGAGCGCCTCGAAGCGCTCGAGCCAGCCGCGCGCCTCGTCCACGTCGCGCGTCGCCGGCGACAGGCGGAACCCCTCGAGCGCCTCGACACGTGTGCGCCGCTCCTCGAGCGGCAGCTTCCACACCGGCTCGCCGTCCCAGAGCAGCACGTCGAAGACGACGAACTCCGCCGGGATCTCCCCCGACAGGCGCTTGATCCGCGACTCCGCCGGGTGGAGCCGCATCTGCATCGCGTCGAAGTCGAGGGCTCCGTCGCGCGTGATCACGATCTCGCCGTCGAGCGCCGAACCCGGCGGCAGGAGGTCGCCGAGCGGGCGCAGCTCCGGGAAGTAGCGCAGGAGGGGCCGCTCGTTCCGGGACCACATCGCGAGCTCTACGCCGACGTTCTCGAGCACGCCACGGAACCCGTCCCATTTCGGCTCGTACTGCCAGCCGTCGCCCACCGGAAGCTCGCGCACGAGCTCGGCCTCCATCGGCGGGAAGGGAATGTTTGCGGCAGGCACTGCGCGGAAGCCTAGAGGTCGTGGCCGAGCTCGACGGGACCTGGGAGGTGATCCGCACCGGCGGCGCCCTGCCTCCGCTCTTCGGCGTCCGCAAGGTGATCCGCGCCTCGCGCGGGTCGACTCGCATCGGCCGCGCGGTGGGCGTCCCGTTCGACGTCGTCGGCCTCGACCTGCGCTACCGGAAGCCGTTCGACGACTTCGTCGACGTTCTCACCCCCGACGGCGACGGCTTCCGCGGCCGCGCCACCTTTCGCGGCCGTCAGTTCGGCCGGTTCACCATGATCCGAATCGAAGGAGAGGCGATGACCACCATCAACGGGGAGCTCGTCAAGCACCTCGACGAGGCGCACGCGATGGAGCAGAACGTGCTGCGAATGCTCGACGGGATGATCTCGACCACCGACGACCCGGAGCTCTTGCAGGAGCTCGAGCACCACAAGCTGGAGACCGAGGGACACGCCCAGCGGATGCTCGAACGGCTGACCGCGCACGGGGGCTCGCCGTCGACGGTGCGCCAGATCGGCGGGATCGTCGGCGCGCTCGCGAAGCTGCCGCTCGACATGATGCGAGGCGAGAAGGCGGGTCGCAACGCCCGCGACGGCTACGCAACCGAGCACATGGAGATCGCGAGCTACGAGCTGCTGAAGCGAGTCGCCCTGCGCGCGCACGACCAGGAGACGGTGACCGCCTGCGACGAGATCATCGCCGAGGAACGCGCGATGGCGGACTCGATCGCGGCGAGCTGGGACAAGATCGCAGACCTGTCGCTGCGCGAGAGCGGCGTCGCCGTCGCCTGAGGGCCGGGGCAGGCCCTAGTTCAGCCAGGGAGCGAGAAAGGACTCGATCTCCCGGCAGCCGCGCGGCTCCTCGAGCCGCGCACGAACCGCCCGGTTCTCGACGACGACGAGCGTCGGCATCAGCCTGACGCCGAACTTCTCGACGAGGTCGGGGCGCTGCTCCTGCGCGACCGAGTAGTACTTGAAGGTCTCGTGGTTCCGGCGGCGCTGGAGCACCTGCGCGATGTACCCCTCGATCCGGCGGCACTTCCCGGAGACGCTCGAGTGGAAGAACACGAGGCCCGGCTTCGTCATCGTCGGCGCGGTCGTCGTCGGCCTCGTCGTCGTCGCCATCGTCCCCATCGTCACGACGATAATTTCCGGCCTCTTCACGCGTGAAACGCACGGGTAGGGTTGGCGCGATGACACGGGTCGCCGTCACCGGAGTCGGGGTAGTCTCGCCGCTCGGCCTCGACGCCCCCTCGAGCTGGCAGGCGGCGCTCGCCGGCGAGAGCGGGATCGACTGGATCTCGACGTTCGACACGGACGGCCTGCCGGTGCGGGTCGCCGCCGAGGTCAAGGGATTCGATCCGACGCAGGTCGTCTCGGCGAAGGAGGCGCGCAAGCTCGAGCAGAACGTCCTCTTCGGCGTCGCGGCGGGACGCGAGGCGCTCGCCGACTCCGGCCTCAGCGGATTCGACCCGTCGCGGGTCGGCGTCATCTTCGGCTCGGCGATCGGCGGCGTGCCGGGCATCCTCGAGCAGGCGGACACGCTGCGCGAGCGCGGCCCCGACCGGGTGTCGCCGAACTTCCTGCCGAACGTCCTCGTCGACTCGATCTCCGGCCAGTTGGCGATCTCGCTGGGGCTCAAGGGCCCGAACTACGCCGTCGTCTCCGCCTGCGCGACGGGCTCGCACGCCGTCGGCGAGGCGGCCGAGATGATCAAGCGTGGTGACGCCGACGCCGTGCTCGCCGGCGGCACCGAGTCGTGCATCATCCCCCTGATCCTCGCGGGCTTCACGGCGATGCGCGGCCTCGCCGTCGAGGACGAGCACCCACCCCACGCCTCCCGCCCGTTCGACGCGACGCGCGCCGGCTTCGTGATGGCGGAGGGCTCGGGAGCCCTGCTGCTCGAGGAGTGGGAGCGCGCCGAGCGCCGCGGCGCGGAGATCTACGCCGAGGTGCTCGGGTACGGCGCCTCGAACGACGCCCACCACCTGGCACAGCCCGAGCCGGAGGCAACCGGGGTGGCCGCGATGATGGCCGCGGCGCTCGGCCGGAGCGGTGTCGAGCCTTCGCGCGTGGGGTACATCAACGCGCACGGAACCTCGACCCCGCTCGGCGACGCGGCCGAGACGCGCGCGATCAAGCAGGTGTTCGGCGCCCACGCGTACGAGCTCGCGGTCTCGTCGACCAAGTCGATGATGGGCCACACGTTCGGCGCCGCCGGGGCGATCGAGGCGATCATGTGCGTGCTCGCGTTGCGCGACGGCGTGCTCCCTCCCACCATCAACTACCGCGAGCCGGATCCGGAGTGCGACCTCGACTACGTGCCGAACGAGGCCAGGCGGACGCAGGTCGACGTCGCGCTCTCGAACGCGATGGGGCTCGGCGGCCACAACGGCTGCGTGCTCCTCGGCCGAGCGACGTGAAGCTCACGCTCGTCCGTCACGCGACGCTGCTGCTCGAGACGAGCCTCGGCCGCGTGCTCATCGACCCGATGCTGCGCGCCGCCGGCTCGACACCGCCGATCGAGAACACTCCGAACCAGCTTCGCAATCCGCTCGTCGAGCTGCCGGTACGTGCCGAGGACGTCGTCGACGGAGTCGAGCTGTGCATCGTGACGCACCTGCACAGCGACCACTTCGACGACGCGGCCGACGCGGTGCTCCCGCGCGACCTCCCGATCCTGACGCAGCCGGAGAGCGCCGACGCGCTCGCCGCCCGAGGGCTCGCGAACGTCGCAACGACCCGCACGGGGGTGTCGATGACCCGCGGCCGTCACGGCACGGGCGCGATCGGAGAGGCGATGGGCGCCGTGTCGGGCTGGGTGCTCGACGGCGTCTACGTCGCGGGCGACACGATCTGGTGCGACGAGGTCGCCGACGCGCTCGCACGGCACCGGCCGCGCGTCGTCGTCCTCAATGCGAGCGGCGCCCGCTTCACCGAGGGCGGCCCGATCGTGATGGACACGGCCGACGTGCGCCGCGTGCGCGAGTCGACGGACGCGGCGGTGGTCGTCGTGCACCTCGAGGCGATCAACCACTGCCTCGAGCCGCGCTCGGCCTACCGCGAGATCGAGGGTGTCCTCGTCCCGGACGACGGCGAGACGATCGAGCCGTAGGACGTCTCAGCCGGCCACGAGCTCGGGCGTCAGCTCGTCGATCGTGCCGAGCACGACGTCGGCCTGGGCCATCGCCTCGTCGTCAGGCGGGAAGTGTGGATTCGGGATCGCGACGACGCGCATCCCGGCCGCCTTCGCCGACCGGATGCCGTTGTGGGAGTCCTCGACCGCCGCACAGCGCACCGCCTCGACGCCGAGCCTCGCCGCCGCCTCGAGATACACGTCGGGCGCAGGCTTCCCGCGCGCCACCTCCTGCGACGAGACCGTCACCGGAAAGAGCTCCTCGAGCCGCGCCGAGCGCAGGACGACCTCGATCAGCTCCGGGTTCGACGACGACGCCACGGCGAGCGGCCAGCGCGCCGCGATGCGGCGGACCGCATCCACGGCGCCGGGGATCAGCGGCGGCGCCTCCCCGTAGCGCTCGAGCATCCGCGCGACGATCGCCTCGTTGATCTCGGCAGGGGTCCCCGGCACGCGAAGCGCCTCGGCCATGTACCGCGACCATTCGGTCGAGCTCATTCCCATCATCGACCGCGTCGCCTCGTCGGTGTAGGTGCCGCCGACCTCGCGCGTGTACGCCTCGCGCACCTCGTCCCACACCTGCTCGGAGTCGACGATCACCCCGTCCAGGTCGAAGACGACCGCGTCGATCACAGCGACCGGTATTCGCGATGGACGTACGTGAGCGAGGTGGCGGCGATGCCTTCCTCGACCGAGAGCACCTCGCCCACGAAGAACGTGTGGTCGCCCGTGCGGATCTCCTGAACCGTGCGCGCGGTCAGCCACCCGGCGGCTCCGGCGAGCAGGCGCGGATCGTCCTCCCGCACCTCCACCCCGTTCCACAGCGCGATCGGCGGGACGCTGCGCGCGAAGTGCTGGGCGAGATGCTCCTGGTCGCCGGCGAGGACGGACGCCGTCCACTCGCCGGAGTGGCGCAGGAGCTCGTGCAGCGACGCGTCGAGGGCGATCGAGATGCCGACGAGCGGCGGCTCGAGCGAGAGCGAGGTGAGCGACGAAACCGTCAGGCCCGCGCGCCGGTCGTCGAGCTCCGTGACGACGACGGAGACGCCCGCCGGCCACCGGCGGAACAGCGCTCGTTGCTCGGACCCGCGCTCTTGCACGGGCCGAGCCTAGATCAACCATCTAGATCGGAGGCGCTAGTTCGGCCTGCACTGCGCGTCGCCGAGCTCGGCGATCGCGGCGTTTGCCTGCACGTCGAGACCCTTGTCGTACGGACCCGGGGCGACGCCCTCCCACATCACGTCCGGCGTCACGCCGGGGCCCTCGACCGTCGCCCGGTACTTCGTGCCCTTACCGGACGGGTGCGCGCCGTGGGGGTTGAAGCTGTAACAGAACACTCCGGAGTTCGTGTGCGTGAGGAAGCTGTTCTCGCGCTGCCAGCCGGGACCGTACGACGACCCGAAGGTGTCGACGTAGACGTTGCGCCCGAAGGTGTCGAGCGGATTGCCGCCCGGAGTCGCGCGGAACCCGAACACCGGGCTGTTGTCGTAGGTGAACGTGCCGTAGAGGTGATCCCACTGGTGCCACGCCCAGTCGGTCGAGATCGTCAGCTCCGGGAGGTCGCCCGTCCAGTGCGAGAGTCGAAGCTCCCACACCGAGGAGGTCGCGTTGGGCTTGACCCCGTAGTTCGGCAGCATCCGCTGCCACGACTGCAGCGCCCAGTACGAGCCGTCGGGCGCCTTGCACGCCGTCACCTCCCACGCGAGCGCCGGCCCGTCGTAGGCACCGCACGCCGAGCCGAACGTCTGGAAGTAGCGGCGGTGATAGCGGCCCCAGCCGCCGGCGTAGTCGAGCTTGAACGCAACCTGCTTGCGTGTCCGCGTCGGCGCGATCGCGTTGACGGCGCCCCAGGCGAGCACGTGCTTGACCGCTCCGCCGTCCTTGTAGGTGACGAGCGCCTCGCCCTTGGCGTTGACGGCGAGCTTGACGCCCACCGGGTTCCGGTCGATCAGCTGCGACGCGCTCGCGCCGGAGGCGGTAACGGCGGCGAGCACGAGCACGAGCAGTGGGACGATACGACGCAAGAAACTGGCCCTCCTCGGGAGTGGAAGCTAGCGGACATCTGAAGTGTCGACATCGCCCCGGAAAGTCGCCTCCCCCGTCCGAGTAGTCCCCTGTTAGGTTCGCCGCCGTGAGCCGCCGCGACCGGATCGAGCTCGCCGCGACGGCGGTACTCGTGGCATTTGCCGCGTTCGCCCACTTCGTGCTCGGCGACGTGCCGGCGTTCCTCGTCGCCGCCGCCGCGCTCGCCGCCCTCGCGCGGCTCGTCGGGGCCGCGACCGAGCAGCTCGGCGCCCGGCTCGGCTCCGGCGGCGCGAGCGTCGTCCAGTCGGCACTCGGGAACCTCCCGGAGCTCTTCATCGCGCTCTTCGCGCTCCACCAGGGCCTCGTCAACGTCGTGCAGGCCGCTCTCGTCGGCTCGATCCTCGCGAACAGCGTCCTCGTGCTCGGGCTGGCGTTCATCGTCGGCGGGATCCGGCACGGCACGCAGCGCTTCGACTCGAGTCGCGCGCGCATGGTCTCGACGCTGGCGCTGCTCGCGGCCGCGACAATGGCGATGCCGTCGCTCGCCCACGCCTTCCATACGCAGGCCGCGCCCCACGAGCACGCTCTGTCGCTCGTGTGCGCCGGCGTCCTGCTCACCGTTTTCCTGTTGACCCTGCCCTCGTTCCTGCGCAGCGCGGAGAGCGAGCAGCATCCGCAGGCGCGCTGGTCGACGGTAACGACCGCCGCCGTGCTGATGGCCGCAGCGGTCGCGGCCGCGATCACCTCGGACTGGTTCGTCGCCGCGCTGACGCCTGCGATCCACACGCTCCACATGAGCGAGGAGTTCGCCGGCCTCGTGATCGTGGCGATTGCGGGGAACGCCGTCGAGAACGTCGTCGGTGTGCAGCTCGCTGCCCGTAACCGCCCCGACTTCGCGATCTCGGTGATCGTCAACTCGTCGCTGCAGGTCGCGCTCGCGCTGACACCCGTGCTGGTGTTCGCCTCCCTGCTCTTCGGCACCCACCTGACGCTGGTCTTCCCGACGCTGCTCGCACTCGTCCTCGTGATCTCGGCGATCCTCGGCGCGCTCGTCGTCAACGACGGCGAGTCGAACTGGCAGGAGGGCGTCGTGCTCGTCGGCTTCTACGTCGTGATCGCGGCGAGCTTCTGGTGGGGCACCTGACTCGAGCGTCCCTCACCGCGCGATTGCCGCGACGTTCGCGCCGGTCAGCGCGACGAGGTCGGACGGCGCCAGCTCGATCTGGAGGCCGCGCCTGCCGGCGCTCACGAGCACGGTGCGCCACTCGAACGCGGTCTCGTCGACGGTCGCAGGCAGCCGCCTGCGCTGCCCGAGCGGGCTGATGCCGCCGACGACGTACCCGGTCGCCCGCTCGGCCTCGGCCCGCTCCGCGAGCACGGCCCGCTTGCCCGCCGCGCGCAGGTCGAGCTGCCGGTCGGCCGGCAGGACGTACACCGCGAGCTCCCCGTCGACCGAGATGACGAGCGTCTTGAGGAGCTGCCCCGGCGGAAGCCCGAGCGCGTGCGCGACCCCGATCCCGTAGTCGCCGTC
>Ga0070681_10006117_pt1 | contig 11682 bp, 10 predicted proteins | sample KBSC83BmetaG_FD_65650 | JGI IMG/M metagenome (GOLD analysis project Ga0070681, IMG submission 65650) | Corn rhizosphere microbial communities from Kellogg Biological Station, Michigan, USA - KBS C8-3B metaG | ecosystem: Host-associated > Plants > Roots > Rhizosphere | place: USA: Michigan...
TTCCTCCATAGTAAGGTGTATTGCGGACCGGTGGAACGGCCGAAGAAGCAATATTACCCAATTTTTCAGGAAACCGGCATTCTCTAATCTCTTTCTAATGCCCCTTTAACAGGCCCTTAATTCGAGGGTTCTAATTTGGACCTTATGCCCGACACCTTTAATAAGATCTTGATCCCTGTGGATTTCTCGCTAAATACAGAAACCGCCGTCTACAAAGCAGCGGGGTTTGCCGGAACGGATGCGATGATCTTTTTTTTATTGCATGTGGTCAGACCAGGCAAGTCGGCATCGGCAAAATTTACTGTCCACCAGGCGGAAAAACAATTGATGGAATGGAAGGTCCGTATTGAGAAGGAATACCCTAATATCGAAGTAAAGTCGCAAATCCTGCGCGGACATTCTGTACAGAAGATGATCATCGAAGGCGCTGGTATGCTCTTACCGGACCTGATCGTCATTGGCAAACAACATGCCCGCCGGCGCTGGTTCATTTCTCATGGGGTCTTACCGGACGTTCTGGCCCGGAAGACCAATTGTCCCGTGCTGACGGTCAAGCCCGGTTCCGTTCACAACCGGCCCAAGCTGATCGTGATCCCCATCCGTCATTTTCTGCCGGAGCGAAAGCTGGAACTAGGTATCCTGCTGGCCCGGAAGTATAAAGCACAAGTACACCTGCTCGCTATCCAGGAACGTGCTCCTGTCCGGCAAACGGAGTTGTCGCAGGTCTTTTTAAAAGCCTATCATCAATTGAGAGAGAAATTACATCACCCGGTGGAATATTCTTCGATTGCTCCCCATAACACCGCTAAAGCCACGCTGGATTATGCCGAACTGATCATGGCGGACCTGATACTGCTCAATCCACGAACGGAAAGCGGGATATCGGGACTGACGGGTTTTCGGCATATCAGCGATTGGCTTAAGCGGGATTCGAAGATACAGGTGCTGGATATAGAACCGTATAACTGAATGACAAGCCGGCGCGCCCGTCAGGGCGCGGGCCGGCGGAAAAACAGAAATAACGATTATGAAAAAAGTATTTTTCGCGATTGCCATCTTTTTCATGATGGGTGGCCCCAAGGCTCAATCCATAGCCGAGGCCAGGAACCTGTTACAGTATGAACGCTATGATGGGGCCGCCCATTCATTACAATCCGTACTCCGGACGGAGCCGGCTAATACCGAAGCCTGGTGGTTGCTGACGCAGGTCTACCTGCATAAGAACAATGTCCAGGCGATCCGGGATAGCCTGCTCCTATTGCCCGCCACTGTTAGCGGACAACCCCTTGCCCTTTGTGCTTATGGCCAGGTGTTGCTGCAGGAGCATAAAAAGGACAGCGCTGCCTTGTATTTCAACAAAGCCCTGTCCATGACCAAGGAAAAAGATCCCGTCATCCTGTTGGCGGCCGCCACGGCGTATTACCAGGATGCCGATTCCAGCGACGCTCATCATGCCATCGAGCTGCTGGAAAAAGCGATCAAACGCGACAAGCGGAATGCCGACCTGTATGTCGCCCTGGGGAATGCCTATCGCCGGCTGGCGGATGGGGCGGCGGCCTATACCGCTTACCAGAATGCGCTGGCGCAGGACAGCCATAACGTCGAGGCCATGTACCGGCTGGGAAAGATCTTTATTACCCAGAACAATCCCGAACAATATCTGAAATATTTCAATGAGGCCGTCACAACTGACTCATTGTATGGCCCCGCCTGGTACGAGCTGTATTATCATTACTATTTCAAGGATGTGAACAAGGCGATGAATTGTCTGAACCATTATATCGCCGCCTCGGATACCAGTGTCCGGAACGACTACCTGGTGACCGATCTGTTATATGCTTCACGGAAATATGACGAAGCGATCGCACATGCTCAAAAACTGATCGACCGGCAGGGAGCTACTTCGGAACCCCGGCTGTACAAGCTGATCGCTTATTCCTACAAGGAGTTGCATGATTCGACAAAGGCGCTGGATTTTATGAAACAATATTTTCAGCAGCAGTCGGACACCGGTTTTGTCCTAAAAGATTACGAGACGATGGGTGAGATCTATGCTTCCCTAAGCCGTCCCGACTCCGCTGTCGTCTATTATCTCCAGGCCGGTAATCTGGAAAAGGACAGCACAAAAAAGATCGGCTATGCGAAAAAGCTGGCAGATCTGTATAAAAAGCAAAAGGATTATTCCAACGAGGCAGTATGGCTGGGAAAGTATTACCAGGGCAATGCCCAGGCTACCAACCTGGACCTCTTCAACTGGGGACTGGCGCACTATATGGCCAAAGAATACCCCATGGCGGATAGCGTGTTCGGGATCTACGAGACCAAATATCCCGAGCAGGACTTTGGTTATTACTGGAGAGCCCGGTGTGATGCGGCGATCGATACTTCGATGCAGATGGGAATGGCGATCCCGCATTATTTAAAGCTGGTGGAGATCGCAGGAAAGGATACGGCCAATAAGACCAATCGCAAGCATCTTATCGAGTCCTACGGATATATTGCGGCCTACAAGGCCAATACGCAAAAGGATTATGCCGGCGCGATCGACTATTTTGAGCGGCTGCTGGCGCTCGACCCCGGGAATTCGGATGCAGAGCGGTATGTGGGTATTTTGAAGAAGAGCCTTGCCAGGGCGGCGGCGAAAGATGAGGCAAAAGGGTCTGCTGCGAAGGACGAAGCAAAGAGTTCCCCGGCCAAAGACGAAACAAAAGAGTCTTCGGCGAAAGGCGGCCCGGCCGGTGGTGGAGGCGAGCGTTAACCTTCTTTTACAACAACCTTATCCTGGTAGACTTCGATGGTGCCGGTACGTTTATCGGCCACCATCTCATTATAGATCTTACCTACGACGGCTCTGTTCTGAAAGCGGGCGAGATAATCGATCTCCCGCAGGCTGCGTGGGTCGATATGGTTACCAAATTCGTCGATCAGCCGGACCCGGATATTCAGGGGGGTAGTGACCCATTGTACAAAAGTGTTCCAGTTCAACATATTCTATTGGATTTAAAACAATAATAATTAATATATAACATACCTATGCGAAAAATATTGTCGCATAGGTATTTTCTCTTATTTCTCGTGAACGATGATCTCCGCCCGTCTGTTCAACCAGGCTTGATTGGGATCGCTGTTGCTGGCTACCGGATCATCGCTGCCATATGCTTTGGCCTTCATAAATTCGGTCGGGACGCCCCTGCTGTTCATGTAATCCAACACCATTTTCGCTCTTTTCCGGGACAGGATGTTATTATACTGATTCGTTCCGACGGAATCGGTATATCCCTTGATCTCTACGGACAGTCCGGGGTTCTTGCGGAGATGACCGATCACCTTGTCGATGGCATTGAAGGCATGTGAGTTGAGGCCATACTCGTTGAACTCGAAGTATATGACGAACCGGACCACGGGTTTGCCGTCGATCGAGTCTTCCTTGTATTCATTAATGTCGATGTCATCGAGGTCTTTCATAAAGGACCGTTTGCCGCTCCGGCGCCGGTTGCTGCCGGCAAAGCCATTATAGCCTTCGCCATTGAGACCGTCTCTTCCGTCCCGCCCATCCCTTCCGGCAACGGGGTGACCGCTCTCATCGAGTAGTCCTTTCGCCTTCAGCACAGAGTCCATATTGATCGTGATATAAATATTGTTGACGACACTGCCATTGTTCTTACCCGCGGTATCCTTCTTTTTTGCATCGTCCTTGCCGGGCCGGTTATAGGGTGAGTTGTCTTCCTCTTCCATTTTCTTTTGCTTCTTGTTCTTTATCGGAAGATAGACCCCTACGGAATAGATGGTCGTATTGGATACGTTCTTGCTGACGGCATAGCCATAGGTGACCTGTCCCATCACCATGATCTTTTTGGCGTTGAACTTGGCGCCGAGACCTATCGGAGCGCTGGCATAAGAACCGTCATTGATGATATCGTTGATACCGATCGTGACATAAGGTTGCAGCCGGTAAGAAGGCGCCAGCAAATGATAATAGATAGCGGCATTAAGAAGATTATACGTCTTTGATTTCGTCTGACTGATCAGGACATTGTCGTTGGTCACGTGTCCAAAGGCGAGACCGATGTCGCCGCTGATGGACAGGCGGTTGGTCAGGTTCTTATAGGCCGATGCCGCAAACGAAGCATTCCCACGCTGGAAGAAGGGCAGCGTGTTGGCGTCGCTGAGATAGCCTTTACGGTTCTTTTCGAGGAACGCAAAATCCTGGAACTGGACCTTTAATAACGGGGATATGAACCAGCGGGTATCCAGCGTCCGGTGGCTTTTTTCTTCCGCTGCCGTATCGGCAGGCGTCCGTGCAGTATCCTTTGCCTGGCTGCTGTTGTCCTTTGCGGCCGTGCTGGCTGTGGCGGTATCAGCAGTTGTGGCCGCGGCGGTAGCCGCGGAACTGTCTACAGGGGCCCTCCAGGTCATGCTATCCTTTAACCGGGTGGTATCGGTCACCTGGACCTGGACGGCGGTGTCAGGCGTCTGTGCCACGGTATCCCGGGATATCACAGGCCCATCCTGTGCCTGGAGAGATCCCAGGGTGATCAGGAAACAACCGGTCAAACAAATAATTACCTTCTTCATTGGGTTAGTATTTAAAAGTCTATCCGCAGCGCCATCTCTACCCCGTTACGGGAGATGCCGGCTGCGCTGATCGTCGAAATATTTACATCGTATAATAATCCAAGTACCAGCTTCTGGTACCGAAGCTCGAGATTGGGAATAATGGCGTCGTTGTAACGATAGCCCAGTCCCAATCCCACCGCCGCGCCGCCGGCCACACCGGGGACCGCCTTGGTATAAGAAAAGTCATAGTAATGACGGTAAGCAGGTCCCTGCCAGCTCATCGACATAAAAAAGCCTACCTCATCATCCGTACGGGTCGTATACCGGTAACCGCCCTGGACGCCGATCGCCGCTTTGAGACGGGTGGAGTCCGACTTGATCTTGTAGGAATAGGGTTGATTTACCTGCATACCGGAAACGCCGAGATACCATTTATCATAAGTGCCGTTGCTAAAGATGGAAACGCCGGCGTTGACATTGAAGTGGCCATATGACCAGCCATTGGCGAGCCGGTCGGCGCTGGGCACTCCCTCGATGGGACCATAGTTATCATACTGGTCGCCAAAGGCGTTGGAGACCCCATTGAGGTTTAGCTGGCTCTGGTAATATTCTCCCTGGAAACCGGCACTGAGATATGTCTCATGATGACCTATCGGTACGGCATAAGCGATCCCCAGCATCCCCAGGGTGTTGTTCAGGATACCGCTGTTGGATTTATCGGAGGCGGCTCCGGCGCTGAGGCTGAAATACCCGGAATTCGGCCGGGACTTTGCTTCCTTGGAAATAAGGGGCATGTCGAAAAGGGCTGCCACGCTGTTGTAGGCGATCTGACCGCCGTATTGGACGTTACGATAATTTAGTTTCAGGCTGTTCTGCTTGTCGGTCTTGAGGGATTGGTTGTACCAGATAGTCATATCCTGCACCCGCGAGAAGTTGATCTCCTGCCCCCGGGCGAGGCCCGCGGCACTAAAGAGAATCAGCATAACATAAATCTTCCTCATCTGGACATTGGATTTTAATTTTTTTATACAACTGGTTTATTCCTACTGCTGCGTGTATACTTTTCCTGCGTTGTTACCTCACCAGTGACGTGACCCCCTTCTGCACGATCTTGTTTCCGTTGATGTCGACGCCTTCGGCGATCCACAGATAGGATTCCACCGGTTGGGCCACACCCTTGAACGTTCCATCCCATCCCCTGTTCGGATCCTGCGTGGTAAAGATCAGGTTCCCCCAGCGGTTGTAGACGCTCATGTAGTGGAATTCCGTGATCCCTACCAGGATCGGTTTGAGGATATCGTTGGTTCCGTCGTTGTTCGGCGTGAACACTTTCGGTACATATATATTGATCATCGCGAACTTCACACGGGCCGGGCTGCCGAACTTGATAGCTTCTCCACCTACCGTAGCCGTGATCAGGACAAAGCCGGGTTTAGTACTGGTCAGTGTAATATAGGCATCCCCATTAGCATCGGTAGTAGCCGTCGCCGGGGTGGTCATCTTTGCGTCACCGGAGTCGATCGCAAAGGTCACGTCCTGACCGGGCATGATGTTACCACTGAGATCGACGACATGCGCTTTGACAATGGTCTGACCCTGACCATCGGCCAATGCCTCATAGACTACGACGATCAGCTGTGTAGCCGGGTTGTTGACATCCGGTTTATCCAGGAAGGTCAGGATCTGATAACTCCCGTCGACCAGTACATCCACTCCACCGATCTTGATGGTAGCAACGACATAAACCGTTCCGGGTGTAGTGCTCGTAAGAGCGATCCGGGCCATCCCACTGTCCTTCGTGGTCACGGTCGAACTACCCACAAATTGAGCGCCGGCCGTTGCGGTGCCCGAAGTGGGTGCATTCTGTATGATGAAAGTGACGTCTACTCCTTGCAAGGCATGACCCGCTCCATCACTGATATAGGCAATGACGCTATCCTGGTGTGTCCCGTCGGCCAGTTGAAAATCTTTCCGTACGAACAGGACCGTATAGTTGCTGTTGCTGCCGGGGCCGGTATTATTACCGCCACCTCCTCCTCCGCCGCCACCACCGCCGCTGCCGGAGCCACCCGATCCCGGAGGCACTCCTCCCCCACCGGGGTTTGTACCGCCTGCACCACCTCCGCCGGGCATTCCGGGGACAGGAGGTCCGACGACGAAATGGATCGTCACATAATTATTCGTGGGGTTGGCCTGATCGTTGAGGATATAGGTAACGCCCTTATACACATAAGAACCTTGTACCTGTACGGCTCCAACCGTAGTACTGACGAAGGCTTCACCGACGCTGCCGGTCAGACATTGCTGTGAACCGGGTGTTAGCATCGTGGCTGTCCCGTTCTGGATCGCAAACGTCACGGGTGTACCATCCATGATCGCCCGTCCCTGGGCATCGAACAGGTAAGCTTTTACAATGTCCTGAGCGGTGCCATCGGCCATTGCATTATCCTGCGTGACGACGATATAGCTCTTGGATAGGTCGGGCGGACCGACGACAAAGTGAACGGTTACATAGTTATTGGCTGGTGTGACCTGATCGGTTAAGGTATAGGTAATACCCCCTACCACATAGGTACCCTGGACCTGTACAGCGCCGACAGTGGGGCTGACCAGCGCTTCCGTTACCGTGCCGGTAAGACATTGCTGTGATGTGGTCGTCAGCATGGTGGCCGAACCACTCTGGATAGTAAAGCTCACCGGTGTCCCATCGTTGACCGGACGTCCCTGCGCATCGAACAGATAGGCCGTTACGATGTTCTGGCTGGTCCCGTCGGCCGCGGCATTATCCTGGGTGACGACGATATAACTCTTCGACGGGTCCGGAGGCCCTGACGTGAACTGGATGGTCACAAAGTTGTTGGCGGGATTGGCCTGATCCTGGAGGAGATAGGTCACCCCATTGTACACATAATATCCTTGTACCTGTACGTATCCGATCGTATTGCTGACCAAGTCTTCCGGTACGCTGCCCGTAGTACAAGCCTGCGAGCCGGGCGTCAGCATGGTGGCCGTTCCGGCGAGGGTTGTAAAGGACACGGGTGTGCCGTCCTGGATCGCATGTCCCTGCGCATCGAACAGATAGGCCGTCACTTCATCCTGGCTGGTCCCGTCGGCCGCGGCCGGGTTCTTCGTAACTACAATGTAGCTCTTGGAAGGATCAGGAGGACCGGTGACAAAATGCACGATACGGGCCACTCCGATGGGCGTCGGATTACCATTGATATACGCTTCGAGGGTGACATCGCCTATATTGATATCGGTGATCGGTATATTGATGTTACCATTTCCATCAGTAGCAATACTAAAGGTCATCGTGGTCGTCAGATTGAGCATGGCCGTTCCCGAAGCCGTGTTGCTGCTGGTAACGACCAGCGTCACCGGAGTATTCGCCGCGGTGGCGCCAAAGCCGTTGGAAGTATGGATCTGGACAATATCCTGATCGACACCATCCGCGGCGGCATTGTCTTTAATAACGATAAAATACGACGGAACCCCGCCAGGGTTGGAGGGGGGGTTAGAGGGTGGATTCGGGTCGGGCGGACCGGCGATCCAGTTGAAGGTAGTGGAAGTGCTGGCGCCGCCAAGTACACTAATGTCAATTTCCTTGGATTGTACTAATGCGCTCGTCAGCTGATAATCATAATAACCCGAAGCATTGGTCGAAGGATTGCTATACACGCCGGAACCGGCTATGGTAATGTTAAGCTGGACGTTTGGAGCAGGTAGCCCTGTAGCCAGGTCGATCACCTGTATCCGCACTATATCCGATACGCCACTACCGGCGATGGCATTATCAAAGAGAGTGGTCACGTTGATCTGATAGGGAGGTAAAGGAGTCTTGTCATGACCCGGTGCGCCCGATGCTATGCTATACAGGGAAGCTCCCAATAACAGCCAGGCGAGCACGACCCATTTCGAAAGGATACAAGCAGGTCTAAACCGGAAGGTAGCCGGAGGGATGCTTTCTAATTCAGGGTTGCGTGTCTTGTTATGTTTCATACAAGCAGTCATAGATACGGGGTTAACCTGACACACCTTTACCGGGTCCATCCATGTCGCGTTGCAAAATGTCCAAAGGGAAAACAAGCTTGTAGAACGTCTTAAAGGGCCCCTGGAAGCAGTAGCAATGACAAAATGGAGGGAAAGTGCTTTACCTGCTTATCATTTCATCGAAAGAAGGGGCGCAGTTAAGGGTGTATTAGGGTTGGGTTTCATAATGTGAAATATTGGGTTTTATCTAATGGTTTCTTCGCTAAGGCATTGGATTTTATATGATAACTTAATATAAAGGGAGAATACCTTATTTTATTGTATAAGACAGGAATAAAATTGCGTCCGTTACCGCATTATTTTTATTTAAATCATCATAAGAAATTGGCTGGCAAATAATTCGTCTTATTTAGGTATAAATTTTATTTTTTGATTATTTTTAGCGACGGGGACCGGTGGCGCCGCGACGCACACGCGAAGAACCCCGGGGTCTGACCCACCGGAGGACGAACTGATCCCCTACCAGCACCAACAGGGTGACAAGGATCATATCGGCACTGTCCCGGTCCAGGAGATCACCGCCACCCAGCCGGATCAGACCGACCAGCAGATAGCCGGTCACGATGGCGGCCGCCAGGACCGCCACAGGCAGGAGCAGGAGAAGCCCCCAGTTCTTCGACCGGCGGACAAGGCCTTGCAAAAGAAAAAAGAGATAGTTGCCTACCAGGAGGAATCCCAGGTAGTAGCCCCAGCGCGCGGTGAGGGGGTGTGCGGCGCCGGAGTGGGTGCCGTGACTGCCCCGGTGTACGGCAGAATGGTTGATGATAAAAAGTGTATACAGTATCGCGAAGACGCTATACACCAGCGTTACCAGGAAAGAGCGGTCCCATTTCATCGGCATTGAAATTAAAGTATCTTTACGATTTTGTGGATATGGATCTTACACAGGCGGTTTTACATAGGCTGGCGGTTCATCATACCGGTAACAAACAGAACGGACAGGCCTTATTGCTGTCGAAACAGGAGCAGCGGCCGGATACGGAGACACGGGAAAAGTTGAAAGCAGCCCTATTGGAACGGTTCCGGAATTGTCATGAACGGTATCATTTTCATCATCCTTCCGGTCTCGAATATCACGAACTCTATCATTTCTCCAAGAGCCTCTTCGCACAGCCGGAGGAATTTCTCGAGCAATCGGTCCGGATGGCCAAACACTTATATGAAGCTTCGGTACATCCTAAGATCAGGATCGGGGAATTGTATGTCGTTCATTTCGGAGACATCGAAGTGGAAGAAGAAACCGTGGACGCGATCGGGTTATTCAAGGCGGAGACCCGGTCCCTGTTTGCCGATGTTGTCCCGCATGCCGATGGACTGGACCTCACGCTAAAGGAAGGGGCGGAACTGTCGAAGATCGACAAGGGCTGCCTGATCCTCAACCGGGAGGAGGACAAGGGTTTCGAGCTGTTGATCTTCGACTCGAATGGTAAAGGCGAGGAAGCGCAGTACTGGAAGGATAAATTCCTGGGAGTACTGATCCGTCCGAACGAATTCCTGCATACACAGGAGTTCCTGACGATCACCAGGAATTATGTCACCCGGCACATGCCGGATGAGTTCGAAGTATCCAAGACCGAGCAGATCGATATCCTTAACCGTTCGATGGATTATTTCAAGACTCATGACAGCTTCAACAAGACCGAATTCGAGACCGAGGTGTTGCACCACGAAGAGTTGATCGGCTCCTTCCGGAAATATGACGAACAATACCGGCATGCGAATGACATGCCATCCACCGATGAATTCTATATTTCACCACAGGCCGTCCGCAAGCAGTCGAGGGTCTTCAAGAGCATCATCAAGCTGGATAAGAACTTTCACATCTATGTGCATGGCAATCGCGAACTGATCGAGAAAGGGTATGACGAGGCGATGCAAAAGCACTATTACAAGATCTATTTTGACCAGGAGGTATGATATGACAACCGAACAAAACAGGGTCGCGATCGTCACTGGCGCCGGTCAGGGTATCGGGTATGAGATCGCCCGGCAATTGACAGCGCAGGGAGTACGCGTGGTATTGAATGATCAGGATGAAACGCTGGCGCTGCAGGCGGCTGCGCGGATCGGGGCGGGTGACGCGAGACCGGACAGTGCGGCTTCGGGATGCCGCGCGATGCCGGGCGATGCCTCCGATGTACCGTTCATACGACAACTCGTGGAAGAAACCGTAAAGGAATTCGGACGCCTGGACATAGTAGTCGCCAACGCAGGTATTACCTTGTTCGGGGATTTCTTTTCTTATACACCAGAGTCCTTCGACCGGGTGATGCGATTGAATCTGGGCGGGACTTTTTTTCTGGCGCAGGCGGCGGCCCGGCAGATGCGGCAGCAGGGCTGGGGCGGTCGTATCCTTTTTACATCGTCCGTCACCGGTCACCAGGCGCATAAAAATCTGGCAGCCTATGGCATGAGCAAGGCGGCGTTGGAGATGCTGGCGCGTCACCTGGTGGTGGAATTATCTCCATACCGGATCACCGTCAATGCCATCGCGCCGGGCGCTACGATGACGGAAAGGACGGCGGAAGATGCGGGCTATGAAAAAGTATGGTCGGAGCTGACGCCCATGGGGCGACCGGCCAGCGTGGCCGATATTGCACAGGCGGCCCTCTTTCTCGTCTCCCCCCAGGCCGGACATATTACGGGACAGACTCTTATCATAGACGGGGGTTGGTCAGTCATAAGTCCGGGACCGGCCTGATATATGATCACTGCCCTATTTCACATGTAATTGATATTGTTTATATTTGTGAAGTGATGAAAAAAAGTAAATCGTAATCAATGACAGACTTTCAATTATATACACAAATATCTTCCTTGCCTGCTGACCTTAAAAAGGAAGTATCTGACTTTGTGGAATTCTTAAAGCAGAAGGCTAAACCTAAGGCTAAATTGAAAAAACGTCAATTAGGTGCTGCAAAAGGATTGATAGTAATGTCTCCCCATTTCGATGAGCCATTGGAGGACTTTAAAGAGTATATGTAATGCGGTACCTGCTAGATACCCATACCCTTTTATGGTTCCTCCAAGATGATCCTCAATTACCTCAAAAGGTCAGCAATGAAATAGTGAACG
>Ga0070681_10006122_pt1 | contig 11678 bp, 13 predicted proteins | sample KBSC83BmetaG_FD_65650 | JGI IMG/M metagenome (GOLD analysis project Ga0070681, IMG submission 65650) | Corn rhizosphere microbial communities from Kellogg Biological Station, Michigan, USA - KBS C8-3B metaG | ecosystem: Host-associated > Plants > Roots > Rhizosphere | place: USA: Michigan...
AGCGGGCTCCGTGCAGGGCGGTGGGTCGTTTACCACCAGACCCAGTGGTACCACGGCTTCTTGGCCGCGTCCGCGTTCGCCGGCTTCTTGGCGTTCTCCGCGTTGTTGCTGGCCAGCTTGGCCGCCGTCAGCTGCTGCGGATTGGCGCTATGGGTCGTGGCTGTCGCGCTGCCATGCAGCTCGCGGGCCTCGTTGCCCCGGTTCATCGCCGTGGCCGACTGCAGCTTCTCGCCCGTCATGCGGCGATCGGTAGCCGGCTGGCCGCCGTTGTGCGCCATGCGCAGATCCTGGCGGTCGCTGCGCAGATCGTTGCGATCCGCGTGCAGGTCCGTGCGGTCGGAGCGGAAGTCATGCCGGTCGGCATGCAGGTCCTGATGGTCCGAACGCAGGTCCTGCCGGTCGGCGCGCAGGTCACGCACGTCCGAGCGGATGTCCGCCCGGTCCTTCATGATGTCCCGACGGTCCGAGCGGATGTCGGCCCGGTCCTTGGCGATGTCGGCCTGGTTGTTGGCCCCGGCCTTCTGCTCGGCATAATCGTGCCGCAGGTCACGCACGTCGGCACGGATGTCCGCGCGGTCCCTGGCCAGATCCTGCCGGTCCTTCGCGAGGTCGCGACGGTCCGAGCGGATGTCGGCCTGGTCGCTGCGCAGGTCGTTGCGGTCCTTCATGATGTCACGATGGTCGCTGCCGACGTCGGCCCGGTCATGATCGATATCACGCCGGTCCTTGGCCAGGTCGCCGTGCCCGGCACCCTCGGTGGTGCGCAGGTCGCGGTGGCCGTCGCGCATGGAGTCACGATCCCGGTCGAAGTCCCGGCGGTCGTTGTCGCCCATGTTGCCGTGCTCATCGCCATCCTTACCGTCACGCCCATTCTGGCCGTAATAGCCCTTCTGGCCGTAGTCACGGTGGTCATCGCGATCGCCGCCGCGATCGTAGTCGCCGTTGCGGCCGTCGCGGTCATCCTGACCATTGCCGGCGATCTTCTCATCGGTGCGGATGGTCTGGCGGTCGGCGTGGATGCCGCTGCGGACCTCCTGCTCATTTTGCTTGACGCCGGCGATGTTGGCCTTGTCACGGGCAATCGCGGCCTGATCGTGCGCGGCGGTATCACGTTGCAGATCCTCCTCATATCGCTGGAGGTCCTCACGGTCGTACTTCAGCCGGTCACGATCGGCCTGGATATAGCCCTTCTCCTCCTGGATCTGCTTCTCGGCCGCAGCCTGGGCCTGATCCGTGGGCGGATACTTGTCGCTGCCGGCTGAGTTGTCCCGGTACGAGTTGGTCGGCGGCGTGGTCTGGCCGCTGCTGCCAGCCTGCCCGTAGCCACTCATCTGGCCGCCCGAGCCGGTCTGGCCGCTGGCACTGGCACTTCCCTGGCCGCCCGCACTGGACTGCCCGCCGCTGCCGACCTGGCCGGTCGGGCCAGGCTGGTAACTCGTGCCGCCAGGGACTGGCGTCTGCTGCTGTGGCGGGTTGTCCTGACTCGGCGTCGGCTGCGGCTGCTGGCCATCGGCCCAGGCAACCGGCAGCGCCGCCGCCAGTATCGATCCAACCGTCATTGCAATCAGGGTATTGTGCTTCATGGCACCTCCTTCGCCTCCTGGAAAGCGTCAAACAAACTGGTGATCCGGCTCCCCGACGGGGAGCCGCGCTTATGGATTGCGTGCCTGCTGTGGCCGCTCATCCGTCTGGCCGCCAGAGCTGCTGTCGCGGCTGCGGCGGTCACTGCTGCGGGGCCGTTCCTCGTCGCGCGCCTTCGTGAGGCGCTCCTGGTCGACGTAGCCCTGCACCAGGGTGAAGAACGTGTTGTAGAAACTCGCGTCCTGAATCGTCTCGCGACGCACGGTGCCGAGCACCCGCGCCGAGCCCGACGGCATGGTGAGCGTCGCCGGCCCCACGCCGACGCTGGTGGTCTGCTTCATCTTCTGTAGCTCACTGTCCTCGCGCTCGGCGGTGACGAACACGATGCTGCTGCCGTCCCGATTGTCGGCGCAGGTCGTCTGCAGCCGGTAGCTGACGTTCAGCTTCGGGTTGGGCTGGAAGTCGCGCGTGCCGGTCAGCACGCCGTTGTCGTTGGAGCGGTCCAGCATGTAGCCCTGGCTGAGCAGTGCCCGCTTCACGCTCCAGCACACGGTATCGCCCGAGCCGGCGAAGGTCTTGCTGAACGGTGCCGCCGAGCTGATGCTGTCGCGCGCCAATTCGTGCTTGCGCGATGCGCAGCCACTCGCCACCAGCGCTGCCGCGACGAGCACGGCGCAACGCCCCATCCCCAGTGCGAAATTCGAGCTGCTCACGCTGGACCTCCGTTCCCGATAGTCGTCGTTACACAGACCCTACGAGTGAGACTCATGCTGCCCGGCGATGAGTTCCTAGGGCAGCCGGCGCAGGTGCTGGTGCGGCCGTCGGCGTGGTGCAGGTTCGGTCGTCGGACTATTCTTACGGCCCCTTACGGGCCGGCCGCGGCACCAGTGGCACAAGTGACGTGATCGTTCATCTTATAGATGGCACGTACGAGCTGTTCCGGCACTTCTACGGACTGCGGCGCTTCCGCAAGGGCGAGGACCTGCCCTTCGGCGCGGCCGTCGGCGTGCTCAACACCGTGCTGCAGATGATCGAGGAAGGCGCCACGCACGTCGGCGTCGCGACCGATCACGTCATCGAGTCGTTCCGCAACCGCCTGTGGGCCGGCTACAAGACCGGTGATGGCATCGAGCCGGCGCTGCTGGCGCAGTTCCATCCGCTCGAGGAGGCGCTCGCGAGCCTGCGTGTCGCGGTGTGGCCGATGACGGAGCTCGAGGCCGATGACGCCCTCGCCTCGGCCGCGCGGCTCGCGGCCGCCGATGCGCGTACCGAGCGCGTCTGCATCTGGACGCCCGACAAGGATCTGGCGCAGTGCGTGCGCGACACGTACGTCGTCCAGGTCGACCGCCGCAGCAAGCAGATCCGCGACGCGACGGCGGTGCGCGCCAAGTTCGGTGTCGACCCGGAACGCATACCCGATCTGCTGGCGCTGGTCGGCGACAGCGCCGACGGCTATCCGGGCCTGGCCGGCATCGGCCGCGTCACCGCGGCGCGCCTCATCGCGCGGCACGGCGCGCTCGAGGACTTCCCTCCCGAGGTACTGGGCGAGCGACGCGAGCTGGCGCTGCTCTTCAAGGAGCTCGCCACGCTGCGCAGCGACGCGCCGCTCTTCGACAGCGTCGACGCGCTCGCCTGGCGCGGCCCGGGCGCGGAGTTCGCGCCGCTGGCGGCGCGCTTCGATGCGCCGCGGCTCGGCGCCCGTGCGGCGCAGGCGCCCGTCGCGCCGCCCTGAGGCCCCTCAGCCGGCGCCGAGCACCGGTGCAGGGCGACCGGGTCGACCGGCTTGACCAGATGGTCGTCGAAGCCCGCCGCGCGCGCCCGCTGCCGATCCTCGGCCTGGCCGTAACCGGTGAGCGCCACCAGGCGCACGCCGCGCAGCTGCGCCGAGGCGCGGATGGTGCGCGCGATGTCGTAGCCATTGACGTGCGGCAGGCCGATGTCGAGCAGCATCACGTCCGGGCGCAGCGCGTGCACGCGCTGCAGGGCATCGCGCGCGTCATAGCTGAGGTCGATGGTGTGCCCCTCGAGTCGCAGCAGCATCGCGAGTGAATCGGCCGCATCCGCATTGTCGTCGACGATCAGGATGTGCCGCGAGGACGGCCGCGGCTGGGCCGCCTCCGCCGTGACCCCGTCGCGACCGCTCGCGAGTGGCAGGCGAATCTCGGATGCAGCGCGTGACCGCGGTGGCGCTGATCCCGCTCACGCTCTGGCTCGCCGCCTCCCTCCTTCGGCACGTGGCGGACGACTACGCAGCGCTCACCGCCTGGCTTCGCACGCCGCTCGCTGCGGTACTGATGGTGCTGCTGCTGATCGCCCTCTGCTATCACATGGCGCTGGGCCTCAAGGTGATCGTCGAGGACTACGTGCACGTTGAGCGCGCCAAGGTCGCCGCTGTCGCCCTGACTCAGCTCCTGTCAGTCGCGCTCGCGGTCGCGGGGATCGTTGCGACCTTACGCCTTGCGCTCACAGACCAGTTCTAAACTGTCCGGAAATCGGGAACCGGGTCAACGCTAAGCGAACGAGTCCACATGACGGTTCGTCTACGGCCGCTTCTGGCCGAAGTGCGCAATTTTCAAAACTCTCTGTATTCCGGGGCGGAACCGCGGCCGCGGCGCGCCAGCAAGTGCTTTCTCGTTACTGAGCGCCGACAGTGAGCCGCTGCGGCGCGGCAAGGGGCCGCTGTCCCAGGCTGTTTGCATGCTCTCAGGGAAGCCTGAAGGCGGCGCGGGATATGCCCGCACTGTGACGTCCTTCGGGCGTCGCAGTGTGCCAACCTGGTTGCGCGCGATCGGTTCCGGACGGGATGGGCAGGAATATCCGCCATGCTTCGCTAGGATGTCGAATGCCCCAGACGATCGCGGCTAGCCCAAAGGGTATCTGCGACTGCAACGGCTCTTGCTGTGCGCGCGGTGGAGCACGCGCCTTCACTTCGACTTCAAGCAGTTGGTTGTCTGGACTATCAGGGCTTTCAGAATCCACAGCGGCGTCGAGTTCCTGCGGCGAAATAACGGTAGCGACAGGCCCGAATTGCAGTGCAGCGAGGGTGTGCACCACCCGACGCCGTTCCGCCGCATCGACCCCTGTCTTCATCGACTTTGAGGACGCCAGCAGAACAGCTTGAGGCTCCCGCGCCACTGCTGTCGCGGAGTCGCCGGCCAGCAGCTTTAGCACCGCAAACGCAAGCGTGCTTGCCAGTACCATCGAAGTACGTGGCGCGACCGTGAGCTATCTCCTCAATGGCAACCAGTCCGCTTTGTTAGACGACTCACGAGGTGTCTAAGTTCCATTACGCCTCTCGGCGCACGACCTAACACTGAAGAGGTTTCGTGAACCGGCCCGGCGCTTGCCCACGACAACCGCGCAACTCACTGGCGAGCCACGCGATTAGCGCATACGAGGTTGTGAGCTAAAAGCGAGGGGCCACTCGACGACCCGGGATTCGATCAAGGGCTACACTTCGTGTCGAGAGCTATTGCCCGACCCACGCGTAGCTCTGCATGAGGCAACTGCCGTGTCGTGCGTCGAAGCCCGCATCGCACTCCCAGGCGTTTCCGGAGTCATCAAGCTGGGCATCGTGCGGCAGCTGCATGGCTACACAAGACTCCATGAACGAGGCTGAAGCGGCCATAGGGGTCGTACGAGCGATATGCGTGTGGCGGCACCGGCTGGTATCCCGGATCGCACTCCCACCCGTTGCCGAGTAGTCCGTCGGGTGTGCGTGCCGTGGGAGCCTCACCGCCGGGCAGGCTTCCCCATCCAGATGGTAACCGCGTGCACACTCCCACCCGTCACCGAAGGAGTCGAGAAAGGCGCGCTGCGGAACCTTGACCGCGACGCACCTTCCGAGCTCATGTTGGTACCCGCGATCGCAGCTCGGTGGGAATCCATTCGAGTATGGATGGGGCAACTCTGCGGCTTGCACCGTCTCACTGACACCGACAAGGATTACGAGGGCGACAAGTACGACCGCCGTGCCGATTGTGAGGTATCGCGCACACGCCTCGAGGGCCTGACGAAGTCCAAGGCCGCAAAACTCGCATGCAAGGGGGCAACCACGTTCTTCAGAAAATCAGCAATCCGCAAGCGCAACGTCTTCATCCGCCAGTTGGCGCCCGCTGGCCTTCAGCATTGGCGGCGCCTGCTGGCGCTGACACCGGGTTGAGTGCCTGAACCGACAGCCGGTACTGCCCGGCCTCAGCGCGCGGCACCTCACAGGTAAATCGATAGCTCCTCACGCGCACCGGGAGCTCAGCAAGAAGCGTTTCCTTGATCTGTCTCACCAGCTCGCAGTCAGAGGCTTGCAAGGTCGGTGGACGGCCCGCTCTTAATAGGAACGTGCCATTTAAGCCTGCGCCCAGGGTAACGATCTTCTCCTTCAGGCCGCCCGAAGAGGATTCGCCTGGGAATCGCGATGACTCCAGATCTGCTGGTGGATCGCATTTGTTGGGCTCTTTAGACGCAGGATTTAACGGAAAGAATTAATGCCGAGATCGTTATCCGCGACGTATGAACCCAGTTGAACACACAGCATGGAAATCGAACCTCCATCAAAGCCCGAGACCGGAAACGATAATTTGTCCCCGGACTGTTGCGTTCCGAGCACATACAGAAGCGGCAGAAAATGCTCGGGCGTCGGGATGGCCAACTGCGCATCGTGGCCGAGATGCTCGTAGTTGATGAGCGGTGTGAAGTCGCCGGATGCCATTGACTGTTTGGCGGCGGTCTCAAAGCGCTCGGCCCAATCGTAGGGGTCGGGCGCATGCCTCCCCCACGCGTATGCCTCAAGGTTATGGACGATATTGCCACTGCCTACCACCAAGACGCCCTCATCTCTAAGCTGCGTCAGTTGTCGGCCCAACTCAAAATGGAACGACGCCGGCTGCGCTTCGTGGATGCTGAGCTGGACCACCGGCACGTCGGCGTCGGGATAGGCGTGCCGCAATACTGACCAGGTCCCGTGATCGAGCCCCCAATCGTCATCAAAATCCACCTTGTACGGATGCAATAAGCTTCGAACCCGCCGCGCCAGCCATTCATCGCCCGGCGCTGGATATTGGACGCGGAAGAGTTCCGCCGGGAAACCGCCAAAGTCATGGATTGTCTTGGGAGTGCGCGCCATCGTGACCGCGGTGGCAGGCAAGTACCAATGGGCTGATATGGCGAGTATCGCCCGTGGTTTCACGATGGAGGCGGCGATGCGGCGCCAGCCGTCCGTAAATGCATTTTGCTGCACGGCATTCATCGGATTGCCATGGCCAAAAAAAACCGACGGCATGGGAGTTGTCACCCGAAAATTCTCCTCGCCCTATGAATGCTTCTCGATTCGACTGGTCGCCGTTGTGAATCCCTGACGCAGAGATCAATTCTTCAGTTGGTACAAGTTCGTGACTGAAAATGACGTGGCCAACAAGAGGGATCGAAAGCCACTGGGCGGCGCCAGCAGCGCTTTACGGTTCGCTTAGCGAGCGGAGAAACGGCTCACATCACTCCAATCTGTTTTAGCAATCCCACCAAGTCATAGAACAGTTTCTCTTCGACGATCTCGCCGTTCTTCCAGTGTGCTACGGTGCAGAATTCGATATGAAACTTCTTGTTGGTTGGCGCGATCAGCTTGCCGTCGGAACCCTTCATCGATCCACGCATCGTCCCTGTAAAATCCGCAACGGTGCACGTCCAGTCGCCCTGAGCAATCTCCACTTTATAAGGGTGATTGATCAGATGATTGTCTGGAAAGGTCTTAAAAAATTCGACGGACTCCGCCTTGTGATTGTCTCGTCCTCTCGTCGGCTCGGCCTGGCCCGGCCAAAACACCGTAGTGTCCTTAGAATGCCGCTTTTCAAACGTCGCCCAGTCTTGGGCGTTCCACGAATCGTCGAGTGTTCGCATGAGCTCAAGATTGTTCTGTGGCATGTGATCCTCCCAGCTCCCTCGGGGTGTTGTCCGGCCGCGTACACTCCGATGAAGCAGTTGAACCCCACACTTCGCGTGGGACTTGATGGCCGTTGATGTGGCCTTGAATGTCGATGCTGACGCCGGATCGGCGGCTCTCGGGGACGATTTGTGGCAACACCGTCGACCCAATAATGAGCGCGCCGACGCGACGACGTGAGCGAGTCGCCTGTTGCAAGGCTTTCATCGCACTGTCACTGGGGCGCCCCGCCGAAACCAGACGCCACACTCCCGCCAACAGGTCGGACGCATTTAGTTTGCATGGGCGATCGACCGTATCCATTTCCGGCTTTCGGCTCTGTGTGCTTCCGTACATTGGACAATATATTTTGGTGCCACCCAGCATCATTCGAAAACCAGAGCAGAGCCTTAGCTGAAAATCGTTCGCGCGTGTGACGTGGCACTACCGTCGCTGCCGGTACGCTTGCGCCCGTAGAATTCTGCTGCGCGACGAGCGCATGCTCACCCTATCGAAATCCGCGTTCTGCCTTTGACCGGCGCCGTCTGCTCAGGGCCCACAATTAGGAGAGGCAATCATGTCCACTCCTCGGCGTACCCTCACGCGTTGCGCGGTACCACAGTCAAGACTCTCACGATGAACGCTTGGAATTGTTTCATGTAGTTACGCAGGAACTCCGCCATACTTTCATCGGTGACTTCGCCGTTGGCGGTAATGAGTCCCTTTTTGAACTGAATGTATGCCTCCGGCGCGTTCATCTGCGGCGCATTACAGTAGCCCAGCAAGCTGCGCAGGTGCTGCTGCGCGATTGCGGTGCCGATCGGCCCGGGCGAGGCGCCGATCACGGCCGAAGCCTTGCGGGCGAAGGAATTCTGACCGTACGGACGACTCGCCCAATCTATTGCATTCTTCAGACCCCCTGGAATCGAACGGTTGTACTCTGGCGTCACGAATAGAACCGCGTCGACGTCAGCGATGGCTTTTTTAAACGCCAGAGCCACATGCGGAAATTCGCCGTCGTAGTCGGGGCTGTAGATTGGCAGCTCCCTGAAGGAGATCTCGGTGAAGCTCATGTCTGGCGGCGCCAAGCGGATCATTGCGTTAGCGAGCATCCGGTTGATGGATGTGCTTGAAAGGCTGCCGATGAGATAGCCGACTGTATGTGTTGCCACGTCACTCTCCCGACGAAACAAATATCGAATGCGTCAGAGTCGCTCCGTCAGCACGTCCGAACCGCCGTCGAATACTTTGCCGCATAACAGCACGGTCGTGCTCATCTCAACATCTCCCGCGTTCGCTTGCCTCCTTCCGGGGTGTCGGTATTGTTGCGGCTCAGTCGGCGGGCCGGCAGGTGCCAGCCGAACTGGATGGCCATGAAGCGCAGACCGAAGCAAAGGAGGCCGCCCACGATAGTTGTCACGAGCGGCTGAATGTGAAGCACATGTCCAATCGCCACCACGGCCGCGCAGGCAAGCGCTGCCAGAGCATAAAGATCGGCGCGCAGCACGGTCGGTATTTCGTTGACAAGCACATCGCGCAGCATTCCGCCTCCGATCCCCGTCAGCATGCCAAGCAGTGCCGCCATGAGCGGGTTGAGCCCATGGAGGAGAGCTTTTTGCGTGCCAGCGACCGCGAAGAACGCCAGGCCCACGGCGTCGAACCACAGCACGGGATTGCTTAGCCTGGCGATCAGCGAGTACCCGAAGAAAGTTAGCAATCCGGCAAGTACGGAAACGCCGACATAGGTCCAATCCGCAATGGCTGCCGGCGGAACTGCTCCGATCAACACATCACGGCTAATGCCTCCGGCATTGCCTGCGGCAAAAGCCAACACCATCACACCGAAGATATCCAACCGATGCTTGACCGCCGCCGCCGCGCCGCTGATCGCAAACACGAATGTGCCCCCGAGGTCCAGCACCATCGACAAGGTCTGCGTCATGGGTCTTCTCTCTCAAACGGACACACCCGGGGTGTGCGATGTTGGCCAAACGGATCGGCAGCAGGGAATGCGTCAGGTCGACAGCCAAGCGCGCGCCGCGACGACCAGGGCCTCGACGCCAGTCTCCAGGGTCGGATGGATAACCGGGGCGAACTTCGGACTGTGATTGACAGGAAGTTCATTTAGTCGATTAGCCGCCTTGGCTTTCGCATAGATCTCCGGATCCGTACCGCCGACAAACCAAAATACTGACGGCGAGTGCCACTCGGATCCGAACGATCCGAAATCCTCACTCGCCGGCGCGGGCCCCGTCTCACGAACCCGCTCTGCGCCGAAATGCGCCCGCAAAGCCTCGACCACCCACTTGCTTGCATCTGGGTTGTTAACGTTGAGAGGGTAATGGTCCAGCGTCGTGATCTCGGGTTTGCGAGGCGCGCCCGAGGCTTCCGCCTCGGCGTTGGCAATCCTCTCGATCGCCGCCAGCACGCGTTTGCGCACTCCGGCATCGAACGTCCGAACGTTGAGCTTGATAAGGGCGTCATCCGGAATAACGTTCTCTTTCGTGCCCGCCTGCAGCACCCCAACGGTCACCACGGCCGCCTCGGCAGCGGCCACCTCACGCGAGACAATCGTTTGCAATCGCATCACCGTTGCCGCCGCCATGACGACCGGATCGATACTCGCCTGCGGCATCGACCCATGCGCGCCTCGCCCGAACAGACGAATCTGCAGGCTATCTGCTGCCGAGGTGATCGCGCCCGCGCGCCCGGCAACAGTGCCGGAGGGCCCCACCATCACGTGCTGACCCAGCACCACATCGGGCTTGGGAAAGCGTTTGAACAGGCCGTCATCGATCATGGCCTGTGCACCTTCGGCGGTCTCTTCTGCAGGCTGGAAGACTGCCATCAAGGTGCCACGCCACGCCGTACGTGCACCGCCGAGCAGTTTTGTGGCACCCGCAAGACATGCCACGTGCATGTCGTGGCCACACATATGCCCGACGGGCACGGCGTTGCCTTCTCGATTGGAAGCCGTCACCTTGCTGGCATACGGGAGACCCGTCGCCTCTTCGATGGGCAGCGCATCCATATCGGCGCGCAGCATGACAGTTGGCCCTTCGCCGTTGCGCAGCACGCCCACGACACCGGTTTTGCCGACCCCCGTTGCCACTTCATAGCCGGCGGCACGAAGGCGGTCGGCCGCCAGACCTGCCGTGCGGGTCTCCTGCATCGAGAGCTCCGGATGTGAATGCACATCTTTATAGAGCGCCTCCAGATCAGGAAGCAGTTCGTTGAGGTTGCGCAACACGGGGTCGGAAGAACTCGCTTGGATCCCGCCCATGATTCAGACCCTCCTTGCCAAGTAGAACCAGCTGCTTGCTCGGGAATCGAAACATTTAGCAGCTACGGTGATGCCAACACCGTCAGTTTGACGGTATCGCTGCCCACACCAAAGAAATTCGAAACGGAACTGAAAGCCGCAGTTCGCTTTCGCAAAATCACGGCATCTTCCTTGCGAAGACCCATAGTTCCTCGAACCTATCGACGGACGCATCGCCCCAGTACTGCGAAAATCCCGTAGACGGCGACTCGCCGTAGGTCGCAAAGAACTCCTCTTTGAGCCAGGGTTCCGCAATCAGTGCCTCTCGGGCCTCCTCGTACAATGCACTCCCTTGCAGGTATGTTCGATCCGCCTTCCCCTGCGTCAGATCAATCAGACAGCCCGATTTTCCGCAGTGAATTTGCTCGACCTTCAAGGTCGCATTGCTCGGATCAAAATGGGCCTTGAGTTGCCGCTCCATTTTTCCAGCCCGCGAATCGGGCCCGTGCTCACGTTCGGCCATGATCTGCGGGATAAGATCTATGTATGCCTCATGCCCACATAGTGCACCTGGGGTATGGCAGTTGTGGTAGAGCAACGCTAGCAATGCAGTCAATGGCTTATCCGCGGGAACGAAGCCGCCAAAATCGGGTGGAGGCGTTTTGCCGACGGGGATGACACTGCCGGACTGCGACGAGGCCATCTTCTCGCCCAGATCCTCGGCGCGGTGCGTTACTCAGCGAGATCGTCGTCGCGCGATCCGCCTGCTCTGCGCCGCGGACAGTACGTTCTTTCCAATAAGGAAACATGAACGAGAAATTTAGGGCCTGGCCCAACTAATACAAAATCTCGAATGTCCGCTCGGCGGAAGTCTAACGGTTCCGGCACAGGACTGCTCCTGGCCGCGAGCGGCCCGTGGATCTTACG
>Ga0070681_10006127_pt1 | contig 11673 bp, 9 predicted proteins | sample KBSC83BmetaG_FD_65650 | JGI IMG/M metagenome (GOLD analysis project Ga0070681, IMG submission 65650) | Corn rhizosphere microbial communities from Kellogg Biological Station, Michigan, USA - KBS C8-3B metaG | ecosystem: Host-associated > Plants > Roots > Rhizosphere | place: USA: Michigan...
CTGAAAGAGAAGAACTCGTCGCTCGACCGGCAGATGCCGATCGACCGCTATCGCAACGACGACCCGTTCGACAACCACCCGCTGTTCAAGACAGAGGAGCAGGCCCGCCTCGAGGAGACGATGGACGGCGTCGAGCCGGACTTCGTCGCGCACTCGACGGAGTCAGTGCTCCCGTGGCCCGGCGAAGGTGTGACGGCGGAGAACGCCGCGTCGCAGACCATCTCGATCGACGACTCCGGCTTCTGGGCCGTCGACCGCGCTCGCGACTTCGACTGGGGCGACTAGAGATTCGCGGGGGGACGCTCGCGTTCCCCCGCGTTTTGCAACGTGCTCCGCGCGCGTCTTAGCTCGCTTCTTCAAGCACGGTGGCGACGAGCCGCAGGTCGTCGACGAAGGCCGCCATCTCTCTGTGCCGGTCTTCTTCGGTCCTCTGCCGGAGGATCGAGCTCGGGTGGATCGTGGCGGTCACGTGCGGGGCGAGGTCGCACTCCACCCAGGTCCCCCGCTGCTTCGTGACCCGGAACTGCTTGCCGAGCAGCGCCTGCGCGGCGGTCGCGCCCAGGCAGACGACGACCTCGGGACGGATCACCGCCAGCTCCTTGTCCAGCCACTCGCTCGTGCAGACGGCGATCTCCGACCACGCCGGCTTCTGGTGGATGCGCCGCTTGCCTCGCGCCGTCCACTTGAAGTGCTTGACCGCGTTCGTCACGTAGGCGGTCGACCGGTCGATCCCGGCCCGGGCGAGCGCGTCGTCGAGCACCCGTCCGGCCGGGCCGACGAAGGGACGGCCCTCGCGGTCCTCGCGGTCCCCGGGCTGCTCGCCGACCAACACGACCTGCGAGGAGACCCGTCCTTCTCCGAACACCGTCTGCGTGCCGGTCTGCCAGAGCGGGCAGGCTCGGCAGCCTGCCGCCGCCTCGCGCAACGCGTCGATTCTCGTCACTCCCACGCCCTTCCCTCGGAGCCGTTCCCTCATTCGGGGGAAGAGCGCAGCCGCACATCGGGCGATCCTTCTACGCACTGTGGCGACTCGTCCCGAACCGGCGCTCCGCGCGCTGCCGGAGCCTTCCCTGCTGCCCGCGACCGAGATCGTCGAGTCGTACCGGCGGCTCGCCGACGTCTTCCACGAGGTGCTCGCCGAGCAGAGCCTCGACGCGCTCCTCGTGCTGATCGCGGACACGATCGAAGATCTGATCCCGCATGACACGCTCACGATCTACGAGGCCGACGAGGTGCAGCAGCTGCTCGTCCCCGTGCTCGCACGCGACCAGTACGCAGACGAGATCATGAGCACGTCGATCCGCTTCGACGAGGGGATCACCGGATGGGCCGCCCGCCGCCGCGAGCCGGCGCTCGTCAACCAGGCGCACCTCGACCCGCGCGTCCGCATCGTGCCGGGAACGCCGGTCGACCCGGAGGCGCTGATCTCGATCCCGCTCGTCGCGCGCAGCCGCATCAAGGGCGTGCTGAACATCTACCGCGAGGGCGAAGACGGCGTCTTCTCACCACAGGAGTTCGAGCTCGCGACACGCTTCGGCGACGCCGCGGCACTCGCGCTCGACAACGCGCAGATTCGCGCGCAGCTCGAGCACCAGGCGCGCACGGACTCGCTCACCGGGCTGCTCAACCACCGCAGCTTCCACGAGCACCTCCTGCAGTCGCTGCAGGAGGCAAGCCGCACCCATCGGCCCGTCGCCGTGTTGATGCTCGACATCGACGACTTCAAGCGGATCAACGACGTGCACGGCCACGGCGTCGGTGACGAGGTGCTGCGACTGCTCGCCGAGATGCTCAAGGCATGTGTGCGACCGAACGACGTCGTCTGCCGCCTCGGCGGCGAGGAGTTCGGGGTGATCATGGGCGCCTGCGACGAGAGCGACGCGCAGCAGGTGGCCGAGCGCCTCGTCGAGCGGCTCGCCGGCATCGACTTCGCCGGCGTCGGCCCGCTCACCGTCTCCCTCGGTCTCTCACTCGGCCCGGAGCACGCGATGAACCCGCGCGAGCTGGCGGCCTGCGCCGAGGCGGCGATGATGACCGCGAAGGCGCACGGGAAGAACCGGATCGTCCTCTACGACGAGAGCGGCAGCGAACGGCCCGACACGCCTGCGACGCCGCGCGACGTCCGCTCGCTCGCGCACATGAAGATGCTGCAGAGCCTGAGCGGCAAGCTGAACCGGCTCGTCGACGTGCGTGAGATCGGGCGCGAGATCGCCGAGGAGCTCCGGTCGCTGATCGACTACCACAACTGCCGCGTCTTCGTCCGCGACGGCGAGGAGCTCGTGCCGATCGCCTTCCACGGCGAGCTGACCGCCGAGACGGTCGCGCTTCCGCTCGAGGTGCTGCGCGCACGCATCGGGCAGGGGATCACGGGGCGCTGCGCCGAGCTCGGCGAGTCGATGCTGATCGGCGACGCGGCGAACTGCGAGTGGGGCCGGCGCATCCCCGGCACGCCCGTGATCGAGGAGTCGCTGCTCGCCGTCCCGCTCCGGTACGCAGGCAGCGTCGTCGGCGTGATCGTCGTGTCGAAGCTCGGGCTCGACCAGTTCGACGACGACGACGTCCGGCTGCTGGAGGTGCTCGCGGGACACGCCGCGGTCTCGGTCGAGAACGCACGCCTGTACGACGCGGCGCGCCGCGAGGCCGAGAGCGCCACCGCGCTGCTCGAGTTCGGCCGCGAGCTCGCGTCGGCGCTGAGCATGGACGAGATCTTCGAGCGCGTCGTCGCGCTCACCGCCGGGCTACTCTCCTCGCCCCGGACGTCGATCTGGCTCGAGGACGAGACAGGCTCGTTCGTGGCGCGCCGGCTGCACGGCCACACGGATGTCGAGCGGGAGAGCGTCTCCGGCCGTTTCTTCGACTCCGCCCAGGCGCGCGAGGCGCTGGCCGGCCGCGAGCCGTACGTGATCGCGGTCGATCCGGAGGCGTCGTACGCCGTCGCGCCGCTCGACGTGGACGGCCGGACCGGCTGCATCGTCGCGTCGCTGCCCCCCGACGGGGACTTCGGCGAGCGCGAGCTCCGCCTGCTCGGCGGGCTCGCCCGCCAGGCGAACCTGGCGATTGCGAACGCGAGCAACTTCGAAGGGCTCGAGCGGACGTTCGTGTCGACGGTGGAGGCGCTCGCGAACGCGCTGGAGGCGAACGACGAGTACACCTCGACGCACGCCCGCTGGATCACCGATCTGTCGCTCCGGGTCGGCGGCGGGCTCGGCCTCGACGAGCCCGCGCTGAAGCGGCTCGAGCTCGGCGCGCTCCTGCACGACATCGGGAAGATCGGCATCCCCGGCGCGATCCTCTCCAAGCCGGGCCGGCTGTCCGCCGACGAGCGGGCGTTGATGGAGACGCATCCCGAGCTCGGGGAGCGAATCATCGCCCCAATCGACCGGCTGCAGTCGGTCCGCGGGATCGTTCGGCACTGCCACGAGCGCTGGGACGGCCGCGGCTACCCCGACCAGCTCGCCGGCGAGGACATCCCGCTCGAGTCGCGCATCATCTTCGTCTGCGACGCGTACCACGCGATGACGACCGACCGGCCGTACCGCAAGCGGCTCTCGCATCCCGAGGCGGTGCGGCGGCTCCGCGACGCAGCCGGAAGCCAGTTCGACCCGCACGTCGTCGAGGTCGCGCTCGGCATCCTGAACGAGTTGCGCGCCGCCGGGTAGGACATGTCCAGCAACGTGGTTGCCCCAACCACGTTGCAGACGGTCACGCCGCAGCCTCGAGGTCGTGGGCGAGCCGGCGGAAGGTGCCCTCCTGGCGGAGCAGGTCGTCGTAGGTACCGCGCTGGGTGATGCGGCCGTGCTCGACGACGAGGATCTGGTCGGCGCGGCGGACGGTCGAGAGCCGGTGGGCGATGATGATCGAGGTGCGGCCGTGCAGCAGCCGGTCGAGCGCCTGCTCGATCAGGACCTCGGTCGGCCGGTCGATGTTCGACGTCGCCTCGTCGAGGATGAGGATCCGCGGGTCGGCGAGCAGCGCGCGGGCGATCGAGATCAGCTGGCGCTCGCCCGCCGAGAGGCCGGAGCCGCCCTCGCGCACGACGTGCTCGAGCCCGCCCGTCAGCCGCGCGGCGATGCGGTCGACGCCGACGGCCCGCGCCGCGCGGACGACCTCGTCGTCGGTCGCATCGGGCTTCGCGAAGCGGATGTTGGAGGCGATCGTCCCGCTGAACAGGAACGGGTCCTGCAGCACGACCCCGAGCTGGCGCCGGTACGAGCGGAGCTCGACGTCGCGCAGGTCGACGCCGTCCACGCGAACCTCGCCGATGTCCGGGTCGTAGAACCGGCCGACGAGCTTCGCGAGCGTCGACTTGCCGCCGCCCGACTCGCCGACGAGCGCAAGGCAGCCGCCGGCGGGGATGCGGATGTCCACGCCGTGCAGCACCGGCTCCTTGCCGTACGAGAAGACGACACGGTCGATCGCGAGGTCGCCGTCGATGCGCGCGAGTGCCCGCGCGTGGCGGCGGTCGCGGATCTCCGGCTCCTCGTCGAGGATGGACGCGATCTTCACCATCGCCGCTGCGCCGGACTGGAGCTGCCCGTAGACGTCGGAGAGCTCTTGCAGCGGCTGGAACACGAGCTGCAGCAGATAGAGCGCGGTGATCAGCGTCCCGATCGTCAGCGTCCCGCCCGTCAGCAGGTGGTCGCCGGTGTAGAGCACGGCGCCGGTCGCGACCATCCCGAGCAGCTCGATCGAGGGGAAGAAGACGGAGAAGATCCGCTGCACCTTCACGTGCTGCTCGAGGTTCGCCGTGTTCAGCGCGTCGAACTCGCGCTGGAAGCGCCGCTCGCGGTTGAACGCCTGGACGACCGCCATGCCGGACACCGACTCGGCGATCTGCGCGGTGACCGCGCCGATGCGCTCGCGCGACTCGACGAGCGCGACGTGGGACGTGCGCTGGAACCACCGCGTCAGCACGAGCGACGGCGGCACGATCGCGACGACGACGAGCCCGAGCCGCCAGTCCGCGATCAGCAGCGCGATCACCGCCGCGGGCAGCAGGATCACGTTCGCAACGAGCGTCGGCATCCCCTGGGAGAGCACGTCCGAGACGGAGTCGACGTCGCTCGTCAGCCGCGCGATGATCCAGCCCGCCTTCTGCTGTGAGAAGTAGCGGAGCGAGAGGCCGGTCAGGTGGTCGAAGAGCTCGCGCCGCAGCCCCAGCACCATCCGCTGGCCGAGACCGGCGAGGCCGCGGATCAGCACGGCCTGCAGCAGCCAGCCGGCCGCCGCGACGCAGAGGTAGATCGCGACCATCACGGTCAGGTGGTGCTCGTTGCCGGCGCGGATGCCCTTGTCGATCGCGTCGCGGACGATCAGCCAGCCGCCCGTCTGCGCGGCCGCGTTGCCGGTGCCGACGAGGATCAGCACCGCGGCCAGCAGCCGCCGCCCCTTCAGATACCGCCAGAGCCGCTTCATGCGGCCAGCACCTCGGTTTCCACTGCGCCGCGCCGGAGGCGCGACGCAGCGCAGGGGGGAACCTCTCGGTTCCCCCGAGCCCCCCTCCCCGGTTCTGGCCGCATGAGCAAGCTCATGCGGCCAGAACCTCGTCGCCGAAGAGCTCGGCGAACGGCCCGCCTGCGCGCACGAGCTCGGCCGGCCTGCCGGACTCGACGATCCGGCCGTCCACGAGCACGACCGCGCGGTCGGCGACCTCGACCGTGGACAGCCGCTGCGTGGCCACGAGGACGGTCCGGCCCTCGAGCGCGGGGCGCAGGCGCGACACGAGCCGCCGCTCGGTCAGCGTGTCGACCGCGGAGAGCGGGTCGTCGAGCACGACGACCCGCGCTCCGGTGACGAGCGCCCGGGCGAGCGCGACGCGCTGGCGCTGTCCACCCGAGAGGTTGATGCCGCGCTCGCCGATCAAGGTGTCGTAGCCGTCCGGCAGGTCGTCGACGAACGCGTCCACGCCGGCCGCCTCGCAGGCGGCGAGCACGTCGTCCCAGTTCGCGTCCTCGCGGCCCGCCGTCAGGTTCTCGCGCAGCGGGACGGAGAAGAGCACGGGCCGCTGCGTGACGAGCGCGACGTCGCGGCGGAGCTCGGCGATCGCCACGTCGCGCGTGTCCACCGCATCGGTGCCTCCGGCACCGGTAACGAGCACACGGCCGCCGGTGGGGTCGTAGAACCGGGGCAGCAGGTTGAGCAGCGACGTCTTGCCGGCGCCGGTCGGCCCGCAGACCGCAACGATCTCGCCCGGCTCCACCTCGAGGTCGAGCCCGCGCAGCACGTCGCCCTCGCCCCCGTACGCGAAGTGCACGCCCTGGAACGAAACGCCCACCGGACCGGCCGGGAGCGGCTTCGGCTCCGTCGGCTCCGGCAGCGGCTCGATCCCCTCGAGCCAGGCGAACGACCGGCCCGCGGACGCGAGCGCACGCTGCGCGAGGTTCGTGATCCAGCCGAGCGCCTCGAGCGGCCACACGAGCTGCAACAGCAGCGTCTCGAAGAGGACGAACTCGCCGATCGAGAGGTCGCCCTGGATCACCGCGCGGCCGCCGAAGAAGACGACGGCGGCGATCGACAGCGAGGGCAGGTAGTAGAGCCCCGGCAGGTGGCGCGCCTCCACGCCGGCCTGCTTCAGCACGGTGTCGCGCACCGCCTCCGCCTTCGTGCCGAACCGACCGCGCACGTCGTCCTCGCGGCCGAACGCCTGCACCATCTCGATCCCGACGACGGCCTCGTCGGCGGCCTCGGTCACGTCGCCCTTCCGCTCCTGCACCTGGCGAGACAGCGGCGAGACGCGGCGCGCGAAGCGCAGCGCGAGCACGGTGATCGGCGGCATCGCCACCGCCGTGTACAGCGCGAGCCGCGCGTCGACGAGCACCAGGACGATCGACGCGCCGACGATCATCATCACGCTCTGCATCCCCTGCACGAGGCCCCAGCCGATGAAGTAGCGGACGGGGTAGAGGTCGTTCGTCGCGCGCGAGAGCACCTGGCCGGTCGCATGCCGGTCGTAGAAGGCGCGCGGGTAGCGCAGATAGGCCGTGTAGAGCAGCTCGCGCATCCGCGCCTCGATCCGGATGCCGATGCGCGCGGTTGCGAACCGGCGGTTGAAGTTGCCGACGAAGCGCAGTGCGGCGAGCGCGACGATCGCCGCGATGTACGGCCAGAGCGGGTGCTCGTGCGAGACGATCGCGTCGTCGATCGCGCGCTGGGTGAGCAGCGGGATGGCGATCGAGATCAGCGTGTACAGCAGGGCGAGGGAGAGCCCGAAGACGCCCAGCCGCCACTCGCCGCCCCAGAGCCGGAGCAGCCTGCGGAAGGTCGGCAGGAGGCCGAGGTCCGGCGGGTCGACGGGATTGACGTACTCGGACATGGAAAAGGGCCCGCGGGCAGCGGGCCATCGCCGTCGATCGTAGCGGCGCTACCGGCGGCTACGCGAGCTGACGAAGGCGGCGAGCCCCTCGCCGAAGCGCGGCGGCGCGAGCGGCGGCCCGAACGCCTGCCGCACCTCGACGACCTCGCGGCGGCGCAGCGTGCGCTCGCGGTCGTACAGCTCGTTCCGCTGGGCGTCGAGCCCCTGCCGTTGCAGGAGCAGCTCGCGCTCGCGCACCTCGAGGCGCGCCTCGAGCCGGCGGAGCTCCTGCTCGCGCTCCTCCCAGGGGTCGGGCTGCGTGTCCTCCGAGACTGCCGCGGTGCGCGCCGCCACCCGGCGCTCCCGCGCGGCGATCGACGCACGTTCCTGCTCGAGCTCGAGCCGGCGTGCGACCAGCTCCTTCTCGGTGCGGCGCGCCTCCTCGAGCCGCTCCTCGAGCCGTTCGCGCTCGGCCGCCGCGAGCTGCCGGTCGGCCTCGGACTGGGAGAGCTCCTCGCGTGCGGCCGCGAGCTCGGCGGCCAGCGCCGACTCGCGCTCGGCGACGGCCGACGCCTCGACCTCGAGCTCGGCGGCGCGCGCCTCGAGCTCGCGCTCCCGGGCCTCGACCGCCTGCAGGCGCTCGAGCGCCGCGCGCTCGCGCGCCGCCAGCGCCTCCGGATCGGAGGCCGGCGCCTGCCGCTGCTTTCTCACCCGGCCGCCCTCGAGCCGCTTCTGCAGCAGGGCGAGCTCGCGCTCCCGCTCGGCGACCGCGGTTGCGCGCTCACGGAGCGACTCCTTCAGCCGTTCCAGCTCGTCTCGCGACTGCTGCTGCTCGGCGTGGCGCTGCGCGGCGAGCTCCCGCGCGAGCCGCATGAGCGCCTCGCGGTCGAGGTCGACGCCGGCGTCGTCGCCCGCCTCGGCCGGTGGAAGGTCGCGCGCCGACCACGTGTCGAAGCCGTCCTCCCAGCGGTCGCTCACGACGCGCTCCAGCAGACGCTGACCCAGTAGGGGAGACCGGCGATCTTCGTCTGCGTCGTGACGAAGTGGAGCTCGCCGCCGTCGAACCGGTGCACGCCGGCGTGCGGCCCTCCGTGGCGCACCACCTCGTCGAAGAGCGGCGACGCCCGATCCGGCGTCATGTCGCCGACGTGCATGGCGAGCAGCTCGTCGCGCGAGCGCCCGACGAGCCGGCACGCCGCCTCGTTGGCGGCCACGTAGTTGCGGTCGTCGTCCCAGACGAAGACCGCCACGCCGTCGAGGCACTCGGCCGCCTCGCCGAGGAGGGCCAGCTGGGTCACGTCGATTTCGGTCACGGCGTCGCTCCGTTGGCGGGCAGGACGAGGCGGAAGGCCGCTCCGGTCGGGTCGGCGTCCTCGTAGACGAGGTCGCCGCCGTGGGCGCGCGCGTACGAGCGGGCGATCGAGAGCCCGAGCCCCGTCCCGACCGCGGCGGCACGCGAGGCCTCGCTCCGGGAGAAGCGCTCGAAGAGGTCGGGCACGAACGCGGGGGGAACCCCGACGCCGCGGTCCTCGACCGTGACGCGGAGGTGGTTGTCGGTGCGCTCGGCGCTCACGATCACCGGCGGCTGTCCGTACCGGAACGCATTGGTGATCAGATTGCCGATCACGCGGTCGAGCACGTTGCGGTCGACCGTCGCGACCGCGTCCCCCGCGACGCTGACCTCCACCGCTCCGGGATCGGGGGCGATCGAACGGACGATCTCCTCCACCTGGTCGCGGACGTTCAGCCGCTCGGGGACGATCTCGATCGCGTCGGCGTCGAGCCGCGAGAGGTCGAGGAGCTGCTCGACGAGCCGCGCCATCCGGTCGGTCTGCTGGATCAGCGCGTCGCGGACGCGGTCGCGCTGCTCCGCGTCCAGGCGCTCGCCCAGGTGGTACAGCGTCGTGACGAAGCCGTGAATCGTCGTCATCGGCGTGCGCAGCTCGTGTGCGGCGAGCGCGATGAAGTTCGCCTTCAGCTCGTTCGCGCGTTCCAGCTGCATGCGCGACTCGTGCTCGGACTCGAAGAGGCGGACGCGGTCGAGCGCAAGACCGGTCACCGAGGCGAGCCCGCGCAGGAGCGCGAGCTCCTCGTCGCCGAAGAACGGCGCATATGGCGTCGTCCACACGACCATTCTCGCGCCGGGAGCCTGCACCTCGACCCGCTCGGAGACGTCGTCGAGGTCGGCGGACTGGACGTTCCAGGTGGCGACGAGCTCGCCGTCGGCGTTGAACACGCTGGCCGCCCGCGCGCCCACCATCTGGGCGGCGTGCTCGAGCACGCGCTGCGCGACCTCCCTCTCCGAGTGCGCGAAGGCGAGCAGCCGGGCCATCGCGGCCTGCAGGCGCTCCGTCTCGGGCGTGCGCCAGAGGATGCGGACGACCCGCGGCGGCGCGAAGCCGATCAGGAACGCGACGACGGAGACGAAGGCGAGGATCTGGATCCCGAGCGCATAGGGGGAGTCGGCGTCCGTCGTGGGCAGCGCGAGCAGGAGCGCGGCGGCGATCACGACGCTCGCGAACGAAAGGAACTGCATGCGCCGCCGCGCGACGGCGGGCTGCGCCCGCCCGGCCCGCCAGAGGCTGAGCCCGGAGGCAAGGGTCAGCACGACCCAGTGGATCAGGAAGACGACGACGAAGGCCTGGAACGCGGCGTCCCGGCTTTCGCCCGGCTGCGGATACCGGGGGATCGCGACCGACCAGACGATCAGGATCGCCGTGAGCCCGAAGAGCACCCGGGCGAGCGGCCGGCCGGGAGCGCGGAACGCGTTCGTGAACCGGAAGAGCAGGTACGGGAACAGGACGAGGATCACGATCGCGATCCGGGTGACGACCCGGTCGCCGAGGCCGTCCTCGTCGGTCGGGATCAACGAGAGGAGCTCGAGTGCGCCCAGCAGCCCGAAGGCGGCGAAGGCCCACTTGCTCGCCCGGTCCCGCCGGCGGCGCCAGGTGAGGAGGGCGACCGCACCGAGCGCGATGAACGCGACGATGTTGAGCGTATGGAATGCGCGCAGCGCGTCGTGCAAAGGTGCCGCCCCCCGGCGCCGGTGACGGCGGAACGATACGCCGCGCGCCGGTCGGGCGAAAGTGGACGTCTAGCGGCGGGTCGGGCGGCGGCGCAGGATCGTCGGCAGAGCGCGGAGGAGCACGATGCTCACCGCGACCGCCGCCGGGGCGGCGAGTGCGCCGACCGCGCCGGAAAGGACGGGCGTCACGACGCGTCCCCGGTCTGCTTGGAGAGCCAGTCGCGCAGCTGGTCGATCTCCTGCTCGAATGCCGCGATCTCGTCCTCGAGCTGCCGGTTCCGCCGCCGCATCGAGCGCAGGCGCTCGCTGAACGTGTTCAGCTGGGACTCGAGCTCGCGGACGCGCACCGCCACGCGGTCGACGATCGTCTCCTCGCTCACATCTCCCTCCGTGCCGCGCATCGTGGGGGGTCGCATTCGACGAGGGCGGCGGCGGGGGCCGGCCGCGGGGCCGGCTCGCTGGGCCGTCATCGGCCCTCGTGACGATCAGCGTTTCCGGAGCGCGGCCGGTCCAAACCGGTTCCTAGGCGGCGGACTCCTCCCGCACGAGCGCGAAGGCCCGCGCGCGGGCGACGGCCTCGAGCTGGGAGTGCGCGTCGAGCTGCGCCAGGATCGCGCGGATGTGGTTGCGGACGGTCGTTTCGGAGAGCGTCAGCCGCCCCGCGATCTGCCGCGCGCGCATGCCCTCCGCAAGGAGGCCGAGAATCTCCAGCTGGCGGCGCGTCAGCGCAGGCGCCGTCCGGGCCGGCGCGGGCGCCGCGGCGGACGGCGGCGTCTCGCGCAGGGGGTGGAGAACCGAGGTCTCCTCGCCGTCGCGAACGGAGATGGTCGAGATCGTGACCGGCTTCTCGCCGTGCGGCGTCCGCATGCGCAGGTCGGTGCACCGCACCGGCCAGCCCTGACGGGCGAGCCGCGCGATCGAGCAGCCGGGGTGGCAGATCGTGCTGCCGTCGGCGCCCCGGCCGCGGATCACCTCCCAGCAGAACCTGCCTTCCGCGTCCGCGGCCGGAATCCCGGTCAGCTCCTCGCAGGCCTCGTTCCACCCGGAGATGCGACTCGTCGCGTCGGTGCGGAAGGCGGGAGCGCCGGTCCGGATCTCGGACATTCCCGAACCCTCCGACGTCGCCGCCGCCCGCGAATCGGGGAATCCCCCGATCTCAGACGGCGAGCGGATGGCGCCCGGAGGCGGGCGTGTCACCGTGCTGCAGCCGGCGCCGCGCGGTCAGCAGCGCGAGCCCGCCCAGTGTCAGCACCTGCTCGACCATCATCACGAGCCCGGCGAGGTCCTGGTCGCGGAGGCTGCCGTACGCCGGGTAGAGCGGGCGGTAGCTCAGCACGAGCACGTTGCCGAGGATCCC
>Ga0070681_10006129_pt1 | contig 11672 bp, 9 predicted proteins | sample KBSC83BmetaG_FD_65650 | JGI IMG/M metagenome (GOLD analysis project Ga0070681, IMG submission 65650) | Corn rhizosphere microbial communities from Kellogg Biological Station, Michigan, USA - KBS C8-3B metaG | ecosystem: Host-associated > Plants > Roots > Rhizosphere | place: USA: Michigan...
TTGCGGGTCGTCGTTAGCGCCGCGCCCCACGTGCGCCTGGATGAGCGCGCGTGTCCGTATCCGATTGTCCGATCAGCTTCATTCACGGTCCTACGCGCCGCCGATGCAGCGATGTGCAAGAGCGGCACAACGACACTCGAGGCGGCGGTCGCCGGCTGTCCGCTGGTCGTGGCGTACCGGACCAACGCCGTGACGTATGCGGCAGCGCGGCGACTCGTGAAGATCCCGCACATCGGGCTGGTCAACGTCGTCGCAGGGCGCGAGGTCGCGCCGGAGTTCGTGCAGAACGCGCTTCAGCCGAGTGCGGTCGCCGACGCGCTCGAGCCGCTCCTCGACGGCACGAGCTCTGCGCGTGCGCGCATGGTGAGCGAGCTGGCGCGCGTTCGCGATTCCCTCGGTACGGCCGGGGCGTCGCGCCGCGTCGCGACGATGGCGCTCGAGTTGGCGGCGAGCGCGGAGCGGCGGGAGGCCAGTTGAGCGTGTCGGAGGCACCGCCGGTCGCACCCGATGCTGTTCGCGCGGAGCGAAGACGCGAGCGTCGCCTGCGGTGGATCGTGCGCCTCGGCGTGCCTGTCGTGCGGTTGCTGGGCTGGACGTGGCGAATCCGCGTCATCAATGGCGAGGCGAGCGTCGCGCGGATGCGCCGCGAACGTCGTCCGATCGTGTTCGCGCTCTGGCACGGCGACATGCTGGCGCTGCTCTATCAACACCGCCGCGAGGGCGTGTCGGTGCTCATCAGCGAGCATCGCGACGGTGAGCTGATCGCCCGGGTCGCCGATTCGTTAGGCTTCCGCACGGTGCGCGGATCGACGACGCGTGGGGCGAGCCGGGCACTCGTCGGGCTGGCGCGCGAGCTGAGGGACGGACACGACATCGCCGTTACTCCTGACGGTCCACGGGGACCAGCGCGCTCGTTTGCTCCAGGCGCGCTCATCGCGGCGCAACGCGCTCGCGCACCGGTGATCGCCGTCGGAATGGCGGCGAAGCGCGCGTGGCGTCTCTCGTCGTGGGACCGCTTCGTCATCCCGAAGCCCTTCAGCCGCGTCTGCATCGCCTACTCGGATCCAGTCTTGCTGGACGCCGCGAATCCGAGGGCAGCGGCGCAGGAGACAGCGCGCTTCCAGCAGCTGTTGCTGGAGGTGGAGCGGCGCGCCAATGCGTGACGTCGTCGATCGGATCTGGTTCGGCAACGACGCGATCGCGCGCCTCGCGCGCGCGGCGCTGGTACCAACCGAGGTGGTGTATCGAGCGGTCGTTGGTGTGCGCGAGGCGCTCTATGATGCGGGCGTGCTCACGACGCACGAGCCGGCGCTACCAACGGTGAGCGTCGGCAATCTGACCGTCGGCGGCACGGGCAAGACACCGATCGCGGCGTGGATCGCTGCCGAATTGATCGATCGCGGGGAGCGGCCGGCGATCGTGCTGCGCGGCTACGGCGAGGACGAGCCGTTGGTACACGCGCGACTGAATCCGACGATCCCGGTAGTCGTCTCCCCCGACCGCGTGAGCGGAATCGCGCGCGCACGGGAGGCAGGAGCAACGGTCGCCGTGCTGGACGACGCCTTTCAGCACCGGCAGGTCTCGAGAGCAGTTGATTTCGTCCTCGTGAGCGCCGATCGGTGGGCGCTCTCGACGCGACTGCTGCCAGCGGGTCCGTTCAGGGAACCGCTCTCAGCGCTCCATCGTGCGACGATGGTACTGGTTACCCGGAAGGCGGCCTCCGACTCCGACGTGAATGCCGTGAACGAGGCCCTGTCGGCGATCGTGCCGCGTGTCCCGCGCTCGACGGTGAGCCTGTTGCCGGACCAACTGCGGAGCGCTTCGCAGGGTGAGAGGGAGCAGAGCCGAGCAATCAGCGATCTCGCCGGCCGCGACGTTCGCGTGATTACGGCGATCGGCGACCCGAGCGCATTCATGCGACAGTTGGAGGCGCGCGGTGCTCGTGTCGTCGCGGAAACATACGCGGATCATCATCACTTCGAGCTGGACGAGATCGAGCGTTTCGCACGATCGATCCCGGCCGACGGGCTCGCCATCTGCACGCTGAAGGACGCAGTGAAACTGGCGCCGCGCTGGCCTCGCGAAGCGGCGACGTTATGGTATGTTTCTCAGCGCGTTAGCGTCGAGCGCGGGGTTGGCGGGGTCGAGCATATTCTCGACGAACTGACCCAGAGACTCGGGCGTGAACGTTCACGCGCCCGAGGCGATTCTCACTGCGATCGGCCCGACTTCATCCCATCATGGCAACCGACCTTCGACTTCCGACCGATAGAATAGTCCGTCCTGACAAGGACCGTTTTCTCAACGAGGAAAATCCGTTCGAGGCGATGATGTCTCGCTTCGATCGTGCCGCCGAGTTGCTCGATCTGGAGCCGGGGCTGTACAAGGTGCTACGTCATCCCGAGAAGCAGATCATCGTCTCGGTGCCGACGTTGATGGATAACGGCGAGGTGGAGGTCTTCACGGGTTACCGCGTGCTGTACAACACGTCGCGCGGCCCGGCCAAAGGTGGCATCCGGTTCGACATGCAGGTGACGCTGGAGGAGGTGAAGGCGCTCGCGGCGTGGATGACGTGGAAGTGCGCCGTCGTCAATCTGCCGTTCGGCGGCGCGAAGGGTGGCGTCGTCTGCGATCCGTTCAAGCTGAGCGCGGGAGAGCTCGAGCGTCTGACGCGACGCTACACGGCAGGAATCATCGCGACGCTGGGTCCGGACTCGGATGTTCCCGCACCCGACGTGAACACGAATGAGCGTGTGATGGCGTGGGTGATGGACACCTACTCGATGCACATGCGGCACACGGTGACCGCGGTCGTTACCGGAAAGCCGGTCGAGATGGGCGGCTCGCTGGGTCGTCGCGAGGCCACGGGGCGCGGCTGCATGATCGTCACGAAGGAAGCGCTGAAGCATCTCGGGATGCCGATGCAGGGGACCACCATTGCCGTGCAGGGCTTCGGCAACGTCGGCTCAATCGCCGCGCAGCTACTTCAGCGGGAGGGGTGTAAGATCGTCGCCATCAGCGACAAGAGCGGCGGCTACTACAACAAGGGCGGCATCGACCTGTCGGCTGCGCTCGCCCACGTCAAGCAGCATCGCGGACTCGAGGGCTTCAAGGGCGGCGATCAGATCACCAATGATGATTTGCTCACGCTCGAAGTCGACGTGCTGCTCCCGGCGGCGCTCGAGAACGTGATCACGAGCAAGAACGCGTCGAAGGTGCGCGCGCGCGTGATCTGCGAGGGAGCGAACGGCCCGACGACGGCGGGCGCCGACTCCGTGCTCGACGAGAAGGGGATCTTCGTCATCCCGGACATTCTGGCCAATGCGGGCGGCGTCACCGTGTCGTACTTCGAGTGGGTGCAGGATCGCGGCGGATATTTCTGGGACGAGACCACGGTGAACAACCGCCTCACCGAGATCATGACGCGCAGCTTCGCCGACGTGCTCCAACTTTCGCGGCAGCACAAGGTGAACATGCGCACCGCGGCGTACATGCTCTCGATCAGTCGCGTGGCGACGGTGCATCGTCTGCGCGGCATCTACGCATGAGGGGCGCATTCGCGGCGGCCATAGCGTAGCGCGCGGATGCGGATCGTCGTCGCCGTCGTCGGCAAGCCACGCGACGCGGCCCTGGCGGCGGCGATTCGCGAGTACGAAACCCGAGCGGCTCGGTACTGGCCGCTCGAGGTGCGAGAGGTTCGCGAAGAATCCGGGCGCTCGCTATCGGGCGAGCAAGTACGCGGTCGAGAAGCGGAGCGCCTGGCCGGGGTCGTCCCGGCGGGCGCTCACGTCGTTTCATGCGAGCGCGACGGGCGGAGCATGAGCTCGGAAGAGTTCGCGGAGTGGGTGCAGCGCCGCCGTGAGGAGGCGAGAGATCTCGCGTTCGTCATCGGTGGAGCATTCGGACTCGGAGAGTCCATCCAGCGCCTGACGGTGACGAAGCTCTCGCTGGCGCCGTGGACGCTGCCACACGAGCTCGCGCGGCTCGTACTCGCCGAACAGCTCTATCGCGCAGGAACCATCGTGCGCCGGGAGCCTTACCACAAATGACGGATTCGGCTCCAGCGTTGCCCCAAGTCATCACGGAAGACATAGGCGGCTCGCCGCTCGCACTCGCGGCGCGGCGGGGCGAGCTCTCGCAGTGGTACGCCCGAATGCCTCGGGTTGCCGTCGATTGGCAGAAGCACCTCGACGAGATTCGCCACGGGAATGTCGACGGATCGTGGCTCGCGCGGCTCGAGCCGGCGATTGCAGCGCAGGGCGCAGCGCGTGCGCGACTCGATCGTGTCGTCGCCGCAAATGGGGTCGTGGTGAGCACGGGACAGCAGGCAGCGCTCTTCGGCGGCCCGCTCTACACGATCGTGAAGGCGATCGGCGCGTTAGGCGTCGCCGATGCGCTGGAGCGCGCGACGGGAGTCCCGACCGCCGTGGTGTTCTGGGCGGCGACGGACGATGCCGACTACGAGGAGGCGAAGGCCGCGCATTTCGCCGTGACCGGCGGGCTGCGCACCGTGAGTCTGCCACCGGCGACGCAGGCCGGCATTCCCATGAGCGAGATGCCGATGCCTGGCGTCGAGCAGCTCGTCGACGAGCTGGCGCAGGCGTGCGGTTCGGCGAGCGCGCCAGAAGCGCTCGAAGCGGCTCGCGCGTGCTACACCTCGGCATCGACGTTAGGCTCGGCGTACGTCCGCCAACTGCGCGCTGCGCTCGAGCCGTTAGGCATCGCCGTCCTTGACGCGTCGCACGCTTCGGTGCGTCGCGCCGCGGCGCCGGTGCTGACGCGAGCGCTCGAGCGGGCGGACGTGGTCGAGAAGGCACTGGTGGAGCGCTACGCCGCGATCGGCAAAGCTGGCTTCAGCGCGCAGGTCGAACACGTACCCGGACTCTCACTCGTCTTCATGACCGAGGAGAGCGGCGAGAAGCGTCGACTGCCGATCGCGAACGTACGCGAGGGCGTGTCCGCGCCGGCCGAGCGACTCAGCCCCAACGTGCTCCTGCGACCGATCGTCGAGCGGTTCATCCTGCCGAGCGCGGCGTATATCGCCGGTCCAGGGGAGCTCGCATATTTCGCGCAGGTGAGCGCGGTGGCCGATGCACTCGATTTCGCGCGCCCGCTCGCGCTCCCGCGGTGGTCCGCGACGTTGGTCGAGCCGCGTGCGGAGCGGCTGCTCACGCGGCTCCAGATCAGCCGTGAGGAGCTTCGCGACCGTCACGGCGTCGAACGGCGCCTCGCGAAGGAGAAGATGCCCGCCGAGCTGGCGGCGGCGCTGGAACGACTGCGGCGCGACGTCGAGTCGGACATCGACGCACTCGAGCTGGCCGACCGTGACACCCTCGTGCCTGCCGCGTCCGTGGAAGGATTGCGTCGTTCGCTGCTGCACCGCCTGGAGCGCGCCGAGCGACGGTACATCGCCGGCGTCAAACGACGCGAGGATGCTTTGATGCGCGACATCGCGACGGCAGCGGCTGGTCTCTACCCGAATGGGATGCGGCAGGAGCGTGTTCTCAACTGGGTCCCGTTCCTGGCGCGGTACGGTCCGGCGCTCCTGGAGCTGATGCGCACCGAGGCTACCCGGCACGCGACCGCGTTGATGGGGATGAGCGGCGCCGATCTCGCGCCAGCCGTCGCGGAGCGCGTGTGACGGCGACGGCGCCGCCATCGCGAACGAGCGTGACGTCGAAGCCGCGGGGGACGGGCGGGGCAGCGGCGCTCGTCGCTGCCGGGATCCTGGCGTCGAGGCTGCTCGGCGTGGTGCGCCAGTCGCTGATGGCGCGGTACCTCGGTGCTACGACAGGAATTGCCGCCGATGCATTCATGGCGGCATTCAAGATTCCTAATCTTCTGCAGAATCTGTTCGGCGAGGGCGCGCTCTCGGCGTCGTTCATTCCGGTCTACTCGAATCTGCTGGCGCGCGACCAGCAAGAAGAGGCTGGACGCGTGGCGGGCGCGGTGGCGGCGATTCTCGCTCTCGTGACGTCCGCGCTCGTGCTCCTCGGCGTCCTGCTCGCGCCGTATCTGATCCCCGTGATCGCGCCGGGCTTCTCAGGGGCGAAGCGCGAGCTCACCATCACGTTGACGCGCATCCTGTTTCCCGGCGCGGGGCTCTTCGTGCTGGGCGCATGGTGCCTCGGCGTCCTCAACAGCCACCGCAAGTTCTTCCTTTCATACGCGGCGCCGGTGTTGTGGAATGTGGCGATGATCGGCGCGCTGCTCGGGTTCGGGGGGCGTCAGGAGCGGATTCCACTCGCGATCACGTTAGGCTGGGCCTCGGTCGTCGGAGCGGGACTGCAATTTCTCGTTCAGTTGCCGACGGTGCTGCGGCTGATTTCCGGTTTGCGTCTGTCGCTCGACCATCGGCAAGCCAGCGTCCGCCGCGTGTTGACGAACTTCACTCCGGTGTTCTTCAGTCGCGGCATCGTCCAGGTCAGCGCATACGTCGATCAACTGCTCGCAAGCTTGTTGCCCCAGGGGATGGTGGCGCTGCTCGGCTACGCGGTGACGATCTACACGTTGCCGGTGAGCCTGTTCGGAATCGCGATCTCCGCTGCCGAGCTGCCGGAGATGTCGAGCGTCGTGGGCAGCGAATCCGAGACAGCTGCCATGCTGCGGACGCGTCTCAATGCCGGTCTCCGGCGGATCGCGTTCTTCGTCATCCCCTCGGCAGCGGCGTTCCTCGCGTTAGGCGACGTGATCGCCGAAGTACTCTTTCAGAGCGGCCGCTTCACGCGAACGGACACGATTTACACGTGGGGCATTCTGGCGGGATCCGCCGTCGGTCTGCTTGCGAGCACGCTCGGGCGCCTCTACTCGTCGACCTACTACGCGCTCCACGATACCCGAACGCCGCTGCGCTTCGCCGTCGTGAGGGTGATTCTGACGACGGTCCTCGGCTACCTGTTCGCGATTCCACTTCCGCGGCTACTCGGACAGGACGCGCACTGGGGCGCCGCCGGCCTCACCGTCTCCGCGGGCATCGCAGGATGGATCGAGTTCCTGCTCCTGCGGTCGCGGCTGAACCGGCGCATCGGCAATACGGGACTGCCGGGCTCATACGTCGCGATGCTCTGGGCCTCGGCGATTGCGGCGGCGGTCGTCGGGGTACTGATCCATCGCGGTGCGGGCTCTCTTCATCGATTGGTATCGGGTGCTGTGGTGCTCGGCGCGTTCAGTCTCGTGTACGGAGCAGTGACTCTCGCGCTCCGGATTCCCGAGGCCCGCGCGCTACTGAATCGGGTGAGTAGACGCCGCTGATCGCGCGTCGAGTGGTGCTCGACGGGGTATAATTCGGCATGGCAGCCGCCGCGGACTCCATCCTCGAAAAGATTCCCCATCTGCCGGAATCGCCCGGGGTGTACCTCTGGCGCGATGCCGACGGAAACGTGCTCTACGTCGGCAAGGCGAAGCGTCTGCGGTCGCGTGTGCGCAGCTACGTGACGAACGACCAGCTGACGAGCGTGAAGACGCGCGCGCTGATGCAGCAGGCCGCCGGGCTCGACACGATCGTGGTGCCGAGCGAGGCACACGCGCTGATTCTCGAGGCGAATCTGATCAAGGAGTACCGCCCGAGATACAACATCGCGTTGCGCGACGACAAGTCGTATCCGTACATCAAGGTCACGGTCACGGAGCCGTTTCCGCGCGTCTACGTCACGCGCCAACTGGTGAATGACGGATCTCGCTATTTCGGTCCATACACCGACGTCGGCGCGATGCGGCGCGCGCTCAATGTCGTGAAGCGCATCTTCACCGTGCGCTCGTGCCGCTACGATCTGCCTGACGTCGCACCCGATCGGCCGTGTCTCGATTACCACATCGGACGGTGCAAGGCGCCGTGCGTGCTGCTGCAGTCGCAGGCGGAATACCGTCTGATGATCGACGAAGTGATCCTCTTCCTCGATGGGCGCGCGGACGAAGTGATGCGGCGTGTGAAGGAGCGCATCCAGCTCGCCGCCGAGTCGCTGGACTTCGAGCGCGCGGGGGAGCTTCGCGATGTCCTGCAGCATCTCGAGCGTATGGAGGAGCCGACAGTCGTCCTCGAGGTCGAGGGAGGAGACCGGGACGTGCTCGGCTACGCCCGGGATGGGGCTGACGCTTGCGTCGTGTGGATGCGCATCCGCAACGGGAAGCTGCTCGCTCGCGATCATCAGTTCTTCGAGAACATCAACGACGAGACCGACGGCGCGGTGTTGCAGGCGTTTCTCGTCGGACCATATCGCATTGCGCTGGAGCGGGCGCGCGAGCTGCTCATTCCGCTGGAGCTGGAAGAGCGTGAGATCGTCGAGGAGTCGCTCGACGGTGCGAAGATTCACACGCCGCAGCGCGGTCCACGCCGTGAGCTCGTGGATCTCGCGACGCAGAACGCGCGACATCTCCTCGAGGAGGCGCGTCTCACTGGCGAGGAGACGGACGAGCGCGCTGGAGATCCCGTGTACGAGCTCCAACGGCAGCTCGGACTCCAGCGTGTGCCGCGCGCGCTCGTCTGTTTCGACATCTCTCACGCGCAAGGCACCGACACCGTCGCGTCCTGCGTCTGGTTCCAGAACGGACGGCCGTATCGAGCGGAGTATCGCAAATTCAAGGTCCGCGACGTGCAGGGGATCGACGACTTCGCGTCGATGCACGAGGTCGTGACGCGGTACTTTCGACGCCGCCTCGACGAGGGGAAGGCAATTCCCGACCTGGTGGTCATCGACGGCGGCAAGGGTCAGCTCAATGCAGCTCACGGGGCGCTCGAGGCTCTGGGATTGGGCACGCTGGCGCTGATCAGTTTGGCGAAGCGCGAAGAAGAGATCTTCATGGTGGGTCGGAGCGAGTCGCTGCGCCTTGCCCGACGATCGCCCGCATTGCGCATTCTGCAGCAGGCGCGAGACGAAGCCCATCGCTTTGCCATCACCTTTCAACGGAAGCGCAGGGCGATGCGGACGGTGACGTCGGAGCTGCTGCGGATCCCGGGAGTCGGAGAGCGCAAACGACGGCAGCTCCTCGAGGCGTTTGGCAGTCTCGAGGGCGTTCGGACGGCGTCACCCGAGGCGATCGCCGCCCTCCCTGGGTTCAGCCTCAAGTCAGCAGCTAAGATTCAGGCGGCGCTCCTCGGGCCGGAAGCGCCGGCGGCCGCCGAGCCATCGCGCGAGCCCGACGCGACGGCCGACGACCTAACGATGGCGCCCTCGAACAACCACGATCACAACGACACGTGAGCACCTGGCACCTCGAATGTTCCGCGTGCGCGCACAAGGAGCCTGGCTCGGCGCGCGCGACGGTGTGTCCCGTCTGTGGCCAGCCGTATCTCGTGCGCTTCGACTCGACGCCGCCGCCACGCACGGCGGTCACCCAGCGCTGGGACATGTGGCGCTACGCCAAGGTGATGCCGCTCAGCGAGGGCGAGCAGCCGGTGTCGTTAGGCGAGGGCCTCACGCCGATGCACGACGCGCCGCAACTGGCCAAGGAGCTCGGCGTTCGGCGGCTCTGGATCAAGGACGAAGGGCTCAATCCGACGGGCTCGTTCAAGGCGCGTGGCATGAGCGCAGCCGTCACGCGTGCGCGAACACTCGGCGTACCTGGCTTCGTCGTGCCGACGGCAGGGAACGCCGGCGCGGCACTCGCCGCGTACGCCGCCGCCGCGCGGCTGCCGGTGCGCGTGTATGCGCCCGCGACGACGCCGCGCCCCATCCTCGACACGATCTGTGTCTTCGGGGCCGACCTGCAGTTGGTGGATGGACACATCGGAGACGCGGGCAAGCAGGCGCGCGCATTCGCCGGCGAGAGCGGCTACTTCGACGTGTCGACGCTGCGCGAGCCGTATCGCATCGAGGGCAAGAAGACGATGGGAATCGAGATCGCGGAGCAGCTCGGATGGCGGCTACCGACGCATATCGTCTATCCCACCGGTGGCGGCACGGGGCTCATCGGCATGTGGAAGGTCTTCGCCGAGCTGCGGGCGTGGCGTTGGCTCGACTCGGAGGGAATTCTGCCGAAGATGGTCGTCGCCCAGGCTGAGGGTTGCGCGCCGATCGTGCGTGCGTTCCGCGCCGGTGAAGATCGTGCGACGCCATGGGAGAATCCCACGACGCACGCGAGCGGTCTGCGCGTGCCCGGTCCGTTGGGCGATCGCTTGATTCTCCGTGCGCTGCGCGAGAGCGGGGGCGACGCCCTGGCGGTGAGCGAGGAGGCGATCGCGGCGGGAACACGCCGCGTCTCGCGCGCCACGGGCATCGATGCGGCTCCCGAAGGTGGCTGCGCACTCGCGGTGACCGAGCAGCTCATCGCCGGCGGACGCATTCCGCGCGACGCGGAAGTCGTCGTGTTCAACACGGGGAGCGGCGCGTCGTACCGCTTCTGATGCGCCAACTCACGCGATGAAAGTCGGCATTCTCGATCCCTTCAGCGGGATCTCGGGGGACATGACGTTAGGCGCCCTGCTCGACGTCGGCCTCGATCCCGAGTGGCTGCGCGGGCTCCCGTCCTCGTTAGGCATCGAGGGCATCGGCGTCCGCATCGCCGACGTCAAGCGCGGCGAGATCGCGTGCAAGAAGGTGGACTTCGATATTCCGCCGCAGCCGCACGGACGCCATCTCCGGCACCTGCAGGAGATCGTGTCGCGCTCGTCAGCACCCTCGGTGGTGAAGGAGCGCGCGAACCGCGCCTTCACGCTCATCGCGGAGCAGGAGGCGGCGATCCACGCTACGACCGTCGAACGAGTGCACCTTCACGAGGTCGGCGCGGTCGACGCGATTCTGGATGTCGTCGGCGGGATATGGGGCTTCGAGCTCCTCGGCATCGAGCGGATCTTCTGTGGTGCCATCGCGACGGGGGACGGGGTCGTACAAGCGGCGCACGGGACACTGCCCGTACCGGCTCCGGCGACGCTGCGGTTGCTCGAGGGACATCCGGTGCGGCCAGGCCCGCAGGGCGCAGGCGAGCTCGTGACGCCGACGGGCGCCGCACTCGTGCGCGTGCTGTCGTCTGGGCCGCCGCCTCGCGAGTACGTGCCGATGCGCAGCGGCTTCGGCGCCGGCACGAAAGAGTTCAGCGATCGGGCGAACGCCTTACGCCTGATCGTCGCGGAATGCGTGTCGGCGCCAGCAGGTGTGGAGGAGCTCGTCCAACTCGCGAGCGACATCGACGACATGTCACCGGAGTATCTGGCGGCGACGGCGGATCTCCTGCGTGATGCGGGCGCTCTGGACGTCGTGCTGCTCAGCACGACGATGAAGCGAGGGCGGCCGGGAACACGAGTCGAAGTCCTGGCGCGGCACGCCGATGCCGAACGGCTGGAGCTCTTGCTGCTCACCGAAACGACGACCATTGGCGTGAGGCGCACTGCGGTCCAGCGGCGGGCGCTACCGCGGGAGCTACGGACCGTCGACGTGCTGGGGCATCCCGTGGCGGTGAAGGTCGTACAGCTGCCTGGCGGGGGGACACGAGCCAAGCCCGAATTCACCGACGTGCAGCGGGTGGCGCAGCAGACAGGACGACCGCTTCGGGATATATTCCAGCTCGCCGCCGACCAGGCGGAACGGGAGTAATCGCACGGGGTAGGGACCGCGGGCGCGTGCCCAGAATCGTGTTGCCAAACGAGGAGAGTTTGATGCTCGCTACAGCGAAGAAGGCTCTAATGCCCCTTCTGCTGTCCGCGACGGTCACGACTGTGGCTGGCGCTCAGCAGAAGGCGA
>Ga0070681_10006131_pt1 | contig 11671 bp, 12 predicted proteins | sample KBSC83BmetaG_FD_65650 | JGI IMG/M metagenome (GOLD analysis project Ga0070681, IMG submission 65650) | Corn rhizosphere microbial communities from Kellogg Biological Station, Michigan, USA - KBS C8-3B metaG | ecosystem: Host-associated > Plants > Roots > Rhizosphere | place: USA: Michigan...
GCTGCCCAGCATCCAGCAGGACCTCAACTCGACGTTCTCCGACCTGCAATGGGTCGTGGACGCTTACGCGCTCACGCTCGCCGCGTTGTTGTTGACCGGCGGTGCGCTCGCCGACATGTACGGACGTCGCAAGCTGTACGTCGCCGGGCTCGTGCTTTTCACTCTTGCGTCCATCCTCTGCGGTGTCGCGCAGTCGCCGTTGATGCTCGAGCTGTCGCGCGGGCTGCAGGGCATCGGCGGCGCGATCATGTTCGCGGTCTCGCTGGCGCTGCTCGCGCAGGCCTTCCGCGGTCGCGAGCGCGGCACGGCGTTCGGCGTCTGGGGCGCTGTCACCGGCATCGCGGTCGCGATCGGCCCGCTGCTCGGCGGCGCGCTCGTCAGCGGCATTTCGTGGCGATGGATCTTCTTCGTCAACGTGCCGCTCGGTGCCGGCGCACTTGCGCTGACGATGCTGCGCGTCGTCGAGTCACGCGACGACAACCCGCGGCGGCCGGACTGGCCAGGCTTCGTGACGTTCACGCTGGCATTGGCAGCGCTGATCTACGGGCTCATCGAGTCGGGTCGGACCAGCTTCACCGACGGCAAGGTGGTCGCGTGCTTCATCGCCGCAGCCGTCCTGCTCGTGTCGTTCTTGCTTGCGGAGCGGCGCAGCCACCAGCCGATGTTCGACCTCGGATTGTTCCGGCTGCCAACGTTCTCCGGCGGCGCAGTCGCGGCGTTCGGCATCTCCGCGAGCATCTTCTCGATGTTTCTCTACCTGACCATCTACCTGCAGGACGTCCTCGGCTACAGCGCTTTCGAGACCGGGCTGCGGCTGATCGTCGCGTCCGGCGCCATCTTCGTGATCGCCGCGCCGGCCGGTCGGCTGACGTCGCACGTGCCGATCCGGCTGCTCATCGGACCGGGCCTTTTGCTCGTCGGCGGCGGGTTGCTCTGGATGCGTGGCCTGGACGCATCCTCGTCGTGGACGCATCTCGTGCCCGGTCTGATCCTGTCCGGTGTCGGCGTGGGTTTCATCAACCCGCCGCTCGCTTCGACGGCCGTTGGCGTCGTACAGCCGCAGCGGGCCGGCATGGCGTCGGGCATCAACTCCACCTTCCGTCAGATCGGCATCGCGACCGGCATCGCTCTGCTCGGCACACTGTTCTCCACGCGCCTGCGCGACGAGGTCGCGTCGGCGGTGCACGCACACCCCGTCGGCATCCCAGCTGCGCAGATCAGCAACACGATGCAGAACGGCAACATCGGGCGGCTGTTCGGGCAAGCGGGCAAGAACGGCGACCCACAAACGCTCGCGACGCTGCAGCAGATCGTCCGTGGCAGCTTCACCAACGCGCTGGACCACATCCTGCTTGTCGCGGCGGTCATCGCCTTCGTCAGCGGCGTGCTGTGCTTCCTGCTGATCCGGCAGAAGGACTTCGTTCAGCACGGCCCCGACGCCGGCGAGGCTCCCGCAATCGGCTGACGCGGCCGATTTCTCGTAGTAAGACAGGGGCCGGCGACCCGAGGGGCGGGTCGCAGCTTCTTTCAGGGGGACGCCATGACCAACGCAACCGCTACCGCACCAACGACGACCGGCCGATCGCTTCCCAGCGCGGAGACTCTCTTCGGGATCGGCATCGTGATCGGCGGCTTCGTCATCTTCGCCGGCAACTACAACCTGAAGCCGGGCGACAACGGGGGTCTCGGGCCGGCCATCGGCACCGCGATCATCCTCGTCGTGCTCGCCGCGGTGCTCTACTTCGTCGTACGGCCGCGGGTGAAGAACGTCGACCGCACCATCGTCATCCTGTCGGTGCTCGCGATCCTGTCGATCGCCGCGTTCTGGGCCGGCGTCACGCCGATCCTCGCCGCCGCCGCGCTCGCGGTCGGAGCCGGCGCGGCGCAGATCAGCAAGGCCGCACGCGTTATGCAGGTGCTCGCGGTCGTCGCCGCGCTGCTCAGCCTCGCCGTCACGATCGCGGGGTCGCGCGTGTTCTGAGGAGGCGCCCCCGGGCGCGACTTCTCGAGCGAACGTGATCGACTTCGGGGCTGAAGTGGACTTGTGTCCGGTTTCGGCGCCCGAGTTGATCACGTTCGCTTGTGGTTGCGCGGGAACTCGCGTGGGGCATCTCGGGCAGGAGCCCCCGCGACTCCCGGCGAAGTCTGTCGTTGATCAGGGGGACCCCGCCTCGGAGGAGACGTCAGATCGTGCGCAGCCACCGTTCCACGCTCCGAATCACGCTTGTCGCGAGCCTGATCGCCGCGGTCTTCGCGGGCATCACCACCGCGAGCGCGGCGACCGCCACGCTCCATGCCCGCGGCAGCGCCCGGCAGGTCTACCTGACCGGCGCCAAGCCCGGCGCCACCGTCGCGCTGATCAACGCCAAGGGCGTCACGGTCCGCAAGCGCACGGTCAACTACCTCGGCGGCGCACTCTTCCGCAACGTCAAGCCCGGCACCGGCTACCACGTGAAGCAGCTCCCGAGCGGCCCGCGCTCGACGTCGCTGACGGTGCACACCGACAACCCGACGCAGTGGAACACCAACATCTACAAGCAGCCGATCAAGACCGACGGCTATGGCTACATGAAGACGCGGGACGGCACGAAGCTCGCCTATCGCGTCTGGTTGCCGACCGAGCTCGGCGGCGCCGAAGGCACGCCCGGCCTCACCGGCCCGTTCGGTCCCTACTCCTCGCCGTACCCGACGCTGATCGAGTACTCCGGCTACGGCTACGCCAACCCCAACGGCCCGACCAACGGCATAGCCGCGCTCGCCAACATCATGGGCTTCGCCGTCGTCGACATCCAGATGCGCGGCACCGGCTGTTCCGGCGGCGCGTTCGACTTCTTCGAGCCGCTGCAGAGCATCGACGGCTACGACATCGTCGAGACGTTCGCCCGCCAGCCGTGGGTCAAGGACCACAAGGTCGGCATGTTCGGCATCTCCTACGGCGGCATCAGCCAGCTGTTCACCGCAGCCACTCGCCCGCCGTCCCTCGAGGCGATCTCACCGCTGTCGGTCATCGACGCGACGGCGACCACGCTCTACCCCGGCGGCATCCGCAACGACGGTTTCGCTGTCGCCTGGGCGAAGGAGCGGCAGGCCGAGGCACAGCCCGCCGGCCAGGGCAAGAAGGGCACCCAGCCTTACGCCGAGGACCAGATCAAGAACGGCGACCAGATCTGCAAGTCCAACCAGGTCCTGCACCCCGAGGCTGCGAACCTGCTGTCGAAGATCCGCGCGAACTCGCACTACAAGCCGTCGGTCGCCGACCCGCTCGACCCGGTCACGTTCGTGCACAAGATCAACGTTCCGGTGTTCATGGCCTGCCAGTTCGAGGACGAGCAGACCGGCGGACACTGCCCGACGCTCGCCGCGAACATGACCGGCACGAAGAAGAAATGGTTCACGTTCACCAACGGACCACACATCGACTCACTGTCGCCGGAGACCTACAACCGGCTCTACGACTTCCTGAGCATCTACGTCGGGCACCAGTCGCCGAACATGTATGCGGCGCAGGTGCAGGCCTCGGCTCCCGTCGTCTACCAGACGGCGCTGGGTGTCTCGCAGCAGGACGGCGACACGCTGCCGCCGGACCCGATCCAGGCCGACCCGGACGTCAGCACGGCGCAGAGCGACTTCGAGAAGCTGCCGATGGTGCGCATCCTGTTCGACAACGGCGCCGGCTCCGCCACGACGCAGACGTCGAACCCGGGCGACCCCTACCCGCAGTTCGAGCAGTCGTTCTCGACCTGGCCGGTGCCGAACACGACCGCGCAGCGCTTCTACTTCGGTCGCCACGGCACACTGACCGACGGCAAGCCGACGCGCCAGAACACCAACTACTTCACCGCAAATCCGCACGCGCTCGCGCTGACCGACTACGGCCAGAACACCGGCACCGGTGGCCTGTGGGGCAGCGAGTCGCAGTGGGACTGGAAGTGGGCGCCGAACAAGGCCGGCACCGCCGTCTCCTTCCTGAGCTCACCGCTGAGCAAGGACACTGGCGTCATCGGTGCGGGCGCGGTCTACGCCTGGGTGAAGTCGTCACAGCCGGACGTCGACCTGCAGGCGACGATCAGCGAGGTCACCGCGGACGGGCACGAGACGTTCGTCCAGAACGGCTACCTGCGCGCATCCGAGCGCAAGCTCTCCTACAGCACGAACAACGTCATGCACGCGCCGAGCACCCTGCTCCAGCCGGTGCCGTCGATGCTGGCGTCAGACGTGCAGCCGATGCCCGCCGGCAAGTACGTCCGGGTCGCGATCCCGCTCTACTACGAGGGTCACGTCTACCGCGCCGGCACACGCATCCGGGTGACGATCGCCGGCGTCAACGGCGCCCAGCCGATCTGGTCGTTCAGCCACGCCGCGCCGGCGTCGGACATGGCCGTCCGGTTCTCGCCGACGATGCCGTCGATGCTGGTGCTGCCGGTCGTCTCGGGTGTGGACGCGCAAGGCACGTCGCAGCCCCCGTGCCCGGGCCTGCGCAATGAGCCCTGCCGCTCCTACACGCCGTTCGTCAACCGCTGGTGAACCGCTAAACGATCATGACGTAAAGCCCACTTCGGGCGCCGAAACCGGCCCGAAAGCTGGGCTTTACGTCATGATCGTTGCGTGATGATCCGGGAGGAGACCGAGCGTCGGCAGCTGTACGACGCCCGGCACACGCTCGCGGATCACGAGGTCACTCGCGTCGTCGAGCTCGAAGCGGTCGACACCGACTACGGCAATGCGGGCTTCACGACGAAGGCGCAGGCCGACGCCCTCGCCGACCTGCTGGAGCTCACGTCGACCGATCGGCTCCTCGACGTCGGCTCCGGCGCCGGCTGGCCGGGGCTCTACCTCGCATACCGCAGCGGCTGTCGGGTCGTCGTCTCCGACCTCAGCGGGTCGGGCATGGTGCAGGCGCGTCGGCGTGCAGCCGCCGACGCCATGGCCGACCGAACGCACGCCGTCGTCGCGACCGCACGCCACCTGCCGTTCCGACCCGAGCAGTTCGACGCGATCGTGCACACCGACGTCTTGTGTTGAGTGCGCGCGAAGCTCTCCGTGCTGAGAGCCATGCGCAAGCTGCTCCGCCCCGGCGGACGCCACGCGTTCACAACCATCCACACGCCGCCTGACCTGACACCGACGGAGCACCGGCTCGCCGGGGTCTCCGGCCCACCTGCCGTCGCCGGCGCCGACCCGGCTCAGCTCCTCGACAGAGCCGGCTTCACCGACATCAAGTCCTACGACGTCACCGAGGACTATCTCGCCACATCAACGGCGTGGCGCGCCGCGCGGGTCCGTCACCGGGACACGCTGCGCCCGCTCGACCCCGAGGTCTACGACGACCGGCTCGCTCGCGGCGCCCTCGAGGCCAAGGCGTTGCAGGCCGGCATCCTCCGCCGCACCCTCTACCTCGCGCGAAGGAATCCCTGACGCCGCAACGCGGTTGCACCGGACATGCAGGTCGAAATCTGGTCCGACGTCGTGTGTCCGTGGTGCTATGTCGGCAAGCGCCGCTTCGAGCGAGCTCTCGCGAGCTTCCCTCACTCCGACGAGGTCACCGTCACCTACCGCTCCTTCGAGCTCGACCCTGGCGCCCCGCAACAGCGCACCGGCACCCACGACGAGCACCTCGCCCGCAAGTACGGCATGACCGTCGAGCGTGCGCACCAGCTCAACGCGCAGATGACCCAGACCGCAGCCGTCGAAGGACTCGACTTCCACTTCGAGCGCATCCGCGGCGGCAACACCTTCGACGCGCACCGGCTCCTGCACCATGCAGCCACACAAGGCAAGCAGCTCGAGCTCAAGGAGCGCCTGCTGCTCGCGACGTTCACCGAGGGCGAGCCGGTCAGCGACCACTCCACCCTCGCGCGGCTCGCGAAAGAGATCGGCATCGACGATGCCGACGAGGTGCTCGCCTCCGACCGCTACAGCGACGCCGTCCGCGCCGATGAGCAGCAGGCGGCGGCGTACGGCATCAGCGGCGTCCCCTTCTTCGTCGTCGACGGGAAGTACGGCGTCAGTGGCGCGCAGCCGGCCGAGCTGCTGCTGCAGGTGCTGGAGCGCGCGTACGACGACAGCCGCCCGCTCACGATGGTCCGGTCGACCGAGACCTCGGTCGACGGAGGGATCTGCGACGACGACTCGTGCGCCGTCTAGGACGCAGCGGGGCGTAGCGGCCGGGGGAGGTACGCCGCCCCCGGGCCGGCTGTCCGCGCGACATCGCCCGGGTTGGAGATCGCGCACCGCTTGAGCGACAGGCAGCCGCACCCGATGCACGAGTCCAGCCCGTTACGCAGTGCCTGGAGCGCCTCGATCTGCTCGTCCAGCCGCGCGCGCCAGTCCCGCGAGAGCTTCGCCCAGTCGGCTCGGTTCGGCGTCCGGCCCGACGGCAGCGACGCAAGCGCCGCCGCGATCTCCTCCAGCGAGAGTCCGACGTTGCGCGCCGCGCGGACGAACGCCAGCCGGCGCAACGTCGAGCGTTCGTAGCGGCGCTGCCCGCCGCCGGTACGGGACGACGTGATCAGCCCCTGCTTCTCGTAGAACCGCAGCGCCGATGCCGGGAAGCCACTGCGCCGCGCCACCTCGGCGATCGGCAACAGGTCGCTCGTCCGCAGGTCCGCCACGAAAACTCCTCAAACCAGGCTTGACTTGAAGTTTACTTTAACTTTCAAGATGTCTCCATCACCCGCTAGCAGAAGCCAGGAGACATCCGCCATGCCACTCGGACTCATCACCGGTGCCTCGAAGGGTTTCGGCCGTGCCGTCGCCCGCGAGCTCGCCGCTCAGGGATGGGACCTCGTCGTCGACGCCCGCGACGCGGATCAGCTCGCGAGCGCGCTTGCGCAGTCCCCCAACGTCACCACGATCGCGGGCGACGTCACCGACTCGCTGCACCGCCGGTCGCTCGCGCACGCCATCGGCGACCGCGCCCTCGACCTGCTCGTCAACAACGCCAGCCATCTCGGTCCGAGCCCGCAGCCGGACCTGGCGACGTACGACCTCGACGAGCTCCGCCGGGTCTATGACACCAACGTGTTCGCGCCGCTTGCGCTGACGCAGCTGCTTCTTCCCGCTCTGGCCCGTGGCGACCGGGGCACCGTCGTCAACGTCACCTCCGACGCATCCGTGGAGGCGTATGCCGGCTGGGGCGGCTACGGCAGCAGCAAGGCCGCTCTCGACCAGCTGAGCCGCATCCTCGGCGAGGAGCATCGCGAGCTTCGGGTCTACGCGTTCGACCCCGGCGACATGCGCACGGAGATGCACCAGGCCGCGTTCCCCGGCGAGGACATCTCCGACCGGCCGGAACCGGAGACGGTCGTGCCCGGATTGCTTCGCCTGCTCGGCGACCGCCCGTCGAGCGGCCGCATCCGCGCCGCCGACCTGCTCACTCCGGTCGGGGCGTGCTGACTCCGATGACTGCGTCGACACTCGACTTCGAGCTCCCGCCTGCCCGCGAGGCGACGATGCCGCCGGAGGCGCGCGGCATCCCGCGTGACCACGTCCGCCTGCTGGTCGCGAAGCCGGGTGTGACGACACACACGCGGTTCACCCACATCGCCGACCACCTCGACGCGGGCGACCTCGTCGTCGTCAACGACTCCGCGACGCTGCCCGCGGCGGTCGAGGCGCGCCGCGACGACGCGCTCGCGACACCCGCCGTGACGGTGCACTTCTCCGGGCCGCTCGCCACCGACTGCACCGACGACGCCATCTGGGTCGTCGAACTGCGCCCCGGTCCGAGGTCGCTCGGACCGGTCACCGATGCGGCTGCCGGCGAGCATCTGACCCTGCCCGCCGGCGGCCGGATCACGCTGCTCGGCAGCTATCCCGTAGGCGCCAAGACCAGCAACCGGCTCTGGGCCGCGCACATCGAGCACATCGGCGACGACCTGCTCGGGTATCTCGCCGAGCACGGCCGGCCGATCAGCTACTCCTACGTCGACAAGCCCTGGCCCCTCGATGCCTACCGGACCGTGTTCGGCCGCACCCCCGGCAGCGCCGAGATGCCGAGCGCCGGGCGTCCGTTCACGACCCGCATCGTGACCGACCTCGTCGCGAAGGGCGTCGCGGTCGCGCCGATCACCCTGCACACCGGCGTCTCGTCACCGGAGACCGGCGAGCCGCCGATCCCCGAGCGGTACGACGTCCCGCCGGCCACAGCCGACCTGGTCAACCTCACCCGAAGTCGCGGCGGTCGTGTCGTCGCCGTCGGTACGACCGTGACGCGTGCGCTCGAGACGGTCGCGGACGACGACGGTGTGGTGCACGCCGGCGACGGCGTCACCGATCTCGTGCTCGGCCCCGGCCGACCGGCGCGCGTCGTCACCGGCCTCGTCACCGGCTGGCATGCGCCGGGTGCATCGCATCTCGCCCTGCTGCAGGCCGTCGCGGGCGACGAGCTCGTCCGCACCGCGTACGACGCCGCAGTCAGCCACGGCTACCTCTGGCACGAGTTCGGCGACAGCTGCCTGCTCCTCCCCCAGCCCTGAACGATCATGACGCTAAGCCCACCTCGAGGCCCGGAATCAGCCCGAATTCTGGGCTTAGCGTCATGATCGTTTGACAGAAGCCCGCTCCTGCTGCACTCTTTCGCTAACTCCTTAGTGGAAGTGCGGAATGATCGAGTTTCATCTGGACCCAGGCTCAGGGGTGGCGACGTACCTGCAGCTGGTGCAGCAGGTCCGCCAGGCGCTTCGGCTCGGCCTGCTCGAGCCGGGCGACCGGCTGCCGACCGCGCAGCAGGTGGTGGCGGCGCTCGCGATCAACCCGAACACCGTGCTGAAGGCCTACCGCGACCTCGAGCGCGAAGGCCTGGTGCGCGCGCGTCCCGGCCTCGGCACGTTCGTCGTCGGAACGCTGCCGCGCACCGACCCGACCGCGCAGGCAAAGTTCCGCCGGTCGATGGCGTCATGGCTGCGGACTGCGCGCGACGCCGGGCTCGGCCAGGACGAGATAGAGGCGATCTACCGCACCGCGATGCGGGACGCGTTCGAACGCGGTGACGAGGGGGTGGCATGACCAACGCGCTGGAGACCGTCGCGGTCGGCAAGAGGTACGGCCGGCGATGGGCGCTCAACGACTGCACGCTGTCGGTCCCGGCCGGCCGCGTCGTGGGCCTGGTCGGACCGAACGGGGCCGGCAAGACGACATTGCTGCACCTCGCCGTCGGACTGCTTCAACCGAGCGCCGGCTCCGTCGAGGTTCTCGGCGAGCGGCCGGGCTCAGGGCCCGAAGCGCTCGCACGGATGGGGTTCCTCGCCCAGGACAGTCCGGCCTACGCGCGACTGACGGTTGCGCAACATCTGCAGATGGGCGCATGGCTCAACCCGCGGTGGGACGGTGAGTTCGCCGCGCAGCGTGTCGCCGACCTCGGCCTCGACACGAAGCAGCGCGCCGGCACGCTCTCGGGCGGGCAGCGCGCACAGCTTGCACTCACCCTCGCGGTCGCCAAGCGACCGGAGCTGCTGCTGCTCGACGAGCCGGTCGCGAGCCTCGACCCACTTGCGCGGCGCGAGTTCCTTCAGACCCTGATGGAGGTGGTCGCGGCTCACGGCGTGACCGTCGTGCTGTCGTCGCACCTCATCACCGATCTCGAACGCGTCTGCGACTACCTGGTCGTGCTCGACAACGGCCAGGTCGCACTCACCGGCGACGTCGAGGACCTCCTGGCGTCCCATCACCTGCTGACCGGCCCGCGCCGCGACAGCGACGCAATGCCGTCCGGCATGACCGTCGTCGAGGAGAGCCACGTGGAGCGGCAGAGCACGATGCTCGTGCGGGCAGACGGGCCGATCCTCGACCCGACGTGGACGGTCACGCCGGTCACGCTCGACGACCTCGTCCTCGCCTACATGCGCCAGGCCCGCGACAGCTCGACGGCGTCGCGCCGCTCGCTGGCGGTGGCGCAATGACCCGCTTCGCGTGGCTCCAGTCGCGAAGCCAGAACCTCCTCGCTGCTGCGATCCTGGCCGCGCTCGCGGTCCTCGCCGCAATCACCGGCGTGCACCTGTCGCATCTCTACAACAGCCTCGTCGCGCACTGCCCGCGGAACCAGGACTGCCAACTCGCGTCGGAGCAGTTCACGGCGCACTACACGTTCCTGCAGAATTCGTTCACGCTGATCCCCCGCCTCGTGCCGGCACTGCTCGGGATCTTCTGGGGTGCACCCTTGTTCGCGCGCGAGCTGGAATCGGGCACGTTCCGCCTCGCCTGGACGCAGAGCGTCAGCCGCTCTCGCTGGTTGCTGACCAAGCTCGCCATCGGTGCGCTCGCAACGGTCCTCGCAGCCGGCCTGCTCACGATCATCATCACGTGGTGGTCCAGCGACCTCGAGCGCGTCGACTCGAGCCGCTACGGATTGTTCGACGCCCGCAATCTCGTGCCGGTCGGCTACGCAGTGCTCGCCTTCGCGCTCGGCGCGCTTGCCGGTGTCGTCATCCGTCGCACGGTGCCGGCCATGGCGTCGTCGCTCGCCGTGTTCATCTTCGTGCGCATCGCCGTGCAGCAGTGGGTGCGACCACATCTCATGCCGACGAAGACTCTGACGGCATCGCTGCTCGGCGGCAAGGAGTTCGGCTTCTTCTCCAACAACGGTGGACCGGTCGACCTGGTCGCGCGTGCGGACGGCCCACGCAACAGCTGGGTGCTGTCGACGCACATCCTCAACGCGTCCGGACACACGACGACGGCAGCCGAGCGGACTGCCTTCGTGCACAAGTACTGCGCCGCGATCGCGACCCCGCCGCCACCGGGCGGACCGAACTCACGTGCCGTCCGGATCGCGGACCCGTCGACGATCGAGAGCTGCCGCAACCACGCGGCCCAGACGTTCCACCTGCTGGTGACCTACCAGCCGGCGAACCACTACTGGCCGTTGCAGCTGCTGGAGACCGGCCTGTTCACCGCGCTGGCGCTGGTCGCGATGGCCGGCTGCTACTGGTGGGTCACCCGCCGCGCGGTCTGACCGTCCGGGCGGGCGTCAGGCCGGCTGGCCCGGCAACAGGGCGCGGCCGCGGACCGGTCCGCGGACGAGTGGAAGCAGCAGCGTCACCGGGCCGGTGCGCGGGCCGAGCGTGCAGCGCTCGATCAGCTCGGCCTCCATCAGGTGGCCACGGTCGAGCGCCGCAAGGTACTCGCGCAGGGCGGTCCGCAGGCTGTCCTCGCGGTCCGGCAGGCGGAGGGCGGCGAACGCCATCGCCCCCGTGCTCTGCGACACCAGGCCTCCACACGTTCTGGACCAACCTGGCCACGCGATCGTTACGTCGAATGATGCCAAGGATCGGCGCCGAGGGAAAGGGAGGGGGGCGGCGTCGTACGACGTCCTCGGCGGGCTGGGCCGCGGCTGGAACGTCCTAGGCCGGGCCCTCCACGGGGTCCGGCACCGGCTGGGGATCCGACGGATAGACCGCCGCCGTCTCCGACGGCGCGAGGTCGGGGTAGGCCTCCTCGGCGATCACCCGGGCGATCGTGTTGCGCTGCCAGCGCGTGCCGCGCAAGGTGCGGCGCCCGTCGGCGTTGAGCGCAGCGGCGATCGTCGTCGGGGACGCCCCGCTGCGGTGCAGCGCAAGGATGCGCGCCCGGTCGGAGTCCTCGGCGACGGCGGGCGCGAGGCGACGCGGGCGTCGTGAAGCCGCCGGCCGTGGCATCGCCCCGAACCGGCCGGGGTGCAACAGCTCGGGCAGCT
>Ga0070681_10006132_pt1 | contig 11671 bp, 7 predicted proteins | sample KBSC83BmetaG_FD_65650 | JGI IMG/M metagenome (GOLD analysis project Ga0070681, IMG submission 65650) | Corn rhizosphere microbial communities from Kellogg Biological Station, Michigan, USA - KBS C8-3B metaG | ecosystem: Host-associated > Plants > Roots > Rhizosphere | place: USA: Michigan...
GCCGACCAGCGAGAGTGTGGCATTTGGAAACACCGATCGGAATGTCGCAATGATTGAACGCAGGTCGTCATCGGTAATGTTGTAGGTATGCGCCCACTGACAGATCATCCCGTGGGGCGCGAGCCGTGCGCGGGCCATCTGAAAGAATTCGCGCGTGAACAGCGCGGCGACACCGGCAATCCACGGATTCGACGGCTCGGAAATGATCACGTCGTACTGACGCTGTGACAGGAGAAGATGCGACCGGCCATCACCCACGATGAGGTGCGTACGCGGATCCTGAAGGGCGTGCCGATTCTCCTCGTCAAAGAAGTGAGACGCTTCGACGACTTGCGGCGACAGTTCCACGACATCAACACGCGAGACCGGATGGCTGAGGGCCGCGCCAACGGTCACGCCGCTGCCCAGTCCGACAATTGCCACGTTGCGCGGGTTGTCGTGCAGCAACAGCGGCAGATGCGCCACGAGCTTCTGCGTCAACATGTCGCCGCGATTCGACGCGTCCACCTTCCCGTCGACGGCAAGCGTGGTCGTTCCCGTGAGTCGCTTGACTGACACGGTTGCGGCCGCGCCGTCGCGATCGTAGAGAAGCGTTCCCGCTTTCAGCTGCGTATCGAGATCGAGATCCTTCGGGACGTAGGGCGCATAGAGATATGCGCCGCTGGCGAGCAGTGGCCGATCCCACGCCGGGCCGAAGACCAGGAAAACGGCGGCCAGGCCGGCCGCCGATATCGCCAGCCCTCTCACCGTCGTCGTTTCACGTCCTGCCACGACGATCGCCAGCGCGGCCGCAATGAGACATGCGGTCACGACGCCAAGTGTGGCGTGAAGCCCGAACAGCGGAATGAACACAAAGCCGCAGAGCAGCGATCCGGCCACCGCGCCAGCCGTATTCGCGGCGTAGACGAGGCCGAATCGGCTTGTTGTCTCGGTGGATGCGCGTATGGTTCCCAAGGCGAGCGGAAACGCCGCGCCAAAGCAGATCGCCGTCGGGACGATCAGCGCAGCCGTCAGTAGTGTGCCTTGCCGCAGCAACTGGCTGAACTCTGTCGACGACGTCGCCATGTAGTGCGCAACGAGGTGCGGAACCGTTCCGCCGGCGAGCGCTGCCGTCCACGCATTCGAGATCGCCGCGCCGGCGAGCGTCACCATCAACCAGGTCACGCGGTTCAGCGAGCGCGCACCGATCCACGTGCCAAGTGCCGAACCAACCGCGACTCCGGCGATGACGGCTGCCAGCGTCGCCGAGAACGCATAAATCGTCGGGCCCAGCACCAGCGCGAGGAGCCGCGTCCACGCGATCTCGTGAATCAACGCGGCGAATCCGGAGACGGCGAGAATTGTCGTCGCCAGCCACAGCGGCATTTCCGCCGCCGCAGGAGCGGGCACTTCACGTTTCGTCGATCGCCGTCGTGATGCTTTCGACGGTTGTGGTCTGGGCGGCGGGTTCACCACTGCGTCCGGCTCTGGCGAGCGATCGAGCACCAGCAGTGCAATGACGCACAGCGCCGCGAGGGCACTCGCCGCAACGCCCACACGTGTGGTGCCGCTCACACCAATCCACGGAATCAGCACGAAACCGGCCGCCAGTGCCCCGATTGCCGCACCGGTTGTGTTGATCGCATACAGCACGCCCGTGCGCTGCGCGGCATTCGCCGGGCGACCGGCAAACCATCGAATCGCAATCGGGAACGTCGCGCCCAGCGCGGCTGCGGGTGCAAAGATCATCACGAGAGAGGAGAGCAGACGGATCGTTGGAAACAGCAACCCCGGATCCCCGTTGGAGTACGCCAGTCGAAGAAGAGGCGTGAACGCACGCACTTCAAGCGGGAGTGTGAGTGCCACGATGGCAACTGCGAGCTCGAGCGCCAGGTACGCGAAAAGGCTAGCGCGGCGAGAGAGCCGCAGCGCCAATCGTCCAGCGAACGCGGCCCCCACGGCAAGGCCGCCGAGAAACGCCCCGACCACTGCGCTCGCCGCTGCCGTCGTGTGACCGAGATATAAGGTAAGGAGACGCGTCCAGCAGACTTCGTAGATCAGGCCCGCCAGTCCTGAACACCAGTACGCAACAAGAAACAGCCAGGGCATTCCTCCCTGAAGTTTACCCGAGCAATTTCGCGTTCCGCACTTTCAGACCCGAGTGTCCGCTTCAGCCGGACCTTCTTGCCGATGGACTCAATTGCCCACCGTCAGTTCGTTTCGCACGTGATACCCCGACGAGTGCTGTGAGGCAATCTGTTCTGCGATGACCTTTTGCTCTTCGCTCGGAACGTAGCCCTTCAGAGTGACGGTCCGCGCCGCGGGATCGGTGTCGACGTTGATGCCTTTCGCGGTCACGCGCTTGTCCGCCAGAAGCGCAGTCTTGACGCTCATGGTTTGCGTGCCTGCCTCGGCTGCCTGCGCTGCACGTTGGGCGGCGTCGGCCGCGGCCGCCGATGCCTTGTCGGCGGCTTTGCCGGCTTCGATTGCCGCCTTCTTGCTGTTTTCTTCCGTATCGCGTCTGAGACCGGCCGCTGTATTCCGGCACGCCGTCGAAAAAAGCGCCACGCCCGCCGCGCAGGCCCACACGGACAGTCGTCGGCTCATTATTTTCATAGACGACCCTCCAAACGTTTCTCTTCAGCAAGTGCCGTGCCCGGCAAGGGGTTTCCCTGTCGAGCGATGAATCCCGAACTGGTGAGGTTGTGCTCGTAAGTCGCCGCGCGTGAGAGGTTTCGCGCGCCCACCGCATCGGTTCTCTGGCGCCCCAATTGCACAGTGGATTGATGTGGCCGTTCCGCGTGTAAATGTTTTCCACTACGTGATTTCTCTGAGCGCGGCAGTCGTCGCCGTCATCGTCTGCGTGGCTGTTTATCGCTTCTGCCACCGCGTCGATTTAATGGCGGCACAATTTCAACTCGAAACGGGACCGCAAGCGACACTCCTTTACGATCGCGCTGGACAGCTGGTCTTTTCGCTCCACGAAGAAGAACGGATCGATCGGCATCTTGATCAGCTCGCGCCGGCAGTTGTGCCTGCAGTCCTCGCCGCCGAGGACAAACACTTCCTGTCACACGTCGGTGTCGACATTGTCCGCATGGCGGGCGCCGCCCTCAACGATGCGAAGTCGCGCCGCCTGACGCAGGGCGCCAGCACCATCACGCAGCAGTTGGTGCGTTCGCAGGCCCTCGGACGCGAACGAACCTGGTCGCGAAAGCTGCGCGAGATTCTTCTCGCCGTGCGAATTGAACGCCGTTTTACCAAGGACGAGATCCTCGAAACCTACTTGAATCGCATCTATCTGGGTGACGGTTATTTCGGTTTTCAGGCGGCCGCGCGCGGTTACTTCGACAAGGACGCCTCGGCGCTCGATCTCTCCGAAGCGGCGTTGCTCGCCGGTATCATCCGATGTCCATCGTCGTGTTCGCCACGAAACGAACCCGAGCGCGCCCGTCGGCGTCGCGACGTCGTGCTGCAGGCGATGCTTGATGATGGCGATGTGACCAGAGATGCGTACAACGCTGCGATGTCATCGCTGCCGGACATCAAGCCGCGCCGAGCCGACGGAATTTTCCCGGTCCATCAGGACGGAAAGGACCCGTCGGCGTTGTATTTCATCGACGAGGTCAGGCGTCAGCTGGCGATCCGCTTCGGGGAAGGCGCCGTGCTCCGAGGTGGTTTGCGCGTCTACACCACACTCGATCCCCGATTGCAGAAAGCCGCAGAAGACGCGGTCGCTGAGCGCCTGTCGGAGCTCGACGCGCAACAACGAAAGCTCCCGAAGCGCGACAGCGATGACGACAACCCGATCGAGGGCAGTCTAGTCGCCATCGATCCGAAATCGGGCGAAGTCCTGGCGATCGTCGGCGGCCGAGACTTTCACAGCTCGCCGTTCAACCGAGCGGTTCAGGCGCTCAGACAACCTGGCTCGGCGTTCAAACCGCTGGTGTACGCCGCCGCACTCGAGAACGGCATGTTGCCGAGCACGATCCTGGATCACCTTGACGATCCGATTCCTGCGAGCACCGGCGGGTGGCTGCCAGCCGACGAACACGAGGGCACGACATACACCCTGCGGCAAGCCCTGATCGTCTCGAGCAATCGCGCAGCAGCACGACTGCTGCAAGTCGTGGGAATGAGCACGGCGCAGTACTACGCCAGACGTCTTGGCATCACCTCCACGGTGCCGCTGGTGCCGTCGCTCGCTCTTGGAACCGCTGAAGTGTCCCTGATTGATCTGACCACCGCGTATGGCGTATTCGCGAACAATGGCGCGCTGGTGTCGCCGCATGTCATTACGCGTGTTGAAGACAGCTCGGGCGACGTCATCTGGCGGTCGCCGACGATGGCCGTGCAGATTCTCCGGCCCGGGACCGCGTTCCTCATGTCGTCCATGCTGGGCGACGTCATCAACCGCGGGACGGGCAGCGAGGCCCGTGCTCAGGGGTTCAAGCTGCCGGCCGCAGGAAAAACGGGAACGACGAACGACTCGGTTGATACATGGTTCATCGGCTACACGCCGCACATCGTCGCCGGCGTCTGGTTCGGCCGCGATCAGCCCGAAACGATTGTGCGACACGCAACGGCGGCGACCATCGCGGTGCCCGCCTGGGCGAAGTTCATGAGAGCGGCGACGGCGGGTGATGCACCCGACTGGTATCCGATGCCCTCAAGCTTCGAAAAAGTCGCGATTTGTCAGGTCAGCGGAATGCGGGCGACCAATGCATGCCGGCTCGCCGCTGCCAATCATCAGGGCGGTGTCGTGGACGAATATTTCCCGAAGGGAATGGTGCCGAGAGAGCCGTGTTCAGTGCACGTCGAACAGCTTGCGTTACCTGGCGTCGTCGTCGAGCCGCCCTCTCAACCGGTGGCGACAACGGGCGGCGCGCCAGAGGCGCCATAGCAGTTGTGCAGGAATGGCGACGATGCCAACCACTTCGGATCGGGGTAATAGGCGAAGACCAGCCCTGAATCCTTCACCCGATCAATCAAGTCGTGCGCGACTTCTGGCCGAAGCGCCGGGCAGCCCCAGCTCCGACCAAGACGGCCCTGCGCACGCGCGATCTCCTCGCTGACGTACGCGGCGCCGTGGATGACGATCGCTCGTTCCATCGCGTGGTCGTTGAAGCCGGTGTCGAGTCCATCGAGCCGCAACGAATAACCATTCTTGCCGAGATAGGCGTCTTTGGCGGCGTAAAGGCCGATGCTCGAGCTGTGCGTTTCCGCGTCATTCGAGAACCGCGTCGCCATGTTGTTCCCGCTGCCCTGACCGTGTGCAACCAGCTCCTGAAAAAGCAAGGCATGCGTCCGGAGGTCCACGACCCACAAGCGCTTTTGCGTTGAAGGTTTGGAGTAATCAATCACGGTGAGCGTGGTCGGAGCGGACGCTTTGCCGGCCTGCACGGCACAGCTGACGGCGTTCAGCGCCAGGTTGAAGACGTGCGGATCGAGCGATCCCAAATCGGCGTGGTCCCAGCCGGCGGCCTCTAACGAGGAGGGGCCCGCTGCGGTGACAGCACGAGATCTGCTGGCACGTTTGCGCTCGCGCGCATGGCTTGGCGCGCCAGTAAGCGCGATCACTACCGCAACGACGAACGCGGAGCGCACAAATCGGACAGGCGTCTGCAGTTGGCTCTTCAGCACGCAGGAAACTTTCAGCTGTTATTGGACGGGGCGCGACGTCATCCGCGCGACGCGTTCCTCAGTGTATCGCGCGGAAGGGGCACGCGAAAGGTCGACTAAAGGATTGTCTGGATACTACCTGTGCAGTGGAGGGTTACTTTGTCAGCCTGGCTTGCTTCGCGTCGTACCCGTACACATCCGGCAGGAAGAACACGTCGCCATCTTCGCCGACCCACGCGGTGAAGTACACGATGTGGATCGGAATCATTTCGTCGAGCTGCACGTATTTTTCGACACCGGCGTTCATCGCCGACTTGATGTGTTCGCTGGTCCACTCGGACTGATCGCGCAGGATATACGCGGCAAGCGTCTCGGCCTGTTCGACACGAACGCACCCATGACTGAAAGCGCGCTCGGTACGCGCGAATAGCGAACCGGCGGGCGTGTCGTGCAAATACACGTTGAATGCGTTTGGAAAGAGAAACTTCACATGGCCGAGCGCGTTCTGCGCGCCAGGACGCTGACGAAATGAGAGGTCCTTGAAATCATCAGGATCGAACCAGTTCACGTCATCCGGATTGACGATTCTGGAACCCGCTTTCGTGTGCCGGACGAGCTCGATGTGATTGCGCGCAAGATACGTGGGATCGCTTCTGATCGCCGGCGCGGTTTCGTTTTCCGCGATACTCTCCGGAACATTCCAGTACGGGCTGAAGACCACCGTTCCCATGTCGCCGCTGAACACTGGCGTTTCGTGACCAGGTTTGCCGACGACGACGCGCATCGTCCGCACGGTGTGGCCATCTTCACGCGCCATCAGCTGAAACGCCGGGATATTGACCAGAAAGTGACGGGCGCCGAAGTCGTCGGGCATCCACCGCCAGCGCTCGAGATTGAGTTCCACCTGACGAATGCGATCGGTCAACGGAACGTTCATTGCGGCGATCGTCGCCACGTCTGCAATGCCAGTGGCCTTCAACCCATGATGATCTTGAAAGCGCTTGACCGCCGCTTCGAGGCGCTTGTCGTAGACGGCGGGATTCGCGATCTCGGCGTCAGGCGTTTCGCCGCTAGCGGCGAGGCGTTGCCGTAAAACCGTCACGGCCGGATTCGACACTCCCGGTTTCATCAGCCTAACGGGAACCCGGGGCCAACCACCGCGTTCCTGTTGATCTCGAAGCTGACGAAGCGCACGTTGAAGCGCCGCGTACTCCGGATGGTGCGGCTGCACGCTGGCAATCCATGCTTCAAGTGAACGAGTCTCGAACTGGTCGAGAGAGTGTTTCAGGTCGGGTGCGATCCTCCGAGATTCCCAGTTCGGATCGACGCGTCTGGACGACACGCGGCCAATGGCCACATCTCGACCAAAAGCGAGCAGTGCACGGTTGGTTTCGGTGACCAGGTCGGTCAGCTGCTGCGCGCGGTCGGGCCCGACGCGATCAGACTGCCTCGAGCGATCGAGGGCCGCCTCGAGCGTAGCTTCGTGATAATTGCCGGCTTTCAATCCGTGCTGCGGTGCCGTCCGAATCACCTGCAACGCCGCGACGGCCCGTGTGACAGCCTTCGCGTCGGCACTCACCGCGATGTCAGCCGTCGAGGCGGTCGTCGTGATCGAGCCAGCCGGTGACGACTCGCGAGCGGAATACAAACCGACGGCAGCCGCTGCGAGCGCCAAGATGGCTGGAACAACAGATCGCACAACCCGGATTGAGCAAGGAACACGCCCACGACAAAGCTGAGCCGGATGCAGAAATTTTTCGATGCGACTCGTCCGTTGTTGCAGCGGTCGCCGTGATAACGTGATTAGCTCATGCGCCGGGTTCCCTCACGCGGCGGGTGGTCATTTCCACTACGAGCGCACCTGCTGTTCCTCGTCATTGGAACCTTGCTGCCCACGCTGGCGCTCAGTGCGGTCCTTACACTTCGGGTGATTCGAGACGGCCGTGAAACGGTTCGGCGCCAGCTGCTCGAAGCAGCCCGAGCCGAAGCGGCGATCGTCGATTCCGAGCTGCTCGGAACGATCAGAGCGCTGCACGCGCTCGCAGAATCCGACATGCTCAGAACCGGCGACCTCGATGCGTTCCGAGAGGAGGCTCGGCGCGTCGCGAAAACACAGCAGTCGTGGTCCGATGTCGTCCTGCACACACCCAATGGCGTGGCGATCACCAACATAGCCAAAACGTTTGGTGCCGTCGTTCCGTCCGTGATCGCCGGCGACAACCTTGCGCAGATCGTTGCGACGCGGCAGCCGCTGATCGGCAACCTCAGGGGCGGCAGCGACTTCGGCGAGCAGCTCGCGTTTCCAGTCCACGTGCCGGTCGTGCACGGTAACCGACTCGTATACATTCTCTCGGCGGTCATCACACCTGACGGGCTGGCCAATCTGCTGCGTGGTCAGAACGCGCTGTCCGAGGAATGGGTGCGCGGTGTCGTTGACAACAGCGGTCTCGTCGTGGCGCGGACTCGAGATGCGCAGCGGTACGTCGGGCAGAAAGGGACGCCGGAATTCGTCAAGCGCTACAGCAGCGCCAACGAGGATGTGTATCGCGATACCACGCTCGAAGGGCTTCCGGTTTACGGCGCCTTCTCGCGAGCGCCGATGTCGCGATGGATCGCCGGAGTCGCCGTCCCTGCCGCCGTCATCGATGGCGCCTTTCAGCGGTCGCTCTATGTAGCAAGCGGTTTTGGTCTGTTCCTCCTCGTCGTTGGGCTGACTGGCGCCTTTGAGATCTCACGACGGATTTCTCGCGACATCACGAGCGCCGCCGGCTCAGCCGATGCCATGGCGCGCGGCCAGCATCCGCAGTTTCACTGGTCGCCCGTGTCGGAGGTGGAACAGTTGTCTGATGCGCTCGTGCGATCGGCCGATCTGCTCGATGCCCGTCAACGCGAGCGCGATGAGCAGGTGGCGCGGGCCGATGCGGCACGAAACGAAGCCGAGGCGGCGAGGCTCGAAGCGGAGCACGCGCGGCTGGAGGCTGAAAAGGCGCGCACCATTGCGGAAGAAGCTGACAAGGCGAAGGACGACTTCCTTGCCATGCTCGGTCATGAGCTTCGCAATCCGCTCGCGCCGGTGCTGACCGCGCTCGAGCTGATGCGACTGCGCGGCGAATCGGGAGCGCAGCGCGAACGCGACATCATTGAGCGTCAGGTCAAGCATCTGGTCCGGCTCGTTGAGGATCTCTTCGACGTCTCGCGGCTGCGCCGCGGACGCGTCGAGCTCCGGCGCCGTCCCTTCGAAATCATCCGCTCGATTGAAAAGGCCATCGAAATCTCCAGTCCGCTGCTGTCCGATCGCAGTCACAAACTGTGTATCGATGTGTCGGTCCGCGGGCTCGTTGTCAACGGCGACGAAACGCGGATCGCCCAGGTCTTCGCCAATTTGTTGACGAACGCGGCGAAGTACTCAAGCGGTCCCGGCTACATCCTGCTCAGGGGTTCGCTCGAAGACGGCATGGTGGTCATTCGCTGCACGGATGATGGGATGGGCATCGGGCCCGAGCTGCTGCCGCGCGTCTTCGACTTGTTCAAACAGGGGCAGCAATCGCTCGATCGCCGCAAAGGCGGGCTTGGTCTCGGCTTGGCCGTCGCGAAGACGCTCGTGGAGCTGCATGGCGGCACGATCGAGGCGGCGAGCGAAGGACCTGGTCGCGGCAGCACATTCACGGTGCGATTGCCGCTCGCCGCACAGGAGTCTGCGGCGGCCAGGCCCAGTGACCCACGCCTGCCCATGAGAACCGCGGGCGGCCGGATCCTTGTGGTCGACGACAATCGCGACGCCGCAAATCTCCTCGCGGAAACGCTGCGGTTCGGTGGATTCGAGGTCGCGACAGCCTTCGACGGCGCCGAGGCGCTCAAAACATTGCAGTCATTCCGCGCCGACGTTGCGATCCTCGATATTGGTCTGCCCACGATGAACGGACTCGAGCTGGCGCGACAGCTGCGGCAGGTCGATGCGACCCGGTCGATCCGCCTGGTCGCGCTCACCGGGTACGGTCAAAAAGGAGACTTCACCGCATCGTCGGCGGCCGGCTTTGACGTACATCTCGTCAAGCCGGTCACTGCAGAAACACTGTTCGCCGCCGTGCGTGCGAATACTCTGGTGCCGGCGCACCGGCCGTCATAGCGGCGGAGTGAGCTTGACGTCGCAGTGTCCGGCTCTGGCCGGACCTTTTGATGCGATTTCCGAGAGGAGATTTCGATGATCCGCACGCGCACCTCGGTCCGCCTCGCTTTCGCGACGAGTGCCGCCTTCGCACTCGCGATGTCGGTGGTCATTGCGGACGATAGCGAACGGTTGCTGACAGTCGATCACTACGTGAAGGTGAGGTCCACTGTTCCGGCCATTGCTGGTGAGCCCGCCGCGATCTATGTCCGCGAGAAAGTCCTCGCGGGTCCGGCACTGCGGAGCGCCGCCTTGACCGATCGCGTGATCCTGTTCGTCCACGGTGCTGGCACTCCGGCCGAAGTGGCGTTCGATGTGCCGTATCAGGACTACAGCTGGATGGGTTATCTCGCGCGAGCGGGATACGACGTCTTCTCCATGGACACCACCGGCTACGGCCGTTCAACGCGTCCGGCACCCATGAATGACCCGTGCAACCTGGCAAAGGATCGACAAATCTCATTTGTACCGGCACCATGCGCGCCCACCTATACACACGCGGTCACGACGATCCAATCCGATTGGGACGATGTCGGCGCGGCCGTCGACTACGTGAGAGGCCTTCGTCACGTTGACAAAGTGAGTTTAATCGCGTGGTCGCTCGGCGGTCCGCGTGCGGGCGGCTATGCGGGTCAGCATCCTGACAAGATTTCGAAGCTTGTACTGCTCGCGCCGGCCTACAACCGTAACGTACCGGCGGCGCCACCGGCCCAGATGGCCACCGGCGCGGCGTTCAACACGCAATCGCGCGAGGAGTTCAACGTCAACTGGGATCGGCAGGTCGGCTGCCCCGAGCAATATGAGCGGCCGACTAGCGACGCCGTGTGGACCGAGATGCTTGCGTCCGATCCAATCGGTGCGACCTGGGGACCGGGTGTACGCCGCGCACCGCAGACCGCGGTCTGGGGGTGGACCAGCGCGATGGCCGGGAAAACGATGATTCCAACCCTGATGGTGTCAGGCGTGCACGACAAGCAGGTGCCGCCGCAGCGCGTTCAGGAACTGTTCGCGGATCTTGGCGCGACGCAGAAAGTGTTCGCCGACCTCGCGTGCTCGTCACACAACGCGATGTGGGAGAAGAATCATCTTCTCCTGTTCCGCGCGTCGCTCGAGTGGCTGAACAGCACGACCGTCAACGGCATGAAGGCGGGTCAGGTGAAGCTCGGTTACTAAGACCGGATTTAATTCAGAAATTCTGAATTCAGAGTTGCCAGGATCGCGCTACGCCCGGCCGGCAAATTCCCGCGTCTCTGTGTGCACCTTCACCTTTTCGCCTTCTTTGATGAATAGCGGGACCCGAATTTCGAGGCCGGTTTCGAGCGTGGCCAGTTTGGTGACGCCCCCACTCGCCGTATCGCCGCGAACGCCGGGTTCTGTGTAGGTCACTTTGAGCTCGACGTGCGGCGGCAACTGCAACCCAATCGGGTTGCCGTTGTATTTGTGAATCTGCACGTTGACGTTGTCGACGAGCAGCTTCCGATCGTCACCCAGCATATCGCTGCTGAGCGTCAGCGTTTCATAGCTCTCCTGATCCATGAAGTGGTAGCCATCATTGTCGGCGTACATGTAGGAAGCCGTGATTTGCGCGAGATCGGGCTCGCTGAACTTCTCGCCAGCCTTGAATGTTCGATCGAAGACCGCGCGAGTGAGCAGGTTGCGCATTTTCACTCGGACCAGCGTCTGGCCGCCACGGGCCGTCGGCCTCGAGATGTCCACCTCGAGACAGTGGTACGGGGCGTTTTCATACTCGAAGAACATCTTGCGCTTGATATCAATTGCTTCAATCAACCCAGCCATCAGACGTAATCCTATGCGATATTGTTGGCTCGCAGGAGCCTGGAACCACAAACCGAGACAGCTGCTTTGGTTAGAGGTGCGATCTATGTTTACATCGAACTGGACTCG
>Ga0070681_10006135_pt1 | contig 11667 bp, 8 predicted proteins | sample KBSC83BmetaG_FD_65650 | JGI IMG/M metagenome (GOLD analysis project Ga0070681, IMG submission 65650) | Corn rhizosphere microbial communities from Kellogg Biological Station, Michigan, USA - KBS C8-3B metaG | ecosystem: Host-associated > Plants > Roots > Rhizosphere | place: USA: Michigan...
AGGTTCCAACCCGGCTCGGTCCAGAGCGGATCGACGTGGCAGGTGTTGCACTTGGCCTTGCCGCTGAAGAGGTCGTCGCCGCGTTTCGCGGCGGCCGGGTTGAAGTCACGGCCCGGTTCAGGCTTGGGAGCCGGGAGCGCGAGTTGATAGAAGTGCAACGCCGGCAGCTTGCTCGCGACCTGGTCTTCATCGGGCGAAAGGTTCTTGTTGAAATCGGCAAAGCCGTTGGCGGCCGCGATCGGGAACTTGCTTGCGTCCTGTAAGCGGGGATCGAAGAAGCGGCCCTTGCCGTGCATCTCCAGCGTCGCCACGAATGCGTTCCAATAAGTGACCGTACCCCAAGCCCCGGTCCAGGTGTGCTGATTGAAACCGGCCAGGCCGAACGCGTTCGGCAGCAAGGTTGCACCCGATACCTTCGTGCCCGTAACGACCCCGTCGGTTACCTGCTGCGGATTGAAAGCTTTTCCGTCGAGGAAGAGCTCGGCGTCAAATTTTCCAGGCCCCCAGCTTCCGAGCACCGCCTTCAGCGTCGGAAGATTCACGCCCAGGAGGGTGGTGAAGGGGGTCAGATCGGGAGCTGACGCGATGATCGCGCCGACGTTCAAGTCACGATTCGCCCAGCCATCCAGGCGATGACCCACGCCGAAAGTCAACACGTTGTCCACTGTCGAATGACACAACGCACAGGTGATTCCTATCGAGTCCAACCTGTTCCCGGTGAAAAAACCCTTGAGGCCGACGACGGCATTGGCCCGCAGGAGAACGAGGGTCGTTGCCGGCTCGTTGAGGTTGACCTGCCCCGCTTGCAACCCCCTGAGCACCGCGGGCGGCAGCGCGTCCACGTCAACCTTCAGACCCAGGTTCAATGCAGCGCTCGGGCTGACTCCCGGACCAACACCTCCGAGTTGGCTCCCCTCGATTGCACGATGCAACTGCAGCTTGCCGCCCCAGAAGTCCTCATCGCCGAACGTGTCGTAGCGGAACGTTTTGCGGCCGTCGCGGAACGCGGTGATGGCCTGAATGCGGATCCGGTCGTCGAATGTCTTTGCCTTCGACGTGGCGAGCGGCTTGTCATCGTTGTCTTCGGCGTTGACTCGCGCAAACCAACCGGCTGCGAGCACGGCTGCAACCAGGGTGAGCACGCCGAGTGTACTGCGGAACGTATTCCTGACGGGTGGGAACGATTTGACAGGCATGGAAGCGCTCCTCTTGCCGATTGATTTGCTGCTGAGCCTCCCTTGTTATGTTCGTTTTATATCCCGAGCACGCACGGAGCAATCCGTGAACCCGGAAGCGCGCTGGGAACGAGTTAGTTTTGGAGCAACATCAACAGGCCATGCTGCACAGCACTAGCGCCGCTCAGCTCGGGTTCACAGCAGGCTCCCCATGCTCGCCCGGCTTGCCTACCGTCAGGGTCGAAGTCCGCTTGTCGTGTGCGTGATCGGCGCCGATGAACACATAGACCGCCGGCACGATGAACAGGGTGAAGAGCGTGCCGATCGACAGCCCGGTGAGCAACACGATGCCCATCGCACGGCGGCCGGCCGCTCCAGCCCCGGTGGCGATGGCCAACGGCACAACTCCCAACACCATCGCAGCAGTGGTCATCAGAATCGGGCGCAGGCGGACTGCCGCGGCCTCTTCTATGGCGGCGAGCTTCGCCATCCCCTGCCGTTGCAGCTCGTTGGCGAACTGCACGATCAGAATGCCGTGCTTGCTGATGAGACCGAGCAGCGTCACCAGCCCGACCTGTGTGTAGATATTCAGGGTGGCTGCGCCGAGATTGATGAACAGAAGCGCCCCGAATAGCGCCATGGGAACCGATACCAGGATGACGGTCGGATCGCGGAAGCTCTCGAACTGCGCGGCGAGCGCCAGGTACACGATGACAATGGCAAACAACAGCGTCGTCACGAAGCTGCCCGTGCCCAACGTATACTGCCGCGACTGCCCGGCATAGTCCGCGTTGTAACCGCTGGGAGCGACTTCCTTCAACGTCTTGCGCAAAAAGCTCAGCGCGTCGCCCATCGCAACGCCCGGGGCGCCGGCGATGGTCGCGGAGTTGAGCTGTTGGAAGTGACTGATCTGCTCCGGCACGGTGCTCATCTTGATACTGGCCACTGTACTGGCCGGGATGAGGGAGCCGTCACCGGCACGCACGTAGTAGTCGAGCACCTGGTCGGGATTGAGGCGGTACTTCTGCAGCACCTGCGGAATGACCTTGTAGGACCGGCCGGCAATGGAGAAGTAATTCACGTAGCCGCCGCCCAGTGCGGCTCCTAGTGAAGAGCCGACGTCCTGCTGCGTGAGCCCCATGTCAGCCACCATGTCCCGTTTGACCTCGAGGGTGGCCTGCGGCTTGTCCAGTTTCAGGTCGGAGTCGATGAACCAGAACATCCCGCTCGCCCTGGCCTTGTCGGTCACCTGGTTGGCCACCTCGTAGAGGTTCTCGATCGGCTCGGTGGTGGTGATGACAAACTGCAGCGGCAGGCCCTGCGCTCCCGGTAAGGCCGGAAACTGGAACGCCGCGATCCGTGCGCCGGCGATATGGTTCCACTTTTCCTGCAGGTACTGCTGCAGCTCGGTCGAGGAGCGCTTGCGCTGATTCCACGGCTTCAGCAGGACGCCGCCAAAGCCCTGGTTGACCGATCCCTGGCCGATGATCTGGAAGCTCGCGTCGTATTCCGGCAGCGCCCTCATGGTCTGGAATACCTGCTCCTGGTAGGTCTCCATCTGCTCGATGGTGGCGTTCGGCGGACCAAACGTCTGCGAGAGCACGTTGCCCTGGTCTTCCTGCGGAGCGAGCTCCGACTGCGAATTCATCGCCAGGAACACGGCGCCGAACAACATCAACGCGCCCAATGCAACCAACACCTGCCACGTCTCGAGCCAGCGCGTCAGGGCACGCTTGTATGCGTTGCGCACACGCGCGAACTGCCGGTCGAGAAAGTGGGTGAAACGGTTTTCCTCCGCATCGCTGCGGAAAATCTTCGAGCACATCATCGGGGACAGAGTGAGCGCGATGATGCCGGAGATCGTTACGGCGCCGGCCAGGGTGAACGCGAATTGCGTGAACAGAGCGCCGGTCAGGCCGCCCTGGAATCCGATCGGAACATACGCTGCGATGAGCACGATCGTCATGGCGATGATCGGCCCGCCGAGCTCGCGTGCCCCTTGGATCGCGGCGGGGAATGGAGCCATGCCTTCCTTGATGTGGCGATCCACATTCTCGACGACGATGATGGCGTCATCCACCACCAGGCCGATGGCCAGCACCAGCGCCAGCAACGTCAGCAGGTTGATCGAATAGCCCAGCGCCAGCATGAGAAAGAATGCGCCGACCAGCGACAGCGGCATGGCGACCACCGGGACTGCGACGGCGCGCGGACTCCCGAGGAACAGGAAGATCACGATCGTAACAATGATCAGCGCCTCGATCAGCGTCTTCACGACTTCGCTGATGGCGGTGTTGATGAACTTGGTGGTGTCGAACACCAGGTCCTGCGTCACTCCCGTGGGAAGCTGCTCGGCGATGCCCGGCAAGGCCGCCTTGACGAGCTTCACGACACTGAGCACGTTCGCGCGCGGCGCCGTCTGGATACCGATGAAGACCGACCTCTTGCCATCGAACGCCACACTGAAATTGTAGTTTTCGGCGCCCAACACCACGGTCGCGACGTCCTCGAGCCGCACGATCGCACCGTTCTCCTGTTTGACGACGAGCTTTTTGAACTCATCCAGCGAATGCACGTCGGTGGACGCCGACAGATCGATGCTGACTGCCTGCCCTTTCGCGGTGCCGACCGCCGTCAGGTAGTTATTGGCCGAAAGCGCCGCATACACGTCCGATGCCGTGATGCTATGGGCTGCCATGCGTTCCGGGTCCAGCCATGCACGCAAGGCGTACTGCCGCGCCCCGATTACATCGGCCGATTGCACGCCTTCGATGGAATCCAGCTTTGGCTTGACCACGCGTGTGACATAGTCAGTCAGGCCGTTCGTGGGCAGCGTGGTGCTGAAGTAACCAATGTACATGGTGGCCGTGGTCTGCCCCACCTGCACCGTGAGAACCGGCTGCTGTGCCTGCGGCGGCAGCTGGTTGCGAACGGAGTTCACCTTGGTGCTGATCTCGGTGAGCGCCCGGTTCGAGTCGTAGTTGAGTCGCAGGGTCGCGGTGATGACGGACGAGCTGTTGGTGCTGGAGGAAGACAGATAGTCGATGCCCTGCGCCTGCGCGATCGCCTGCTCGAGCGGCTGGGTGATGAAGCCGGCAATCGTAGCGGCGTCCGCACCGTAGTACGTCGTGCTCACCGTTACGGTTGCATTCTCGGTCTGCGGATATTGCGTGATGGGCAGTTCGAAAATGGCGCGCAGGCCGAGCGCCAGGATCAACAGGCTGACCACAGCCGACAGAACCGGCCGCTCGACGAACAGGTCAGTGAACTTCATATCACTGTTCCTGCGGCGTGGGGTTGGGATCGTTCTTGGGCTGCACGCTGTTGTCGATCTCCAGCGGCGTGCCGTTCTTCAACTTGAGCTGCCCGCTCGTGACCACCTGGTCGCCCTGCTTGATGCCGCTCACGACTGCAGCCTGGTCCCCCCGCGTCCCATTCACGGTCACGAACACCTGTTGCGCGACCAGCTTGCCGTCGCTGGACTTGACGGTCACGAAGACGGTGGCGCCGTACGGGTTGTAGGTGATCGCCGTCTGCGGCAGGGTCAGGAAATGCTGCACATTGCCCGATTCCACGGCCACGTGGCCAAACATCCCCGGCAGGAGCTTATGATCGGCATTGTTGACCGATGCTTCCACCTGGAAGTTGCGGCTCGCCGGGTCCACACGGGGGTCGATCGCGGTCACCTTGCCCTCGAAGAGCCGCTTCCCGAAGGCATCCGTGCTGATGTGCACCGTCTGTCCAACACTGATGCGTGCGAGCTGCGCCTGCGGAATACGGAAATCCACCAGGATCGGATCGATGGCCTGCAACGTCACGACCTTGTCGCCCGGATTGAGGTACTGCCCCGGATTCAAGGTGGTGATGCCCAAGCGGCCGGCGAACGGGGCACGCAGGGTCTTCTTGGCAACGAGCGCCACCTGCGCTTCCGCCTGCGCGCGCCTGTTCTTCAGGTCCGCGGCATCGGTGTCGAGCGTCGCCTGGCTGACGGCCTGGGCCTCGAACTGCACCTTGTCGCGGTTGTAGTTGGTTTGCGCCAGGTCCGCCGCGGCCTGCAATGCGTGCAACTGCGCGATGTCGGAGTCGGCATTCAACTCGACCAGCACCGCGCCGTTTTTGGCATCGTCGCCCGACTTGAAGTTGATCGAGCGCACCAGGCCCGCCACTTCGGTGGTGACGTCCACGCCGCGAAAGGCGCGCAAGGTTCCTACCGCGGTAACCTCGGGCTGCCAGTCTGAGAACTCGGCGATCATCGTGCTCACGGTCTGCGCGGGCGAGGCGTTTTTCGCACGGGCCTGCGCAATGAAATAGGACTTCACCACCGTGTTGAGCAACACCAGCAGGACGAGGAGCACTCCCGCCGCACCCAGCACGATGACCAGACGTCGACTCATCACACTCACTGCTTGGCCACCTCGTCTCGTTCATCTTTTCGGTTCCACCAGCCCCCACCGAGCGCCTGGTACAGCGCTGCGGAATCGGCGTACCGCGTGGCTTCGGCCGCCACACGATTCTGGTGAGCCTGGGCGTACTGCCGCTCGGCAATCAACATCTGCACGTGACTCACCCCGCCCGCGCCAAACTGTTTCCTGGTGATATCGAGCGACCTGGCAGCCATATCCTCTGAGTTGGCCTCGGCGCGCAAATCGCGCGCGTCCGCTTCCAAGGCACGTAAGGTGTCGGCGACATCCTGCATGGCAGCCAACACGGTCTGACGATACTGCGCCGCGGCATTGTCGAGATCCGCCAGCGCCGCACGGCGCTTATGGATCAATTCGCCGCCGTGGAAGATCGGTTGAGTCAATGAGGCGCCGACGCTCCAGGCGCCCGTTCCGCCGGTGAACAGCTGCTTGGCGCTGAGGGCATCCGAGCCGATCGACCCGGTCAGGTCCAGCTGGGGAAAGAGGTTGGCTGTCGCCACGCCGACGTTGGCACTCGCCTGGTGTAACAGGGCTTCCGCGGCTTGCACGTCAGGTCGCTGCCGGATGAGCTTGGCGGGTACGCTGACCGGCAGTTCCGTCGGCAACTCGAGCTTCTCGAGATCGAACACCGGCATGTCGCTGTCAGGAGTCTTTCCCGCCAGCACGGCGAGCCGGTGTTGCGCCTGTGCGAGGGCTTTCTCCAGCGGCGGGAGTGTTGCCTGTGTCTGCGCCAGCTGGGCGTTCTGGGACAGAACGTCGGCGCGTGAGACAGCCCCGGCCGAGAACTGCCGCTGCACGATGTTGAGCTGATCCTGCTCGCTCGCCACGACCTCGCCAACCGCGGCGATCTGTGCTCGGAGCGAGGCGACATTGATCGCCGTCGCAACAACATTCCCCGTCAAGGTGAGGTTTGCGGCTTCCAGCTCCCAGCGTTGATAGTCCGTCCGGGCTCTCAAAGCCTCCAACTGCCGGCGCGAGGCCCCGAATATGTCCAGTCGATAGGAGACGTTCACCTGCGCGGCGACCAGGGTGAAGATACTCGAGCCGAATTGCGGGGCGCCGAATGCCGCCCCAGGCTGCTTCTGGCGGTCGACACTGAAACGGCCATCGGCGCCGGGCAGCAAGAGCGCACCCCGCTCGGCGAGGTAGCTCTCCTGCGCTGAGCGCAGCGCCGCCTTGGCGGATTCGACCGTGGGGCTGTCATGCAACGCGTCCTTGACCAGCGCGTCCAGAGACTCCGACCGGAATAGCGTCCACCAGTCCGCCTGGATATCCCGGTCGCTGCCGAATGTTTGGGCAGCACCCGCCCCTCCAGGAGCCTCCACAGTAGTCTGCGGCTGCGCGCCCTGGGTGTAATGCTCAGTCGCCGGCGGCTGCGGCGAATGAAAGTCCGGTCCGACCGCGCACGCCCCCAGCACGGTCGAAACTACTAAACAAAACAGGGCGTTACGCGCCCCTGGGGCACGGCTCAGATTGATCGATGACATGTGAAAAGCCCGTTAACCGCGGGCACAACCGCGATGGCGTCCGGGAGCCTCGGTGCAAACAGGAAGCACTATCGGTAACAGTGAGCCCAACAGTGCCGGACTTTAACAGACTCCGCGCGGATTGCGGCCCAGGCAGGAGTACTTTTCTGTGTAATTTCGTGGTGCGGTCGTGCGATTTCCGCCCGAGCCCAACCGAGGCCCCCGCAGGGGACAGGCGGAGACTGCGCGTCCGGCGACCTGCCGGACACAACTTCCAACTGGTATCGTGCACGGATGCCTGCAGCCCTACATCTATCTCCGGAGCCCATCACGAGCCCGGCGCAGCCAGACACCGTGCTTGGCGTCACCGGCCTGTGCAAGAGCTATGCGCAGGTCACCGCGGTCGAGCACGTTTCCTTCAACGTCCAACGCAACGAAATCGTCGGTCTCCTGGGTCCCAACGGGGCGGGCAAGACGACGACCATCAACATGATTCTCGGCGTTCTGGCCCCGACACGCGGCGCCATAGCTATCGGCGGCATCGATGTCGCGAAGCGCCGTTCCCAAGCGCTTGCGCGCACGAACTTCGCCGCGGTCTACGCGACCCTGCCGGGCAATCTCACCGTTGAGCAGAATCTGCGCTTTTTCGGACTGATCTATGGCATCACTAAACTGGCAAGCCGGATCGAGACGCTGATCGCCCAGTTTGACCTGGTTCACCTGCGTCACACCCGCTGCGGGGTGCTCTCTTCGGGCGAGCAGACGCGGGTCGCCCTCGCCAAGGCGCTGCTGAACCGTCCCGAGCTGTTATTGCTGGACGAGCCTACCGCATCACTCGATCCGGCTGCCGCGCAAACCGTGCGCAAGCAGATCCGTGAGCTCGCCAAACAGGAAAGCTGCGGCATTCTGTGGACGTCCCACAACATGTACGAAGTCGAGGAAGTCTGCGACCGTGTACTGTTCGTGTCGCACGGCCGGATTCTCCTCGAGGGCGATCCACGCGCACTCCCGGCGGCACATGGAGTCCACTCGCTCGAGGAGTTGTTCATCCGGCTGGCCCGCGAGCCGCTGCACGTCGGGAGTGTGTCTCCCGAGGAGCGCTCCGGGTGAGACTACGTCCCGTCGCAGGCATCGTCCTGCGGCAGCTCTACTTGTTCCGCAGCAGCCCCGTGCGGCTGTTGCCGACGTTCGCCTGGGTGACGATCGATATCGTGATCTGGGGATTTCTGTCGCGATATCTCAACAACATCGCCGGCAATCACCTGAACTTCGTGCCCAACCTGCTGGGAGTGGTCCTGTTCTGGGACTTCTTCACCCGCATCATGCAGGGAGTGACCACGTCATTCTTCGAGGACGTGTGGTCGCGAAACTTTCTGAACCTGTTCGCCTCGCCCCTGTCGATTTCGGAATACGTCACGGGACTCGTACTCACCAGTGTCCTGACGAGCCTGATCGGTCTCATGGCCATGCTCATCCTGGCAACCCTGGTGTTCGGCTTGTCGTTCGCCTCGATGGGGCTGATGCTCATTCCTTTCGTGTTGGTCCTGTTTCTGTTTGGCATCGCACTCGGCATCACGGCGAGCGCGATGGTGCTGCGCCTCGGGCCGGCCTCCGAATGGCTCGTCTGGCCCATGCCCGCCCTGATCTCGCCGTTCGTGGGCGTCTACTATCCGATCTCGACACTGCCCCCCTGGATGCGGGCAGTCGGTCATCTATTCCCACCCTCCTACGTTTTCGAAGGCCTGCGCGCACTCATGAATGGAGAGGTGTTTTCGGCCACGACTCTGCTGTCCGGCGCCGCCCTGGCGCTGGCGCAACTGGTGCTCGCCGGGTATCTCTTCGCCCGGGTGTTTCGTTATACCGTCAAAACCGGGCTTCTGGCGCGCTACAGCGCCGAGAGCGTGGGCTGAGACGGCCGGCTAATAGTCATCGAGCAAGGCCAGGCAGGCTCCGGCAATCACCATCAAGGCATGCTCGGTGAGGTCCCGCTCGGCGGCGGACAACTTCGCCACCAACGCTTTCTGAAACCGGCGCCAGTGCGGCCGGAAGGCGGCGAAATGAGCCCTCCCCGCGGAGGTGAGCGAGAACCGCGGCGACCGCCGGTCGCGCACGTTGACATGCCGCTCGACAAAACCACGCTTCTCCAGAGATGCGACAGAGCGGCTCACTTCCGCAGGGTCCACACACGCCTGCCGGGCCATCTCGCGCACAGACCCGTTGTGCAACACCCCGAGTTGCGCGACGACACGCCACTCGGCCACCGAGATCCCGGATTTCGCTTTCAACAGCCGCTCGACGTGCAGGTCGATGAGCTTGGCCACCAACAGCAATTTCAACGGCAGATAATCGGCGCCGCCGAGCCTCCACAACGGCTCGAGAGGACCGAGGTTCGCCTGCAGGTTGACCGACCCCAGGCGCGGTGCTCGCTTGGCGGCGCCTTTCACGCCGACAGAGTCCGGAAGCGGGCCGACTTGATGTGCGCGAAGCGGCCGTCACGAATCTTGTAATGCACGAAGCTGACGATGCGGATGCTGTCGCCCTTTTTCACCGGTCTCACAATGAAGTCCGGCCAGTCCTCGAGAGCGAGGAACTCGGTGTCGACTTCGGCGGCGAGCCCCTCCTCGTCCGCGACGATCTCGCTGATCCGCAGAGTCTCGCGAATCCGCGCCTTCACGATGCGATAAAAGTCCACGATGGCCTGTCGCCCGCGCAACTCCTTCTGCGGGAGCTCGAGCAGCACGTCATCCGTGTAGTAGCGGGTGAATCCCGCGAAATCGTCGCGGTTGAAGCAGTCGATGTAGTCGCGGAACATCTGTTTGTTCATAGAGTACGCTCAGTACGGCTCCGGCAGTGTCGGATGATGCCTGAAGATATCTCGCTCGCCCTTCACTTCATTATACGGACGATAAAGCGTGCCGGGCTCATCGGCCTCGACCGCAAGGGGTCCGCGCACCGAGCCATGATCCTTCGCTTCCGACCAGCTCACCTCGTAGCGATTGCGGAACAACGGCGCGAGATTCGAATGCGCGATGCGCCACAGCCCGTCCTCCTTCACGTAGTCGACATAGTACGGGCCCCAGATCCAGGTGGACGAGGTCGCACTTCCCGCTGCCCCGGGCGACAGCCAATGGCTGCGCGCGGAGAGTCCGTCGGCGGCGATCTCGATGTAGGGGTTTACCGTCATGTGCAGAATGAAAAACCCGGGAATGTTTTTCGTCGCCATGAACGCCCGGTACAGCGCACGAATACTATCGAGCCCCCGGTAGACGCCGCTGTCGGAAAACTCCACCGACACCTCCGGCACTCCCCTGGCGAAGCACTCATCGACGATGCGATCGAATTTCTGCGTGAAGAGATAATGCGCGTATTTTGACTGCACCTTCTGGATCTCCAGCTGATCCTCGAGGCGCTGCACGCGCGCCAGCAGGGTTTGGATCGCCTGTGCCGGATCGGATGGCTGGGTCGACATGCCAATGCTCCTGTCAGTGGGTCACATGCGCAGGACGGCTTTGATCGTAGTGCCGTGCTCGCAATCGGCAAACGCCTGGGCGATGTCCGCAAAGGGATAGAACCGGATCAGCCGATCGAAAGGCAAGCGCCCCTGGCGGTAATATTCGATCAACAACGGAATGAAAAAGCCCGGCGACGCATCCCCGCCCAGAATACCGCGTACACTCCGTCCGCCGCTGAGAATCTGGAACATGTCGGGCGTCCAGGCGCCCAACGGAGCGCCGACGAAACCGGCAACACCACGCGGAGCGAGGCACTCCATCGCCTGCGAGAAGACGGCCGGAGAGCGTGTCGTATTGAAGCTGAAGTCAACGCCGTAGCGCGTCCGGTCTTTGATCGTCTGTGCCGGATTTCCGGCGGAAGCGTCGATCGAGTCGGTGGCCCCGAGCTCCATGGCGAGCTCGAGCCGGGATGGCACGACATCCACTGCGATGATGCGTGTTGCTCCAACAATCTTCGCGGCCATCACGGCGCTGAGCCCCACCGCGCCCGTCCCAAACACGGCGATCGATTGTCCGGGCCGCACCGCAAGCGAGTTGATCACCGATCCGGCGCCGGTGATCACACCACACGCCAACGGTCCCATGATCTCGAGCGGCAGATCAGCAGGAGCTTTCACGGCGCTTTTTTCATCCGCGAGTGCGTAGGTCGCAAACGAGGACTGGCCGAAGAAGCGCGCGTTGATGGGAGCCCCGTCCGGTTGACTCAGGGGTGTGCTGCCGTCCGGCCGGCGGCCCCCGAAGTTCCGCGGCAGGACCTCATAACAATAGCTGTGCGCGTTGATACGGCAACTCGGACACTCGCCGCAGAAATTCACGCTCAGAATGACAGGATCGCCGGGCACCAGGCGTGTTACACCCGGACCGACGCGCTCGACGATCCCGGCGCCCTCATGTCCAAGGACAATCGGTTTCGGACTCCGGTCGCGCTCGTGCACATTGATATCGGTGTGGCAGATGCCACTCGCCACGATCCGGACCAGGATCTCACCCCGGCGAGGCTCCTCGATCTCGAGAGTCTCCAACGAAGGCGGGCGCGTTGCGTCCCTGGAGACGGCCGCTCGTATCTTCACGCCACGTACCGCCCGGTGGCGAG
>Ga0070681_10006136_pt1 | contig 11667 bp, 16 predicted proteins | sample KBSC83BmetaG_FD_65650 | JGI IMG/M metagenome (GOLD analysis project Ga0070681, IMG submission 65650) | Corn rhizosphere microbial communities from Kellogg Biological Station, Michigan, USA - KBS C8-3B metaG | ecosystem: Host-associated > Plants > Roots > Rhizosphere | place: USA: Michigan...
GAGGCGATGGCGTCGGCGGTGCGGGCGAAGGAGGTCCGCCACCTCGGTGATCCGCTGTTGATGCAGGCGCTTGGCGGGGCCGGCCGGCGTGATGTCGGTGACGGGCTGTGGATGTGGTCGCGGCGCCGCTCGGATGCGGACATCGCTCCGCTGTATGCGGCGACGGAGGCGCTGTGGGTGCTGGTGTCGTCGCAGGAGCTGGCGCCGGATGACATCGGGATCTACGTGTTCTGAGGACAAACCATAAGGACCCAATGAGGCCAATGGAGGAGCAATGCAGGACGTTCGCGTAACGCACATCGGCGGTGTCAGCTTGATCGAGAACGCTGACTTCCGCACCGACGAAGGCGACTTGATCGTCTTCCGTAGCGGCGAGATCGTGGCCCAGTTCGCTGCCAGTAAGTGGAGCGCAGCGATCAAGGCCGACGTCCCCGCGACCAGGACGCGGTGAGGAAGGAATTCGGATGACGACTCCGAAGCAGGACCGGAATGGTGTGCCGGGGCCGGGTGCGACGGGTGGGAACGTGGCCCAGCCGGGGCCGGACGCGATCGGGGAGATCCGGTCGGCGCAGAAGCAGGCGCAGAACGCCGGTACCTCCCGGGCGTTCGAGGGCCGTGGGCTGTTCGTGTCGCCGGCGGGGTCTGGTGTCGACGGCCATGAGGTCGGCGGCTACGGCGCCATGTTCGAGTGGGACGCGGGGTTGGCGATCAACGAACCGGCCGGGGAGGCGTGATGGCCTACCAGGCGGGTCAGGATGGGCCGTTGAACGACACGGCCCGGCAGGCGGAGGCGGCCAGGGCGTCGGCGGAGGCGACGGCGGCGCGGCAGCAGGCGCAGGCGAAGACGTTCATCCAGGAGCACGGCGCGGCGGCGCTGTCCGGGCACACGGTGACGGCGGCCGAACGCTGATGGCGGGGCGGCGGAAGGGCGGCGGACGTGGCAAGCCTGGAAGCACGGCGGCCGGAACCCCACCCGGATCCGGAGCGAACTTCAAGGCTGTCGCGGCCAGCGCCGCCAAGTCGGGAGCTCGTGATCCGGCTGCGGTTGCCGCGGCTGTCGGCCGGCGCAAGTACAGCAAGGCAGGCATGGCGAAGCTGGCGGCAGCGGGTCGCCGTAAGAGCGGCGGCGGCGGCAAGCGGAAGTAGGCGCCGGGCCCGCACCCCGCAGGCGCAACTGTTCGCGGCGGTCGGCGGGATGCTCGGCGGCGGCGCGCTGATCGGCGCCTGGTGCGTGGGTCTGCTGCTGATCGTCGGGTCGCTGCTGGTGGCCGTGGACGCGCTGCTGCGGGACTCGGAGACGGAGACGCAGGCGCGGGTGACGGCGACCCACGAGGACGTCCTGGAACGGTGGAGGCGAGCTAGATGAGGCTCGTCGACCGTGTGATGGACCGGTACCGCACCCAGGGCTACTACGAGGGCCTCGCGTCCGGCGCTGCGGTACTTACGACCTACGGGTCGGACTCGACCCGTGAGGGTGCGCTGCAGCAGGTCGTCGCCGCCGCCCAGGAGGCCTACTCGACCAACGGCGTGGTGTTCGCCTGCGTCCTGACCCGGATGATGCTGCTGTCCGAGGCCCGTTTCCAGATGCAGTCGCTGGTCGACAAGGGCTTGTACGGCACGCCGGACCTGGCGATCCTCGAGCACCCGTGGCCGAGTGGCACCACCGCTGAGCTGATCGCGCGGATGGAGCAGGACGCGTCCACCGGCGGCACCGCGTTCGTGTGGAAGCCGGAGCCGGACCGGCTGGTGCGGATGCCCCCGGACGAGGTGACGATCATCTCGGAGGTCAAGCACGGCCCGGCCGGGCATTACCGGGAAGTCATCGGCGTCGACTGGGACCCGAACACCACGAACCTGCCGGGCCTCGGCCCCGGGCAGGGCGAGAAGTCGGAGACGGCGCAGACGCTGCCGATCGACGAGGTCGCGATCTGGGCGCCGTACCCGGACCCGCAGGCGCACTTCCGCGGCATCTCCTGGCTGACACCGGTGATGACCGACGTGCAGGGCGACTCCGGGTTGACCGCGTACAAGACGCAGTACCTGGATCATGCGGCGACGCCGAACATGCTGGTGCAGTACCCGCAGAAACTGCGGCCGGACACGATCGACCGGGTCGTCGAGCGGATGTCCGAGCGGTACGGCGGGGTCACCAACGCGTTCCGCACGATCGTGCTGGACCAGGGCGCCACCGGCACCGTCGTCGGGTCGACGTTCGACCAGATGGACTACTCGCATGTGCAGGGCGTCGGTGAGGACCGGATCTGCGCGGCCGCCGGGGTCGACCCGGTGCTGCTCGGCCTGTTGACGATCGGCCGGCCGTCGGTGGCGTACATGGACGCGATCCGGCGGATGGCCGACCTGACCTGCCGGCCGCTGTGGCGGTCGATGTGCTCGTCGCTGCAGAAGCTGGTCCCGAACGTGCCGGCGTCGGGGGTTCGGCTCTGGTACGACGTGTCGGACATCGCGGCGCTGCGGCAGGGTGAGCTCGAGCGGGCGCAGGCGACGCAGGTGAAGGCGGCCGCGTTGATCACGTTCGTGCAGGCCGGGTTCACGCACGAGTCGGCGGTGGCGGCGTTGTCCGCCGACGACGTGACGCTGCTGAAGAAGGACCTGGCCCCGGCGACGGTGCAGAAGGCGCCGTCGGGTGGGCAGTCGGGGGTGCCGCGGGCGCCGACAGGGATCACGCAGGCGCAGACCCCGGCGTCGAAGCTGCCGTCGCCGAACACCTTCGCGAACCTGCCGTCGGTGAACGGAGCCAGCCATGGCTGAGTCGCCAGTACCGCACCCGGGGAGCGCGGAGAAGCTGCACGAGTATTGGGTGCACGGACCGGGCGCGGCGAAGATCCGCTGGGGTTCCCCAGGGGACTTCGACCGGTGCACCAGGCAGCTGGAGGAGCACGCGCACTTCACGCCGGAGCAGGCGCACGGCTACTGCAACCTCGCACACCACGCGGCTCTCGGGGTCTACCCGGCGACACACGCGAAGCAGGAAGGCCACGGAAGGGCGCAGCGAATGACGACATACACCCGCTCGTTCGCGCTGGAGGACATCTCTGTCCGGGCCGGCGGCGACGGCCGGACCGTGGACGCCTACGCGGCGGTGTTCGACACCCCGGCGAAGGTGCACGACCAGGACGGCGAGTACGAGGAAGTCATCGACCCGACGGCGTTCAACCGGGCGATCGAGCACGCGCGCCGGGCGAGCGGCGGCTGGAACATCCCGGTGATGTTCAACCACGGGATGACGATCTGGGCGACGCCGAGCGAGCGGCACAGCGTGCCGATCGGGGTGCCGGAGGAGATCCGCGCGGACAAGCGTGGCCTGTTCACCCGCACCCGCTACCACCGCTCCCAACTCGCCGACGAGGTGCTGGAGTCGATCCGCGAGGGCAGCATCACCGCCTACTCGTTCTCCGGCCAGTTCAACCGCTCCGACCCGCTGGTGCCGCGCGGCGGGTTCCGCGCAGGCCGCGGCGGGGAACTGCCGACGGTGCGGCGCACCGAGTCGAGTCTCCGCGAGTACGGCCCGGCCCCGTTCCCGGTCTACTCCGGCGCCGAGGTCGTCGGTGTGCGCGCCGAGCAGGCCGCGCTGATGCTGTCGAGTCTTCACCCGGACGAGATCGCTCGTCTGGCGACCATCTTCCGTTCCGGCACTCCTGTCGAGGACCCGCCGGGGCTAGGCACTCCCGACGACTCGGGACCCGCCGCCGGGGACCCGCCGACGCTCCGTCGGCACTCCATCCGGTCTCACCGCGAAGTGATCCAGCAGGCGCGTGCCGAGTGGATCAGGAAGGCAAGCCGATGACCGAGGCCATCGAGCGGACGACGGAGCCGGCGGTCCCGGCCGGCAACCCGTACCGGACGCTTCAGGAGATCGAGGACCGTCAGCGGTCGATCAAGCTCGACCTCGCCAGGATCGATGAGATCGCCGAGCCGACCGCCGAGGACGTGGCGTGGCAGGGGACGCTCATCAAGGAGTGGGACGCCAACGAGAAGCAGGCCGAGCCGCTGCGGCAGCGGATGGCCGACCTGCGCCGGATCAACAAGTCCAGCCAGGAGCCGGCGAACCGGGAGCCCGTCGAACGGCACCGTTCCACCCCGGCGGGCTGGGGCGGCACCCCCGACCTGGCGGTCCGCACGTCGACGCTGGACCCGCTGGCCGACATGGACCGGGTCCGGCAGAACCTCGTCGGCCCCGACGAGCTGCGGGCCCGCGCGAAGATGCTGATCGAGCGGGACCACAAGCGGTACGAGCTCGACGACGCCCGCGCGGAGATCGCCACCCAGCGGGCCGAGGGCACGCTGGGGCAGGTCGCCCGGCACATCCTGATGACCGGCACCCCCGAGTACCGGGACGCGTTCCGGGCCTACCTCGAGGACCCGTCCACCGGGGAGCAGCGGTTCCGCGCGATCAACCTGACGAACGCCTCGGGCGGGTTCCTCCTGCCCTACGTGCTCGACCCGTCGATCGTGCTCACCAACAACGCGTCGGCGAACCCGTTCCGCCGGGTGTCGCGGGTCGTGCAGACCACGTCGAACGCCTGGCAGGGCGTCAACTCCGCCGGCGTCACCGCGGCGTGGGTCACTGAGGCCGGCACCGCCGGGGACAACTCGCCGCTGCTCGGCCAGATCCAGGTCACGCCCCAGAAGGGCGTCGCGTGGGTGTTCGGCTCCTACGAGTCCCTCGACGACACCGACTTCGGCACCCAGCTGCCGACGCTGCTCGCCGACGCCCGGGATCGGCTGGAGTCCGCGGCGTTCGCCACCGGGTCCGGCACCAACCAGCCCCTCGGTGTGGTCGCCGCGCTCGGCACCGGCTCGCGGGTCGCCCCGTCGGCCACCGGCACCGCGTTCAACGGCACCGGCGCCATCCCCGACGTCTACAACCTGCAGGCCGCGCTGCCGCCCCGGTTCCGGAACTCGTCCAAGGCGACGTTCATGGGCAACATCATCCAGCTGAACAAGGTGCGGGCCCTCGACCAGTACGGCGGCGGCGCGTTCTGGGCGAACCTGACCTCGGACACCCCGGCGTCGCTGCTCGGGCAGCCGATCTACGAGGCCTCCGACATGTCCTCGACCACGACCGGCACCTCCGGCGCCACCGGCACCGGTTCGGCGACGCTGCTGTTCGGGGACTTCAACCAGTTCATCATCGCCGACCGCGTCGGTGTGTCGATGCTGTACGAGCCCATGGTCAAGGGCACGGCCGGGTCCATCCCGACCGGCCAGGCCGGCTGGTACATGTTCTGGAGGACGTCGTCCACGGTGTCGACCACCGCGGCGTTCCGCTACCTGACCATCAGCTGAAATCCCTGACTGAAATCAGCTGAAGTTCCCTATCCAACCCACGGTCGCCGAGGCCGGGTCGCATCCGAACGCGGCCCGGCCTCGGCTCGTTCGGAGGCCCAACGAATGTTCAACCCGCTCAGGATCGCCCGGGAGGCGGTCGAAACCTTCGGCGCGCTGCAGAAAGTCGGCGAGCTTGCCGGCCTTCTGGCTCTGCTCGTCGACCACGAACCGCAGGTCGTCGTCGAGATCGGCTCGGATCACGGCGGCACCCTGTGGGCCTGGCAGCAGCTGCCGTCGGTGCGTCGGGTGCTGGCGGTGGACCTGCCGCTCGGCGGCTTCCACTCCGGCCGCAGCCTCGACACGCACGGCGTCGAAGTCGTCTACGGCGACTCGCACAAGGACGAGACCCTGGCCGAACTGGCGGACCTGCTCGCCGACGACCGGGTCGACCTGCTGTTCATCGACGGCGACCACACCTTCGAGGGTGTGAGGTCGGACTTCGTCATGTATTCGCCGCTGGTGCGGCCGGGTGGGCTGGTCGGCTTCCACGACATCCTGACCCACCCGAACATGCCCTACGTGGCCGTGGACATCCTGTGGCGGCAGTTGGCGCAGGAACGGCTGCCGCTGGAGGAGATCATCACGGACCCGCCGACGTGGGGCGGTATCGGCGTCCTGTACAAGACCGGTGAGGCCGCCCTGGCCGGGGGTGAGACCCGGTGACCGAAGGACGCACCCTGACCATCGGCGCCGTCCCGCACGCCCCCGACGGCTCCGGCTACTACCGCTTCTTCCTGCCCCTGAAGCACCTGGGGGAGAACTCGCGGCACCTGTACGGGATGCCGGAGCGTCCCGGCGGGATGCTGGCCCCCGATGACGTCGACGGCCTGGACGTGCTGGCCCTGCAACGCCCGGCCGGGCGCACCGGTACGCGGATGCTGGAGCGGCTCGTCGGCCGGGTGAAGCTGGTGTACGAGACCGACGACGACATGCTGCAGGCGGAAGCGTCGGGCCTGCCGCACCTGGTCGGCGAGCAGGTGAAGGAGTCGATCCGCCGCTGCATGCGGCTGTGTGACATGGTCACCGTGTCCACGCCGTACCTCGCCGAGCAGGTCCGGCCCTACTGCGAGAACGTCGTGGTGCTGCCGAACTTCGTGAAGTCCGGGCTGCTGACCCTGAACCGGCCGCAGCCGCAGCGGCTGACGATCGGCTGGGCCGGCGGCACCTCGCACCTGGTCGACATCGTCACCGTCGCCGACCCGCTGCGGGACGTCCTGGCGGCGAACCCGGACGTCGACATGCACTGGATCGGGTTCGACTACTCCCCCGAGCTGACGCGGGCGCGGCTGGACTCCCCGCTGCAGCGGCAGTGCCGGTACTCGCCCTGGTCCCGGGACGTCGGCGACTACTACAAGAAGATCGACTTCGACATCGGGATCGCGCCGCTGGCCGACGTGCCGTTCAACAACTCGAAGTCCCACATCCGGACGCTGGAGATGGCGGCCTGCGGGATCCCGGTCGTGGCGTCGAACCGGCTGCCCTACTCGGAGTTCGTCGTCGACGGGAAGACCGGCTGGCTGGTCTCGTCCGAGGACGAGTGGCGGCAGCGGCTGACCGACCTGATCAACGACCCGGGCATGCGGGCGGAGATGGGGGCGGCGGCGAAGGAGCAGGCCGCCGAGTGGGTAATTGAGGATGGCTGGCGGTTGTGGGAACAGGCCTACGAAGCCGTCGCGGCTACCTGAGGAGTTGGCAGAGTGAAGCGCAAGGTGCAGATCGAGGTCGTCGGCCCGGTGCAGGACCCGTCGTCCGGTGAGGTGCTGATCCAGCCGGGGACGAGGTTCGACGAGGGCGCGGCCGAGCTCGAGGGGCTGCCGGCCAACATGCTGCGGGCGGTGCTCTCGGAGGAGGACGGGGCTGACGACAAGGCGGCCGACAAGCCCGCCGACAAGCCGGTAGCCAAGCCGGCCGTTGCCGGTAAGAGCGCCTGACATCCTGGAACTGGCGGCCCGCCGTACAGCCCTCGACCCGGTACGGCGGGTCGCCTTTCCATGCCCACAGGGGAACCCCGATGACTGAGCTGCAGCCGTTCGTCGGCGTCGTTACCGCTGAGGTGGTCGGCCTCGCCGAGCACCCGGCGGAACTGACGCCGGAGCAGAGAGCCCACCTCGGCCTGCCGGCCGAAGAAGAACAGCAGGAGGAGGGCCGATGACGGCCGGGCTGTCCACGACGCGGGGTGCCGCGATCCTCAACATCTACCGTTCGACCGCGTATTCGGCGGTCAGCCCGTTCGTGAAACTGCACACCGGCGACCCGGGCGCGGCGGGCACGGCGAACGCGTCGACGAACACGACCCGTAACGCCCCGACGTTCGCGGCGCCGTCGTCGAACTCGATGGCGCTGTCGTCGCTGGGCACGTGGTCGATGACCACGTCGGAGACGATCACGCATATCTCGATCTGGGATGCGTCGTCGGCGGGGAACTTCCAGGAGTCGTGGGCGCTGTCCGCCGGTGTGCCGGTGGTGAACGGTTCGACGTTCTCCCTGACCACCCTCACTCTCTCGTACTCGCCCACCGCGGCCTGAGGAAGGACCGACAATGGCCAAGGCTGGCTACGCCGTCACCACGTCCGCAGCGGTGGCGCTGTCCGCGGCGACCGCGAAGACGACGCTGATGGTGATCTGCCCGGCGCAGTTCGGGATCGACCTGAAGAAGTTCCGGGTCAGCTTCGATGGGGTCACGTCGTCGGCGGTGCCGGTGCTGGTCGAGCTGGTCACGTCGACGAACGCCACCAACAGCACGCCGGGTACGGCGAACACGTCGGAGTCGGCGAACATCCAGCAGATGTACGGCCGGTCGATCACCACCGGGTTCACCGCGTTCAGCGCCAGCACGTCGGAGCCGACGGTGTTGACGGTGGTCGAGCGGTTCCTGCTCACGCCGACCGGTGGGACGATCTTCTACGACTACCCGCTGGGTGACACCCCGGACACGGCGGTGTCGTCGGGGATGGGTCTGCGGCTGACGGCGCCGGCGACGGTGAACGCGCGGGCGTCGATGACGTTCGAGCGCTGCTAGGGGTCTGATGCGGGTCGTCCGCTCGAGAGTGGCCCCGCCGGGTGCGGCTCCCTCAGCCCCGCAGGCGGTCACGTCGATCACCGCGGACGCGGCCGCGACGGTGTCGTTCCGGGCACCGTCCTCGTCCGGGTCGTCCTCCATCACCTCGTACACGGTCACCCCCTACATTGGGGGGTCGGCCCAGACCCCGACGACGGTCGCGACCGGGTCACTCGGGTCGATCTCCGGGTCGGACGGCAACACGTACATGCAGGCCGCGGTGACCGGGTTGACGAACTCGACGGCCTACACGTTCTCCGTGCACGCCACGAACGGCGCCGGGATCGGGACGGAGTCGTCGCAGTCGGGGGCGAACACGCCGCTGTCCGGCCTCGTCTTCGGGGACGACTTCAACGGGTCGGCCGGTGGGCCGGTGGACCCGGAGTGGTGGATCTACGACCGGTGCGGCTTCCTCGCGCAGTCCGAGGTGCAGTGGTACAAGCCGGACCACTGTGTGCTGGACGGGTCGGGGAATCTGAAGCTGACCGCCGAGCACGTGTCGCAAACCGGCACGACGTACCCGTCGGACGGGAACCGGACGGTGACGCAGCCGTGGACGTCGGGGGCGTGCCAGTCGAACGCGAAGACGTGGGTGCCGGCGGCCGGGAACACGATGACGTTCGAGGCCAAGTTCAAGGTGTGCGCGGACTCCGGCAACGGCTACTGGCCGGGGCTGTTCTGGCTGAACGGGCAGTCGGCCCTGGCGTGGAAGACCGACCCGGATCAGGGTGGCTGGAACAACACCGACCATGCCGAGATCGACATCGCCGAATGGCCGTCGGGGCAGTCGTCGGCGACGAGTTACCTGAACAACACGTGGATCACGTCGTCGCCTTCGACGCACACGGAGAACACCCCGGGCACCAACTACTCCGCCGCCCCGCACACCTTCTCGGTGCAGTGGAAGCCGTCGGTGAAGACCACGTTTTTCCGGGACGGCGTCCAGACGATCAACTACACGAGCGGAATCCCGACCTCCGGCTGCCATTTCGTGTTGCTGCTGTATCTGCAGATGATGGCCGGCGGGCCGACCACCACCGAGTCCTGCCTGATCGACTACGTGCGGGTCTTCGACCAGAACCTGGGGTGAGGGATGCCGGCGCCCACCGCAGTCACCTCCGTCGATCTGGTCGAGGGCACCGGCAACCGCTCTTTCTCGGCGGTCACGACGCAGGCCGGGGATTACCTAGTTGTCGGGATCCAGGTCGAGGACGGGGCCAGCAGCGCGAGTTTTGTCCCGTCGGCGACGGGCGTGACGTTCCCAGGTAGCGCTAACGTCGATTCGGGGACGGCGAACGGGAACTCTCGGGGCCGGGCGATCATCTGGGTCGGCTCCGACTCGGCCGGTGGTAGCCGCAGTGTCACGATCACCGCCACGGCTGGGCATAACTACCGGGCCCGGGTGACCGTGGTCCGGGGATCCACTGGGCCGAGCGGTACGGGCGCCAGCGCGACCGCGCAGACCGTGTCGGTGACCCGCACCGGCAACAACTCCATGGTCTTCATGGGTGTCACCGACTGGTCCACAGGGGCGGTCGGTTCGCCGGTGTGGACGCCGGGCGGGTCGACGACTGCGTCGCAGCAGGGTTCGGCGGCGACGTATATCTTCGGCCGTTGGGACGACTCCGGGTCGTCCGGGACGGCGTCGCACGGCATCTCTTCGCCGAGCTACACGACCCCGTCGGTGGCGGCGTTGGAGATGCTGGGCACGGCTGGTGGTGCGACCGTGGTCCCGGCGCAGCCGATCGTGGTTCCGATGCTGGCGGCGATCCAGGCTGGGAGCTGGTAGGCGATGGCGGCCCGCCTGGGGCGCATGCAGCTTCAGTACGTCGTCATCGTCCGCACCCCGCAGCCGCCTGCTGCGGGCGCCGGTGACGTCAACGGCGTAGTCACAGCGGCGGGCACTGTTGTCGGCGCTAGAGCGGACGCTGGGGACGTTGCCGGGGCGGCTACGGCGTCGGCGACTGTGGTCGGGACGGTCATTGGCCCGGCGGTGCCGGCTCAGCCGGTCGTGGTGTCGGTGTGGCAGGCGGCGTTCAAGGCGCGGGTGATCCTCGACCCGACCACTGTCGTCTTCTCCCAGGTGGTGCCGCCGGCTGGTGCCGGGGACGTCACCGGCGCTGCCACCGCGTCCGGCACGGTGGTCGGCGCTCGAGCGGACGCCGGGGACGTTGCTGGCGCGGGCACAGCCTCGGCCAGTGTCGTCGGGCAACGCGCCGACGCCGGAGATGTCACCGGCGCGGCTACGGCGTCGGCGACGGTTGCTGGTGCTGCTGTGCCGCCGCCTGCGCCTGAGCCGCCGATCGTGGTGTCGCCGGGGCAGGCCGCCGCGTTCCGGGCCCGGATCAACTACGACCCGGTCACGATCATCGCGGCGCCGCGGCCCCCTGCGGCCCCGGGCGCCGGTGATGTCAACGGCGTTGTGACCGCGGCCGGCGCCGTCGCCGGTACCACGACGAACCCTGGCGCGGTCACTGGGACCGTTACGGCGGCTGGGTCGGTGGCCGGTGCCCGCGCCGACGCCGGGGCGGTCACAGGCGCTGTCACGGCGTCGGCGACTGTTGTCGGGGCCCGGGCGGGCGGCGGCGACGTCACCGGCGCGGCGACCGCGGCAGCCACGGTCGTCGGCTCCGTGTCCAGCCCGGGGCAGGTCCTCGCCGCCGCTATTGCGGCAGCCACGGTGGTCGGGCACGAGTCCGGTGGCACGTTCGCCCTGGTCGGCGCGCTCACCGCCGGTGCCGCGGCCACGGCGTCACTGTCCGGCGGCGCCAGTGCCACCAGTTCGCTGTCCGGCGGCCTGTCCCACCTCTAGGGGGTCTGATGCGTTACCCGCAGGGCTCCCCGGTGCGGATCGGCCCACCGGACAACCCGATCCTCGTCCGCGACCTCACCCAGTCCTCGAAGCCGCTCGTCGACGCGGGCACCATCACGCTGACCCTGCAGAAGCCGGACGCGACGACGGCGACGTTCACTCCGACCCGCGACGATGTCGGCACCTACCACCAGGACCTGACCGCGTCCGACTTGTCGCAGGTCGGCCCGTACCAGTGGAAGATCGTCGTCACCGGCAACGGCGCCGGAGTCACGTTCGGGAACTTCGACGTCTTCGACCCGCTGACCGTCGCGATCCTGCCACTGCAGGACGCGAAGGACATGCTGAACATCCCCCAGACGAACACCACGTACGACACCGAGATCCAGGCGTGGATCGACACCATCCTGGCCAGCCTCGAGAAGCTCACCGGCGGGCCGCTAGTGAA
>Ga0070681_10006138_pt1 | contig 11665 bp, 13 predicted proteins | sample KBSC83BmetaG_FD_65650 | JGI IMG/M metagenome (GOLD analysis project Ga0070681, IMG submission 65650) | Corn rhizosphere microbial communities from Kellogg Biological Station, Michigan, USA - KBS C8-3B metaG | ecosystem: Host-associated > Plants > Roots > Rhizosphere | place: USA: Michigan...
TGCATACAATGAGCGCCATCGCGACCGTGCATCGGCTGTTGGATGTCGGAGCGGAGGGCTACATGATTGCGGCGGCCGTCCACGGCATTGTCGCTCAGCGACTGCTGCGTAGAGTCTGTGAGAATTGCGCCCAGCCTACGCCTCCCGATCCTCACGAGACTGCGTGGCTGGAGGCACGTTCCGCCACTGCACTGTCAGATGGCCGCTTCTCACGCGGTGTCGGGTGCGCGTATTGCAACTACTCGGGGTATCGCGGCCGCCTCGCAGTCCACGAGTTGCTCGAGATCGATCGATCCCTTGCGGATGCCATTCGCCGTGGCGATCTTCGGGAGTTCGACCTGGAGGCACAGAGGCGCCCGGGTTATGTGTCGCTCGGCAGTCGCGCCTTCGAGCTTGCGAGCTCGGGGGTAACGACGATCGCGGAAGCCATCGGTGTGGACAGCAGCCTCGACGATCCTCTGATGGGCGCGCCCTCGTCGTCGCTTCTGGAAGACGTATTGTCGGCGGATACGGCCGATGGCGGCGGGCGCCCATGACGTCACCCGGGGAAGCAACATGACGTCGCCTGTGTTCTGCGGTTAGGGGACCGCCACCGCCATGCCGGTCTATCGTTACACGGGTCGTTCTGTCCGCGGTCGCCTCGTCTCCGGAAATGTTGACGGTGAGTCGCCTGACGGCGTCGCCGCGCGGCTGCTCGAAGGAGGCATCACGCCCATCGAAATCGCGGTTGCAGCCCTTGAAGAGCAAACGAACGAAGCGGGAGCCGATATCAAACGCTTTGCGCAGCGCTTCGGGCTGGGGCATCCCACCGTCGGCGACCTCGTGCTCTTCTCACGTCAGATGTACACGATCACCAAATCCGGCATACCGCTGTTGCGAGGCTTGCGGGGCTTGGTGGGTTCCACGCACAACGAGATTTTGCGTGCGGCCTTGCAGGACATTCTCGATAGCCTGGAATCCGGTCGCGATCTGGGCAGCAGCTTTCGCCGTCATCCGGACGTGTTTCCGCCGCTATATGTCAACCTGATCGCGGTGGGCGAGGCGACCGGTACTCTGGAGAAAGCATTCGGGTCCCTCGCAGAGTACCTGGCGCAGGACAAAGAAATGCAGGACCGCGTCAAGGCGGCCATGCGATACCCGATCATTGTGATGGTGGTTATCGCCATTGCCATCGGGGTGATCACCTCATTCGTCATACCGCGATTCGCGCCCTTGTTCAGAGCGCTCGGCAACGACATCCCCTGGCCGACGCGGGTCATCATGAACGTGTCGAGCTTCGCTCAACATGACGCTGGGTGGGCGATAGGTGGCGCCGTGGCAGTCGCACTTCTGATACGCACGTACGTGCGAACGGAGGCCGGCCGCCTCAAGTGGCACGGATTGAAGCTGCGGCTTCCCGTATTCGGACGCCTGTCGCACGAGGCGAGTCTGGCTCGAGCCAGTCGCACCTTGGCGACCTCCCTGCGAGCCGGCTTGCCCATGTTGCAGGCGCTCAGCCTGATCGGCCGCTCGGCCGGCAACGACCACATGACGCAGCGCATCCTGAAGATGCGCGAGGCGGTGGAACGGGGAGAGCCCCTGAGCCGCGCGGCGGCCTCCGCAGGCATGTTCCCGCCGCTGGTGCTGCAGATGATGGTCGTGGGCGAGGAGACCGGGGAGCTGGGAGAGCTGCTCGACGAGGTGGCCGGGTTCTACGAGCGGGAGGTGGATTACTCCCTGAAAAACCTGAGCGCGGCCATCGAGCCCATCCTGATCGTGTGCGTGGGCGGCATGGTGTTGGTGTTGGCTCTGGGGGTGTTCCTGCCCATGTGGGAGCTCATTGCCAAGGTCGGCAACGGCCAGGGAGGTTAGTACGTATGTCCTGTGACTTACCTCACATGCCGTGTAAATCGCTACGACCGATGTCACGAGTCTGTCATGTCGTTCTGCCGGGTGCCCGGGCATCACCGTACACTGGGCGTCAATAGACATACGTCTTACCTTCGGAGGAGGCTTCCGTCATGTCCAGGTCCGTGCAGCGTGGTTTCACGATGATCGAGTTGGTAGTGGTCATCGTCATCCTCGGCATCCTTGCGGCGTTCGCGCTGCCCAGGTTCATGGGCCTGGAGAACCAGGCTCGCGTCGCCGCCCTGAACGGCATGACGGGCAGCATCCGCAGCGCGGCGAACATGGCCCACGGCGTGTGGCTTGCCAACGGCAACACCACCCCGATCCGGGTCGACGGCATCAACATTGCCATCGTAAACGGCTATCCGGACGCCACCGGCATCTCGAACCTGATCCAGGACAAGACGGGTTTCACGGTGGCGGTTGCGGCGCCGAGTACCACTTTCACGCCCACCGGCGCGCGTACGCCCGGAACCTGCAACGTCGTGTACGGCCAGGCGCCGAATGTCAACTCACCCTTCACACTGACCGTGAAGACGCCTGCGCAGCTGCAAGCTAACTGCTGAGCGGCTGAGCGCTCATGTGGCGGTCGAAGTGCCTTCTTTCTCGAAGCCTCGGCAGAAGCACTTCGGCCGGACCCCGTCCGGCTTCACGCTAGTCGAGCTCGTCACCTGCATCGTCATCATCGGGGTCCTGGCGGCCGTCGCGGGACCCCGTTTCGTTGACAACCTCCCCTTCCAACAGCGCGGCTACGTCGACGAAGTGGCCGGTTCGATTCGCTATGCCCAGCGCGTGGCGATCGCGAGCGGCTGTCCTGTTGCATTCAGCGCAGATGCCGCCGGCTACAGCGCGAAACTGCAGGCAGCTGCGGCCGGCACGTGTTCACCCACGGGAGCGTGGACGGTTGCGGTAACCAGGGCAGACGGCACGCCGCTGTCCGGAACTCCCCCTGGCGGCGTGGCGCTCGCGCCCGCGACACAGATCGTCTTCGCAGCGACGGGCGCGGTTTCCAGTGGCGTCGCGCCTCCGGCCATTACAGTGGGGCCGTTCACTCTCACCGTCGATGCCGGAAGCGGCTTGGTGACGGTCCAATGAGACGGCGGGGCTCGCGCAACCGTGGGTTCACCCTGATAGAGCTGATTGTGTCGATTGCGGTCATCTCGATCGCCGTCACGGGGGTCCTCGGGATTCTGTCGGACGTCTCGGTCCGCAGCGGGCAAAGTCTGGTGCAGGCGCAGGCGACGCAGATTGCCTCCGCTTATCTCAATGAAGTGCTCTCCAGGCCTTTCGCAGATCCCGACGGCACGCCGATCGAGCCTTCTCGAGCTCTGTTCGATGACGTTGCGGACTACAACGGCCTCGTGAACGGCGGCGCGCGCGATCAGTTCAACAATCCGATTCCCGGTCTCACTCAGTTCACCGTCACGGTGCAAGTCAGTACGCCGCCGGCCGGCACGCTGGGAGCGGTCCCGCAGCCGAGCATGTTTCTGGTGACAGTGAGCGTCACTCATCCCACCGGGGTTCTCGTCGTTCTCAATGGCTATCGGACGCAGCACCCATGAAGGCTCGCAATCGCGGATTCACGCTCATCGAGCTGGTGGTCTCAATGGCGATCGCCGGTGTGATCGCCGGCTTTATCGGCATGTTCATGGCGACGCCAATGGAGGCGTACTTCGCGCAGACACGCCGCACCGACCTCGCGGATTCCGCGGATGCCACGGTGCGCGCGTTCGATCAGGATGTCGCCACGGCTCTGCCGAATAGCCTGCGCATCAGGCAGAACGGAAGTGTGTGGGCGGTGGAGATGCTCGCGACAGCAGGCTCAGCGAGGTACTGGCAGTCGGGCGAGACGGCGGCCGTGCCGGCTGGCGCCGCTCGCGAGCTGGACTTCGGTGCCGCGGATTCGCAATTCGCGACCGACGGACAGTTCAGTGCCACTGTACACGCCTTGCCGCCGACGTCGTTCCATCTCGCAGTCGACAATCTCGGAACGCCAGGCCAGGACGCCTACGCCCTGAGCAACGTGATCACTCCGGCAGGGGATGCCATCACTTTCTCGGCCGGTGCCCCGGGCGAAGATCAGGTTACGCTGGCCACGGCCTTCCGTTTCGTGCAGCCCTCTCCGACCAACCGGGTGTATGCGGTCACGCAACCGGTCTCTTATCTGTGCGACCCGCGGGCGCAAACGCTGGCTCGCTACTCGGGTTACGCCATTGCCGCGAACCAGACCGCCCGGGACAGCGATGCGGAGCTGCTGGCCGCGGGAGCCACGAAGTCCTTCGTGGCTCGCTTTCCGACGGCCTGCAACTTCACATTGAGTCCGGAAACCGCGCAACACGGCGCGGTGTTGAGCATTCGGATGACTCTGACTCAGGGGGGCGAAGCCTTCCAGGTGTTCCACCAGGTTGCCGTGGAGGGAATCCGATGAGCGCCCCTCGCTCGCAGCGCGGCTTCTCATTGATCGCCGCGGTGTTTCTGATCGTCGTGCTTGCCGCGCTGGGTACCTTCACCGCTCGAATCGCGATGACGCAGCAGCAGACGGCCAACTTCGCCGTCCTGGAGGCCCAGGCCCTGGCCTACGCGAACGCGGGAATCGAATACGGCGCCAACCGGGTACAGGCCTCTGCCTGCGCCGCCTCGAGTACGTTGAATTTCAGCGGCGCTTTCACGGTCAGAGTGAATTGTGCCGTGACCAGCCACACGGCATCGCCGTTGCCGAAGTCGAGCTATGCGCTGACTTCCACGGCGACGCGTGGGGTTTACGGGCGAGCCGACTTCGTCTCGCGTCAGGTCACGCGAGTCGTCACGGCTCCTTAGGCGGTTCGCTCTCGTCGTCCGCCTTCACCAGGCGTGGCTGATCGTCGGTGATGGTCACCAGCGCCACATAGTGGACGTCGTCCAACTGAAACTCGAGCTGCTTCTTCGGGGGGTTGCTGGTCTTCAGAAGCAGGGCCTCGCAATGCAGGTCCTTCGCATCGAACTGCGAGTACTGGAGCGTGGGCGGCCCCGGGCGGCACAGCTGGCTGCCCGCGGCGAGGATGCGCTGGGCCCGCTGGTAGTGATTGAAATTGGTGCCGCGCAGACGATCGAGATCCGCGGCGCCGTAGAGATAGACGGTCTTCGGCACGGGCTTGGCCGGTACGGCCTCGGACGAGGGCGCTTGGGCCATCGCCACCGTACCCAGGGTAAAAGAGAAGCAGAGCAAACCGAGGACCGCAGAACCGACGGCTCTTTCCATCGCAGGTACTCCCACGCTGTGCACTGCCATGCGCTCCATAGAGTAGTCGTTCGGGCACGAAGTTCCCAGCGGGCGGGCCTGCGGGAGGGCAGGCTGGTATACGATTTCAGGCATGCTTGCTCGAATCCTTGTGTTGTCCGCACTCGCGGGCTCCGCGCTCGCGCAGCCTGTGGGCCCCGTTCACGCCCCTCCGGGCGCCACGCCAGCGCCGGTTGAGGCCCCCGCAGCGCCAACGGGTCAGGCGGCCCTCGGTCAGCCATCGCCGTCGGCCCCGCTGCGTTACGACACCGAGTATCCAGCCGTGGGCTACTCGGGGACCGCGGAGAAGAATCGGATTGCGCGCTTGCAAGCGCGTCTGGATAGCGGCGCGGTGAAGTTGGAATACGAGGCGGGCCACGGATACCTGCGCTCGCTGCTCAAGGCGCTGGACATCGATCCCAGCTCGCAGGTGCTGATCTACTCCAAGACGAGCCTGCAGACCGGTGAGATCCAGGCTGCGAGCCCGCGCGCGATCTACTTCAACGAGGACACCTACGTCGGCTGGGTGCAGGGATCGGGTCAAATGGAGCTCGGCGCGATGGACAGCGCCCTCGATCAGGTCTTCTACACGCTGCAGAATGGAAGCCCGACGAGGATCCACTTCAAGCGGGAGACCCAGACCTGCCTCAGCTGTCATGACTCGCTTTCGTACTCCGGCGGCGGCGTCCCGCGTTTCCTCCTGATGTCCTCTTACGTGAACACTCATGGCGAGCCGCTGACTCACGAGGGATCGATTCTGATGACCGATCACACCGAGATGCGCTTCCGCTGGGGAGGGTGGTACGTCACGGGTGACCAGGGCAATCAGGTGCACCTGGGAAACATGATGGTGCACGACGTGAAGGAACTGGCCGATCTCGAGAGCCTGCGTCGCGGCAATCTCGCCAATCTCGATGCCGTGTTCGACACAAGGCCGTATCTGACGGACAAGAGCGACATCGTTGCGCTGCAGGTGCTGCTGCATCAGTCGACTGTGCAGGATCGCATCACCGAGGTGAATTTCGACACCCGCACGGCGCTTGCGAAAGCCGGCAAGGACCCCGCCGGCGGGCGCGGGGTGACGCTTCCGGCGGACAGCCGCAAACAGATCCAGGAGGAGATGGATGCGCTGGTGGATGAGATGCTGTTCGTCGGCGATCCCGGCTTGAAGGACAAGCTGACCGGCAACTCGGGCTTCGACCGTTGGTTTCAGGCGCGCGGCCCGCGTGATCGCCGTGGGAGATCGCTGCGAGAGCTGGATCTGAGCACGCGACTGTTCAAATATCCGTGCAGCTTCCTGATCTACTCCGATGCCTTCGACGCGTTGCCGGCCTACGCCAGGGATTACATCTACGCGCGGCTCGCCAGAATTCTGACGGGCAAAGAGATCGGTGCGCAGTACGCCGTGTTGTCAGGGGCGGATCGTAAGGCGGTCGTGGACATCCTCACGGACACCAAGCCGGACTTTGCGGCCGTCCTCAAGAGGCACTAGTTCAATTGGCAAAAGTCGCCTACGGCCCAAATGGGCCAGCGTTTTGCGGACATCAGCTCCGTTTCCGCCGGCAAAAAGCGTGGTTTTTGCCGGCTGCGCAGTACGCGGGCTCATCCACAGATGCAAGACCGCGTAGGCGCGCCACGGCCTCCAGCTCTCCGCACGCTCGAGGACTTCGGCTGTTGAAGGGCGCCTGTGCCCTACGGCCAGTGCACGTTGAACCGCGACATCGCCGGCGAGGAACGCGTCCGTCTCACCCAGTCCGCGCATCGCGATGTACTGAGCGGTCCACTCACCGATACCGGGCAGCTGGCGCAACCGAGTTACGGCCGCACTCAGATCGCGATGAGGCTCGAACAATCCGGGATCCGCGGCCGCGGCGGCTGCGACGCCGGCGAGGCATTCGATCCGGGCACGCGGAACGCGCAAGCCTGCCAAGGCGGCCACACTCAAGGACTCCGGTCGCGGAAACGCCTGAGTCAGTCCCGGCTCGCCCGTTGCCTCACCCACAGGCTCGCCCAGCATCGAAACCAGGCGACCCGCGAGTCGTGTGGCTTCTTTGAGCGAGATCTGTTGCCCTAGCACCGCGCGCAGGGCGATCTCGAAGCCGTCCCAGGCCCCAGGCACTCGCAGTCCCGGGCGCTCCTGGACCAGAGGCGCGAGCACCGCATCGGCTTTGAATGCTGCGACGATGGCGAGGGGCTCGGCTCCCAGGTCGAACAGGCGTCGTGTGCGAGCGATGATCGTTGGAAGCGCATCCCATCGGGGAAACTTCACGACCGCCTGCAAAGCATTCTGGTCGGGCGCCTGCGTGATGTGAATCGAGCCGACGTGCCCGCCGATCTCGATGACTCTCGCATAGGCATTCGCCGTCACCGACTCCAGCCCCGGAATCGCCCGGGCGGACAGGAATCGCAGCATCCCCTCCCAATCGTAGGGGGGACGATAGGGCAGACACAGCGAGATTCCGGAGACCGGCGTCGATGTGCTCGCGCGCCGCCGCAGCTGGCTCGGCGGGCGGCCGTACAAGCGCTGAAAGGTCTCATTGAAGCGCCGCAGACTCCCGAAGCCGCTGCCCAACGCCACATCCGTCATGTTGAGTTGCGTCTGGTGGATCAACTGCTTTGCGAGAAGCACACGGCGGGTCTGGGCAACGGTGATCGGCGCCGCGCCGAGATGTTGTCGAAACAACCTGCGCAGCTGCCGACCGCCGATCTCCAGTCGTGCCGCGAGTGCCTCGACATCGGACTCATCGAGCGCGCCGCTTTCGATCAGCTTCAAAGCTCTCGAGACGGTCGCAGAGGTCCCTCGCCATGCGTCCAGATCGGGCGAGCTCTCGGGGTGACAGCGCAAGCAGGGACGGTAACCCGCCTCCTGCGCCGCGGCTGCGCTCGGGACGAACGTGCAGTTCTGCAATTTCGGCGGGCGGGCAGGACAGATCGGCCGGCAGTAGATACCGGTGGTCTTCACGCAGGTGAAGAATCTGCCGTCGTAGCGAGCATCGCGCGCCATCACGGCCCTGTAGCAAACGGACATCTCGAGCTTCATGCCGGCACTATAGTCCTGCGGGCGGCGGCGTCTCGCGGTTTTCGGACCTCATTGATTCAGTCATCGACGACGCGCCAGCGCGAGCCGTCATACCTCATCAGCGAGTTTGCGGTTTGCAGGCACTCCCGCGGTCCACAGTCGTAGGTAACTGCAACATCGAAGTTGCCGTTCCAGCGCGGTCGTGGCAAGCCGATGCGCACGCGCAGGCCCTGCTTGCCCAGGCTCCATGCGCTCCCGGGGAGAAACGTCACGCCTGTCGTCATCGTCAGCACCGCTGCACGCTCCGCGGGCAAGTCCCGATCTGCAACGAATACGTAGCACGGGCAGCGCAGCGCATGAAGTCGCTGCCGAAGCAGAACCTCGGCCATGGGAAGCTCGGCGCCGGCTGGCAGATGCCGCTGGGCACATCCGCTCACGATTACGATGACAGCCAGGAAGCGCAACGGGCTATGCTTTGCGCTGAAGCCCCAGTGCCGAGGCCGCCCCATGTGCAGGAACATCAAGATTCTCTTCAACTTCGACCCGCCCGTCACGAATGACGAGATCCACGCCGCAGCGCTGCAGTACGTGCGCAAGGTGAGCGGCTTCAACAAGCCTTCGCTGGCGAATGAGGCGGCGTTTCAATCCGCGGTCGAGCAGATCGCGACGGCCTCGCGCGACCTGCTGTTGACGCTCGAGACGAACGCGCCTCCCAGGAATCGAGAAGTAGAGATCGCGAAGGCGCGCGCACGGGCCGCGGAACGATTCGGTCGCTGAGCGTCGCGCGCATCACGCCAAGCGTGCAGCGCGCACGCGTGTTAGCGCCTGACTTTGCTCAGCAGGCGCAGCATCTCGAGGTACAGCCACACCAGTGTCACGAGCAGCCCAAACGCCGAATACCACTCCATGTAGCGCGGCGCGCCCTGCGCAACGCCCGACTCGATGAGGTCGAAGTCGAGAACCAGATTCAGCGCCGCGACCCCTACGATCACCAGCGATACGATGATGCCCAGCGGAGTCGCATCGTTGAGTACGGGCACGGTGACGTGGAAGAAGCTGAGAACGATCGTCGCCAGGTAGAGGACCGCAATCGCTCCGGTCGCGCCGATGACGATGGCTCTGAATCGTTGCGTGACGCGAATCAATCCGGTGCGGTACGCCACCAGCAGCACCACCAGCACTCCGAAGGTCAGCCCCACTGCCTGGATGGCGATTCCCGGGTATCGCCGCTCGAGCAATGCCGATAGGCCGCCCATGGCGAGGCCCTCGAGCGCGGCGTACGGAAGGGACAGGTACGGAGCGAGCGTCGCCTTGAAGCTGATCACCATTCCGAGGATCAGTCCGCCGAACAAACCGATCATTATGGAGGTCGAAACAGTCGAGGCATCCCCCGTCGACAGATACTGAGACCACGGCCATAGCGCTCCCGCGAGCAGCACGACCAGCATCAGGAACGATTTGTTGATCGTCCCCTGTAGGGTCATCCGTGCCTCGCCCACGAGCGCACGCGGCAGATTGGCGAACGTCCTGTCGTTCAACCCTGGGTTCCCGGAACGTCGGAGAGGAGCGGGGGTGGGCATCGAGGTCTCCTGCGAGCAAGCGCGCTCTGACGCTTCGATTGTAATCGACTACGATCTTCGAGGCACTGGCCAGGTCGAGGCAGTGGCCAGGCCGACGCATTGGCCCATTGGACCCGGGCCGCTGGACCCGAAGTCCGTCTCCCGCCGCGCACCCTTCAGCGCAAAGGAGACGTGCCCCCGCTGGACCCGCTGGCATAATTCGGACCATTGACATCTTGTGGAGACGCCCTATGAACGGACGGATCGCGGCCGCAGCGCTCGCGGCGTCGATGATCGCTGCGACGCCCACTTTCGCTCAGGCCCCGGATAAGGCAGAGACGCTCATCGATGCTGCGAAAGCGGCTACCGGTGGAAGCGCGTGGGACAAGGTCGTTACGTGGCACGAGACCGGCAAAGTCGTCGGTGGAGGTCTGCAGGGCACGTACGAGTCGTGGGCCGACCTGACATCGTTGCACGACACGAGCGCCTACACGTTAGGTCCTGACAGCGGCAGCAACGGGTGGGACGGCAAACGCGCCTGGACGACGGACAGCTCCAAGGAGGTGCGCGTCGAGACCGGCAAGGAGGCCGTGACGCAAGCGATTCAGGATGCCTATCGCGGAGCGTACGCGTTCTATTTCCCCAAGCGCTTCGCCTCCAAACGCGAGTATTCGGGCACGCGATCGGCCGACGGTAAGACCTACGATGCCGTGAAAATCACCCCGCAGGATGCCGAGCCCTTCGAGCTCTGGTTCGACCCGACGACGCATCGGATCGCGCGTGAAGTGCAACTCACCGGCGCCACGCCGCACACCTATATCCTCTCCGACTACGCCGCGTTCGGCGGACTGCAGGTCCCGACGCAGACCGTCGATCGGGTGGGGAAGGATCCGAAGTTCGACAAGCTCGAGGCGTTCGGGTTCGCGAAGGTGAAGAGCGTCTCGCTGGGCGGGTTGACGCTTCCCGACCAGCTCTTCGGCACGATGGCCAACTCGGGGTGGATTGCCGTGGAGGGTGCCGATTCGGCGGGATTGCTCGGATATGAGTTCGCCAAGCGCGCCGTGTTGTCCATCGATTATGCGCAGCGAACGCTGACACTCACGAAGCAGGAGGCGTTTCATCCGCCCACGGCGGTGCAAGCGATTCCGTTCAAGTTCGACGGCCACATTCCAATGGTGGCCGGTGCCATCGATGGGCACGCCGGCGAGTTCGAGATCGACACCGGCTCGCGCGGGGCGCTGATCGTGATGCATCCGTTCGCGGCCTCGAACGGCCTGGTCGATCGCTACCACGCAACGCGGATGGTGACGGTTGGATACGGAGTCGGCGGCCCTTCGAAGGCGCTGCTCGCGCGAGCGCGAGAGCTGACATTGGGCGGCACGACGATCGCTGCGCCCGTCACGGAATTCGTGGCCGACCGATCGGGCGCCGCTGCGCAGACGCAAACGGCTGGCAACATAGGCGGCGACCTGCTGAAGCGCTACACGGTGACGTTCGACTACGCGCATCGGTTGATGTGGCTTCAGCCGAATGAGCTTGCGCAGCAGCGCGAGGTATTCGATCGCGCGGGCGTTTGGATTGCGCGCGCCAAGGACGGCGGCATCGAGGTGGTCGACGTTGCCAACGAGAGTGCGGCAGACAAGACCGGCCTCGCTCCCGGGGATGTGATCGTCGCGGTGAACGGCAAGCCCGCCAGGGAGCTCGCCCTCTACGACCTGCGTGAGCAGTTCAAGGCAGCCGCCGGTACGCCATTCAAGCTTCAGGTGAGAGGCAAGCAGGGCGAGCGCGACCTCACTTTGACGCTCGCGGACCAGGTCTAAAACGGCCATTGGGTTCGCGGTTGCGTTGCGACCGCGAACCCTCGGGTACAATCCCAGGCAGGAGAACAATCCGGGTCCGCTCACACCCGGGGGGAAGGGGACTTGAGCCTGTTGTGCCCGCTGA
>Ga0070681_10006139_pt1 | contig 11665 bp, 12 predicted proteins | sample KBSC83BmetaG_FD_65650 | JGI IMG/M metagenome (GOLD analysis project Ga0070681, IMG submission 65650) | Corn rhizosphere microbial communities from Kellogg Biological Station, Michigan, USA - KBS C8-3B metaG | ecosystem: Host-associated > Plants > Roots > Rhizosphere | place: USA: Michigan...
CTCCATCTGCGACGATTGCTTCTCCCCCCTGGAAGTCGCCTACGACTACGACGCGCTGAAAGCGTCCGTGAGCCGCGAGCGCATTTCTCAGCGGCCGCCAAACATGTGGCGCTACTCCGAGCTGTTGCCCCTGCCCCAAAACTTCACCCCGCGATTGCCGGTAGGATTCACGCCGCTGTTCCAAGCGCCGCAGCTTGCTGCGCGGTTGAGCGGAACCGCTGCGGGCAGAAACCTCTACATTAAGAATGATGCGGTCTGTCTGCCCACGCTGAGTTTCAAGGATCGTGTCGTCGCCGTCGCCCTCTCCCAGGCCCGCGCCTTTGGCTTCGACACCGTCTCGTGTTCCTCGACCGGCAATCTCGCCAACGCCGTTGCAGCCCACGCGGCGCGGGAAGGACTGAAAGCCTGGATCTTTATCCCTTCCGATCTCGAGCCCGCGAAAATTCTCGGCACCAATGTCTTCGGTGCCAAGGTCGTCCGCATTGCCGGAAACTACGACCAGGTTAACCGCCTCTGCTCGCAGATTGCGGACGAGCATCGTTGGGGATTCGTGAATGTCAACCTGCGTCCGTATTACGCGGAAGGATCGAAGACAGTCGGGTTCGAAATTGCCGAGCAACTCGGATGGCGCTTGCCCGATAACATCGTTTGCCCCATGGCTGGAGGATCGCTGATCACCAAGATCAAAAAGGCATTCGATGAACTCATCAAGCTGGGCCTGGTCGAACCCAAGGAAGTGAAGTTCTTCGGCGCGCAAGCCACCGGATGTTCTCCGATCTCCACCGCCGTCAAGACTGGCAGCAGCGAGATCGAACCGCAGAAGCCCAATACCATCGCGCGCTCGCTCGCAATCGGAAATCCTGCGGATGGTCACTACGCCATCAGAACCATCAAGGGCAGCGGCGGCTGGAGCGAAGACATCAGTGATCCCGAAGTGATCGACGCCATTCGCCTGCTCGCGGAAACCGAAGGCATCTTCACCGAAACCGCAGGCGGAGTCACCGTCGGAACCGCAGGAAAACTGTATCGCCAGGATCGCATCCTGCCGGAAGAAACCACCGTGCTCTGCGTCACCGGCAATGGCCTGAAAACCACCGATGTGCTGGCCGGCGTTTATCCGACCGAGCGTCCGATCGCGCCGAAACTTACAGAGTTTGAAGCCTACCTGCAGCAAACCTTAGACGTTGAAGAAGTGCCCGGCGCGATTGCGGCAACCGAACAAGTCGAAAGCATTGGAGCATAAAGATGGCCATCACAGTTCAAATCCCCACCGCACTGCGCCGTCACACCGACGGCGTTGGTTCCGTCAGTTGCGCTGCTTCGAACTTGAATGAACTCTTCTCCGTGCTCGACGAGAAGTTCCCCCAACTGAAGCCGCACCTGCGCGATGATCAAGGCCAAATTCGCCGCTTCCTGAACGTCTACGTGAACGAAGAAGACATACGTTTTCTAGGCGGCCCGACCTACGCTTTTCAGGAAGGCGATGAGGTTTTGCTGGTCCCCTCGATCGCAGGCGGCAGTGGCTTGTAGCCGCGAAACGGCGAAAATGCAGCCCACGCCGTAAGGCGTGGGTGAAAAGGAAAAAGAAGCCAGCCCCAACCGGGCGAAAGAAAAGTTCTCACGCCACTCTGCAGCCCCCGTTCCTCAGAACGCTGCGAAGGCCAAGTTTTTCCGCAACCTCTCTTAAACGTGAGCTGAACGATCTCTCCATCTGGATCTACAAAACATCTGTCTAGGGCCGCTGTGAACCGCCTTTCTCTTTGCGTCACGCCATGCAATCCAGCTTCACCAATCATCAAAACAGCACCACACCTCGCGATCACATGCAAATGTACCCGCGTGATGTTTCGCATCTGAATAAATTCTAAAAAAATATCGCCCGCAACAAATGCGCCGCTACCCGAATCTCCACCTCCGCGTCTCACCCGCAAGTTGTCACACGAGCCTTCCCTGCCTTCCGTGGCAAAACACCGAATGGGCTCCTGACAGCGCCGTCGGAGGTTGTTATGCAGAACCGCGCGCTCGTCGTGCTACTCCTCGTCATCCCTTCAGCTCTGGCGCAGCACGACAATATCCACGCCCCCGCCAGCAGTTCAGCGGATTTCGACATCCAGCGCACCAGCCTGCCCTCATACGGAGGACCGCCAGCAAACGCCTTGGTCTCCGCCTCGAACCTCGCCGTTCCCAATCGCGCTCGCAAGGAATTCGAGAAAGCGACGGACCTGGTTCGTCACCAGGAATTGCAGGAAGCCATAAAGAGACTCAACAAGGCCATTCATCTCTACCCACAGTACGCCGTCGCCTACAACAACCTGGCGGTGATTTACGGACAGCTCGGCGACCGCGTTCACGAGGACGAAGCCTTGCAAAAAGCGATCAGCGTCAATCCTAACTTCGCGCTCGGCTACGTCAACCTCGGCAGAATAGAGATGAAGGCGAACAACTATCCCGCTGCCGAACCGTTTCTGGCGAAAGCGGCCGAACTCAATCCCGGCGACGTGAACGCACTAATACTGCTGTCCTATTCGGAATTCATGGACAAGAGCTTCGATGCGGCGATTGCGAATACCCGCAAAGCGCATGCCTTGCAGCAGTCGCACGCCTTTGCTCATCGTGTTGCAGCGCGCGTCTTCGAGCAACAAAAGCGCCGGGCGGATGCCATCGCCGAATTGGAAACGTTCCTCAAAGAAGAACCATCCGGGCCGCGCGCCGACGCTGCCCGCCAGGAAATCGACGTGGTGAAAACCGCTTTGCCTAATTAGGAGTTTCCGCGCTCACTTGCCCGGTCGAGAGGTGCAGTTGTTTCGAGCGCTCCAGCACCCACTGCGGAAACACAGGAGCACCCTGCGGAATTTTCCCTTGCGTGATCGCCCAGTGCTCAAGCCACCCCATGCCTTCTTCCCCTGCATAAGTGTCGGGCAGGCTGTAAGCGGGATCGCCCAGCGCCTCCTCCAGCGTGATGAATCGATAACCGCGTTTGCGCAGCACGTCTAGCAGTTCGCCAATGTGATCGGCTTCCAGATTACTGGCGTGCAGCAACAGAACCTGCTTAGGCTCATAGCCCACGACCTTCTGCGACAACTGCTCGAAATATGCGAACTGAGCATCGTGATAGCCCAGATAATCCTTCACAATCTTTTGCTGCAATTCAGTATCGTTCCTCTGCTTCGCATCTTCATAGATGCCGGCGAACGCCCAGTCCCACCCGTCGAGAGTGACCGGAGCAATGCGGTAGCCGCGCTGGCTGAGAAATTCTTCTGCCTTGCGGCGAGTCGCCAGATCGCGTCCAGTATCCAGATACGGATGCCGGAAGTAGCGCAGTTTCATTTTTTTGGGCGCCAGCAGGATCCGCAAGACACTCTCGCCCTGCACCACGTCATCTTCCCAATCCTTCAGTTCGTTCTGATTCAGCGACATGTGGCTGAACGTATGATTACCTAGTTCGAAGCCGGAATCGAGCCACATCTGAAGTGCCTTGATGCGCTCGTCCACCTCGCCCGGCTTGTAGAGCTTTTTTTCATTGACGAACCCGACCACGGGAACCTTCTGCTCACGTAGCGTGCCCAGCAATTTCGCCGTCATGGCAGTGATGTTTGACGCAGGTAAACGATCCGCCATGCCCGCGGGAAGATCATCAATGGTCACGGCCACCGCTTTATCGGTTTTCTGAACAGTTTGAGCGAACGTTAGAACGCAACTAAGAACTAAGGCAAGAACCGCGCAGGTTACCGGTTTCAAAGGCTCCTCCCATACAAGGAATTCGGAACCGGCAATTAGAGCATATTGTGAGGCGAACGCGCGCCCCCTCATCCGGAGGTTTTTAACAACAAGAAACGTCCGACGCAGCAGCAGCCTCTCTCTCAATCACTCCGGGTTCGACTTCGTAGGAACCGATTGCTTCTTCGGCCCCTGCACCGTGACCAGATCTTTGATCTGATCGAATGTCGATTGGGGAATGATTTTCTTTCTCAGCAGGTCTTCTTTGGATTTGAAGGGGCGTGCCACGATGATGTTTTGCGCCAGAGCGGGCCCGACCCCAGGAAGCGCCGCAAGGTCCTTCTTGCTGCCGCTGTTCAGGTCGACTGGCTGGCCGTGCGCCTCCGGCGTGTTGCTCTTCTCCGCAGCAGTCATTTTATGAGTTGCGGAAGGATACGCACTCTGATCTTTCAGGGGAGGCGCGCTCTGCTGGTTCTGTAGCGCTGCAGCCCATGCGCCAACCACGAGCAAAAGAGAAACAACCAAGAAGGGAATCCTCATCGTGCTTTCTCCTGTTAAGCACAGTGTTAGATGCGGAACCCAACCGGAGCGTTTTGCCAAAGTTAGCTCCCGGACGTACCCTGTGCCCCCTTTGTCCCCTGTGGTGATCGTCCTTAGCACCGGGACAGACGGGGAGACGAAGGATTGCAGAATCCCCGAGCGCCGGAGTAGAATCTAACTAACTGGTTAATTAACAATGACTCGTCTCTTACGAAGTCAGCAGGTTCTGCACCGCATGGGTTCACGCGGGAAGCCCGAGGAGAGCCGCGCCTCAATCCTGCAGGCTGCGGCTCACGAGTTTGCCGCGCACGGAGTAGCCGGCGCCCGCACCGACGCCATCGCCCGCGAGGCCCGCGTCAACAAGGCTCTGCTCTACTACTACTTCAAAGACAAAGAGACCCTCTACGGCGCGGTCATGGATGACGCCTTCTCCGGCTTGAAGAACGCGGTCTTTCAGGTGCTCGACAGCGAACTTCCGCCGCGGGAAAAAATAATGGCCTATGCCGGCGCCTATTTCGATTTCATCGCGTCCAACCAGCTTTATCCGCGGCTGATGCAGCGCGAGATGATGCGGGCCCGCGAAGGCCATTCGCCGCACATCGAGAAGGTTATCAAGACTTACATCCGGCCCATTTTTGCCCGGGTCAGCGAAGTGCTGCGCGAAGGCATTGCCAAAGGCGAATTTCGCGCCGTCAACCCCGTACATTTCGTTCCCTCCATAGTGGCCATGATCGTCTTTTACTTCAGCAGCGCCCCCATGATGCAAAAGATCGTGGGCTTCAACCCGCTGACGCCGGAGCGGATCGCCGAGCGCCGGGCGGCGGTGCTGGACTTCATTTCAGCCGCGCTGTTCCGTCCGAAAAACAACATGCAAGGAGCACGCTCATGAGCGCGCGCAACCGTTTCTTCATACTGCTCGGCATCATCTTCGTAATCGCCGCGGGCTACTACTATTTCTCGACCAATCACACCAATGATCTGGTGCTGATTGGCACGGTGGATGCGAATCAGGTCATCGTGAGCGCGCAGGTTGAAGGGCGCATCCAGAAATTGCTGGTCGATGAAGGCACGCCGGTCAAGGCCAGGGATCTGATCGCGGTGCTGGATCCTTCTGAGTTGCAGGCGCAGGAAGCGGCAGCCAATGCGACGATTGCCAGCCTGCAACACAAAGTTGCCGAGATGAAGCATACCGAGGCCTCGACCACCGGCTCGACCTCGAGCGACGTCGCCAATGCACAAGCCAAAGTCTCCTCGGCCAAAGCCCAGTTGATGCAGACCCAAGCCACGCTGGCACGAACACAAAGTGACACCCGCCGCATTGTTGAATTGGCCAAGGTGGGAGTCGCTTCCGATCAGGAGCGCGTGCAGGCGGAAACCAATCTGCAAGCGGCGCAAGCCACGGCACAGGCACAGCAGGATATGGTCTCGGCCGCCGAGGCCGAATTGAAGGCGGCCGTCGCGCGAACCAACCAGGCGAATGCGGCCAGGAGTACGGTCGCGGCAACGGAAGCAGACCTCAAGAATGCGATGGCGCAAAAGAATCAAGCCGCCGTGCGCTTGGGATACACCAATGTTTACGCGCCGGTCAGCGGCACGGTTTCGGTGCGCGCCGCCCGCCAGGGCGAAATCGTGAACATTGGAGGGCCCATCGTAACCATTGTCGACTTGAGCGACACCTGGGCACGCGTAGCAATCCCTGAAACCTACGCCGATCACATTGGCTACGGTGACGTGTTGCGCGTCCGCATGCCCGGCGGCACTGTGGTGAGCGGAAAAGTATTTTTCAAGGGCGTCGAAGGTGACTTCGCGACCCAGCGTGATGTGAGCCGCATGAAGCGCGATATCAAGACCATCGTGCTGAAAGTCCGGCTGGATAATCCCAAGGGCGCCTATGTCCCGGGTATGACGGCCGAAGTCTTGGTCTCCCCGGATCAACTAAAGGGACCCGCCAGCGAAAACGCGAAGGCCGCGGAGCGCCAATGACCACTGGCCCCAATCCGAACCCGGAAACACCTCGCGCCAACCGCGGTTCGCATAACGGCGGCCTCGAAAAGCCAACCTACGATCCCACCGCCGCCGCTGCGATCGAGGTTGAACACATTGTGAAGAAGTACGGAGACTTCACCGCGGTTGACGACGTTTCGTTCAGCGTAACGGAAGGCGAGATTTTCGGGCTGCTGGGACCAAATGGCGCGGGCAAGTCCACCTTGATTCGCATGATGACCACGCTGATCCCGATCACTTCGGGTAAGGCGCGCATCGCAGGACACGACGTAAGTAAAGAGCCCAACGCGGCACGCAGGATGATTGGCGTCATTCCTCAGGCACTGACGAGCGACCTCGACCTGACTGTTGAAGAGAACATGAACATCTACGCCAAGCTCTACGATGTCCCCGCCAAAGAGCGGCAGAAATCGATCGGCGAGTTGTTGGAACTGGTCGACCTGACGAAATGGCGCAATGCCGCTACGAAAACCCTCTCGGGAGGCATGCGGCGACGCCTGGAGATCGCGCGCGGGCTAGTGCATCATCCCAGAATTTTCTTTCTGGATGAACCCACCACGGGCTTGGATCCGGTCTCTCGCGTGGCAGTGTGGGAAATGCTGGGCAACATCAAAGAGCACCGCAAGCTGACCATTCTGATCACGACGCACTACATGGACGAGGCCGACCGCCTGTGTGATCGGATCGCGATTGTGGATCACGGAAAGCTGGTGGCACTCGACGCACCCATGGCGCTCAAGGCAAGCGTGCCGGGATCGAATGTCATCGAAGCGCAATTCGAGAACCCCCCGGCGGACTGGGAGCAAAAGTTGCATAGCTTCGATGACGTCACATCGGTGCAGCACGAAGGCGCGGGCATGTACCGAGTGCTGACGGGAAACGGCTCGCGGACAACAACCCAAATGGTGGAAATGGCAGTGCAGAACGGAGTGGCGGTGAAATCCCTTTCGGTGCAGAACACCACGCTGGACGACGTATTCGTGCACTACACAGGCCGACAGCTGCGAGACGAACTGCAAAAGTCCTACGCATTCGTAATGCCGCAGCGCCCCGGCCTACAGCCGTGATCTGAACCCTGTGTTCCCCTGTGGTGAATCATTTTCTACCACAGAGGAACACAGAGGAAGAAGGCTCGAATTCTATGAATCGGATGATGGCCATCGTGGAGCGCGAAATGCGCAAATTCTTTCGCTCGCCCGCTTTGATGCTGGCGTCGATGATCTTTCCCCTGGTGCAGCTGATCATCCTGGGCAACGCCTTCGGCGGCAAGATCCGCGACGCCAAGGTCGCCATCGTGGACCAGGATGGCGGCCCGCAGGCGCTGCGCGTCAAGGAAGCTTTCGATTCGGTACGCGCCAATATTCGAACCTTTGTGCCGATTCCGTATAACGACGAAAAGAAGGCTGTGGAAGATGTGCGCAACGGCAAATTGCAAGGCGCCGTCATCATTCCTCCGCAGTTTTCCCGCCGCGTGTATGAGCAGAACCATCCCCGCATTGCACTGGTGGTGGACAACAGCGACAACTTCATGAGTTCGGCAGTGGAAACCGAACTGAGCCAGCTAACCGATGCGCTCAACCAGCCCGCGGCTACCCCTCGCATCCTGCAGCAGACCGCGTTGGATATCGTCGAACTCTATCCCTACATCGAGTACATGAAGTATCTGCTGCCCGGCTCCCTGGTGTTAGCGATGTTCGTGTCAGTAATGATCGGCGGCGGCATGCTCTACATCGACGACAAGGCGCGGGGCGTGCACGAAGGCTATTTGGTCACGCCCATTAGCAAGCTAGAGCTTGTGCTCGGGTTGAATCTCGCCGGCGCCATCAAGGCCGTCATGACCGGGGTCATCATCGTGGGCATCGGTTCCCTGCTGGCCGGTGTGTCCACCATTTTTAATCCGCTGACGGCCGTCGGATTGGTCATCATGATCGTGCTGACCTCGATGGCCTTCAACACCATGATGTTCCTGTTGATGGTGCGCATTGAAGATCCGCTGGTGCCTCGCGCGATGTTCGGCATCCTCAACACGCTGCTGTTCTTTCCCAGCGGATCCGTCTATCCCATTCAGGCGTTCCCGCGCTGGTTGCGTGCAATCGCGAAATGCGATCCCTTCACCTATGCCGTAGACGGCTTCAAGTGCCTGCTGCTGAAGCAAACCACGCTCTCGGCGGTCTGGGGCGACATGCTGTTTCTAGCCATCTTTGCCGCAATCACGCTAAGCATCGCGATCCCTTTGTTCAAGAGAACCCTCTAACTTTGTAATCTGGTAATTTTGGTAATCTAGTAATCTGGCGATCTCATCATTTGAATCTCGGTGCGGACACTCGCGCAACTTAGCGATTTTCGATTACAAAATTACCAGATTACAAAATTACAGACTTTCTCCCCGTGCCTGGAACTTTCCCTAGCTCCGCCGTGTCCGTTATGCTAGACACATGACGCTGCTGGATGCGAAGCAGTACGATCCCGAAAAGTCGCGCAAGAAGAGAAATCGAATCATCTCCGCCATCCTGGTTGTAATCGTTCTGGCTTTTCTAGCCTGGTGGTTCCGCTATTGGCCGCAGGAGCGCGTGGTGGGTCACTTCTTTCAGGCACTGCAACAACAGGATTACAACAGGGCTTACGGCATCTGGATGCATGACCCGGATTGGCAGAAGAATCCGCAGACGCATGCAAAATATCCTTTCAATGATTTCTATCGCGACTGGGGAAAGGGCGGAGAGTGGGGCCTCGTGAAGAGCTACAAAGTATATGGGGCAAGCAAGTGCCCTAATCAAGGGGGAGATTCTTCCAGCGGAGTGGTTGTGGACGTAGTGGTGAATGATCGCACCGAACATGCCCAGGTCTGGTATGAAAACTCCAACCACACGCTCGGCTACCCACCTTGTGAGCTACTCTTTCATTGAACCGCTAGCTCTTAATGGCGATCTCAGGCGTTTACTTCCCCAGCGTCTCCAGAGTCTTCGTCAGGCTGGCCTCGTCCCCCACATTCATGCAGGTCCTGGAGCGGTCGATCTGGCGCATTAACCCGCATAGAACTTTTCCCGGACCGACTTCGATAAAAGTATCAACCCCTTCCGCGATCAGCAGGCGCATACATTGCTCCCACTTCACCGAGCCGGTCACCTGCCGGACCAGCGCATCGAGCGCGCGGTTATCGTCGCTGACCATCTCCGCATCCACATTGCACGCCACCGGATACACCGGTTTTGACATAGTGATTTTCTTCAAATCATTTTCCAGGCGATCTTGCGCCGGCTTCATCAGCGAACAATGAAAGGGTGCGCTCACCGGCAAAACCTTGGCGCGCTTGGCGCCGCGTTCGTCGGCGATCCTGGTGGCGCGCTCCACCGCGGCGGTGTTTCCTGAAATGACAATCTGTTCGGGCGAGTTGATGTTGGCGGGAGAACAGACCTCGCCTTGCGCGGCATCATGGCACACGGCCGCCACTTTCCCGAACTCCATGCCGAGAATGGCAGCCATGCTCCCCACCCCAACCGGCACCGCTTCTTGCATGTACTTGCCGCGATTGCGCACGGTGCGCACCGCATCCGCGAAAGAGAACGTTCCGGCGCACACGTGCGCTGAATATTCCCCCAGGCTGTGCCCACAGACAAAATTCGGTTTGGGTATCCGGCTTTGCAGTACGCGAAGTGCCGCTACGGAAGTCGTCAGGATAGCCGGCTGGGTGATCTCGGTCAGCCGAAGCTGGTCTTCTGGGCCCTCAAAGCAGAGCTGCGAAAGTTTGTAGCCGAGAGCGTAATCCGCTTCTTCGAAAGTCTCGCGGGCCTCGGGATACCTTTCCGCCAGTTCTTTCCCCATGCCCACCACCTGCGAGCCTTGGCCGGGGAAAATTAATGCGATCTTTCTGGATTCGTTCATTTCGCCTTTGTTCTCATCCCGAGCGCGGTTCTGCCTGAATGATCATGCACCTGAAACAGGCTGAATTTGCTTCGCTCAGGGCGGCGCTCAAGTACTGCTGACAGCGGTTTGGTGCAGCGCGGCCAAGCCATGTTCGATAGCCTGATTGATGCCGCTTTCGCCGAATTCCGCCGCCACCCGGATGGCATTCTTCATCGCATTGGCATTGGACGATCCATGCGTGATGATGCAAACGCCTTTTACTCCCAGCAGCGGCGCACCGCCATATTCGGTGTGGTCCAGACGCTTTTTGAAATCTTCAAAAGCGCTGCGCGACACCCACGCCCCAACCTGCCGCGTAATTGTCGCCTTCAGCGATTCCTTCAACGCCGAGCGCACCAGATTGGCGACGCCTTCGGAGATCTTAAGCGCGACATTTCCGACAAAGCCGTCGGCAACGATCACGTCCACCCGGCCGCTGTAAAGGTCGCGCCCTTCCACATTCCCCACAAAATTCAGCGGCAGCTGCTTCAGCCGCTGAAACGCTTCCCGCGTGAGTTCGTTCCCCTTGGTTTCCTCTTCGCCGATCGAGAGCAGGCCAACGCGCGCCGCCTTCCCGAACATCGCCCGGAAATAGATCTCCCCCATGATCGCGAACTGCTCCAGATTTTGTGCAGTGCAATCCACGTTCGCGCCCACATCGAGCAGCATGGCAGGATTCCCGGGCGCAGTAGGAAACACGCCGGCCAGCGCGGGACGATCAACCCCGGGCACCGCCCCCAGCACAATCTTGGCCGTGGCCATAGCCGCGCCAGTATTTCCAGCCGTCACAAATCCGCTGGCAGTACCTTCGCGGACCAGCCGCAGCCCCACCCGCATGGAGTTGTCCCGCTTGGCGCGGATCGCCTCCACCTTATCGTCCATGGTGATGTATTCGCTGGCGTGGACAACTTCAACTGGCAGTCGCGCAGCTCCACGATGACGATCGAGCTCCGCCTTCACGATGTTCTCAGGCCCGATCAACAGCACACGCCGGCCGTACTGGCGCGCGGCCTGAAGCGCGCCCTCCACTTCCGGCTTGGGGGCGCGATCCGAACCCATCGCATCCAGCGCAATCACGCTAGGCATGTTGTGGTGAGACTAGCTGGCTTCTTCAACGTCGAGAACTTCGCGTCCCTTATAGTACCCGCACTTGGGGCAGGCGCGATGCGGCATTTTCTTCTCGTGACAGTTCGGGCATTCAGAAAGTGAATGGGCTTTCAGGGCATCATGCGCCCGCCGGGTGGACGTGCGCTTCTGGGAGTGACGGCGTTTTGGATTAGGCATTTGTTCAGATTCCTTTGAGCGGCCTTAGTGGCAGCACCAAACTTGAATGTGATTTCAACCAGCAAATGAGCAGTAGCAGTTGGCGGCCAATGCGGCTGAGGGAGCTAAGAGCTAACGGCTAACAGCTAAGAGCTGCTTTTCTCCAGCCGGCTGCGAACTTCTTTCAGCGCCGCCCAGCGCGGATCTTCCACTTCTCTGGAGCACGAACACTGCTCCT
>Ga0070681_10006140_pt1 | contig 11663 bp, 13 predicted proteins | sample KBSC83BmetaG_FD_65650 | JGI IMG/M metagenome (GOLD analysis project Ga0070681, IMG submission 65650) | Corn rhizosphere microbial communities from Kellogg Biological Station, Michigan, USA - KBS C8-3B metaG | ecosystem: Host-associated > Plants > Roots > Rhizosphere | place: USA: Michigan...
CTCACCGAGAGCGTAGGGGCAGCGGCACCCATTACGGTGCAGGCACGAGAAGAGCTCGCTCGCTTGTGACCTGAAGCCCCAACCACCGACGCTCCACCCGTACCGCCGGGGCTGTGTTGTTTTCTTGTGTGCGATACCGAACGGTTCGATTTTGTGGCCCCTGCTCGAATGATCGGGCGACAACGGCGACGGCACGGGATTTCATGTCATACAGGATATTGCTGATACAGAGCGACTCTGCGGATGCCACGGCGGTTCGCGACGCGCTGATTACTTCTCGCGAGCGTCCCTTTCTGGTCGAGTCCCTCGGACTGTGCTCCGCGGGGCATGAGCGGCTTGCAAGGGACAGCGAGTTGCTGAACCGTGGGCCGGGCGCCCTCGCCGCCGTGTTGCTGGATCTCTTCCTGCCCGATAGCCAGGGAATCGAGACCTTCGACCGGCTGTTTCGCGCGGCGCCGCAGCTTCCGATGTTGATCCTGTGCGCCTCCGGCCATGAAGACATCGCGAAGCTGGCTGTGCAGCGCGGAGCGCAGGACTATCTCCTGAAAGACCGCCTCGATTCCTATCTTCTGCCGAAAGCCTTGCACAGCATGATCGACCGAGCGGCGATCGCCGATGCGCTGTTTGAAGAAAAGGAGCGCGCGCAGGTCACACTCAACTCGATCGGCGACGCAGTCATCAGCAGCGACAGCGCGGGCAATGTGACCTACCTCAACACGATCGCGGAAGAGATGACGGGCTGGTCGCGGCAAGAAGCACACGGCCGTCCGGTCGAAACTGTATTCCGCATCATCGATTCCAACACCCGGGCCACTGCGCCGAATCCGATGGCGCTGGCCATGCGGGGCGACAAGGCAGTCAGTCTTACGCCCAACTGCATTTTGATCCGCCGTGATGGGGTGGAGGCCGCAGTCGAGGATTCCGCCGCGCCCATCCGCGACCGGCGTGGGCGCGTCACTGGCGCGGTGATGGTGTTCCACGACGTAAGCGCGACGCGGGCACTGTCGCTCCGCATAGCCTATCTCGCGCAACACGACAGCCTCACGGACCTGCCCAATAGAGCTGTGTTCAACGATCGGCTGACGCAAGCGATCGTCATGGCGCACCGCCATCGAAAACAATTGGCGGTGTTGTTCCTGGACCTGGATCGGTTCAAGCACATCAACGACTCCCTGGGTCACTCTATCGGGGACCGGTTGCTGCAGTCGGTGGCCCAGCGTCTACGCAGTTGCGTGCGCAGCTCGGACACCGTCAGCCGCCAGGGCGGAGATGAATTCGTAATTCTGCTCGCGGAGGTCGCGCACGCTCACGATGCCGCGCTCTGCGCTGAAAAGATGCTGCTGGTGCTGAGCACGCCCTATCGGATCGATCAGCATGACCTACACCTTACCGCAAGCATCGGTATCGTGACGTACCCCGAGGACGGGATCGATACCGAGACATTGCTGAGAAATGCCGACTTTGCGATGTACTACGCCAAGGATCACGGCCGGAACAACTATCGGTTCTTCGAGCCCGACATGAACCTGCGTGCCCTGGAGCGGCAATCGCTCGAGGATGGCCTGCGGCACGCAATCGAGAGACAGCAGTTGGTCCTGCATTATCAGCCGATCGTCAATCTGCATACACGTGCAATCGTGGGTGTGGAGGCGCTCCTGCGCTGGCGCCATCCGCAGCGAGGGCTCATATCTCCGGAGCAATTCATGCCCATCGCCGAGGCATCCGGCTTCATTCTGGCGATTGGCAGGTGGGTGCTGCGCGCAGCCTGTCGGCAGTTGCGGATGTGGCAGGACGGAGGACTGTCGCCGATGCGAATCGCCATCAATATCTCCGCGGTGGAACTGCTCGACAAGGGTTTCGTGGCGGGTGTGGCGGCCGCGCTGGCGGATGCCGCTCTCGCGCCGCACCATCTGGAGCTCGAACTGACCGAAACGTTTCTAATGCAGGACTCGACGGCGACCGCATTCGTGCTGCGCGCGCTGCACGAGTTGGGAGTGAAGCTTTCATTGGATGACTTCGGAACAGGCTATTCGAGCTTGAGCCATCTGAAGCGCTTCCCGATCGATACACTGAAGATCGATCAGGCGTTCGTGCGTGATATCGCCTCGAACGCCGGCGATGCCGCTATCGTCGATCTGGTGATCGGAATGGGTAGGAGTCTGAACATGCGCGTGGTTGCCGAAGGCGTGGAAACATTGGAGACGTTCGAGTGCCTTCTGCGACACGGCTGCACTGAGGGTCAGGGTCACTACTTCGGTAAGGCCATGGAAGCGGCTGAGTTTCTGCGACTGCGCACACACGGTCACCAAACGCCTCGCCTCGAGGGTACCCCGCTAGTAGCGAGCAGCATGCGCTAAGCGACCTGACTTAGCCCACATGCGGCCGCGGAATGGGCAGCACGCGAACAATCCGCGCAGCTTCCGCTGCGCGGGTTCGACAATCGGATTCTCGCCGCCCCCTCCCGACCGGAGATTAGCGCAACGCGGCTACGGGATTGCTGATGATCACTTCCACCCGACGGTTCTGCTGCCGGCCCGCTGCGGAATCATTTCCGGCCAACGGATCATTCTCGCCCTTGCCTGATGCGGAGAGCCGGGAGGCGCCGATGCCCTGTCCAACCAGATACGATTTGACGGAGTCCGCACGCCGCTCGGAGAGCCCCTGGTTGGAGTCTTCGTTCCCCACGCTGTCGGTGTGGCCCTCGATGGCGGCCGTGCGGTCGGGATATTGATTGAGGAAAGCAACGAGCTTGTTCAGATTGCCCGTGGCGCCCGCCTTCAAATCCGCCCGCCCGCTCGTGAAGAGCACATCGCCAAGCGTCAGCACCAGCCCGCGATCGGTCGGTTTGGCCTGCAGCATATCGATCTGCCGCCGCAATTCCGTAGCTTGCTGCTCCGAGCTCGCAGCGTCCGACCGAGCAGTATCCGCGTCAGTTCGTGCCTGCTCCGCCACCACCTTCTGTTCGGCACCCTCGGCGCGAGCCGTTGCTACCTGGTCCCTGGCGGCATCAGCCTCACGCGTGCGGGCATCGAGGCGGGCACTCTCTCGCTGCGCACTGAGCGTCGAGCGCTGGTCCTCCGCGAGACTTGTTTCCGCCTGTGCTCGGGCAATCTCGACTTTCCTATCGGCCATGTAGACGCGGTGGGCTCCCAGCTCTCTGTCAGCTTCCGGCTGCTCCGCGGCGCGCACGGCGGCGTCCGCCTCTTTGACGGCCAGCGGAGCGCGGTTCGCCAGGTCAGGATTCGATTGCAGCTGCGTCAGCTTGCCGCGCGCTTCAGCAGCGCCGACTGGCCTGGGAGGGGCCGCCGTACAGGCGGCAAGCAGAATGGCGGCTACGGCCGCAGCGATCAGCGTCCTGCCTGGAACGAGTTGGTTGAAGTTTACTGAGTTCATGGTTTCGCTCCTGAGCTGCGCTGCATCTCTTCTATCAGAGTACTCGTGCTGCGCGCCATTTCGTCATTCACGGCTTTCGCCTTCATCTGCCCGGTCCTCGCGGAAGCCAGCTCGGCTTCCACGCGCGACTCGTCCGCAAGCCGCGCAGCCAGAGTCATTCTCTGGTCCGAAACCGCCGTATCGGCGGATGCGAGCTCGGTGCGCGCTTCCGCCAACTCCCCGGGGGCATAGCGTCCGGCCTCCGCAGCCTCGGCAGTGGCAATGGCCCGTTGCGCGGCCTGCAAACCGGCGGTGGGCGCCGGCGGTGTCGATACACAGGCGGCCAGCACGAAGAAACCCGCGAGGACGACTGCTGTACGCAGAGCGCAGCTCCCGGGTGCGTGCGATGTTGAGTTCATTTCGATTCTCTACTGAGTGACGATGGAGTCAGCTTGCCGAGCATCCACCAGAGCCAGGAGTGTATGCTTCGGGGGTGACCATGTCGGTGCGCAGCCGTACACAGCTCCGCGCAGGTGTTATTTCGGCGCAAACAGTAGGGAATGCGGCGGGCGCATTGGCTCCGCGGCCACGCTTGATTCACCGCCCGACAATGTTGACGTGCCGGGGAGCAATCACAGCGACCTTGGCGTCTTCGCGGACTGAGGCGCCGGGCTGCGCCACCGACCACTGTCGTGGCAATGCATACTTGCGTGCAATCGCGACCAGGTCGTCCGCTTGCGCCGATTCGAACTTCTTGTCCGACCCGGTCCACTCCTGAATGAATCGGGTGCGCGTCTGCATCTCGCGCCTCAGGGACGAGCGGTAGGACTCGCCGGCCTGACGCGTGCGCACCGCAGCCGCGCCCGCGCCTTCCGCGAACTCCTCCAGGCAACCCCGCGATACCCAGACTCTGACACCCTGGGCGACGAGCTGTTGTTTGAGAACGTCCGCGCCGTTCGCGAATCTACGTGACAAGGCGTCGATCGCAGAGTCCAGCAGCTTCATGTGTTTTCCAGGCGCCGGCGAGCCGGCGCCTCCAGATCACGGCACGGAACATACCCGTCCTTGTGAACAAGTTTCAGCTCATTCGAGCAGGCCTTCAGTACGCTGCCACACTTACGGCGCGTTCGCACGAGGCCGCAAACCCCCGCGACGCCGGGCGAATTTTTTTCTTTTCGCCCGGTCCGGCACGCGCCCGGGAAGAGGCGCATACTCCGGGCCCTCGGTTGCGTGTGCGCGCTGAGTTGGCCGCCGAATTCTCGCCGGTCATACATTGAGGTCACTCCCATGAATCAGTCAAAGAGCGCTCGGATGAGCGATGCCGCCAACGATCGCGCCGCGGCGCCCACGAAAGACATCGTTGCAATGGCGAACGGCATCGACAGCTTCAGGAGCTTGGCGGCCGGCATCGAGGCAGCGGACCTGACAGATGCACTGTGCGGGAAGGGTCCGTTCACGGTCTTCGCTCCGACCGACGAGGCCTTCCGCAAACTTCCCGCCGGCGCGTGGGACCGGCTGCTCAGGGACTCCGCGAAACTCAGGGCGATTCTCAACTATCACATCGTCGCGGGCTATTTCATGGCCCGGGATATGAAGTCCGGCGAAGTGATGACACTGCAGGGCAGCACACTGACGGCGGCCGTATCCCCCGAGGAAGTGCGAGTCAACGGGGCGCTCGTCCTGCAAGCGGATCTCGCCGCGACCAACGGCGTCGTTCACTCGATCGATGCCGTCATTCTGCCGAAGAACTGGCAACTGCCGGCGACGGCTGCCGCGGTGCCAGCCGGGTGAGTTGAAGATCATTCGGCGGTATCGTCGCCCTTCACCTGCAACAGCTCCACCAAGTCGAGGGTCGCAACGGGCTTCAGAAGATAGCGCTCGAAACCGGCCACGCGGGCCAACTCCCGCCCCGGGTGCTCGCGACTAGCCGTCATCGCGATCAGTCGCAGATCATGGGTTTGCGCCTGCTCACGCAGCAACCGCGCCACTTCATAGCCGTTGACGTCCAGCAGATCCAGATCGAGCAGGACCACGGAGGGATGAAACTCCGCAGCAATGGCCACAGCGGCATCGCCGGTCCAGGCAACTCGAGTCTCATATCCCGATGCGTGCAGCATCAGCTCCAACCGCGCGGACGAACGCGCATCGGTCTCGACGATCAGAATTCTCTGCCGCGGGGCGCAGAATACGGACTGCCCGCCTTCATCTTCCCACCTCGCCAGCTGTTCCGATTCCGTTGCATTCACACGGGCATGCTAGCCGGCATGGAGACCGGTGTCCGTGCGCTTGGAGACGGACAAGGCCCTTTCACAGTGTGCGCTAGCGTACAGAAATCCCTCCCGTGGGGGCGCAGCGTCTACTGGCGCTGAAGGGCCTACACGCGACGCACGACGGACAAGCAATCCGCGGCCCGGCATCCCAAATCCGAGGCTGTACCTGTGCCACTACACTTCTTCTATGGACTGATCCAACTCCCGTTCTGGGGCTACATTGCGTTTACGTTCGCGACGGTGCAGCTGATGTTCCTTGGGATAAGCCTGTACCTGCACCGCGATCAATCGCATGGCGGGCTCGTGCTCCACCCGGTGCTGCGGCACTTCTTTCGCTTCTGGCTATGGTTCTCGGCCGCCACGGTGACTCGCGAGTGGGTTGCCGTGCACCGCCGGCACCATGCGTTCGCGGATCGAATCGGAGACCCGCATAGTCCCACCGTGTTCGGCCTGCCGCGCGTCATGTGGCAGGGCTACGAGCTCTATGCTGCCGCGGCGCGTGATCCGGACATTCTTCGCAACTACGGCCGCGGTACGCCGGACGATTGGCTGGAACGCAATCTCTACGGGCGCTTCCGCATTCTCGGCATCTCGCTGTACATCACGCTGCAAATAGTCTTGTTCGGCGTGCCGGCGATCACGATGCTTGCCGTGCAACTGGTCGCGCAGCCCCTGTTCGCGGCGGGCATCATCAACGGCCTTGGCCATCGCGTCGGTTATAGAAGCTTCGAAGTGCCGAACTCGGCTACCAACATCGCCCCCTGGGGTCTGCTGGTTGCGGGTGAGGAGTTGCACAACAATCACCATGCATTCCCCGCCTCGCCGCGCTTCTCCGTGCAGCCCTGGGAATTCGACATGGGGTGGCTGTTCATCTGCCTATTCCGCGCTGTGGGCCTCGCGCGCGTCGCCAGCCTGCCGCGTTTGCCGAAGATGGCGCGGGGCCGCACCGGCATTGACATCGATACGGTGAAAGCGTTGTTCACCCATCGCATGCACGTCCTGCGTGACTATCGCCGCCGCGTGATCCGGCCGGTGTTTCGGCAGCTCAGCAGGGAAGAAAGCACGCCGCCTCTTTCGTTGAGCGACTCGCGACTGCTGATACGACACCCCAGTCTGCTCGACCCTCAGGGTGGCCGGAAGTTAAGCCAGCTGCTGCGACGCCACGAGGTCCTGCGGACGGTGGTCGAATTCCGGGATCGCTTGCAGCGCATCTGGGATGAGATGTCCGTAAACGACGCACCCGCGCTGGAGCAACTGCGCATCCTGTGCACAGATGCCGCGTGCAGTCACGTTCCCGCGCTCAGGCGTTTTGCCCTGCGACTCCCCACTTACTCATTCGCAGACAGAACACCTTGCAGGCTTCAGTGAGTGCGGCTGGGCCAAGCGACGGAGGGACTGCCGGACCGGGCGTCCGTGGCGCACCGTACAGATTGCCGCTCGCCAACAAGAGCATGATGTGACATCGCAGATAGCCACCCCACCTGACAGGAGAGTTGCGTGCCACGCCCGTCGCGACTCGGGCCGGAGAACCGCTTGCTGGCCGCCCTCCCCGGTCCGGACCGGCAACATGTGCTTGCGCGTTGCGAGCAGGTTGACCTCCGCTTCGAGGAAGTGCTCTGCAACCCCGGCGAGCCTATTCGGCACGTCTTCTTCCCGATGGACGGTTTCATTTCCCTGATCACTCCGATCGACGGCGTGGCCCGGCTGGAAGTGGGACTCATAGGCGACGAAGGGATGCTCGGTATTTCCCTGATGCTGGACGTCGCCGCCGCACCACTGCAGGCCATGGTACAGGGCGGGGGCGCGGCTTGGAGAATGGAAGCGTCAGCATTCCTACGCGAGCTCAAGCACAGCGCTGCGCTGCAGCGAACTCTGAATCGCTATTTGTATGTGACACTGACTCAGCTGGCTCAGACGGCCGGCTGCACGCGCTTCCACGTAGTTGAAGCCCGGCTCGCCCGCTGGCTTCTGATGACCCGCGACCGGGCGCACGCCGATGAATTCCACATCACACACCAATTCCTCGCCTACATGCTCGGAGTGCGCCGCGTCGGCGTGACTCGGGCAGCCAGCGCTCTGCGCAGGCGCAGGCTGATACGCTACAGCCGTGGCAAGCTCACGATTCTCGATGGACGTGGCTTGGAGGCTGCTGCCTGCGAATGTTACTCAGCCGTCAAGGAAACCTACGCCAGGGTCCTGAGCTGATCGACGATGCGTCTCAGCGCTCGTCGGCCATCGGCAGGCGGATCACGAACTCGCTCCCACACCCGCGGCCGGCGCTGGTTGCCATCACACGACCGCCGTGGCGGTCGACTACGCTGCGCACCAGGGCGAGGCCGATACCCAGGCCTGGGCCCCCGGATTGAGCGGACTGATCCGCGCGGACGAAGAGATCGAATACCCGGGGAAGGACATCCGGATCGATGCCGATACCGTTGTCGCGAATGCGGACCACTGCCTCACCGTCTTCCCGTCCCACCGACAGCCGGATATCCCCTCCCGGAGCGGTGTACTTCGCAGCGTTCAGCAGGAGATTCACGAACGCCTGCTCGAGCCTGCCTGCATCGACCCGCACCCACACCGGCATATTCGGGAATGAAGCGACCATGCGGTGATGGTGCAGCTGCATGGTGAATTCGACCGTCTGCGCGGCGGCCGCCGCGATGGTGCACAGATCGCCGCGCTCGCGATGCAACGGCATCGGTCCGTGCTGGGAGTGTGATCCGCTGACAAGGTCTTCGACGAGGCTCGCCATCCTGTCGACCTGACGTTCGATCACTGTCCGAGCCTGAGCCGCCGTGAACGCGGACGCCTCGGCGCCAAGGATGCGGGTCGCACTGCGGATCGCCCCCAGAGAATTGCGCAGTTCGTGGGACACGATTGTCACGAACACGTTGCCGCCGGTCTCCATGCCACGCTCCTGGCGAACCAGCGCGCGGCTTCCTCCACGAGCCTGACCCACAAATTCGCGAGCGGTGAGCCGCAGCGCCTCAGGGAGAGCGTCGCGCTTCTCGTCGCCGGCAAGCTGCGAATCGGCTGCTGGACGGGCGGTCTCGTCAAAGGTGACTTCGTCAAAAGTGCACTGCGATGGATCGTTCATGGCCTACCTCGTTTTCCCGGTGGTTGGCGTACGCCCCCTCGAGGTCGCAACCCCTGCGCTCGCGGGTTGCTTCTCGAGCTACAGCCGTGAACGCGAAACTAAGCAGTATCACAAAGGGGGTCTGTACGCCCGCGCACTCAGGGATCGGGCGGCCTGCCCTGTTCTGCCGGTCCCCCTCGTACTCCCGATTGCGGCGGTTTTGCCCGCGATTTCAGCCGTCTAAGTGTTGGACACCCACCCGGATGCGTGGTCGTGTACGCTAGGGCACATAGGCGCCAGAAAGGGCCCCAGGTCCAAGCATCACAAAGGGTTGCCATGGCTTCTTTATTCCAATGATGACAATACCCCACCCGCAGCAGAATCATCTGCTGGCCGCGTTGCCACAGCCGGAACGCGACCGGCTGTTCCGGCATCTGAAGCTGGTAACGCTGCCCCTTGGGAAGGTCGTCTACGAGTCGGGCGACCTGTTGCCGCACATCTATTTTCCGACTGATTCCATCGTCTCGCTGCTATATGTGCTCAAGGACGGCGGCTCCGCCGAAATTGCGGTTGTCGGAAACGACGGCGCGATCGGCGTTGCCCTGTTCATGGGCGGTGAGACCACAACCAACCGGGCAATTGTGCAGAGCGCGGGCTCCGCGTACCGCTTGACCGGAGCACGGTTAAAGCAAGAATTCGATCGTCACGGGGAGATGCTGCACATCCTGCTGCGCTACACGCAGGCGTTGCTCACTCAAATGGCCCAGACCGCCGTCTGCAACCGCCATCATTCGGTGGACCAGCAACTGTGCCGCTGGTTGCTGCTCTCGCTCGACCGTCTGCCCTCGCCCGAGTTGGCCATGACCCAGGAGTTGATCGCCAATATGCTCGGCGTGCGTCGCGAAGGCGTCACTGAAGCCGCGGGCAAGCTGCAGAAGCTCGGCGTGATTGCGTACCGGCGCGGGCGGATCACGGTGCTGGACCGGCCGCAGCTCGAACAGCTCGCCTGCGAGTGCTACGCCGTGGTCAAAGAAGAAACTGATCGTCTGCTGCCGCGGCGTTTGGCGCGCGGGGCTGGCACGGCGCCGCTCGACAGATCCACTTCCAAAGACGGCTGACGGGATCGCTGGCGCCGGGTCCGAAGCGTTACGACTCCGCGGCCGCCTTCAGTCGTGAAGGCGGCGCTTTGCGGTGGTTATTGCTTGAGCTGCATGTCGTCCTTGACCGACTTGACCCCGTCGACGGCGCTCGCCACCCTGACGGCGGATTTCGCCTCCTCGCGCGAGCTCACGAAGCCGCTGAGTTGCACGATGCCCTTGAATGTCTCGACATTGATCTCGGAGGACTTCAGGCCCGGCGCGCGCAGGACGGCCGTCTTGACCTTGGTCGTGATGACACTGTCATCGACATACTGACCCGTGCCCTCGCTGGTGCGTGTCGCTGCACAGCCGAGGGTTGCCATCAGGAAGAGGCTGGCGGTAAAGGCCGTAAGTGTCTTGATCTGGTACATAGAATGAGACTCCGGTGAATGCGCAGAAGAATTCGGGATCGATCAGAACGGATTGCGCTAATCGCCGAGGTCGCACGGTGCTGCGCGCACCGTCCAGGCGCCAGTCTGGTGGAAGACTCCGCTCGGCACCGTTCGCCTGCGCACACACCTGCTGTTGTGTTGAGTTGCCTTCCGACGCCTCGCTCGGTGCGCCGCCGCACCGACCGGCCGGTTTCTCCGCGCCACAGTAGTGAGCGTTGGACCCGTAGGCCCTTTGTAATCAGGCTGACAACCTGCGGAGCCCCTCATGTCCAGCATCATGTTTGTGCTGATCGGGCTTGCCGCCTGCGGATTCACGCGCGGGCTCTTCAACGACTCCCTTCCCGGTCTCCTCCTGGATCTGTGCCTGGGAGTCGCCGGCGCCGTCGTCGCGGGTTCCCTCTTCCGCCACATCAGTGGGGCTGACGCTGCGACGTTCAGCGTCGCGAGCGGGCTCGTTGCTCTCGCCGGGGCCGCTGCGGTGCTCGCTTCATACCATTGCATATTCCCAGGGATACACCGACGCTCGGGCAGCGCGGAGCACCGCGGTGGAACTTAGCGGCGCTCGCGCTGAGGCAAATCAATTTGCGCATCGATCGGGCAATTCGCCACCGACGCGGACGCTCAGATGCGCAGGGCAAATAGGCAGGCACTAAGCACGCGTTACACACACCAAGGGCTCGGATTCAGCGTGGCGGACAGTCCGTCCGCGATGCCCCTTGCCGCACCAGTAGATACGCGTGCGTGCGCTGGTCCCTCGCGTCCATGCCGTTGGCCGCAATGTCGCCATTACAGTTGATGGCGGCTGCGTCGGTCAGCGTTACGAAGCTCGCCGAGGGGCTGGCGGGATCGACGAGGGAATTGAGGTCACGCATCTGACCTCCGATGAAGAGGAAGGCGCGGAACAGGCTGCTGCCGTCGGGGGCGGTCCCCACCGCCGACCTTCCGACAATTTCGCCCGTATCATCGATCCCGGCCGCGCTCGCGTTCGTCGGGCCCGAGGTACTCAGGCTCCCGATGTCGGTCATGGAACCCGCGTGCCAAAGTACCGCGTGCGAGTTGTCGCCTTGGGAGACCCCGACAATGTCTCCATTGTTGGAAACGTCCTGCGCGGAGGAGATCCGATCGCCTGGTAGCGTTCCGAGATCGGCGGCCACGCCACCCTGCCACGCGGTCGCGTGTTGAGGGCCATAGTCAGGGTAGACGCCAATCTGGGTGGCATCGCCAACGATCAAACCCTGATCGCTCACAGCGATGGCGCCGCCAACAACTCCGGGCAGATCCGTTTCGACTCCATTCGCATCCCATGCGGTAGGCGCTCCATCCGCATGAGGCAGAGAACGACTTCCTGCGACGACGCCCTGCTGATTGATTCCCTGCGCCTGCGTGCCGGAAGAGTTCGCCGCGGTGAGGA
>Ga0070681_10006141_pt1 | contig 11663 bp, 11 predicted proteins | sample KBSC83BmetaG_FD_65650 | JGI IMG/M metagenome (GOLD analysis project Ga0070681, IMG submission 65650) | Corn rhizosphere microbial communities from Kellogg Biological Station, Michigan, USA - KBS C8-3B metaG | ecosystem: Host-associated > Plants > Roots > Rhizosphere | place: USA: Michigan...
CACTATGGCGACGGCGTGCGCCCATCGTCCGTGCAATCCGAGCCCGTCTCCAGCCCAGGCTGACGTTCCTAGAGCCTTTTACGATAGCATGAGCGAAACTATTCAAGCGATCCGCGGGATGCACGACATCCTGCCGGACCAGGCTCCGCTTTGGGAGTCGTTCGAGGACACCGTGCGCACATGGCTCGGCGCGTACGGCTACGAGAACATCCGCATGCCGGTCCTCGAGCGCACCGACCTGTTCGTACGCTCGATCGGCGAGGTCACCGACATCGTCGAAAAGGAGATGTACACCTTCGTCGATCAGCTCAACGGCGAAAGCCTGACGCTGCGACCCGAAGGCACCGCTTCCTGCGTGCGTGCGGCGATCGAGCATCATCTGCTGTACTCCGGCCCGCGCCGCCTGTTCTACACCGGCCCGATGTTCCGGCACGAGCGGCCGGCCAAGGGCCGCTTCCGTCAGTTCCATCAGGTTGGCGTCGAAGCGCTCGGCTTCGCCGGTCCGGATGTCGATGCCGAGCACATCGTGATGTGCGGGCGCTTGTGGAAGCGGCTCGGACTGGACGGCATCGCGCTCGAGATCAACACCCTCGGCAACACCGAGTCGCGCGCACGCTACCGCACCAAGCTCGTCGATTATCTGGAACAGAACTTCGAGCGGCTGGACGAGGACAGCCGGCGGCGTCTCGGCACCAACCCCTTGCGCGTGCTCGACAGCAAGAATCCCGCGATGCAGGCCGTAATCGAAGGCGCGCCGCGTCTAGCCGACGATCTCGACGAGCCTTCGGTCAGGCATTTCGAAGAGTTGCAGGCGATCTTGCGTGTGCTGAAGATCGACTACCGGATCAATCCGCGCCTCGTGCGCGGGCTGGACTATTACAATTACACGGTGTTCGAATGGGTCACCGACCGCCTCGGAGCACAGGCGGCGGTGTGTGCTGGTGGGCGCTATGACGGACTGTTCGAGCAGCTGGGCGGCAAGCCGGCCCCGGCCTGCGGCTTCGCGATGGGCGTCGAGCGCCTGTTGACGCTGATCGCAGAAGCGCGCTCACACACGCCGCCGGCACCGGACGTGTATCTCGTGCACAGCGGAGTCGATGCGACGCAGCTGGCGTGGCAGGTCATGGAGCAATTGCGCGACGCGGGATTGAGCGTCGTGTTTCATGCCGGCAGCGGCGGCTTCAAGTCGCAGATGAAGAGGGCGGATGCAAGCCGTGCGCGCTTTGCCATCATCATCGGCGACAATGAGGCGGCCGCGCGGCGCGTTGCAGTGAAGCCGCTGCGGGAGCAGGCCGACCAGGTTACGCTGGCCCTCGAGGAAGCGATCGGGCTGATTCGAGGCCGGCGCGAGACCGCAGATGTCGAAGCCCGGAAACTCAAAACCACAGAACTATAAAACGGAAATCCTATGTACGACCTGGAAGAACAGGAGCAGATCGACGAGCTCAAGGCCTGGTGGAAACAGTATGGGCGGCTGGTAATCGTGGTGGTGACGGCCGTCGTGGTGGCGGGCGCCGGTACGGCAGGTTGGCAGTGGTACAAGCGCAGCCAGTCGGAGCACGCGTCGCAACTCTACGGCTCGCTCGAGAAGGCCTTGCGCGCGAACGACCTCAAGCAGATCCGCGAAGTCTCGGCGCAGCTGAAGGACAAGTATGGCGGGACCGCATATGGCCCGATGGGGGCACTGGTCGCTGCCAAGGCCAGCTATGAAGCCGGCGACACAAAAAGTGCGGCGGCCGATCTGCAATGGACCATCGACAACGCTCGCGACGAAGACGTGATCGCCGCTGCGCGCGTGCGACTGGCCGGTGTGCTGCTCGACGAGAAGAAGTACGATGAGGCGCTGAAGCTGCTGGACAGCTCGCATCCGGAATCCTTTACGGGCTTGTTCTCCGACATGCGAGGCGATGTCCTGGTCGCCCAAGGCAAGCCGGTCGAAGCCAAGGCGGCGTACAAGCTCGCCTTGGAGAAGCTGCCGGCAGAGGGCAACTATCGAGCGATCGTGCAGGTCAAGCTGGACGGGCTAGGCGGAGACAAGTGAACGTAAGCGCCATGTATCGAGTCGCGATGGTTCGAAGCGGATATTGCGCGATCGCCGGCCTCGCGCTGGTTGCGCTGGCGTTGAGCGGCTGCGGCGGCTCGCCGACCGTCAAGCCGGCAGAGCTCGTGAAGTTCAAGCCGAATGCGCAGGCGAAGGTTGTCTGGCGCTCGTCCGTCGGCGGTGCCGACGTGTACATCTTTACGCCGGCCGTGTACGAAGGGGCTGTGTACGCGGCGGGCGCAAGCGGGACGCTGGCGCGCTTCGATGCCGCCACCGGAAAGCAGGCCTGGCGCGTCGACACCAAGGAGCAGTTGTCGGGCGGCGTCGGCGCGGACAGCGACCTGGTCGTCGTGGGTACCCGGAAGGGCGCGGTACTGGCCTATGACCTCAAGGGCAAGCTCGCTTGGAAAACCCAGGTGAGCAGCGAAGTCCTGATGGCGCCGCGCGCGGCGCAAGGCGTCGTGGTCGTGCGCAGCGGCGATGGCAAGATCTACGCGTTGAACGCAGGCGACGGCAAGTCGCTGTGGGAGTATCGCTTCACGTTGCCGCCGCTGCTGCTGCGCTCGGACTCCGGCGTGGTCATCCACCGTGGCATGGTGCTCGCCGGACTCGCAGCCGGCAAAGTCGTCGCGCTGAATCTGACCAATGGCAGCGTGTTGTGGGAAGCGACGCTGGCGCAACCGAAGGGCGCCAACGAGCTCGAGCGCATCACCGACATCGCGGCGGCGCCCACCGTCGACGCCGATCAAGCTTGCGCCGTCACCTACCAGGGCCGCATCGGCTGCTACGATCTGGCGCGCGGCTCTCTATTGTGGAGTCGCGATGCGTCGTCTTCGGTCGGGCTCGCCATCGATCCGATCACCATCTACATGAGCGATGCGCGCAGCAATATCTTCGCGATGGACAAGAACAGCGGCGCGACCATATGGAAGCAGGAGAAGCTGTTTGCGCGTCGGGCCAGCGCGCCGGTGCAAGTCGGCTTGTTCGTCGCCGTGGCCGATTTCGAGGGTTACATTCATTTTCTCGACCGCGATGACGGCGGGTTCGCGGTGCGGCTGTCAACGGACGGGAGCAGCATCAAGGCGCGCCCGCTGCGACTCGGCCAGAACATTCTTGTGCAGACCACCGAAGGCAGCCTCTACGCGATCTCGGTGAAGTCGCTGTAGTCCGATTCTCCGCCGCGCGGCCCAAGCGGCCGGCACCGCCGTCATCATGAAACCCACCATCGCACTCGTCGGCCGTCCTAACGTAGGCAAATCGACGCTGTTCAACCGCCTCACGCGCAGCCGCGATGCTCTGGTAGCCGATATTCCAGGGCTCACACGCGATCGCCACTACGGGCACGGGCGCCTCGGAGCCAAGCCGTACCTGGTGGTGGACACCGGCGGGCTCGAGCCGACGGCGAAGGACGGCATCTATCACGCGATGGCGAAGCAGACGCTGCAGGCGGTCGACGAGGCCGATGCCGTGCTGCTGCTGGTCGATGGCCGCGCCGGACTCACCGCACAGGATCGCGAGATCGCGAATCGACTGCGCAAGAGCGGGCGGCCGCTCTATCTGGTCGTGAACAAGAGCGAAGGACTGTCGCGCGAAGCCGCGGCGGCGGAGTTCCACGAGCTCGGCTTGGGCGAGCCGCTCGCGATCTCGGCTGCGCACGGAGACGGTGTGCGCGAGCTGATGGATCTGGTGCTCGAGAGCGTTCCGCCGGAAGAAGGGGAGGCGCGGCGTGCCGAGCACCAGCCGCGCGTGCCCAAGATCGCAGTCGTCGGCCGTCCCAATGTCGGCAAGTCGACGCTGGTGAATGCCATCATCGGTGAAGACCGCGTCATCGCGTTCGATCAGCCAGGGACCACGCGGGACAGCATTTACGTGGACTTCCAGCGCAACGGCAAGTCCTACACGCTGATCGACACCGCGGGGTTGCGACGCCGCGGCAAGGTCGAAGAAACGGCGGAGAAGTTCTCGGTCATCAAGACGCTGCAGTCGATCGAGGATGCCAACGTGGTGATCCTGGTGCTCGATGCCCAGCACGAGATCTCCGAGCAGGACGCGCACATCGCGGGCTTCATCCTGGAGGCCGGGCGCGCGCTGGTCGTCGCCGTGAACAAGTGGGACCATTTGGATCAGACGCAGCGCGACCAGATCAAGCGGGAGTTCGCTCGCAAGCTGGAGTTCCTGCACTTTGCCCGCACCCACTTCGTGTCGGCGCTGGAGGGCAAAGGGCTGGCAGAACTTATCAAATCGATAGATTTGGCCTATGCGGCGGCGATGACCAAACTGCCGACGCCCAAGCTGACGCGTGCCTTAATCGCCGCGACTGCGCGCCAGGCGCCGCCGCGGCACGGGCTGTTTCGACCGAAGTTGCGCTATGCACATCAAGGCGGTATGAATCCGCCTGTCATCGTGATTCACGGCAATCAGCTCGACGCCTTGCCCGACAGCTATCGCCGCTATCTCGAGCATTTCTTCATCGACACCTTCGCCCTGCAGGGCACGCCGGTGCGCATCCAGTTCAAAGTGAGCACCAATCCGTACGCGACGAAACGCTGACATATTTCGCGTGCGAGCATTGCCTTGCGCGCCTCGGCTATGGTAACGATTAACAATTTCAAGTACAGTAGGTCCACTCGGAATCACAAGTAGAACAAGGAGGCCTCATGAGCGCCAAAGGGCAACTGCTACAAGACCCGTTCTTGAATGCCTTGCGCAAAGAACACGTGCCCGTTTCGATTTATCTCGTGAACGGGATCAAGCTTCAGGGGCAGATCGAATCGTTCGACCAGTACGTGGTACTACTCAAGAACACGGTGACCCAGATGGTGTACAAACACGCCATCTCGACCGTGGTTCCCGCGCGTGCCGTCAATCTCTCCCTCGACCACTCCGCGGACAATTGACGGGCGTCTCGCCCATGTCGGGCCGGTCGCGCAGTGACTCGCCGGCCACGGCTTTTATTCCGCATCGCTCGCCTCCGCTCTTTTGTTCGGCCTCGAGCGCCCTCACTTGATTGTCTATGTTTGAACGCCCCCTGGGCGGCGACCGCGCGCTGCTGGTCAATCTCGACCTCGGCGAGCCGGATCAGGCCGCCCGCATCGAAGAGCTGAGAGAGCTTGCGCTGAGTTGCGGGCTCACTGTCGCCGGACTGATACAGGGCCGGCGCGATCGTCCCGACCCGGCGACGTTCGCCGGCAAAGGGAAGGTCGCGGAGATCGCCGTGTGCGTCGCCTCTGAACGAGCCACACTGGTTGTCTTCAATCATCAGCTGTCGCCCGCCCAGGAGCGCAATCTCGAAAAGCAGCTCTCCTGCCGCGTCATCGATCGCGTCAGTCTGATCCTGGATATCTTCGCTCAGCGTGCGCGCAGTCACGAAGGCAAGCTGCAGGTCGAGCTCGCTCAGCTCGAGCATCTCGCGACACGCCTGGTGCGTGGCTGGACTCACTTGGAGCGTCAGAAGGGCGGTATCGGATTGCGCGGCCCTGGGGAAACGCAGTTGGAGACCGACCGCCGGTTGCTCGGCAAACGCGTGAAGGTGCTGAAGGACAAGCTTGCCACCGTGCGGCGCCAGCGCGAAGTGCAGCGGCGGGCGCGCAAGCGTGCGCAAGTGTTGTCCGTGGCGATAGTCGGCTACACCAATGCCGGCAAGTCCACGCTGTTCAATCGCCTGGCGCGCGAGACCGTGTATGCCGCCGACCAGTTGTTCGCGACGCTGGACACGACCACGCGCCGTTTGCATCTGCCGACGGCCGGCGAGCACGGACTGGCAGACGGCAACGTGGTGATATCGGACACGGTCGGGTTCATCCGCGACTTGCCGCACACGCTGGTCGCATCGTTTCGCGCCACACTCGAGGAAACCATCCAGGCCGACCTCCTGCTGCACGTGGTCGACGCTTCGAGCCCGACGCTGGACGTGCAGATGGCCGAGGTCGACCTGGTGTTGAGGGATATAGGCGCCGGGGAGCTTCCGCAGGTCATCGTGCTGAACAAGAACGATCTGACGCCATTGCCGGCCGGCTTCGAGCGGGATGAGTATGGTAGAATCTCGCGCCTTCGCGTCAGTGCCAAGACCGGCGCCGGAATCGAGCTCGTGCGCCAGGCTATCGATGAGTTCCGCTCTGGCTCGACCTTGCCTGATTCGTCCAGCCGCGCGGTCGCATGATGCGCGGTGCACGGGCCCGCAGGTACGGGCGCAGCGCCGAGGGTCTCTTGCGGCGCATGTGCAAGAGACAGCCGCCGCGATGATCCATAAGGCGCACAATCACTAAACAGCTATGGCACTGAACGATCCGAATTGGGGCCGGCGTGGGGACGGCCCACCGGACCTCGACGAAATCTGGAACCGCCTGCGCCAGAAGCTTCCCGGCATGTTTGGCGGCAAGGGCGGCGGGCGCGAGCCCGGCGACGCGGGCGGCAAGCGCTTTCCCGCCGGCGCCTGGCTGCTGGTTGCGCTCGTCATCATCATCTGGCTGGCGAGCGGCTTCTACATCGTCGATGCGAGCCAGCGCGGCGTGGTGCTGCGCTTCGGGAAGTATCTGCAGACTACCGAGCCCGGGCCCAACTGGCACTTGCCCTATCCGGTCGAATCGGTTGAGATCGTCAATCTCTCGCAGGTGCGCACGCTCGAGATCGGCTACCGCACCAACGTCAAGAACAAGGTGCTCAAAGAATCGCTGATGCTCACCGATGACGAAAACATCGTCGACCTGCAGTTCGCGGTGCAGTACGTCCTCAAGGACCCGAAGGAGTTCCTGTTCTTCAACCGCAATCCCGACGACTCGGTGATGCAGGTGGCCGAGACCGCCATGCGCGAGATCGTCGGCAAGAGCAAGATGGATTTCGTGCTGTACGAAGGGCGCGAGTCGATCCGCGCGCAGGCGCAAAAGCTCATGCAGCAGATTCTCGATCGCTACCAGAGCGGTGTCGCGATCAGCCAGGTGACGATGCAGCAGGCGCAGCCTCCGGAGCAGGTGCAGGCCGCGTTCGACGATGCCGTGAAGGCAAGCCAGGACCGTGAGCGGCAGATCAACGAAGGCCAGGCCTATGCCAACGACGTAGTGCCCAAAGCGCGCGGCAGCGCGTCGCGTCTGATGCAGGAGGCCGAGGGCTACAAACAGCGCATCATCGCAGCCGCCGAAGGCGAGGCATCGCGCTTCCGCCAGATCCAGACGGAATACAGCCGCGCGCCGGCGGTCACGCGCGAGCGCATGTACATCGATACCGTGCAACAAGTGCTGACGAATACGAGCAAGGTCATCGTCGATCAGAAAGCCGGCAGCAATCTGCTGTTCCTGCCGCTCGACAAGCTGCTGCAGCAGTCCGCTGGCGCCGCGGTCGCGCCGCCGGATACGACAGACCGTGCGCAGGCGCCAGATATGCAGCAACAGTCGGCGCCCACCGTCGATCCGCGCTCGCGCGATTCGTTCCGCAGCCGCGACCGGGAGAGCCGCCCGTGAGTCGCGCCTTCACTGCGGTGCTTATCACCCTGGTGGTGGTGCTCGTGATAGCGAGCCTGTCCATGTTCACGGTCGACCAGCGCCAGAACGCCATCGTGTTCCGCCTCGGCGAGGCCGTGCACGTGATCACGAAGCCCGGGCTGTACTTCAAGATGCCGCTGCTCGATAACGTGCGGTTTTTCGATGTCCGCATTCTGACGCTGGATTCCGAAGAGCCCGAGCGCTTCATCACGTCGGAAAAGAAGAACGTGCTGGTCGACTCGTTCGTCAAATGGCGCATAGTCGACGTCGTGCAGTACTACATCAGCGTCGGGGGTGATGAAGCGCGGACGCGCATCCGCCTGGCCCAGACCGTCAACGACAATCTGCGCGCGGAATTCGGCAAGCGGACCATCCATGAGGTGGTCTCGGGCGAGCGTGATCGTGTCATGGACCTGATGCGCGAAAAGGTGGACGCCGACGCCCGCAAGATCGGCGTGCAGGTGCTCGACGTGCGCATCAAGCGGGTGGACCTGCCGCAAGAGGTGAGCGAGGCGGTGTACCGGCGCATGGAGGCGGAGCGCAAGCGCGTCGCCAACGAACTGCGCTCGCTTGGCTTCGCCGAGAGCGAGAAGATCCGGGCCGATGCGGACCGTCAGCGCGAAGTCATCGTTGCAGAGGCGTATCGCGACGCACAGCGTATCAAGGGCCAAGGCGACGCGCGCGCTTCTCAGGTGTACGCGCAGGCGTTCCAGTCGAACGCGGAGTTCTACGCGTTCTACCGCAGCCTGGAAGCCTACCGCCAGAGTCTGAAGAGCAAGAGCGATGTGCTGGTGCTCGATCCGAGCTCGGACTTCTTCAAATATCTCAAGAGCCCAACCGGCCGGTCGCAGAAATAGCACGCGGTGCGCGCGCCGCCTACCCATCATGTCCGGCGCTCTCTGGTCCGCTTTCGCTCTCGTGCTGGTGATCGAGGGGTTGCCGCTGCTGCTCGTGCCTTCGCGCTGGCGTGAGGTGATGCGACAGGTGTCCGGTCTGGCTGATGGACAGCTCCGCTTCTTCGGCCTGGTGCTTGTGTTGAGCGGGCTGGGATTTCTGCTGTTTCTCGGCCGCAACTAACCCGGATATTTCATGAAGACGCCCCCGAATACGACACACGCGCCCGTGCATAAGCTATATAGCGAATCCGGGCCTGGTACGTTTTGTACGATCGGGCTACTCGGGTGCTGGCGGTCGATTTGCGGCCATTTCCGGCATGCTCCTCTTGCCAATAGTCAAAGCTATTGGCTGCGAGGGTCGAGCCAGAACTGGCTCGCAACTCGTCTCGCCATCATCCCGAGTCCCTCATGAAATATCCGGGTTAACCCGCACGCCGAACGATCATGCGACGCTGGCTCCTGCCCGAATACATCGAGGATATTCTCCCGGCCGAGGCGCTGCGCATCGAGCAGCTGCGCCGGCGACTTCTCGACCTGTTCCGCACGCACGGTTACGAGCTGGTGATGCCCCCGATGCTCGAGTATCTGGAGTCGCTGTTGACCGGAACGGGCCACGATCTCGACTTGCGCACGTTCAAGCTCGTGGACCAGCTGTCGGGCCGACTGCTGGGTCTACGCGCCGACATTACGCCGCAGGTGGCGCGCATCGATGCTCACTTGCTCAATCGCGAAGGCGTGACGCGGCTCTGCTACGCCGGCAGTGTCGTACACGCGCAGCCATCGGGACTCACGCGCACGCGCGAGCCGCTGCAGATCGGCGCGGAGATCTACGGGCACCCCGGCGTCGAGAGCGACGTGGAGATCCAGGCGTTGATGGTGAGCGTGCTGCGCGCGGCGGGCGTGAACGATTTGTATCTGGATCTGGGGCACGTCGCGGTGTTTCGCAGCCTGATGCGCGAAGGGAAAGTGCATCCGGAGCTCGAGTCCGAGCTGTTCCGAGTGTTGCAGTCCAAGGACGTTCCGACGTTGCGCGAGCTGGTTGCGCCTCTCGACAGCAAGCTGCGAGAGGCGCTGCTGCTGCTGCCGGAGCTGTACGGCGGCGTGGCCGTCCTGCAAGAGGCGCGGCAGCGGCTGCCGGACTTCCCCGAGGTGCGCCAGGCGCTGGACGACATGGAAACGATCGCGGCGCGCCTGTCGCCCGTGGTTCCGGTGCACTGCTTCGATCTGGCGGAGCTACGCGGCTATCACTATCACAGCGGTGTCGTGTTCGCCGCGTACACAAACGGCCATCCGAACGCGATCGCGCTGGGTGGTCGTTACGACGAGGTCGGCCAGGCGTTCGGACGCGCGCGCCCGGCTACCGGCTTCAGCCTCGATTTGCGCGAGCTCGCTGGCCTGGCGCCGCGGGCCATGGAGTCTTCGCGTATCCTCGCGCCGTATGCGCCCGACGACGCGGGTTTGCGTGACAAGATCGAGCGATTGCGTGCACAAGGCGAGATCGTGATCATCGATCTCCCGGGTCACGACAGCACCCGCGGCGAGCTCGGCTGCGACCGGCGGCTGGTCAAGCGCGGAAAGAACTGGGATATCGAGGCACTGACATAGAGCACGCGACTTCCAAGTCGCGTGCCGCTCCGGCAGGAAGAAACATGGCGAAGAACGTAGTCGTGGTGGGCACCCAGTGGGGTGACGAAGGTAAGGGCAAGATCGTCGATTGGTTGACGGATCACGCGCAAGGCGTGGTCCGCTTCCAGGGCGGACACAATGCCGGACACACGCTCGTCATTCACGGCCGCAAGACTGTGCTGCATCTCATCCCCTCCGGCATCCTGCGCGCGGATGTGGCGTGCTTCATCGGCAACGGGGTGGTGGTATCCCCGCAGGCGCTGCTGGACGAAGTCCGGACGCTCGAGGACGCCGGCATCGACGTGCGCTCGAGGCTCGTGATCAGCGAGGCGTGTCCGCTGATTCTGGCGCACCACGTAGCGCTCGATCGCGCGCGGGAAGCGGCCAAGGGCGCCGGCAAGATCGGCACGACCGGACGCGGCATCGGCCCTGCGTACGAAGATAAAGTCGCGCGCCGCGCGATTCGCATGCAGGACCTGTTCCATCGCGAGCGGCTGGCGGCAAAGCTCGGCGAGATCCTCGACTTTCACAACTTCGTGCTGCGGCAATACTTCAACGCGGAGACGGTGGACTTCCAGCGCACGCTCGACGAAGTGCTCGCGCTGGCCGATCAGATCAAGCCGATGGTCGGCGACGTTCCGCGGCGGCTGTTCGAAGCGCAGAAAGCCGGCAAGAATCTGCTGTTCGAAGGCGCGCAAGGCACGCTCCTCGATGTTGATCATGGCACGTATCCGTTCGTGACATCGAGCAACTGCGTCGCCGGAGCGGCCGCTGCAGGCAGTGGAGTGGGTCCGCAGATGCTCCAGTACATTCTCGGCATCACCAAGGCGTATACCACGCGCGTGGGGTCCGGCCCGTTTCCCACCGAGCTGGAGGACGAGATCGGGCGGCAGATCGCGGCGCGCGGGAACGAGGTCGGCGCGACGACCGGACGGCCGCGGCGGTGCGGATGGTTTGACGCGGCGGCGTTGAAACGCTCCATCCAGATCAACGGTGTGTCCGGACTGTGCGTCACCAAGCTCGATGTCCTCGACGGAATGGAAACGCTGCAGATCGGTGTCGGCTACCGCGTGGCGGGTGAGTACATCGATATTCTGCCGGTCGGGGCGGAAGAGCTCGCCGAGTGCGAGCCGGTTTACGAGGAACTGTCGGGCTGGTCGCAGAGCACGCTGGGCGTGCGCAAGCTGGATGATCTGCCCACCGCTGCGCGCCGCTATCTCGAACGCATCGAAACAGTGTGTGGCGTGCCGATCGATCTGATTTCCACGGGCGCGGAGCGTGACGACACGATCGTGCGCCGGCATCCATTCGGTGACGCGACCTGAAGCTCGCGACGGCCGCGCTCAAGCAACCCAGTTCGAGAATACCGCGCGCTGGGTCGGTTTCTGCCGCTGCTGCGAGCACCCTCGCGCCGGACGCCTCGGCACAAGAACTCTGCAAAAAAACCTGGCGCCAAAAAAAAGCCGCGCAAGTGCGCGGCAGGCTGCGATAGCTTGATGTTATGGCTGGTGCCGAGAAGAGGACTCGAACCTCCACAGTCTTGCGACCGCCAGGACCTGAACCTGGTGCGTCTACCAATTTCGCCATCTCGGCACAGCGGGGCGCTATTTTATGGCAAAACGCCCC
>Ga0070681_10006142_pt1 | contig 11662 bp, 12 predicted proteins | sample KBSC83BmetaG_FD_65650 | JGI IMG/M metagenome (GOLD analysis project Ga0070681, IMG submission 65650) | Corn rhizosphere microbial communities from Kellogg Biological Station, Michigan, USA - KBS C8-3B metaG | ecosystem: Host-associated > Plants > Roots > Rhizosphere | place: USA: Michigan...
AGGTCTGAGGCAGAGACCGCGCTTATGTGGTTGAAAAAATATTTCGGCCGACAACAGGCGTCACTCGAACAACTGGGCCGACTGGAAACGGAGTTGATGGAGCGCGCGTGGGCGCGGGGCCAGATCAGCGTCCGGGATCTTCATCAGGAAATGGCCGGGCGCCTGGCATACACCACGCTCATGACCACCATGGACAGGCTCTACAAGAAGGGGCTGCTCCAACGTCGCAAGGACGGTAAAGCGTACATTTATTCTCCCGCCATGAGCGAGCGGGAATATCAGGAGTCGCTCACGCAACACTTCTTCGGAATGATGCTCAGCGATTCGCGAAACTCAAATGCCGTCCTCTCGCGCTTTGTCGATGCGGTAAGCGAAGCCGACTCCAAGATGCTGAACGAACTCGAACAGATCGTAAAAGCCAAACGGCGAAATCTGCGGCGGAGCGAATAAGAGCCCATGTTTTATCTGCTCTGCGTCAGCCTCTGCCTTGCCGTAATGTTCATTGTGGTTGTGGCGGCAAGTCTCGCGCTAGTCCCGCTGCAAAGGATTGTAGTTCACACGAAATGCCAGCGCAGGCCGGGCACCACGGCCAACCTCATCTTTATTGTTCGTATATTGCCATTCCTTCTAGGTGTCATCGCGGCGCTCGGTCTGACTTTGCCTGCGTTTATCAAGTTTGAACCATCGCATACGACAGAAATGCCTGGGCTGCCGCTGCTTCTGCTTGCGGCATTAGGCGCCCTCATCGTCGGTATCGCGCTGCTGCGTTGCTGGCGAATCTTGCGAGCGACATGGGCAATGCAAAACCAATGGCTGCGGCAGGCGGAAAATGTTTCTCTGTATAAAGACAGAGTCCCTGTCTATTGCCTGGAAGGCTCAAGTTCGCTGTTGGCGGTTACGGGGATCTTGCGTCCGCGAATATTTATGTCGAAGGACGTTGCAGGTGTTCTGAACAATCCTGAGCTTTGCGCCGCGCTGGCACACGAACTGAGTCACGTTAGAACGGGAGACAACCTCAAGCAGTTCATCTTGAAAATCACTCGCCCTCCGCGCTGGCTGCTCTTCTCCGCAGGTCTTGACTCCGCATGGATAACCAGTGCAGAACTCGCGGCTGATGAGGCGGCGATCACGAATGGCGCTTCAGCCCTCGATCTTTCTTCCGCGCTGATCAAGGTAGGGCGGCTTTCCGTGACGACGCATGCGCCGTGCGAAGTGGCAGCTTCTCACCTGGTGGATGGTTGCGGAGCAGCCACACAGGTCCGCGCCGCACGGTTGCGCGAACTGCTGGAGTGCGATTCAGCGAAGCGGCTCCTGGAAGTCGCTGACGGTCCTGCCTACACGCCCATGCTCTTCGCGACATTGTTGCTCATCTATATCGTACTGCTTACGGCTCTTCCCGTTATCCACGAAATACTGGAGTTCCTTGTCCGCTAGTGAGGGGTCCGCCCAAAGAGTTCCCCCCGTATTGCCGCCGGCCACGGGAAGCTCGCGAACATGAGCTTCCGGCCGTAACTAACCTGCTCTTCCTGTTTCGCGCGACATGAAAGGCGAAGCGGCGACGGCGGCAGCTACATCAATCGGCGCCTGATTTTCTGGAAGGCTTCGGTATACCTTGATGTATTCAGAAAATGGGGGAAAAAGGGCTTCGCGTTTTTCCAGCGACTCAGCCGATCGTTCGGGCGAAGTAATAAAAGCACAGAATTTCTCGAGGGTTCTGGCTTCTGAATTGAACTGATCGAGCCAGAGGAACTGACCCTGCTCATTGATCTCCAAAAACCACCATTGCCCGTTCTGGTCTACCGCAAAATCCGCCGAACCGAAACTGATCCCGGCCTTGCGGACGAATTCCAAAATTCCTTTTTCTATATCAGCGGGCGTAGGAATGATTTCCACCTCTATATTGCCAAGCCCCGCATCCTGCCGCCAGTCGAGCGCCTTCTTGGGATTGTGTAAAGCAAAGGAGTAGAGCCTGCGGCCCATGATGACCATGCGAACGTCAAATTGCTTGGCAATCATTTCCTGATATATGCCTGGCGCATAGGTAAGGACTTCATCCTCCGGCAAAGATTCTTGTGTTAACCGGAAAGTCTCAGTCACAGACACGCCGGTCTCGTCATCGCGCTGCCATACGTGGGGCGTGAAGCCTTTGCCCACAGTCCGGTCAGGATTCAATCCCAGGAAGGCGCGAATACGGCCGGGTGAATTGGTGAGCAGCGTCCGCGGCACTCGCAGGCCGCTGGCGTGGGCCAGACGCAGTTGTACTGCTTTGTTGTGGATAAAGCGGGCAGCGGAGAACCGGTTGATGCACCGGACAGGAAGAGTTTCCAGCGTGTAGGCGATCGAATGATAGAACGAGCGATACTCCATCTCGGCGAACTTCTTGTCGGCATCAGATACGCCCGGATGCGGTTTGGCGTGATCCGGCCGGCGGATCCAAACTGCATCTCCGCGATCGAGACGAAATTGTCCCAGCGCCAATTCGGGTTCCGGATCGAACAGCAGAGCGGCTTGTTGTTCTTCTGTCCAGGCAAGACCGCCCCAGCAGTTCACCTGATATCCAGCTTGCTCCAGGGCCCACTTCACGGGCGCAGTGTGGTTTTCCTTCGGATATGCGAATATGACGACCTTCAAACCGATCCTCCTTTGTCTTCAACCCTGAGCCTCTACAGCACGCTTGCGCAGCCTATGCACTTCAGAAAAAATGGGCCGCCTCCTCAAAGACGGCGGCCCGGCTGGTCTAATCATCGTCTCCATCTGAGGCAAGAGTGCAGAAGGTGGTGGTTACGTCGCGGTTGGGATTAGTGAAGAACCCGCCGGTGATTGCTTCCAGTTCGTCAGGTGTGAGATCACGAGCGAGACGGCGACCGAGCACGCGATTGTCTTTCTTTCCGAACATCCTATTTCTCCTTTTCTTTTGATGAGAGACTCTTCTGTCGCTTCTAATCACCGCACTTCGGCACAGCCGAAATGGAATGCCCCCGTGCATGCCCGGGCCAGCAGAATCCGTTGCGTTTTTGTCCAAAGGGCGGCAAGCTCCAGAAGTTATTTGTCTCGGCAGAAGGTCAGCTTAAGAACGCCTCTTCTCTGCTTCAACGATTTCTGTGAGAGCCCGCTGCTTTTTTCGCGATCTGTTTCAAAACGGTCCGCGCAAGGGGCCACTTTTCACCAGAAGTAATGCAAAAGGACATTCCGGAGAGGCGACAGCGAATGGTAGTTTTAAGTCGTCTTTACCAACAGAAAAAATCTGATGCTGAACTTCTTTGCACCAAAGTGCTTGTCCGGGCGGAAGATTGCTTTCGGGGAAGCTGGTTTCACGTTACAATGTGCCCATGGCTTTTCGTGCGGGTGCTCCAGCTTTCGGCAAGAAACCTACCAAAACACCTCCACCGGATGAAACCGGCATGGAGCCAACCTATCTGAAGGCGCTGGGTGAGAAGCAGACGCCCGTGGCGGTGAAACTGCTCTCCGGCGAGACCTTTCGCGGCTGGGTCGAATATTACGACTCAGGGATGATCCGCCTCACCCGGGAAGGTGCTCCAAATCTGTTTATCTTCAAGCACGAAATCATGTACATTGCGGAAGATAACGGGCGTCGCACCCGTTAATGTCTCAACCTGATTTCCTCTCCCCAATGCAGGAACTGGCGCGTGAAGCCGGAGACCTGCTGATGTCATACTTCGGCAAGGTCGCGATTGAGTACAAGGGCGATGCCGACCTGGTTACAAAAGCCGACCGCACTTCAGAAAAGTTGATCGTTGAGCGCATTCGCCGGCGCTGGCCTGACCACGACCTGATTGGAGAGGAAGGCAGCCGCACGGAAACTGGTAGCGATTACCGCTGGTTTGTGGATCCGCTGGATGGAACCACGAATTTTGCCCACGGCTACCCGGTTTTTTGCGTGTCCCTGGCGCTCGAATACAAGAAACAACGCATCGCGGGCGTCATCTTCGATCCCAACCGCAATGAGATGTTCGCCGCCGAAAAGGGATGTGGCGCGCGCATCAACGGCGCGTCCATTCACGTTTCCAGCACGCCGCGATTGCAGGAGAGCCTTGTGGCGACAGGATTTCCCAGCCACAAGAGGCACAAGAACCCGAATATCCACTTTTATCACCAGCTCACCCTGCGGTCGCACGGTGTGCGCCGTGCCGGCTCCGCGGCCTTGGATCTCTGCTATGTGGCATGTGGCAGATATGACGCATTCTGGGAGTTCAACTTGAATTCCTGGGATACAGCGGCAGGCGTGCTGATCGTGGAGGAAGCCGGCGGCAACGTCAGCAACTTCAGCGGCCAGCCGTTTTCAATTGACAGCCGCCAGGTCCTTGCCACCAATACTCTATTGCATCAGGAACTTCTGCACGAGTTTGCTGAAATTTTTGCCGGACGAGTCGAAGGTTTGCCGAGCGTTGAGGAGTATTTGGCGGAAAAACGTTAAGAGCGGCGGCGGATACTGCTAAGAAAGCTGCCTGGCTACGCGAATCCGGCCTGCACAAAAGGCAGGAGGAAATCCACCATCTGCGCCTTCAACTGCGCCAGTTCACGCCTGATCTTTTCCGATTCCCTGGCATTGCGTGGCGGCCTCTCCGGTTCAGTTAAGCGGATCCAATCTTCTTTGAACTGGCGTGCGCGATCGCGGGCATCCAGTTCGGCCGACTCATCCTGAGATATTTTCTTGCACATGATGGCAAGCATTACGGAATCCAGCGCCTCAAGATCCTCTTTGCGTATGATCATAAGACGCTATTCTCTCATTCGCAGGCGTTCTCGTGGTCCTGCTTCGCTCCGCTCCCCCTAGCACCGGGCATTGTTTGCGGCTTTCGTTTCTAACAGGCTTGAGCCATTACTCTTAATAGTTAAAGCCAAATATTTAATACTACAAGCAGTGGTAGTTAACGAAAAAAGGTTCTTGGGATAACAAATCGAGACGATAATGACGGCATGGCGGGCTCGGCGGCAGCCATGTGGGAGAGCCTCAAGAGTGAGCGCTTCGACCCGTTCGTCCTTTGGCGAGTGGTGGGCGAAGATATGCAGTTACTGTCCCACGTGGTTCATATTTTTTCCAATGAGTACCCGGGCATGTTGCGCGACCTTGAGGACGGCGCCAGAGCGCGAGATGCCGGCGCGTTGCGCAGGGCAAGCCATAAGCTAAAAGGTTCGTTGTTGCAATTCGCGGCGCCACTAGCGGCGTCGGCTGCGGCCGACCTCGAGCGTTGCGCGAACAACGATGGCATGGAGAACGCCCCAGCCCTCATCGAGGCCGTCAAAAAAGAGACTGACTTTGTGATTCAGATGCTCCGGGCCATGACGTCTCATCAGCCGCCTGGTGCGAGAAGTGAAAGTGAGATTTAGACCGTAATGTCACTCGGGAACGTGAGCGGGCGCGAACCAGGAAACGTGAGCATTCTTCTGGTGGAAGACAATCCAGTGGACGCTGCGTTTGTGATGGGTATGTTGAGGAATGAGGCGCAGTGTGGATCGTGCCGGCACGTCACCGACCTTACAGGAGCCCTGGCGGAACTCTCGGCGACAGAGGTCGATGTGGTGTTGCTGGATCTCAACCTGGGCGACAGCTCCGGGTATGAAACCTTCGACCGCATTAGAAGGTCATCGGCTCAGGCTGCGATTCTGGTGCTGAGCGGGTCCGATGACGAAGAGCTTGCCAGCCGCACGGTTCGGGAAGGCGGGCAGGACTATCTTGTCAAAGGTTCCTTTGATCGAAAGCTTCTGCTTCGCGCCATACGCTATGCGGTGGAGCGAAAGACGTCAGAGGAAGCACTGCGCAAGAGCGAAGCCACAGCGCGGGCCATCTTCGAAAATTCTCTTGATGCGATCGTCATGTTCGATGACAGGGGAGCACTGGTGGAAGTAAACCCGGCTGCTGCCGCGCTGTTCGGCTTACCTCGTCCCGATCTCGTGGGTAAGTCGTTGCGCGAGGCGGGCGGGGAAGGCTTTGAGGCGGAAGTGGCGCGAATGCGTCGCGAGTCTTCAAGCAGCGGTCGCGGGAAATTCATCCTCATCTGCGCGGATCGAAAGCGGCATGTGGTTGATTACTGCTTCAAAGCCAATGTTCTTCCCGGGCGGCACCTGGGTGTAATGCGCGATATAACCGAGCAGCAGAGCCTGGAAGACCAGCTTCGGCAGTCGCAAAAAATGGAAGCCGTGGGACGGCTTGCGGGCAATGTCGCCCACGACTTCAACAACATTCTGGGCATCATCACTGGATACGCCGAACTCATTGAACTTCACGCCCAGGACGACCGTCTGCGCAGCAAAGCTGACCGAATCCTTTCCGCCACCCTCAAGGCGTCATCTCTCACCAAGCAGTTGCTGGCGTTTGGGAGGAAACAGGTGGTCAAGCCCGCCTTGCTGAACCTTGCCAATGTCGTCTCAGAATTGAGCAGCATGATCACGTGCCTGGCCGGCGCAGAGACCCAGATTGCGGTGCTTACAAGCAAGATGGCTGGACTGGTATATGCGGATCAAGGCCAAATGGAACAGGTGCTGCTGAACCTTGTCACGAATGCGCACGAAGCCATGCCGTATGGCGGGATGCTGACGATCGTCATCGAAAGGTTTGAAGTTCGTGACGGATCCCCTGAGCTCCCGGCCGGGATTTACGTCAGGTTGTCCGTTCAAGATACCGGATCAGGCATAAGTCCCGACGTCAAAGTGCACATCTTTGATCCGTTCTTTACAACGAAACCAGCTGGTTCGGGACTTGGCCTGTCAACGGTGCTCGGGATCGTGAAACAGGCGGCCGGTTACATTACCGTGGACTCGGTTCCGCAAAAGGGTTCGATATTCACGATTTATCTCCCGGTCGCCGCTGAGGTGACGGAGACAGAGGAACCGCATCTGGAGCCGCAAGCCCGAGAGTCCGCAGGCGAGGAGACAATCCTTTTGGTCGACGACGAAGAGGAGCTCGGCAATACCGCGACCGAGTACCTCGAGCGATGCGGCTATCGAGTGCTGAAGGCCCGCGCAGTTGACGAGGCAATGCAGATTGCCCGGAAATTTGACGACAAAATCTCTTTACTGATCACGGACGTCGTTATGCCGGGCGGCAGCGGGCGGGGGTTGGTGGAGCACATGCGACAGGAGCGTCCGGAGACCGGCATTCTTGTGATCTCCGGATATGCCGATGACGCGGTGCGGCAACATGGATTTGAGGAGCCGACCGCGTTCCTGCAGAAGCCTTTTACTCTGCAATCGCTCAGCGTCAAGATCAGGGCACTTCTCGACGATACCAAGTCGCGCGTGGGGAGCTGATCTGTGTGATAAAGTCATCGCAACCAACCTATGGGAGAGCAACGCGCGACGCCGCTCTGGCATGACCTGCTTTGGCTGCTATTCCTTGCAGGTCTGGCCCTGCTGCCCCCCATCAGTGAACCGCATAAGCAGGTCATCCTTCTGGTTCTGGGCCTGTTTCAACTGATTGAGAAGCGATTTGTGCGTGGCGCCGGAGAACGCGCAGGCCCCATGCTGGCAGTGCTAATTAAGCTCGCCCTGGCCGCGGTGCTCATTGGGCACACACGAGATGTGGCCCCGATCCAAAGCAGCTATTGGCCTGTTTTTTTCGTTCCGGTCACAACCGCGGCAATTTATTTCAGACCGCTGGGAACGCTGATGTGGACCGCGGCCACTTCTGCGGCGTATTGCGCTTACCTGATTCCTGCGCTCAAGCAGTTTGAGCTCGGGTGGCAGGGTTTGAGCGAATTGCTTTTGCGGAATCTCTTCTTCTTTCTTGTGGCCATGACGGTCAATCGTTTCGTGATGGAGTCGCGAGTGCAGGTGCGCCGGTATCAACTGCTTTCAGAAAGTCTGGCGGAAGCCAACCGCAACCTGCGGCAGGCGCAGGAGGATGCTCGACGGGCTGAGCGATTGGCAGCCTTGGGGCAGCTCTCTGCCGGCTTGGCGCATGAGATACGCAATCCTCTGGGCGTAATCAAAGGATCGGCGGAGATTCTCAAGGAAAAGTTGAGCGGGGCTAATGAGCTGGCCAGGGAGCTCGCAGGATATATCTATACGGAGGTCAACCGGCTCAGCGGCTTGGTAGGACGTTTTCTTGATTTTGCGCGCCCTTCACAGCTCAATGTTCGCGCTGAGAAACTCCCGGAACTGCTGGAAAGGTGCCTTAAGGCAGTTACGCAACAAAGTCAGAATGCAAACATCAAGGTGGTGAAGGAATATGCCGAGCCGCTGCCGTGCGCACTGGTGGACACAGATGTGTGCGAGCAGGTGTTTACGAATCTTATCTCGAACGCATTTGAAGCTATGAGCGATGGCGGCCAGCTTACGATTAGGATCCATACAGTAGAGAAAAACTCCGAGCCCGCAGCAGAATTGGCTGTTGAGATCGCTGACACCGGGCCGGGTGTCCCCGAGGAAATGAAAGAACAGATATTTAATCCCTTCTACACGACTAAAAAATCGGGCGTGGGTTTAGGCTTGGCGATTGTTTCCAAGATCGTGGATGCTCACGGCGGCGCGGTAAAGCTGGTCAGCGCTCCGGGGCAGGGCGCGTGCTTTCGCGTTACGCTGCCTGCCGAGATCAAGAGGCGATCCTGAATTATGGCCAACATTCTGATCGTTGAAGATGAACCTCGCATGCGCCGGCTGCTGGAAATCAGCTTGGGCGAAGAAGGGCACACCGTGCAAACGGTGGATGACGCCGAGACCGGCTTGAGATTCCTGCACAAGGATGCCATTGACCTGATTCTTACCGACTTGAAGCTCCCGGGAATGAACGGCCTGGATTTTCTCGAGCAGGCAAAAGAGCTTGATCCATCGATTCCCGTTGTCGTGATGACAGCCTACGGTTCTGTGGAAACCGCCGTGGAGGCCATGAAGGCTGGCGCCAGCGACTACGTACTGAAGCCGTTCACCATGGCCGAGATGAAGCTGGTAGTCAAGAAAGAGCTTGACGTGCAGCAGGTGCGCGAGGAGAACCGGTCTCTTCGGGAAGCACTGGGCGAGGCGCTGGGCAAGCGCTACCACTTTGAAAACATCATTGCGCGCAGCCAGAAAATGCAGGAGGTTCTTTCTGTGGTGGCCCGTGTGGCCGGCAGTAACGCCACCGTGCTGCTGGGCGGCGAGAGCGGCGTCGGCAAGGACCTGATTGCCCGCGCCATTCACCAGAACTCGCGCCGCGCCTCCGGGCCGTTCATCAAGGTCAACAGCACCGCCATTCCGGACACTCTCTTTGAAAGCGAGTTGTTCGGCTTCGAAAAGGGGGCATTCACCGGCGCGCTCGCCAGCAAGCCGGGAAAATTCGAACTGGCGGATAAAGGCACGCTGTTCCTCGATGAGATTGGCGATGTGCCTGCTCCCATCCAGGTAAAGCTCCTGCGGGTGCTCCAGGAGAGAGAGTTCGAGCGCCTGGGAGGCACCAAAACGCTCAAAGTGGATGTGCGGCTGCTCGCCGCGACCAACCGCGATTTGCGCGCGGCGCTGGAGCAGAGAACGTTTCGCGAGGACCTCTATTATCGTCTCAATGTTGTGCCGATTGATATTCCGCCATTGCGGGAACACAAGGAAGATATCCCTGACTTGGCACAGCATTTTCTTGCGCGTTTTGCAAGCGAGAGCGAACGTGAAATCACGGGAATTACTCCCGCCGCCGTCAATGTGCTGATGGGCTATCACTGGCCGGGAAATGTGCGCCAGCTTGAAAACACAATTGAACGGGCCGTGGCGCTCTCACCCGGACCGGTGATTGATGCAGGCGATATCCATCTCGATGCCACCGGGCGTTCTGCTGCCGCGAATGCCTCGGGAACCGGCACGGGCAACTTCTTTCTTCCAGAAGGAATGACTCTGGACCAATGGGAAGATGAGATGATCCGTGAAGCGTTGCGTCGGGCGAACGGAAATAAGAGCCAGGCCGCGCGCCTGCTGGGATTGTCGCGCAACGCGCTGCGCTACCGGCTAGGAAAGCTGGGGGTGGAGGATGAGGAGGAGAAGCCATAGAAAATTGCCGGAATTGTCGACATCGCCAAACATCGCAGAAAGTGAAATCAATGCGGCGACTCTTCATTGGCGTGAACTAGCCCAGAGTCCGTGTGCCTGTACTCTGAGATTAATCGACTGCTTCGTCAGCAGGTTTGGCCGACGCGATGATATTCCAGAGAGGATAGGGTAGCCCCGCGAGACGATTGATGACCAAGGCCTGTGCAACGAGCAGAAATACAGCGAGTTCAATGATCACCAGTTCAAGCGGCTTGGAAATAATCCCGAGTGAAACAATCAGCGTGGTAGCGCCTGCCGGCGGGTGGCTGACGTCCAGGAGGACCATGAGCGCGCCGGTGGCGGAAAGGGAAAGAGCTGCGGCCAGAATCCTCGGCCAGAAGATGCCGGCATGCGCTCCAAAGGGAAGAGCTCCCGCACCGGTTAGAGCATATGCCGCATACCCACAGGCAAGGCCGATGGCGTGGCCGGACACCGTGTTGCGCGGGGTTGAAGTTTTGCCCAGAGGAGAAAAGAACAGAAGATAGGCAGTGGGTCCGAGCGAGGGAAACACAAAGGGGTTGCGGGTGACGAGCGCCAGCAGGGCAAGCACCCCAATGCTTATAAAGCCGTTGATAAATACGTAGGCTGACCAAATGAGCCGTGGCGGGAAGTGGCGGAGCAACCACTCAAGTTGCAGCTTTCGCACCAGCGACAGAATGTGATCAGGGTGTCCATCACCGCGAGCAGATGAATCAACATTCCGCATCAGATGTTGGGCAGCAGGTCAAAATATTCGTCGTCTTCGTTTTTGCCGCCCTCTCCTTTGCCCAGCGATTTTTCTGATGCAATGAACTCAATCCGCTCAATCCATTTCACCATCTTGTAGCCAAGCTGGTTTTCTACCCGCAGGCGCAGAGGCGCTCCATAGACCTCCGGAAGCCGCTCGCCGTTCATGCGCCAGGCCAGCAGGCATTGCGGCTTTTTTACGTTCTCAAGACTTTGAGTGTCATAATACGGGCCGCCGTAAAGAGCTTCTCCGAAGGAGAAAAAGGCAACCACCCTGGCCTCCGGTTTAGGCCGTACAAGCGTGATGAGATCTTGCATCGGAATGCCGCCCCACTGGGCAATGCCGCTCCAACCCTGGATGCAGTGATGCATGGTGATGTGCTCGGCCGGTCCCATCCGTTCCAGATCCGCGAGAGAAAGCTCGACCGGATTTTCAACTAGTCCGCTGATCTTCAGCCGAAAATCCTTGAATCCAGCTTCCGCCAGCCGCTTCCAGTCTTCGCGGACGGGCATCTTCCCGTTCGGCCAGAAATATGGAGAGATTTGGTTTGCGGTGTAGTTCTGGCTTGGAAGCAGACGGTTGAGAGTCAAAAGCTGCATGGGATAGGTCACTGATTTCAGCGCATGCTGCAATCCGCGAGGGTGATGCCAGGAAATGTAGTGTGCCGCGACCCAGGAGAGGATGACCACGGCGATTCCCACGAAACCCCAATACATCCCGGCGGGATGCTGGTCGTCCGTTCCCATGACGATGTGGTTCATATTGCGCGCAAAACCTGTCATGACCACCAGCGTCACGTGGACCACCAAAAAAGCCAGAAAACTGAGCATGGTGAGGAAATGAATGGACCGGGCCGACTGCCTGCCGCCGAAGATGCGCGCGTACCAGGGGAAGCGGTTGACTACGGCTGGCGACATTGCAATTCCT
>Ga0070681_10006144_pt1 | contig 11661 bp, 9 predicted proteins | sample KBSC83BmetaG_FD_65650 | JGI IMG/M metagenome (GOLD analysis project Ga0070681, IMG submission 65650) | Corn rhizosphere microbial communities from Kellogg Biological Station, Michigan, USA - KBS C8-3B metaG | ecosystem: Host-associated > Plants > Roots > Rhizosphere | place: USA: Michigan...
CGCTGAAGTTGGCGAGGAGCGAGTTGTCATAATCATCCCCGGTAAACACCTTGCTGCCGTCCGGCGAATAGCGAACGCCGAGTTTATCGAGATAGTCGCTCGATACCTCGACGATGCGCGCCTCGATCAAGACCTGGTCGGACGGGGCATCAAGCTGGTTGATTAATTTCAGCACCTGCGGGAAAAAATGGACGTTGGCTGAAATCAGAATCGCATTGCCGCGATCATCCGCCACCGCGCGGACACGACCGACGAGATCGCTGACGGGACGCGGCGAATTGCGGTCCCCGCTGCGGGTGCTGTCGGGCTGGCCGCCGATCCACGGAAAATATCCGTCTTCCTTGATATCCTGCGCGAGCGCAAAGGCATTTTGGCTCGAATCAGAGGTTTGCTGCCCCTGTTGCTGGCCGGCGCCGTTGTTATTCTGCTGTTGTTGTTGCTGTGCGGTCTGACGGAACGGCGGCGCCCCATTCTTCGCGAACAGAATATTGATGTTCCGCGCCACCACCCCCGCCTTGGCATACATCAACGGGATATGCAGCGTGCTTTCGCCGGCTTCGGACGGCGAGTCCAATTGATTCAGCACATCCTCGACGACGGCGAGGTTTTCCTTGGAGTTCGAGGTGACGAGAATGGTGTTCGAATAGGGCTCGCTGGTGATACGCACCTTGCCGTAAAGCCGTCCGGCGTCGGTCCCGCCGCTATTGTCCTGCGGCGTATCAAAAATATAATCGAGATAGCTGCGTGACTGCTGCTTTTTCAAGAACAGTTCATTGAGCACGTCTTCCATGTCGACGGCGCTCACGTATTTGAGATGGAAAATTTTCGGCGCGAGACTGTCGTCGGCGATGGCTTCATCGAGTTCCGCGATCATTTTCTCAATACCTTCCATTTCACTCGGCGGCGCCTGCACGATCACGGCGTTGCGCCGGCGGTCGGCCACCACGTTCATCTTTTTGCCGGACTTCGAGTTGGAACTCGAGTCGGAGAAAAAGTAATAAGGATAGCGATTGTTATTATCCTGGTCCTTGCCTAGATCCTGCAGTTGCTTGGCGACGTCCTGGGCATCGGCATTTTTTAGCACGAACGTCTTGCGGGTTTTCTCCTGGGCGTCGGCGGTGTCGAGCGCATGAATAATTCCCTCCAACGCGTTGTAATCGGACTCGCTTGAAAGAATGATCAGTGAATTCGAGCGATCATCGGCGGCCACATCAATCGAGCTGCCGGGAGCTTTGCCGTTCATTTTCTGATAAAGCGGCGCCAGCTCCTTGGCCAGATCCGTGGCACTCATGTGTTTCAACGCCAGCACGCGCACGGCGACATCCTGCGGGCGATCGGTATCAAGCGCGGCGATCAATTCGCCCACGACGCGCAGGTTGTCGTTGAAATCCGAGATGACGATCTGGTTGGCATGATCGTCGATCGTGACCGTAGCCTTGTCGGAGAGGGCCGTCTGAATTTTTTCCCTGAGGCTGGCCGCCTGCACGTGTGTCAGTGAAAAAACCTTGGTGAACCGCTGCCGGCCTTCGGGGATCTCCTTTTGGTTCGGCTCCAGCACCTCGGGAGTCATGCGCGGCTCCTTGCCTTCCGGCACGATCAAAATGGATTTGCTGGTTTCCACCACGGTGTAGCCTTCCATCGCGAGGGCGCGGTACACGATGTTGATCGCTTCGCGCTGCGAAACTTTTTTCGAGCTGGTGATGGTCAGCTGACATTGCACCTGGGGATGTTTGACGACCGTCTTGCCGGTCGTTTGCGCCAGCCATTGCACAACCATGTCGATGTTTGCGCCCTGGAAGCTCAGCTGGACGTCGTCCTTGTTCGTGCCGGTGGATGGCGTCCCCTCGATCGGGTCCGACGGCACCCACGGACCGCCGCCTTTGGAGCTGGAAGAAGAATCGCTGCTGCCGCCCGACGGCGGCGGTGTGGGCATGGACGGCATGACCGGCTGCCCGTTAATAATTCGCACCTGTGCCGGCAGGCTCGCGGGCGCAAGCAACAACCCGCACAGCAGACCCAGGACAACACGGTTAATGTTTAGTGGTTTCATTGGAAGAATCGTTGGTTTTCGATATAAGACTTTCGCCGCCTAAACCGGAGAAAATCATCAGCTCCTGTTTTTTTCCGTCCTGCTCCACCAACACGCGGTTCGTGCCGATGCGCAGCAATTTTACGTCGCCAAGGTTATCGCCCTCTTTCACGAGACCGGTCTGGCCGCTGGGTCCGCGCAGAAAAGCGACGTTGCCGGCGATGCCCAATAACGCCATGGGCATGGGATGCATAATCGGCGCAAAAATTTCGCTTTCGTAGACACGATTGACGCGCGCTTGAATTTCCGGCGGGAGTTTCGCAGGCGCTTTTCCGCCGGGGCCACCCATCATCGCGGCCAGGGCGGCGGGGTTGGGAGGATGGGCGCTGGAAGCTTTTGCGGTTGCGGAGTTCGCCGCATTGGTCCCGGCTGCATTAGCGACCAGGTTGGTGCCACCGGACGTTTTTGTGAGCGCAATGTTTGTGCCGGACGCGACAGCGTTCGTGGACAAGTTCGCGTCCAGGTTGCTGCCGGAGGCGTTCGTTTGCGACGGCACAACTGCGGTGAATGACTGGTGGTTGCTCAATGTCGCGCTCGTCGTGGCGGCCACGGGAGCGTTAGTGCCGGCGGTGGTTGTGACGCTCTCATTGGTGGAAGGATGTATCACTGAATTTGTCTCGGCGGAGACATCGGGTGCAGCGGTTGCATTCGTGACGGCTGCGATGTTGGTTGAATCGGTTGCGCCAGCGATGGGAGCGGCATTCGTTCCACCGGCGCGCGCTTTTTTACGCGGGGCGGCATTTGTGTCCCCGGCAATGACGGCTCCATTTGTATTTTCTCCCGTTGCGATTGTATTGGCGCCCGGCTTCAGCGGCGGCGGCTTATTGGCGGTCGCGGGGGGTGCGTTCGTATCGGCCGGCAACGTGGGCACATCGGGGATCGTCACCTGCGCGAGCGGATTCGCGTTCCTGCCGGCGTGCACCAGTTCCCACGCCAGCCAGGCCGCGAGGCCAAGGCAGACGACCTTTAGAATGAGGGCAGCGCGGTCACGCATGGATGGCCTCCGGATTTTTCCAGTTTTCGTAATTGAGGATCACGATGGTCAGGCTCAATTTCATCATGCCGGGCTGGGGGCCGGTCGTGATTTGCACGGTGTCAATGATGAGCGGATAACCCAGAGTTTGCATGCGGTTCAAAAATCCGGTGACCGCCGCGACCTGGCCGCTGCCTTCAAATTGCATGGTGGCGATTTCATCGCCGTTGCCGCGCGAGGCGGACTCGCGCACCGCGCCGACGGCAACGCCGCTCCCGGCAGCCGCTTTCTGAATCGCGGAGCTCGCCTCGTTGACGATGGTCTCGCGGGTGAGTTTCGCCGGGTCGAGATGATAATCCTCCATCATCTGTTTCACGACGTCAGCGCGGGCCTGATAGGTTTGGACCTTCAATTTCAGCGCGTTGGCCTCCGCGACGAGTTGCACATATTGCGCGCGCTGCTGATGCAGGGATTGCCACAGCTTGAACCCGCCAAAGAGCACGAGGTAAATCGCGATGCCGATGGTCGCGCGGCGGACGGAGCGTTTTTCGTAATCGGTTAATGGTCGCATAGTAGTTAGCGCCTTCTGATGACTGCACCGGGCGGCAAGCCCGCGGGCATCCCCATCGGCATTCCGCCGGGCATGGGCGAACCTCCCGCGGCCACCGTATTGGTTTTTGCTTTTTCGATTTCATCGCGCGTCGGGCCGATGGCGAGGCCGATGCGTTTGTCGACCGGTTTCCATTGAGCCGTGATGCGGAGGTTCACTTTCTGGTGGTCGGGCGTGGGGACTTGTTCCTCCACAGTCACGCGATCGAAGAAGCCGGAATCCATGAGCTTGGTGCGGAAATCCGTGACTTGCTGCGCATTTTGCATGGTGCCGCGCAAGGAAATATCGCCGCGTCGATTCAAGGAAACGGAATCAAAGTGCGTGCTGGGCGGCGCTGATTTCGCAAACAAATAAAGGGAGTCGAGATATGGCGGGCCGGTTTGTTTGAGGTAGCGGAGAAAATCGTATTCCTGATCGATCGCTTTCAATTTGTCCTGGTTCAATTTGATCCCGCTGATTTTTTTCGAAAGATGGCCTTTCAACAGGAACGCTTCGGCGTACGGCACCGCCAGGGCCAACACCAACAAGACGGCGGCGGTAACGGCCAGGTTTTTCGGAATGGGCTGATCAAATTTGAAACTGCCGATGGCCGCGGGTTTTGCCGCCGTTTGAAACAGCAACAAAGGCGCGCCGACGTTTTCTTCCGACGCCCGTTTCAAGCCGAGCACAGCCGCGGATTGGCCGGTCGCCAGCGCGGCGTCCAATCGCTCGCCAGCAAGGCCGCATTTCAACCGCAGTTCGGCAAGCACTTCGGGCGATGCGCCGCTGCCGGTGACGTAAATTTTCGAGACAGCGCCAACGGCTTTTACCAGCGTTTGCAGTTGAGTTTCAACGCCGCCGTTTTTGCTCGCGCTGCCGGGAAATACGCGCAGCGCCGCGGGGACTCCGTTTTCGAACGAGATCAACTCGATCTGCGCCGGTCCGAAATCCAGAAGCGCAGCGGATCCCAGCGGTTGCGAGCAAAGATAACTGCGCGCCATCGCCGCCGGCGTGAATACGGGATTCAAACCCGCGGCAAGCAGGAGACTGGCGTATTCTTCGATGCGATCCTTTTTCACCGCCCCCACGAGAAATTCCTGGCGCGCCGCGCCGTTGCCCTGGCCCAGCGCGCGATGGCCCCAGGCCAATTCTTCGGGCGGCAGCGGGAACTCGGCCTCGATCTGCAGGCGCAGCAGTTTGGCAGCGTCATCCTTCGCCGCCGACGGCAATGACATGCGGCGCAGGGAAACGCCGCTCGCGCTGATGGCGCACAACGCGCGCGCGCGCGGCTGCCAGCTTTTGCGCTGAACTAGTTTTTGCAGGCCGTGCACGAGCACATCGCGGCAGGCGGCGGTGAGTTGGCCGTTGGGTGCGCGTTCGAGGGCGACTTCGAGCCCCTCTTTTTCGCGCAACGCCTTCAACCAGCCCTGGCTGATCTCGAGGTATACCGGCGGTTGATTGATGAATGGCAGTTCTTTCACAAATTATCCTCCCGATAACCAAGGGTCGTGACTTCGTTCAGGTCCACATGCACGATTTCCTGAATGCGCTGGCGCGCGCCGGTGGAAGTGACCTTGCCTTCGCTCAGGATGCGGAAGGTCTCGGAGCGCGCGGTCACCAACGGCGCGACTTGTTTGAAAATCGCCTGCGTGAAGCCGCCGACCTTCAACAACTCCCCCGGGTTCGGAAAATATCCGCTCGATTGGCGATACATAATGATGGCCTGCGCCAATTGGCGGTCCACCCCGGGCAAACACGTCAGCACATCGATGCCGGCCGTGTTGATATTGATTTGCCCGGTTAGCTCCTGACTGTTGGCGGTGGTGATGTCGTCCGCGAATTGGAGGAAGTCATCCTGGTTGATGACTTTGTTGCCCGAACCGCTGGAACCGGACGCGTTCGATTGATTGCCAGATCGTGGGCCGCCGTTTGAATTTCGATTGTTACCGGAATTGCCCTGGTTTTGCTGCGCGGTAACGTCGAGCAAATCGGCGATGCTTTGCAATTGATTTTGCCCGCGATAAGAAACAATCGCGCGGGCCATGGTGCTCGTGATGCCTTTCACGCCGGTCAATGCGTTTTCGTCGGCGCTTTGCACGTTCACGCGATCCTGCCCGCCGGCGCTGACATTTTTTTCCGTCGACGCGACGGTGAACAACTCGGCCCACCCGGCATCGGTGTCGGCGTTCAAGTCTCCGGAAAGCGAATCGTCCTCGCCATCACCGGCCGCGGGCAGCAATCCGTTTTGATGCTTGTCATTTCCAAACAACAAATCACGCGTGACGCCGCGCACGAGCAACAGTTCGCGAACGGTTTGCAGCGGACCGTGCCGGGGCTGATACGGCGGCTGAAGGCTCATATAATAATCCTCATTGGCGCCCACGCCGGTGGGAGCATTGGGATCAGCTCCGTTGTTGTTATCGTTGTCGTTGGCGGCGCTGCGCCAATCGACGATCGCTTTGGCAATATCCACAGTCATGCCGTTCAGATTCGTGAACTGCTGCAGGGAAGCGGTGTTGATGTTCAACCGGCTCTCTTCATCGCTGATGCCGTAGACAATTCCCCCGCCCTCGTCCTGGCGGCCGCGGCGGAACACGCGGAATTTTCCGCGCCCGAAAGAGACGTCGCGAAAATCGTCCGCGTCGTTGTAAAGTTCGCCGCTGTGGTTTTTTCCAGACGTGCTGCGGTCGTGCGCGTTTTTATAGAGCAATGCCTTGGCTTTTTCGATTCCGGCTAATGCGAGGTAATGCGCCTGGATGCGGTCGCCGTAATTTTTTCCAGCTATCAGATCAATTCTGGAGGTGTGCAAGACACCGACGACGACCAACGAGAGAAGTGCGACGCACCAGAGGAGGCCCACGAGGACGGAGGCGCGGTCGAAAGAACCTCGAACATCCCCCATCGAACATCCCACCTCCAACGGGATGCCGGATTCGCGGTGATTGGACGTTCGGCGAATCATTGGGTGATTCCTCCGGTCGATGTGCCGGGGCTTGATTGACTCGAGGAATCGGCGCTGGAGGAACCGCTGCTTTGCTGCGAACTCTGTGCGAGCATCAGGCGGGCGACAGTTTGAAAGGTCATCGGCAGGTTGGTGCGCGTCTGGCCGCTGGGAATTTTGGCCTGGGGATCGGGATCGAAATACAACGTGATGCGCACGGCTTCCGGCATGCCGGACATGTTCGGCTGATCCTTGTTGGAGGTTTGCTTCTTGCCGTTGAGATCGCCCCACGTGTCATACCAATCGAACCCGTCAAAATATTCGAATCGCGCGCCGAGCAAACCGGTGGCGATTTCTTCCCGGCTCCCGCCGGAGAGCGGGTCGGGCGCGATGATGGGATTGCGACGACGAAAGAGCGTGAAAAGCCCATTCGTGGGGTCCTGCTCGACATAGTAACTCGTTTCGCAAAAATCGGCTTCGCGGTCTTTGATCGGGGTATAATTGTGCGTGGCAAAATCCAGATTGTCGGCGTCCATCTCGCTGATCGTTTGGTGCATCCCCAGAAAATCGAACTCTTTGGACAACGGACAGGCGTCCCGCAGATCGGCAGTCATCAACGCCATTGCAACGCGAGCGTTTTGGAAAATTTCGACGCGCGGTTCGATCATTTTTTTGCCCCGTATGCCGGCGTCGAAACACGCGTAGGCGCTGCCGAGGATGATGGCCATCAATGCCACACTGATCACAACCTCGAGGAGGGTGAAGGCTTGGTTCCGGGAACATCGCACCTCCCGCATCGAACCTCCCGCATCCCACGAGGTTCCAAGCGTCACGCGAGTTTCAGGCAGTGCGCGGCCTGACTGCCGCCAACCCGCGCTCTCCTGGGAAAATCCTGAGCGTAAATTGTTCAAGAAAATTCTCATGACGTTCCGCGCGAGCGTTTCCGGGATTTTGAATCCGGTGTCTTGGCATCGGTAGCGGGCGGCACTTCAAACAACAAGGTTCGTAGCGTGTAAATATCCCGGCCGGTGTGCGTATTCTGGATGGAAACATCCACCTCATGCAGGCCGTCGATGCCGGCGGCGCTGATCGACGCGGTCCAGCGGTAGAGCGCCAATTCTTCGCCGCAATCGCCCTGCGTCTGTCCGTCGGTGATGCCGCCTTCCGCGCGCAACTCTTCGATCAACCCGGCGGCAAACATGCTCGCGGTCGTTTGCAATTCCGCTTCCTTGCTGGAACCGAGCGCGACGGATATCCCGTGCGCCAAACCGACGAGCGCGATTGAGAGAATGGCGACGGCCACGATCACTTCGATCAGAGAAAATCCCGAAGCGCGGGTCTGTAACCCGCAGCAACCGCGGCAGTCAGGAGCGATGGAATCCCTCCAGGCGTTACGATTTACCGCCTGGCTGCGGCTCACCGAACCGCGCTCCACTCGCGGAATGAGAATATTTGGCATTTTCATTCGCGACCGAGCTCCAGGATTTTAATGTGCGCCGTGATGGGATTGACGCGCAGCGCCATGCGATAACCGTCGCGATCGCGCAGCAGCAATTCGGCGGCATCCGCGGTGCCGTCGGAATAAAATGAGATGGCGTCGAGGTCCGGGCGCGGTTGGCTGGTTTCACCCGTCGAGGAAGCGTCCGGCGAGTCTTCCATATTATGAATTCGCACGGAAATACGTTTGTCGAGGGTGCCTTCGGCTTCGGAGACGTCGTCGAGCGGTTTGAATTCGTCGCCGTTCACAGTTTCGCGCGTGCGTCTTTCGATCACGTAACGGCCGGTGCCGGGATCAATGCGCACGCGGTGAAGCTGGTTCAAACTGACAGCGCGACTGGAGGCGATGCTGAAAACGTTCACGAGTTCGCGGCTCGTGGAACGCAGCAAGGCATCCTGATAGCCGCCTTTCATTTCGGGGATGATCACGGCGGCGGCAATGCCGATCAGGACGATGACGATCACCAACTCGATGAGGGTGAAGGCGCTTTTCTTTTGAGAACATCGAACACCCGACATCGAACGTCCAACATCCAACGAGTTCGCGAGTTGAGAGTCATTGGATGTTCGGTGTTGGAAGTTGGATGCTGGATGTTTACGTTTCCCCTCTCCCAACGTGGTCACATGCTCGAATACTCCGACACTCCCAAATACAATCCAGCGCAACAAGCCCAAAGGCTCCGCGCTTTTTTGGTATGGGAGTGCCAGCCTCATTTCCCGTTTTCCCAATTTCCAATGTCGGCTGCGTCGCCTTCACCGCCGTCCTGGCCACCGGCGCCGCGGGACCAGACGTCGAAGCTGGTCGGGTGATGCGTGCCGGGATAGCGGTATTGAATCGGGTTGCCCCAGGGATCGTTGCGGAGAATTTTAATGTAGGGTCCGCGCCAGCTTTTTGCATCCTCGGTAGTCGGCGGATCGACGAGAACTTTCAGGCCTTCCTCAGTCGTGGGATAGCGATCCATGTTGACGTAAAAACGTTCCACCGCAGATTCCAATTCCGAGACGTCAGCTTTGGCGGCGCCGATTTGCGCCTCAGCTTTGTGGCCGATGACACTCGGCAGGATGGTCGCGGCGAGAATGCCGATGATGACGACCACGATCATCAATTCGACAAGCGTGAAGGCTTTTTTTCGATTTTGTTGCGTTCGAGTTTTCATTTTGAGTTTGTCCAGGATTTCATCGCAGGGTGCTGCTCATCTTGAAAATGGGCAGCAGGATGGCGATGACCATAAAGCCGATGACGGCGCCGACGCCCAGGATGAGGACCGGCGCGAGCAAGGACACGAGCACTTTGGTGCGCGCGCGCATATGGCGCTCCTCGATGTCGGCCACTTTCAAAAGCATCACGTCCAGCTTGCCGGTTTCCTCCCCGACTTCGATCATTTGCACGACGGTGCGGGGAAAAATGCCGAGCTTGCGCAAGGGGCCGGCCAGTGAATCGCCACCGCGCGTTTCCTCCGCCACCTGTGCGATCTGCTGCGCGAGGATGCGGTTGCCGATGGTGTTCTCAACAATCTTCAGCGCGGGCAGCAGCGAGATACCGGCGCGCGCGAGGGTGCCGAGTGTACGCGCAAACCGCCCCAGGGCGGCGGAGAGAAATACCGCCCCCACGAGCGGTATGCGCAGCTTGACGCGATCCCAGGCCTCCGCGCCCCGCGGCGTACGCACATACCAAACACAGCCGACGCCGACAGCGACCGCGCCGAGGAGCAGGAAAACCCAGTCTTTGTGCAATGTGCGACTTACGGCCAGCAAAACGACGGTCGGCCACGGGAGCGCACTGCTCATTTCATCCAGCATGGAAAACAGTCGTGGCAAAACGAAAACCAGCAGGATGACGACCGTGAGGATGCCGAAGCAAAGCACAAACCCCGGGTACGCGACCGCACCGAGGACTTCGCCGCGCACTTCATCCTCGTGCTCCAGCAGATTTGAGAGATCGGTCATCACTGCGGGGAGCTGCCCGGCTTCCTCACCGACGCGAATCATGCTGCAATAGAGTTTTCCGAACAGCCTGGGATGCTCTTCCATCGCGGCGGAAAGCGCGGAGCCTTTCTGCACCGAGGCGGCGATGGACAAAATGACATCGCGGAAGTTTAAATTCGGTTCTTCACTGCCGAGGCTGTCCAACGCTTGCGGGATCGGAATGCCCGCGGCCACCAGCGCGCTGATTTCACGGGTAAACGCGCTGATATCCTTGCGCGAAATTCCTTTGCGGCGTCCCGCCGGCGCGGATGCCCGGGACGCGATGAGCGGAGACGGAGCCGAAGTCGCGTTCGCGGCGCCGTTGCCGTTTGATTTGCAAAGTTCGAGATTGGAGGGAAACAGCCCGCGCTGGCCAAGCAACCGCAAAGCGGCTTTGCGATCCTCAGCTTCGATCACGCCGCGCACGGAACCGCCGCCTGCTTCAATGGCCTGGTAGCGGAAGGCGTTCATTCAAGCAGGTCGCCGGACGAGACACGGAGGATTTCTTCGAGCGTGGTGACACCCGCGCCCGCTTTCTGCAATGCATCCTGATGCATCGTCAGCATGGATTTCTGCGCCAGTGATTTCATCTCCGCGTTCGAGCGTTTTTCCAAAATCAATTCGCGTAATTCCACGGTCACGGCCAGCAACTCAAAAATGCCGATCCGCCCGCGATAGCCCGTTCCGCGGCATTCCTCGCAACCGGTGCCGCGATAGAACTTTCCTTCAATCTTCCGGTGGCCCAACGATTCGATCTGGCTGCGCATGGCCGGTGTCACCTCGTATTCCGTGCGGCAGACCTGGCAAATGCGCCGCAACAGACGCTGCGCCAGCACGCCTTCCAGCGCGGACGAAATAAGAAACGGTTCCACGCCCATATCAATCAGGCGGGTGACGGCGCCGGTGGAATCGTTCGTGTGCAACGTGCTGAACACCTGATGGCCGGTGAGCGCCGCGCGAATGGCAATATCCGCCGTCTCCGAATCACGAATTTCGCCCACCATCACCACATCCGGGTCCTGGCGCAAGATGGCGCGCAAGCCCGTGGCAAACGTGAAGTTGCGGCCGGGGCGCACCGGGATTTGCGCGACGCCGGGTAATTCATATTCCACCGGATCTTCAATCGTCAGGATTTTAAGCTCCGGCGTGTAAATGCTTTGCAGGACGGAATAAAGCGTGGTCGTTTTGCCGCTGCCGGTCGGGCCGGTGGTGAGGAAAAGTCCGTGCGGCTTTTCCACGAGCCGGCTGAGCAACGCCGAACGGTCGGGATCAAGCCCCAATTCCTGGTGCGTCGAAATCCTCGAGCTTTTCTCAAGCAACCGCATGACCAGGCTTTCGCCGTAAATCGTGGGCATCGTGCCGACGCGAATATCCACGCGCGAGCCGCGATGATGAATCTGGATGTGGCCATCCTGCGGCATGAAGCGCTCCGCGATATTCATGTCCGCCATGATTTTGATGCGCGAGACCAGGGCGGCGTGGAGCGGCTTGGGCGGCGGCGGTTTTTCCTGCAAGAGACCATCCACGCGGAAGCGCAATTGAATCGATTCCTCGAACGGGACCAGGTGGATATCGCTCGCGCGCTCTTTCATCGCGGTCGAGATGAT
>Ga0070681_10006145_pt1 | contig 11661 bp, 9 predicted proteins | sample KBSC83BmetaG_FD_65650 | JGI IMG/M metagenome (GOLD analysis project Ga0070681, IMG submission 65650) | Corn rhizosphere microbial communities from Kellogg Biological Station, Michigan, USA - KBS C8-3B metaG | ecosystem: Host-associated > Plants > Roots > Rhizosphere | place: USA: Michigan...
CGCGGTGGAACATCGGAGAGCACAAGAGCGCCGGCCCCGATTGTGCAGTCGGCGCCGACCGTGAGATTGTTCGCGATGGTGGAGTTGACTCCGAGGAAGCAGCTTTCGCCGACTTCCACGTATCCGGAGATCACCACGTGCGAAGAGAGGTAACAGTTACTGCCGACGCGCGAATGATGGGCGATGTGATTCCCGCTGTACATCACGACGTTGGAGCCGATCTTCACGCGTGGCTGCAGGACGTTGTTTTCGAAGATGAAGCAGTGCTCGCCCAGTTCGACGTCGCGCCAGACGGATGCGCGGTTGCTGATGCAGGAGGCGGGTGTGTAGCCCAGCGCTTTGGCGGTTTGATAGAGGCGCGTACGGAGGCGGTTACAGGATCTGTATCCGAGGGATGCAAAGAAATGATGGTCGGAGGGGGATAGAGTTTGGGGAGCTCTTCGAAATCGACGACAGGCAGACCCTGAAAGTCGTCGCGCTTGCGAAACGCGCGTTTCGACCGCGAATGCAACGACTTCGTATTCCGAATCCCAGGTGAAGTATTCGTAAGCGACTTCCGCGAAGGCGCTGTCGCCAATCAGAACGAGCTTGTATTTCTTTGTCATTCGGATAACCTGCGCGTCAGATCGGCCTTGATCGTCTTCAGAACCGTGTCCCAGTCGCCGGCAGTCTGCTGCCGGTACAGCTTCATCGAGGGATACCAGGGGGAATCGCCGCGATCGCGCATCCACCGCCAATCCGGCGCGAATGGAATCATGACCCAGGTGGCAACATTGAGTGTTCCGGCGAGATGCGCTACCGAGGTGTCCACGGTGATGACGAGATCCATGTGCTCGAGCGCCGCGGCGGTTTCGGCGTAGTCAGAGAGATAGGGCCCGAGATCGCGAATACCCGACTGCGCGAGCTGTTCCGATGCCGGCCCGACTTGCAGGCTGAACCACTCTGCGCCGGGTGCGTCGAAGAGCGGCGTGAGGCGCTGAAGCGGGATGGAACGGTTGTGATCGTTGAGATGCCCCGCGGCGCCAGCCCAGACGATCGCGATTCGCGCGCCGGTTCGTTCGCCCAGGCGCGCGTGCCATTGCCATCGGGTGATCGCCGGGATTTCGAACTGCGCGGGCGCCGGAATGCTTACGAGATCGGTCCCGGCCACGTGCGGGAGTGAGCCGAGCGGGCAGTATACGTCGAAGTTCGCCGGTGGAGTATCGGTGACAGCGACCTCATCCGCCTGCCACGTCATCAACCTGAGCAGGGGACGCTGGACCAGCATGGTGATGCGTGCGCCGCGCTCTTTCGCAAACTGTACGTAGCGCGCGAACTGGATGGTGTCGCCGGCGCCCTGTTCGAAGGAGAGCAGAAGATGGCGGCCATCGAGCGCGGAGCCATCCCAGAGGGGCTGCGCGAAGCGGGGACGATGTCCGGCGAACTGGCGGTTTCCCCAGCGCCATTCGTATTCGCGGAAACCATCGCGGAGATTGCCGGCGAGCAGAAGTGTCAGCGCGAGATTGTAGCGGCAGACAGGATCGCCGGGACGGAGCGCGGCGGCCTTCGTGAAATAGTCGCTCGCTTCGGCGAGACGGCCGAGATCGCTGAGGATGTTGCCGATGCCGACGAGAACTCGGTAATCGTGCGGCAGCAGAGATTCGGTTTTCTTCAGATCATGCAGCGCTTCTTCGTAGCGGGCGAGGTCTCGAAGCGCGACGCCGCGATTGCCGAGAATTTCGGGGGCGTCGCCGCAGGCGGTAAGACCGAGGTCGCAGGCGTTGAGGGCATCCGCGGGCCTGCGCATATTAATGAGGATCGAGGCGAGAAGACTGTAGACGTCCGGGCGTTTCGCACCGAGTTCAATGGCGGCTGCGAAGTATGCGATGGCGTCGAGAGGACGTTCCGGAATGAGCGCTTCGCCGAGAGCGGCCAGGTAATCGACGTTGCGGGCATCGCTGCGAACAGCGCGTTCGAGATTGGAGATGGCGAGGTCGCGCTGGTCATGACGAAGTTGCGCGACGCCGAGGAGATAGCGAACGGCGGGCGCCTGGGGGGCGCGGTGGACCGCCTGATCCAGGAGGCGAAGGGCGTGCGCGGCGCCACCGCGCTGCAGATCGGTTGAGGCTTCGGCGACGGCGTCGGCCACGGAAAGCTGGCGGACGGATCCGTCGGATTCGCGCAGACGGACTACTCCATTCATGCGGAGAGAGAAGGGCAAGCGTTGTGCCGCGGGGTGGCGTTGAGAAGAAAGGGGTTTAGTGTGTACCGCGCTGTCAATAAAACTTTCGATAAGGGGAGGGTGTCAGGAAGTTGACGGCGGAGACCTGGGGATCGCGCGAGAATCGTATTGAGTCATGATGCGGGCGGCCTGGTATTCGCCGAAGAGCGGGCGCGGAGTTCTGCAGACGGGCGAGTGTGACCGTCCGCAGCCAGCTACGGGGCAGGTTCTGCTTCGCGTGCGTGCCTGCGGGGTCTGCCGCACGGACCTTCATATTGTGGATGGCGATCTGCCGCCGGTTCGCGATCGCATCATCCCCGGTCACCAGATCGTGGGAGAAGTCGTGGGCGGCGACATGGCTGGCCTTCCGCCGGGTTCGCGCGTGGGCGTCTCCTGGATGGGCGGAGTGGATGGCGTCTGTCCCTACTGTTCCAAAGGAATGGAGAACCTCTGCGATGCGCCGGCCTTCACGGGATATCACGTGGATGGCGGATATGCGGAATACGCAGTCGCGCGGGCTGACTTCGTTTATCCTTTGCCGGGTGGTCTGACGGATCTGCAGGCTGCGCCGCTGCTTTGCGCGGGAGTCATCGGATTCCGCAGCCTGCGCGTGGCGGGCGTGCAGCCGGGGGAAAGTGTTGGACTTTACGGGTTCGGCGCGTCCGCGCATCTGGCAATCGCGGTATTGCAATCGTGGAAATGCAGGGTCTACGTTTCGACGCGCGGCGAATCTCACCGAAAGCTGGCCAGGGAACTGGGCGCCGATTGGGTCGGCGATGAGACGGCAAGACCTCCCGTGACGCTCGATCGCGCCGTGACGTTCGCACCCAGCGGGGATGTGGTGGTAGCGGCGCTTGCAGCACTTCGGAAGGGCGGCATTGTCGCGATCAATGCCATTCATCTTGACCGAATTCCGCAATTCGATTATGACAAGCTTCTGTGGGGCGAGCGCCAGATTCGCAGTGTCGCGAACATGACGCGGGACGATGCGCGCGATTTTCTGCGCGTGGCGGCGGAGATTGGCATGAATCCGCGCGTCACCGCCTTTCCTTTGGATCAGGCGAACGATGCGCTGCGTGCGGTTCGAAATGACGCTGTTAATGGCGCGGTGGTTCTGATTCCGTAACCCGAAAAGCCGAAATACAAACAAGGGTGCATCCTCGCCATTTGGCGAAGATGCCGATGGTGGACGATTTTCAGTCAGGAGTTCATTGACTTCGAGCCATTACGGATCGGAGCATGGACTGGCGAACTTCAGATTGGAGGCCAGTCTCAAATGGAAATCAAACCAGTCACCAGAACAACACAACAAGAATTCAGTGCCACCAAATGGCGGCGGGAGCCGCGGGTGATCGTTGATAGCGTCCCGCATTGGGACGCCGCGGACCTGTGGAGCGCGCCGTATCTGGAGGAGAAGGCCGGTTACCGGAAAGTTCTGGTGCGGGCGAAGCAGGGCACACCCGTGAACACGCACTCGAACTCCGACGGCGGCGCCCAGATCCTGTTCAGCCGGTACCTGGAGTGGGTCCTCGACGCCTCGATCGACCTTCAGGATATCTGCCGTGGCTGTACAGACGCGACTGGAATTGCAAAGGCAGTCGCCAAATCGGGCATGGGAGCGTCCTACTACCTCGATACGTCACTGCCGGAACTTTCTTCGAAACTGGCTGTCGAGGCGCCTGCTCCCGATTGGTCTGCGAACGAGCCACTGGGAACCAGACTGTGGTGCGGCGTTCTGGGCACATCGTGCGGAACCCACGCCGATACTCTGCCCAACTGCAACGCGCAGGTGATGGGAAATAAACACTTCCTGCTTTTCCCTCCATCACAGGGGCGCCTTCTTTACAAGATGCGGGGCTCGACGCAATGCCGGTTCGATCCGGTACTTCCTGATTTCGAACGCTTCCCCCTGGCGCGTCACACCTCCGGCCTGGAGTGCACGCTGAAGCCAGGGCAATCGCTATACATACCCGCCGGCTGGTATTACCAAACGACAGTCGTTTCGGGATGGGCGCTCAATGTGAATTTTTTCTGGCCGCGTCTGTTCTTCCAGACAATGGCGACACCGTCACTGTGGGAGCCACTGGCTTTCACCCAGATGAACGAGTTTCGCCGAGCCTTCACCGCGATCCTACCGGTTCGCGAGAAAAAGGCGCCGCGGCTTCAGGAATAACGCGCGGAGAGCGCAGGAACCAGACCCGCGTATCCGCTTCCCGATTAAGGTAAATCTGCACACATTGGCCGCTAACCGCAGAATGTCTCGCGGCGCCTTTGTGCTACTATCCGTCTGGTGCCGATGCCGCAATCTCCTGCAGCATCAGGGCCCGGAGCCTCGGGACCATGCTTAATGCTGAGACGACGCCGGAATTTCCGGCGCGTTCGTCTGCTTCTGCGATTTTGCGCGATGCTCGCGCTTGCATGCGCTCCTCTCGGGCTTTTCGCGCTCGATCCTCATGTTCCGCTGAGTGACTATCAGCGGAAAAGCTGGACGGTTCAGGACGGTTATTCGCTCGGTGAGGTTCTAGCACTTGCCCAGACGCCGGATGGCTTTCTATGGGTCGGCACAAGTCGGGGTTTACGAAGATTCGACGGTGTCAATTTCACCCGCCCGAATGGTCCGGCCGGTGGACCGCTGGATGACGTACGGGTGCTGGCGCTTTGCGTCTCGCGAGACGGCGCCTTATGGGTCGGTACGGTTAACGGACTGAGCCGCCTCGCGAACGGAAACCTCAAGACATTTACGACAGCGGATGGTCTGCCCCCGGGCGCCATCTTCAGCCTTCTCGCGGATCATAACGGTCTTGTTTGGGTCGGAACTGGTGGGAGGGCTGGCGGGGGCCTCGCGTCCATCAGAGGCGACTCGGTCCAGCGTTATGGAGAGAGGGATGGTTTGCCGAATGACTCCATCTACAGTCTGTTCGAAGACCGGCGGCAGAATCTGTGGATCGGGTTCGCCAGCAACGGCGCCTGTTCCTGGCGGCCTCGTCAGACAAAAACCTGTGTTGTTGCTCCCCCTGCCGAGATACGGGGGATTGCTGAAGACTCCGCCGGGGCGATGGTTTTCAGCAATATGCAGAACGTCCTTCGCATAGAGGGCAATCGTGCGCTGGTCCTGAACACGAAGCCGACCGGCCAACGGGTTTCGAAGGTGTTGGCGGATGAAGACGGCAACCTCTGGATCGCCACCTCCGGGTCAGGACTGCTCCGTTATCAGAATGGCCGTTTCGAATCCCTGACAGAAAAAGACGGTCTGCCCAGCAATTTCCTGAACGTTATCTTTCAGGACCGTGATGGCAATCTCTGGATCGGGACCGTCCGCGGATTGGTTCGTCTCCGCAATCGGATCGCAACCCGTTTGGCTGTCCCCGGCAGCAACGTTCCGGCAGTGGTTCTGCCTGCGGATGACCATCGGGTCTGGGTGGCATCGCTGGGTTCCGGGATCAGAATGCTCGATGGGCATTCTTTCTCTCAGGCGCTTATCCCGGGCGAGTCCGTTCTCTCGCTGCGCCAGACAAGCAACGCGCTTCTTGCGGGAACCGCTGGTGGATTGCACAGTTTTGCCGCCGGGAAGGAGGGGGAAATCGTTGGCAAAGACGGTTCGCCATTGCAGGAGATTGTCGATATTGAGGATGACGGACAGGGGGCAATCTGGTTTCTCGCCAATTCCGGCCAGATCTTTCGAATGGCAGGCGATGCTCCCCAAATGGTGAAATCGACCGCGGACAGACGCGCGAGCGCCATCTTTGCGCGGGACGGCGTGTTGTGGGCGGGGTTTACAGATGGCACTCTGAGAACGATTCGCGGCGCCGGCTCTCCTGTCGACCCGCTCGCCGGCCATTGGCGAACCGGAGCGATCTATGCCATCACCGGAGATGCTTCCGGATCTGTCTGGGTTGGCGCGGCCGGCGGCCTTGGACGATATCGAAGCGGCCAATGGACGGTTTGGCGAACCGCGGAAGGAATTCCGCGTGACGGGGTTTTTCGGCTGTGCTTCGGTGATTCGGGGCTATGGGCCATAGCCCGCACGCGTCTGATCTACATTCCGAAATGGTCGCTTGACGCATCGAACGATGGTTCGCCGCAACCTCTGGTCGTCGCCGGTTTTGGCGCCGATGACGGAATCGAACTTCCGGATACGCCAGGTGGTTCGAACCCGCGGTTGGCTCTGATGCCGGACGGGAGATTGATTGTAGCTTCTTTTCTCTCCGGCCTTACGATCCTGGACACCAACCAGGTGCATCTCGCCCCAGGCGGGGTAAGATCGCTGATCGATCAGTTTCTGGTGGACGGTCAGCCCGTTCCTCTTTCGCCGGAGCCCCGGATTCGCGGCCGCCAGTTTGATTTTGCATTCACCGCCCCCAACATCAGCAGCGGCGGCGATTCCAGAATCTACTATCACCTTGACGGCGTCGACACGGACTGGATTGAGGCGCGTGAGGACCATCGCGCGGTATACGGGTTATCGCGCCCCGGCGAATACCGATTTCGTGTTCGCGCCGCGGGGGCGACAAACACAGCCAGCCTGATTTTTCGGATTCCGCCGCGATTCTACGAGACCATCTATTTCCCGTTTCTCGTTCTTGGCACGCTTGCCCTGGCGGGATGGGGGATTTATCTGCTCCGCGTCCGGCAGATTCGCAGAGGCCTGCAACTTGTCTTTCAGGAACGCCTGCGTGTGACTCGGGAGATGCATGACAGTCTCCTTCAGGGATTTACCGGGGTTCTCTTTCAACTGGATACCGTGGCCCGGAATTTCGACCGTGCTCCGGACGATTCCCGCGCGCGTCTCACGAGCGCGGTGGAGCAGGCGGAGAGATCGATGAAGGAGGCGCGCCATGCGATCAGCCTTTTGCGGCTGCCGGCGCTCGAAAATCAAATGCTTTCCGATGCGCTCGCTGAAATGGGAACGCAGGCGACCAGGGGACTGGCCCCGCATTTTTCCATGCATGTCGATAGCGAGGCGAATGCGCTTCCCTATACTGTTCAGGCAAGTCTCTACGTCATCGCGCGAGAGCTGGTTTCGAACGCCGCGACGCACGCTAACGCTTCGCGCATCGAACTTCGTCTGGAGTGTCCGGAAAAATCGTTCCGGCTGGTTGTGGAAGATAACGGTCAGGGATTCCCGCCCACGGGAGTCATCCAGGAAGCGGGACACATCGGACTCGCGGCGGTGCGCGAAAGGGCTTCGTTGATCGGGGCTCAGGTGGTGATTGACACGAGGCCGGGAAAGGGCGCCCGTTGCGAAGTGTCCGGACGCGTGACGCGGAAATAGCCCGCCGGAAGATCTGCTTTCCGGCGGGCTCTGGATGCCGCTCGTTGGAAAGCTAGGCGATGGTGTCGTCCATGTAGATGACACCATCAGCGTAAGTCGTGTAGTCGGCATCCATACCCATGCTGAAAATTCCCAGAATGGTTTCTTCGGCGGTGCCGATCAGGACGAGTTCCGCTGGTTCGTAGGTGGACATTATTTTTATTTCCTTTCGTTGTGAATACTGCAAAATGGAGTTTGTTTCTGCTACGCGTCCGCGCTCAACGCCTTGTTGCGGAGCAGAATGTTGAGTTGCTGACGATAGGCAGATTGATCGTTAATGACGCGGTCGCCGACTTCTACCCATGCGTGGCTGAAGAATGGCGCCGCCCGATAGCCAATCGCAACATTGGCTGGAAATCCGCACTTCCGGAGAATACGTGCGGTAACAAAAGAGCGCTGAAGACACAGCACCCTCTTTGGGTAAAACGTTACAGCCCAATCGATGGCGTCGAGTGCGATCCGGTCCCCGTGTTTCCATCGGCGGCCGGCGCGCGTACGCGTGGCATCGAGCCTCGACCAGGCCCGCGCGAATCCGCGCATTCTCATCGTCAGGTCGTGCCGGAGCAACTCAAGCCAGGCCCATGCGATTAAGAGGACGAGCGAGACCCTGCCGGCGCTCATCGCGCCGGCTCCGCCACGGTCAGGAGTTCCGACCGGGTGAGCGACTGGAGAAACCGCGAAATATCCTCGGTGGCTCGGCTTACACTGATGCCGAACTCATTCGAGAGTTCCTGGGCCAGCAGTTCCGCATCCTTGCCCTGCGAAATCGCCGACCAGATTCGAGCTCCCGTCCGGTTGGCGCGAAACAATTTGCCTGCTGTGAGAGAAAACAACACTACTCCGTTCTCATCGACGGTGGCGCGAACTCCTTCGGGAACGTGAAACGAACAGGAGTTGCTTTGGAATTCTTCGGTGGCTGGACCACTCTTCTTTTCCGATCGGAACCAGAACATTGACTTCGCCTTTCCATGCGCCATGGCGCACGAATGCAGGATAGGCTGCGCGAAGCCGGCGGCAACACACCCAAATTGATTAAAAATGAATACCAATTCCTGAGCGTCAGGTAGTACCGGCCCCAGACGATCCCGAACAATCGCCGAGACTGTACGACACGGGGCGCTTTAGTCGGTCGCCGATACGTTCCGCGGGTCATCATCGCCATTTTGCGCATGATGGTGCCGGACAACACATTTTGCCCGTATCCATGTGGATGGCTACCCGCGGAATAGTCAATTTTGATGATTCCCGTCCTCAGGAATCTGATGTTTCGCGGCGCCGGGCGATACCGCTATGTTGAAGCGGAGGCACCGTGATGCTCATGCAGGCACTGGAAGAAGAACTGATTGAACTGGTTCCAAGGCGTGGTTCACGGCCGGTAATTTGCCGCGAGCCCCATATTCAGGCGGAGCAGTTTCCGCCTTCGGATATGGCGGACCGGATCGGCGGCCGCATTCTGCAGCTACCGCATGTGCAGGAGAGAGAGAGCCAGATTGCCGATCGCGCGGTGCGGGCGTTCTGGATTCCGGATGAATTTGCCTGTCCTGGAGCAAAGGCCTTTATTTGCAGCCACGAATTCTGCCATCTGCATCCGGCGCCCGGAACAACGCTGCACATGGTGCTTCCCGACTCCATCGCCCGCCAGGCTGCGGAACTCGGCTGGTGTGAGCCGCATCCGCTGGCAGACATGGGTTTTTTACCGCGCGGCCTGTCCGTCGTCTATGCGCCGAGAACCGATGCGGAGTTTCAGATCGTGATGTCGCTTGTTCATGCAGCGTACCGGTTCGCGACCAGGAATGAGAATTAAGGAGACCGCCGTGGGGCGCATTTCAGGGATCTGCAATTTCAACGGGCGGTCACCTTCGCCGGAAGAGCTCTCGGACCTGCACGGTGTTGCGGGCCCGGAAGATCGTCTCTTCGCCGCCGATGGAACTTCCATGATCGAACGGGGCGGCTCCACCGCGGTTCGCCATGGACGAAGCGCTCTTGTGTGCCATTGGGAAGGAAGGCTGGATAATCCCGCGGACTTTGCCGGCTTGCCGGGTTGCGGATCTGAAGCCAGCGAGGCCGAGCTGGTGGTGGCGGCGCCCGGGAAGGAATTCACGAAGCACCTGGGCAAGTTGATTGGTGACTTCAGCCTGGCAATCTGGGACGGTGAAGAACGCAGTCTCTGGCTCGCGAGCGACTATGCCGGCGTCCGGCCCATGTATTTCCATCGGTCGTCGTCGTCACGAGGGCCGCGCGTGGTTTGGTCGTCTTCTCTCGTTGCTTTGTCCAGGTGGATGGGGCGCGGAGAGCTGGACCGCGATTACATTACGGAATTTCTGACTCGCGGAGCCGCGTCTGGGGGGCGCACCCCCTGGAAGGGGATCTCCGCGGTTCCCCCGGGGTGCGTGCTGCGCATACGGGAAAACGGAATTCGGCCGGAATATCTCTGGCGACCTCCGCTCGAGAGCGAAACAATGCTGCCGCAAGAGGCGGACTACGAGGAGCGGTTCCGGCATCTGTTTCGCGAGGCCGTCCGGTCGCGGCTCAACATTCGCGGCATGGCGGTGGCGGAACTGAGCGGTGGGCTGGATTCCTCTTCGGTGGTTTGCATGGCCCGCGACGTAATCCGCGCGGGCGAGGCGGCCGCGAGTGGTCTGACCACTCTGAGCTATCCCGAGCAAGGCGGCACTGACGAAAAGTTCATCCGGGCGGTTGAGGATGCGTGTGAATTTCCTGCGTATCATCTTAGGCTCCGTGACGATAGCTTCGCTTCTGCTCAATCCGTTGGATCCGGGCCGCCGGCCTTGTGGGAAATGAGAAACCGCGAGATTCGTCAGTGGATGCGCGGTCTCGGAGCCACCACCATCCTGACGGGTCAGCTTGGCGACCTGGTGATGGGCAACTGCTTCGACGGCGTCGAGCACGTTGCGGACGATCTGGGTCACGCAAGGTTTGGCGCCGCGATCCGCAACGCGCTTCGCTGGGGCCGTGCGCAACGCCAGCGGGTGTACCCAATTTTTTGGGACGCCGCGCAGGTTGTATTCAGGCGGCGAATCGATATTTCCGCGAGTACGGATTTCCGGCGGGCGTCGCTCACCCCTGCCGCTATGCGCCGCGCCGCGGAACTGGCGGACGCCAGAATTCCGGAGGTTCATCGCAGCGCCTCGCCGGGAAGGCTTACTCGGCTGGCGGGGTTAATGGATATCCTGCAGGTGCGGCATCTGCAGTCACCCGAGAATCTGCGGCCGATTGCCTGGTCGCACGCGTTTACCCATCGGCCTCTTGTGGAATTTATGATGACGATCCCGACGGGGATCGTCTATCGTCCGGGCGAACCACGGCGGCTGATGAGGCGAGCGCTTTCCGGGCTGCTTCCGAAGACGGTCGCGCAGAGACGCTCGAAGGCGGCCTATAGCGGTGTGTTCCGGCGTTCGCTCATGCCGATGGCCTACGAGCTGTTACGGTCGCGCTCGCCGCTGCTTCTGGCTGAAGGCGGCTTCATTGATGCTCAGGCGGCGCGTACCAGGCTCGAGCATTTCACACTGGGCCTCGAGTGTAACGAAGTGCAGTTGCACCAGATTGTCCTGCTGGAATTCTGGCTGCGCGCTCGTGAAAACAGGGGGCTGCGGAGCGGCGGGCCGAACAGGGCCGATGCACCGCATTTCAGGAACGCTGGAGGCGTGAACCGCCCATGAGCGCCGCGTGCCTGTCAATTCCTGTATTGCCGGCTATCGCACCGGACTCTCCAGGCGCAGTTATTCATCTTGATATTGCGTCCATCAGGCGCGACGGTGGAACGCAGATCCGAAAAAATGTTTCGAAAGACACGATTCGGGAATACGCTGAGCAGATGGAAGCAGGCGACGTGTTCCCGCCGGTCGTCGCCTGGTACGATGGCAAGGACTACTGGCTCTCAGATGGGTTTCAGCGCGTCGCGGCAGCCGAGGAGATCGGCAAGACAAGCATACTCGCAGAGATCCGCCGCGGCTCGCTGAGTGACGCCAGATGGAGCAGCTGTGCCGCCAATGCCAGGCACGGGATGCGGCGAACTAAAGAGGACATCCTCAACGCCATTCGCAATGCGATGGAACATTCCAATGCTCGCAGGCTGAGCCACAATCAGATCGCGAAACATCTGAATGTGCCGGAAACGACATTCCGCCGC
>Ga0070681_10006147_pt1 | contig 11660 bp, 7 predicted proteins | sample KBSC83BmetaG_FD_65650 | JGI IMG/M metagenome (GOLD analysis project Ga0070681, IMG submission 65650) | Corn rhizosphere microbial communities from Kellogg Biological Station, Michigan, USA - KBS C8-3B metaG | ecosystem: Host-associated > Plants > Roots > Rhizosphere | place: USA: Michigan...
GGCTCGCGCCAGGAACCGGAGGAACTCGGGGTTGAAGATCTCCTCCCGCGAGAGCGGAGTGAGCGCCTCCGCATTGGTGAGGACCCGCACCCGGAATCGCACCGGACGCCCTGTCCGGCTCCGGATGGTGACCGTTCGATCACCCGCGCGCGCCGCGCTGGTCCGCGCGCTCCCGCTGAGCTCCAGCACCATGGTGGTGCCGTCGTCGAGCGCCGGACGGACCAGGCGCACGGTCCACCCGCTGTCGCTCTGCGCCGCGGTGATGGTGGGACGAAGGCGGGCTTCGAGCTCATCCAGGGTGCGCGCCCGGAGCAAGGCGAGGTGGGCCTGCTGCTCCGCGACTGGAAGCCGCCTCACCGCCGCGACCAGCAGCGACTCCTCCTGCACCACGAAGGCAGGCGCGGTGAACGGCTGGAGATGGCGCCGGGCGTAGACCACGTCCCGCTCCACTCGCATGGAGCCCAGCACCACCCAGCCCAGCGTGACCGACGGGACCTTGGCCGCGAGGCCGTACTCGATGCTGCGGTACCCGGCCGAATCGCCCGCCACCGCGTCCGTGCCGTCCCACGCGAGCGGGGCCGGCCGCCCACCGGCGTCCCGTGTGGTGAAGCCGGCGCTCTCGTTGGCCGCATCGGCCCAGACCAGCGTCGTCCGCGCGGCCCGCGGCTCCAGGTAGATCTGCACCGTGTTGCGCCGGGAATCGCGATAGAAGCGGGTCTGATAGCCGCGGTACGCCGCCGGGTCGTCGACGCCGGGCTCCGGAAAGGCGAGCACCGGAGGGACCTCGCCGGCCTGCGTCGGCGCCTGCACCAGGGCCAGTGTCAGCAGGAGCGCGAGCGAGCTCATCGGCCGGGTCCCTCGTTCCAGGGCACGATACGCCGGCCGCCGCCGTCGACCACCACGTCGTAGCGCCGTCCCTTGAGCCAGATGCCCCGGAGGATCAGCCGGCTCACGCTCGACGGCAACACCGGGTCGAACATCGGCTCGATGCCCTCTTTCCCGAACCGCAGTCCGGTGTAGCCGAAGATGACCTGCTGCAGGAAGCCGCCGGCTCCGGTCACGAAGTTCACGGCATTGTTGCTCGGGGTCTCCGAGAGCATGAGAAACGGTCCCTTCGCGTGCCCGCGGTAGCTGAGTGGCAGCAGCGAGTCCACCATGGCCCGGTCGCCCAGCTCGGCGGCGTCCACCGACAGGAGGGTCGATCCCATCATCGCGCCGGGTCCCTCGGCGAGGAGCGAGCGGATCGCCTGCTCGACCTGCGCCCGCTTGGCCGACGCGCTCATGCTGACGCCGAGCGGATAGACCAGCAGCGGTGTCACGTCGCCGAGGGTGGAATCGGGCGCCCCTTCGTAGGTCCGGTAGAAATCGCTCGCCGAATCGTACGGCAGGTGCAGGCCGGCGGCCACCGAGTCCCAGCGGGCGTCGGGCGTCTGGCCCAGGCGGCGGCTCGCCGCCGCGGCCAGCTCGAGGTTCTTCCGGGCGACCGCATTGGTGTACGCATCGTCGGTGACTCCGATGAGCCCCTCGGCCACCGAGACCACGTTGGCGATGTGGTAGCGTCCCAGCGAGTCGCGGTCGGCCCGGCTCACCCAGAAGTCGGCCGTCTCGCGCATGACCGGAAAGACCCGGCGCGCCAGGTAGAGCGAGTCCCCGGTGGCGAGCCAGTACTGCCACTGCGCCAGGGCGACGTCGCCGGTGACGTGGTTCTCCGAGCGGGCGTTCTGGATGGCGAATCGCGGGGTGGTCTCCCGGCCCCGCTCGTCGGCCTCCCAGGGATACATCGCCCCGCGCCAGCCGTTGGCCTGGGCGTTGGCGCGGGCCGCGTCCAGGGTCCGGCTCCGGAACTCGACCAGCGAGCGGGCAATGTCGGGATGGGTGAGGAGGAGCGGCGGGAACATCCAGGTGTCGGAGTCCCAGAAGATGTGGCCGTAGTAGCCGCCGCTCGAGAGCCCCATCGGGGGGACGCCCAGGCCGGTGCCCTCCCCCGCGCTGGCGAGCAGGTAGAACAGCATCGACCGCACCACCCGCTGCAGCTCCGGATTCCCCTCGATCCGGATGTCCGTGGTCCACCGTCGCGCCCAGGCCTCGGCGTTGGCGCCGGCAAGCCGGTCCCACGTGGCGTGGGGCTCCGCGGTAGCCTCGGCCGACGTGGCCATCGCGACGATCTGGGTGAACACGTAGCGCCGCCCGGGCTCCGCGTCGAAGCTCAGCTCGACCAGCGCCGAATCGCCCGCCGCCACCCGCCGGACCGCCGAGCGGCCCAGGCTCGCCGGCCAGGCGACCCGTGCCGTCTGGCTCAGGCGCGTGTCGCGCCCCGCCGGCGTGGCGGTCAGCTCGAGCCGCGCACCGTTCGGTTCCAGGGTGACCCGCGGCGAACGCACCTTCATGTGTCCGGGGTACCAGATGTCGGCAGGACGCCAGGCAGGGTCGGCGCGTTCGAGGCGCGCCAGGGCCAGGCGGCGCGGAGGCGCGCGTCCGGCGAGCGCGAACCGAACCTTATACCGTCCGGCCTGCGCCGGGGTCAGGTCCAGCCGGGTGGCAGCGGTGTGGACGTCGGCCCGGGAGACGAAGCTTTCCACCTTGACCGTGGCGTGCTCGTCCCCGCTCACCCACTCGTACTCGGTCCGCGCGGTGCCGCTCCTGAGATCGAGCGACTGGTGGTAACCCTGGAGCTGCCCGCCGGCGACGGCGGTGGAATCGAGACATCCCGCCCGGCGACAGATGCCGAGCGGGAGCCAGACCGGAATCCGGACGATCCGCGGCACGTCGCCAGGCGCCTCTTCGTAGAGGCCCGCGACGTAGGAGTCGGCGGGACCGATCCCGAGCGGGGGGATCACCAGCCCGATGCGCCCGTTGCCGATGAACGGCGACGGGGACCGGGCCGGATCGGCGGACGACAGCACGAAGCTGCTGTCGTCCGACGAGACCTGCGCCGGCAACGCCGCGGCGGCTCCGACAGCGGCCGCCGCGACGAGACCGACGATATACGCGAACGTCACTGCGGCTGCGCCGGGGCGCTGCCTCCGAAATCGTAGCTCACCGACACCTGTAGCCGGCGCGGCAGGAGCGGCCGGGCCAGGAAGACCGGCGCGCCACCGGCCGTCGGCAGCCGTGGGTTGCCCTCCTCCAGTCCCTTGCTCTGGAACGCGTTCAGCAGGTCGACCGTGACCCGCGTCCCCGAGCCCGGAATCACGAAGCCAGCACCGAAGTTGAAGTAGTTGTAGGCCGGCAGCACCGCCGGATTGTCCAGCGGCCGAGTAATGGGGTCCTCGCTGAAGCGCTCGGCCACCCAGTGCCAGTCGGCCTTGAGCGACAATGCGTACTGCCCCCGCAGCGTGTAGACCCCCACCAGATTCCCCAAGGTCCGCGGGGACAGCTGCAGCCGGACACCCTCCTTATCCTTGAGGCTGTCTATGTTGCCCCCGAGCTCGGCCTGCATCACCGTCGCATTGCCCTGCAGCAGCAGTCCCTGCAGCGGGTTGAAGACCGCCTCCACCTCGGCGCCGTACGACTGGACATCCGGCGACTGGCGGATGACCCAGGTGGTCACCCCGTTCACCACTTCGAGACCCTGCCCCGTATTGTTCTTTCCCTTGACGTAGAACCCGCTGACGGTCATCGCCCCGCGGGCGATCTGGGCCTTGACGCCGCCCTCGACCGACTGCACCTCCTTGGCCTCGAACAGGTCCACCTGCGCCTGGGCGGTGGCGTTCAGCAGGCCGTCGAGCTCCGGCATCTTGTAGCCTCGCGACCCCGCAGCGTAGAACCCCCAGTTCTCGTTCAGTCGGTAGTTGAGCCCGAGGGAGCCGGCCCAGTCGGTGAGGTTGTTGGTGAAGTGGCGGAAGCTCCCGTTGCCGAAGGTCTCGTTGTCGTAGGTGGTGGCGGGGTTGCCGTCGATGTCGAACTTCGAGGTGTTCTCCGAATTCTGCTGGTAGTAGTCGTACTCGACCCGAGCGCCGAGATCGGCGCGCAGCCGGTCGGTGAGCTGGATTTCGCCGCCCACCACGCCGCTCACGATCGAGACCGACCCGGTCCCGTTGGAGTAGGTCGACAGGAAGTTCCGGAATCCGTTCTTGGTGACCGAATCGGGAATGCCGCCCGGCGGGGTGATGATCAGATCCAGGTACCGCGGGTTGTCCCGCGCGTCGACGAGGACGTCGGTGAAGTTCCAGTGGTTCTCCTGGGTGTAGTTGGCGACGTACCCCCCGATGGCCAGGGTGTGCTTGCCGAAGCTCCTGCGGAGCTGCAGCTGGTCCTGGATGGCCGAGATCGGCTTGGCGACGTGCCATTCGACCGAGGGAATGACGAAGCCGTTCGGGGTGTCGAACGGCAGCTTGTTTTTCCCCGCCGCGTCGAAGTGATTGGTGAAGACATACTGGATAGTGCTCCCCGCGGGGGCACGGGGCAACGCGGTGTCTACAGGGTTCTTGAGACCAGCCACGAAGGCGGCGGCCGACGTGATGCTCCCCGGCACGAGCGCGTTGTGCTCCTGGTTGTTGTGCATCACCTGGGCGGTGTTCTGGAGGTGCCAGTCGTGCTCCAGGTCCAGGCCCGCATCGACCGTAAACCAGGTCGCCTGGGTCCTGAGGCCGTTGTCGAGCGGGAGCACCAGATCGCCGGTCGGGGTCGGGACCCGGAGGTCCAGGCCTTCGTTGCTCAGGAGCGCGCCGTAGTCGCTGAAGCCGCTGACATAGTTGGGATCTTTGGGGTCGTTGAGCGGCAGCGGCAGGATGAACTGGTTGCGGTCGTCGATGTACTTGACCGACGCCCGGATGTAGCCATTCCTGAGGTCCCGGGTCACGTTGGCCTTGAGCTGGCCGCCCCGTATGCCGGGAAACCCGGGGTCGCGCACACCGTGATCGTAGCGGTAGAAGCCGCCCGCGTTGAAGTGCCAGTCCTGGCCCAGCGGGCCGCCGGCATTGAGGTCATAGCGGGCGAGCGCCTCCGTGGCCGCCGTGGCCCGCATGGTGCCGGCGAAGTGATCGCCCCCCGTCTTGTTGATGAAGTTGATGATGGCGCCCGGCGTGTTGGAACCGAACAACGCTGAGGCGCCGCCCCGTACTACCTCCATCCGCTCGATGTTCTCGTCGAAGCGGATGAGGTTGTCGGCGTTCATGAAGTAGGTATGCATGGTGGGGAACACCGGCATCCCGTCTTCCATGATCATCACGAACCCCTGGTCCAGAATTCCGCGGATCACGATGTTCTGGTTCACCTCGCCGCCTGAGCTCTCCACCCGGGTGAAGCCCGGCACGTAGCGCAACATCTCGGAGGTGCTCCGCGGGGCGGCCCGCTCCACCTCCTGGGACGACAGGGTAGTCACCGCCACGCTGGCGTCGAGGTTGGTGCGCGGCGTCTGGGTGGCGGTCACCACCATGGTCTGCAGCTGGAGCGGGTCACGGGTGAGGGAGATGTCCGCGGTGGCGCGGCCGCCCTCGATCACGCTCACGGTGTCGGCCTGGCTGCGGAAGCCGATCATGCGGACCCGAACGACCTGCGATCCGGCGGGCACGTCCTCGATCAGGTAGTCGCCGGTGCCACCGGTCTGAGCGGAGCGGCTGGTGCCTTCGATCATCACGTCGGCCCCGCTCACGGCGGTGCCGCGCTCATCGGTCACCTTGCCCGCCACGCTGCCGCCCTGGGTCTGCTGGGCGATAGCGGGCACTGACGCCCCGGCCAAGCACAGCAGCGCGGCGAGGGCGAGGGCGAGCGTGCGGAGTATCAGGGAGAACTGAGACGCACACGGACTCCGAGGCATAGAGGGATCCTCCTGGTCCTATGAGAGCACGAGCCGCTGCGCGGCACGGGACCGGCCGCACGACTCGAGGATGGAGCGCTTGATGGGAAGGACCGCAAGGACGAGCAGACGGGTCGCGCGACCTGCCGGGCGTGACGCGGGAAGACAGCTGCAGATGGACCGCGCCCGAGGGCGGCGGGTAGCACGGAAGGGGGCATGACTGCTCGATTCAGACGCGGAAGTGCCAGGCTCGCGGGACGAGCCGCCGGTCGGACGTAATTACAACAACGACCGGCGAGCCGCGCAAGAGGGCACGTCACGCACCGGCTAACGCGTCGCCCACCACTCCCGCGCGCGCTCGGGGGTCCACGGCCGCTCGAGGGGCACCGCCGCGAGCCGCGCGCCGAGCTCGTCGGCCGTCGCGGGACGCGCCGCCGGGTCCTTCGCAAGGCAAGTGAGGACGAGGGCCTCAAGCTGCGGCGGGATCGGAAGATCGGTGCGGCGGGAAGGCAGCTCGGGCTGGGCGTGCACGTGCATCACGATGGTCTCGAGCGGCGTCGCCCCCTCGAACACCAGGGTCCCGGTCAGCAGCCAGTAGGCGACGCACCCCACCGCGTAGAGATCGCTCCGGGCGTCCACCCGATCCTCGCCCAGCGCCTGCTCGGGCGCCATGAACGCCGGCGTACCACCCGCGAGCTGCCCGGCGGTCACCAGATCGGCGCCCGGCTCGGAGGCCTGGACGTGCTTCACCAGCCCGAAGTCGAGCACCTTCACGACATCCACCTCTCGGCCGTAGCGGCAGGCGTAGATGTTGGCCGGCTTGATGTCGCGGTGGATCAGGCCGGCCTCGTGCGCCTCGCCCAGCGAATCGCAGACCTGTCGCAGCAGGTGCACCGCGCGCTCCGCCGGCACCGGACCGAATCGCCCGACCAGCGCGTGGAGGTCGTACCCGCCGAGCAGCTCCATGACGTGATAGAAGGTGCCGTCGTCCGAGACCCCGAAATCGTAGAGCTCGATCGTGTGCAGGGAGCGCATCATGGCCGTGGCCTGGGCCTCGCGCTCGAACCGGCGCATCAATAGCCGCCGCGCCTCGGGGTCGTTGGCGCCGAGCACTTCGGGCCGGATCAGCTTGATCGCGGCGGGCCGGGCCAGCAGCCGGTGCTCCGCGCGCCAGACTTCGCCCATGCCGCCCCGGCCGAGCCGCTCCACCAGCCGGTAGCTGCCGAGCTCCCGGGCCTGCCGCACCGCGGCGCCAAGGCGGGACACCACCCGGACTCCGCCATACGCCATGAGCAGGACCACGAAGTAGGGAAACACCAGGTTGAAGAAGAACTGGTCGCCGCCGAGCGGGACGTTCATGCCGAGACGGGTATTCAGCGCGTAGCTGGCCGGCACCGTGGCGAGCGACAGGGCGGCGACGATCACCGCCACCCTCGTCGGAGCCGGCACCGCGACGCTGAACAGCATCACCCACACCGCGACCCAGGAGAGCCCGAAGCCACCCGCACCGTACTGCCCGTATACGATCGGCGAGCTGATATGGTGATACTCCGCCGCCGCGATGCCGATGCTGCCCAGGACCTCGAAGACCAGGCCGGCCAGCGTCCGGGCGCGGGTGGAGACCGAGGTGAGCCCGGTCATCACCGCCATGACGATGCCGGCGCCGATGGAGCAGGCCGCCGGCAGCCAGAGCCCGGGTAGGCTGAAGTAGATCGCCCGGGATCGCTCGCTGAGCAGCGACGTGAGCGGGCCGGCGAGGAAGTACGCGCCGGCGTAGAGCAGGGCCACGATCCGGAGCCGGCGGAGCGCCTCGACCTGGAGGTCCGGCGGCAGCGTCCACACGCTGGGCGCCGGCCCCGCGGCCGACGGAGCGCCGGGGCCGAAGAACGTCTCCTGCGAGGGCTGGGAGGTGGGCGGAGTCGCCAACGCCGGTCCCTACGCGGCGTCCGGCTCCGGTGACGGCTCCTCCAGCCCCAGCACCGTCACCGCCAGATCGGGCGCCAGCTCCTCGACGTGCCGCAGCCGCTGCTCCATCGCGCGGGTGCGGCGGCCCGTATCCTCGATGGTGTTGCTCGCGGTGGCGAGCTGGCGGCGGACACGCTCGAGCACCTCGCCGAACTTTCCGAATTCGCTCTTCACCGCGCCGAGCACCCGCCAGACCTCGCTCGAGCGCCGCTCGATCGCGATGGTGCGGAACCCCATCCGGAGACTGCTGAGGATCGCGGCCAGCGTGGTCGGGCCCGCCACCACCACCCGGCATTCGGCCTGCAGCTCCTGCACCAGCCCCGGCTGCCGCAGCACCTCGGCGTAGAGACCCTCGGTCGGCAGGAACATGATGGCGAAGTCCGTGGTCGCCGGCGGCACCAGATACTTCTCGCCGATCTCACGCGCCGAGCTGCGGACCGCGCGCACCAGAGCCGCGGTAGCCGAGGAGAGCGCCTCGGGATCGGCCCGGTCCGCGGCGTCGAGCAGCCGCAGGTAGTCCTCCTGGGGAAACTTCGCGTCGATCGGGAGGTAGACCGGCTCGCCCTCGGGCTCCCGCCCGGGCAGACGGATCGCGAACTCCACCACCTCGCCCCGCTCGGCGTTGGGCCGATGATTGGCGCAGTACTGGTCCGGGGTGAGGATCTGCTCCAGGATGGCGCCGAGCTGGTATTCGCCCCAGACGCCGCGGGTCCGCACGTTGGTCAGCACCCGCTTGAGGTCGCCCACACCGGACGCGAGCGCCTGCATCTCGCCCAGCCCGCGCTGGACCGCCTCCAGCCGCTCGCTCACCAGCGCGAACGACTCGCCCAGCCGCCGCTCCAGCGTCCCGTGCAGGCGCTCGTCCACCGTCACCCGCATCTCCTCCAGCTTCCGCTCGTTCCCGTCCCGCAGCCGGTGGAGCTCTTCCGCCAGCAGCCGCGACTGGCGATCCCCGGCCTCCTGCAGCGAGGTGGTCAGCGCACTCAGCCGGGTCCCGATGGCCTCGAGCTGACGCTGCTGCAGCGCGGTGAGCTGAGTCAGGGCGGCGAGCTGCTCCTGCCGGCCGGCCCGGAGCTCGGCCCGGAGGCCGCGCTCCAGCTCCGGCGCGGATCCTCCACGAAAGCGCAGGGCGACGAGCAGGGTGAGGGCGACCAGAACCACCACGAGGCCGCCCAGGAGCAGCTCCGTCCCGCTCATCCGATCTTGATCCGCTTGCTCATCCCGTGGACGTAGTGCGCCTTGCCGTCCTTCATGTCGGGTACGAAGCAGAGGAGCGCGTAATCTCCGGCAGGAAGATCGACCGGGACGTAGGCCACCGTCCCCGGCATGATCCCCGCGATCCCGCCGTGCAGCGTGCCCGGCGCGGGGCCGACCTGGTGCTCGCCCCAGCGGGCGAAGTCCATCGGCGTCTTGTTCGGCTCCAGCCGGACGAACACCAGCTCGTGCGGCTGCTTGGCGGCGTTGGTGACGCGAACCACATGACGGCCCGGGGTGAGCGGCGCCGAGAGCTTGAAGTCGTAGTCCACCAGCGTCATCTCGATGTCGGCCGTGGTATCGGCGGTCGAGGCGGCGGCCGCGGTGGCCGGGGTGACCCGGAGCGGGCGCACCATCCCGTGAGCCATGTGCGGTACGCCCGCGGTATCCGGAATGAAGCACACCATCATGTACTCGCCCGCCTCGAGCGGCATCCGGACCTCGGAGGTGCCGCCGACCTCCGGCGGGTTTGGCCCACCGGCGGGCGTGACCCAGGTGGGCATGCCGCCCTTCTGCAGCGCGGCCTGGAAGTCCGCCACGGTCTTGCCCTCGCCCAGCCGGAGAAGCTGCACGTGGTGCAGCGACGGGCCGCGATTGACCAGCTGGACGGTGACCAGGCCGGCGGGGATCTGGTCGGGAGCGTCGAACTTGTAATCGGAGGCGGTGACGGTCAGGATCTCGGGGGTGGCGGCGGCGGGCGTGGCTGGGGGTGCGTCTCTGGGCGGCGCTTCCGCGCGCCGCTCCGAGCCGCATCCGCCCAGGACGAGCGCGGCCACGACGGCGGCGCCCGGACGGATCCGAGGGGGCATGAACGCTCCATTTGTCGGGGGTGCCCGTACCCTGCCCTGGGCGACCCCAGTCCGTCAACCCCCTGGCGCGCTCAGCTTCCGGCGAGCGCCACCGGGCGGAGCGAGTCGATGGCCGCGGGCGGGAGCACCTGGGTCGCCAGCAGGATCTCGTGCCGCACCTGGCTGGCACGGGCGAGCACCTTGGCGGGATAGCGATGGCAGTCCGGGGTATTGGTGCCCTTGACGCAGCCGTTGTACCGGAGGAGTGCCGCGGCCGGCGAGCTGGTGGCGCGCAGGTTCCGGGCGAGGATCAGCGTCCCGTGGCAGATGTTGCTGTCCACGTCCACCAGGTCAGCCGAGTTGCAGAGCCGGGCGCCGGCGTGCATCGGCATCACCTGCATCAGACCCTGGGCCCCCACCGAGCTCTCGGCCGCCGGCGTGAGCGTGGTGTTCTCGGTGACCAGCACCGCCGCGATGAGCGAGGGGGGCACCTGCTGGCGCCGCGACTCCCGCAGAACCGCGCGGCTGATCCGCCGCACCAGCACCCGGTCTGCGCTGTAGCGGCCAAGGTACTGCTCCAGCGGGCGGCGCACCTGCGCCGGCGTGAGCTGCGCCTCGGCCCGGAGGCTGTCCCGCACGATGACCTGGCTACGCGCCACAGGCTGGGCGGCCGAATCGATCACGACCGGACGCGGGCTTTCGACCGGCGCCGGGGTCTTCGGGCCCGAGACGATGATCGCGCCGGCCAGACCGGCAGCGGCGGAAGTCGCGAAGATGGTGTGCATTGATCTGCCCTCCATTAGCGTCACGATCTGCACGGGACCTCCGTGCCGGCCGGAGAGTAGGGCAGGTCCTGGACTCACCATGCCACGACGCCGAAACACGCTGCGGGGCACCAAGATGCCGGGCTGGGTGCAAGACGCTTCCGTTGGCACGGGTTGTGGCGGCGCCACAGCATTGGGACGCCTTGTGGCCCCGGGGCGCGCCGAGACCTGCATCGGCATCGCGCCGGAGCCTGCACACTGTCTTAAGCTGCGGCACCGAGCGGCCGGGCCGAGACCCCAGCGGGGCGGTGCCGCTCGAGGAGCCGGTCCAGCGACCATGCGCCGCTGCCGCCCAGCACGACGATGCCTGCCAGGGCGATCACGAGAAGGTGGTACTCGAACCCCTCCCTCCCCGCGGGAAGGGCCCCGAACCAGTTCATGAAGAAGCCGTTCGCCAGATGGGTGCTGGCCGCTCCGAGCATGAGGCCGATCACCCCCAGGGCGGCGAGGCGACCGCCGAGGCCGAGTACGAGCGCGACCGGAGCGGTGATCTCGGTGACCAGGGCGAGCACGGCGAAGAATGCCGGAAAGCCGAGCGTGCCCGTCATCCAGCCGAGCGTGCCCTGGAACCCGTAGCCGCCGAACCAGCCCAGCACGTGCTGGGCGCCGTGGGGAAACAGGATCAGGCCAACGGCCAGCCGGGCCAGGGTGGGCAGCGGGGTTGGGCTGGTGCGGACGACGGCGAACATGGTGTGCTCCTCAATGAATAGTTGGCCAGCCAATGGTTGCCATGCTAAGTATGTTGCACGAACGTGCACCGTTCAGGCCTCGGCCCGGACGGTGTGCCGCGGGGCGCCGCGCCCCGCATTCGCCTGCCGGATGTCGTCCAGCATGTCGATGAAGGCGGTCAGCCGTGTCTCGGACAATTGCGCGGTGACTTCCTCGTCCAGCGCGTCCACCTTCGGGTCCAGCCCATCGAGCAATCGGCGGCCTTCCGGAGTGACGAAACAGAGCACCTGGCGCCGGTCGGGGCGGCTGCGCTCCCGGCGGATCAGCCCGGCGGCCTCGAGCTTGTCCAGCAGCCGGGTGATGGTGGTCCCTTCGTCGATCATCCGCTCCCGGATAGTCAGCGTGGCGATGCCACCGCTTCCC
>Ga0070681_10006148_pt1 | contig 11660 bp, 8 predicted proteins | sample KBSC83BmetaG_FD_65650 | JGI IMG/M metagenome (GOLD analysis project Ga0070681, IMG submission 65650) | Corn rhizosphere microbial communities from Kellogg Biological Station, Michigan, USA - KBS C8-3B metaG | ecosystem: Host-associated > Plants > Roots > Rhizosphere | place: USA: Michigan...
TCGCGGGAGATCTGCTGGATGCGCTGGGCGACGCCCCAGCCGTGCATGGGCTCGAGCGAGAGGGCCTTGAGGATGAGCAGGTCGAGCGTGCCCTGGAGCACATCGGCGTTGGACGTCGCCACGGTCACTCCCCTTGACGTTCGACAAGAGCATACGACGTTTCCTGTCGAACGTCAAGGGGAGCCAGCCGGGCCCGCCGGTCCACGGCCCGGTGGCAGCGCCAGCCGCCCGGGTGACGGGGCGCGCCGGCGCACGCCCCTGGCAGCGGCCGGGCCATCCTTGCCTCGGTTTCGCGTCTCGCGCATACTCCCGGTCCGGACGCCGGCTTTCCCGCGCAGCCGGGCCCGCGCCGGTCCGTGGGCACACGGATCCACCGCCGATTTCTCCTGACTCCCACCGTCGAGACCGCCGATGCTGTCTTCCCGCAGAACTGCCCCTGTCCGCCCCCGGACACGTGCATACGTCATTGTCGCCAGCTTTGTATTCTGTGGCGCGCCCGCCGGCAGCCTCCTGGCGCAGAACGCCGCGCCCGGGCCCGCCATCGCGGCCGCCACGTCGCGCACCGCCAGCTTCACGCTGGACCAGGTGCTCAGCTACCCGTTCACGCAGGACCTCGTCGCCGCGCCGAAAGGCACGCGCATCGCGTGGGTGTTCAACCGGAGTGGCGTGCGCAACATCTGGACGGCCGACGGGCCGGACTTCGCCGCGCGTGCCATCACGGCCTACACCGCCGATGACGGCCAGGAGCTGACCAACCTGGGCATCACGCCCGACGGCGGGACGGTCGTGTACGTGCGCGGCGGCGATCACGACGCCAACTGGGAAGCGGAGGGCGGACTGGCGCCCGATCCTGATCATTCGCCCACGCAGCCCAGGGTCGAGATCTGGGCGGTGTCCACATCGGGCGGCGCACCGAAGATGCTCGCCGAGGGCGACGAGCCGGTGATCTCGCCGCGCGGCGATCGAGTCGCCTTCTCCCGCGGGCATCAGATCTGGGTCGTCCCGATCGATGGCTCCGCGAAGGCCACGCAGCTCTTCTTCTCGCGCGGCCAGAGTGAATCGCCGGTATGGTCGCCGAGCGGCGACCGGCTGGCGTTCGTCTCGAGTCGCGGCGATCACAGCTTCATTGGCATCTTCACGTCGGATTCGGTGCCGCTGCACTATCTCGCGCCGTCCACGTCACACGATGGCTCGCCCGTCTGGTCGCCGGACGGAACACGCATCGCCTTCGTGCGACGCCCGGGCACGGGCGGCGCGCCGCAGTCGCCGCTCACCCTCCACCCCAATCCCTGGGCCATCTGGACGGCTGACGCGACGACCGGCGCCGGTCACCTCGTGTGGCAGAGCCCGAAGACGCTCCGCGGGTCGTCGCCCACCACGGCGGGCGGAGCGAATCTCGCCTGGGGCACGGGCGGTCGCATCGTGTTCCTCGCGGATCTGGATGGCTGGCCGCACCTCTACTCCGTGCCCGAGGCGGGCGGCAAACCCCTGCTCCTCACACCGGGCGCGTTCATGGCGGAATACATCACCATGACGCCGGACGCGTCGGCCATCGTGTACAACGCCAATACGGGCACGACGCCCGGCGACGGTGATCGCCGGCATCTGTACCGCGTGCCGGTGGATCGCGCCGCGCCGGTGGCCATCACGTCGGGTGAGGGCCTCGAGTGGACGCCGGCGGTCACGGGCGATGGCCGCAGCGTCGCATTCATTGGCGCCGGCGCGCAGCGGCCGCCGCTGCCCATGGTCGTCGCGCTCGAGGGCGGTGCACCCCGTGTGCTTGCCGAAGACGCCATTCCCGGGGACTTCCCGACGGCCGCACTGGTCATTCCGAAGCCGGTGACGTTCAAGGCGGCGGATGGCACCGTGGTGCACGGACAGCTCTTCCGGCGCGACGGCGGGGCCGCCAGGGAGCCGGGCGTCGTGTTCGTGCATGGCGGTCCGCCACGGCAGATGATGCTCGGCTGGCACTACATGGACTACTACTCCAACTCGTACGCCGTGAATCAGTATCTCGCCAATCACGGCTACGTCGTGCTCTCGGTGAACTACCGGCTGGGCATCGGCTACGGCCATGACTATCACCATCCCGCGCACGCCGGCGCATGGGGCGCGTCGGAGTATCAGGACGTACGGGCGGGCGGGGTGTATCTGCGCTCGCTCCCCTTTGTGGATGCGCGACGCATCGGCATCTGGGGCGGTTCCTACGGCGGGCTGCTCACCGCGCTCGCGCTCGCGCGCAACTCCGACATCTTCAAGGCCGGCGTGGACATGCATGGCGTACACGACTGGGTTTCGGAATACGGCTCGCGCCTGACGGACCAGCAGCTTCGCTACGAGAAGGGCGACATCAAGCAGGCGCTCGACGTCGCGTGGAAGTCCTCACCCGTCGCGTCCATCTCCACCTGGAAGAGTCCCGTCCTGCTCATTCAGGGCGACGACGATCGCAACGTGCACTTCCATCAGACGGTGGACCTTGCGCGGCGCCTGTCGGCCCAGGGTGTGTCGTTCGAGGAACTGGTGCTGCCGGACGAGATTCACGGCTTCCTGCGACACCACTCGTGGAGCATCGCGGATTCCGCGACGGTGGCGTACTTCGGCAAGCAGTTCGGGGTGAAGGAGTAGCGGGAACCGCGGCGGGCGGAGTCGCTGCTCCGCCCGCCGGGGCATCCCCTTGCGCGCGCTGACGCGCCGAGGTGAACGTATGCGCATGTCAACCCGAATCGCTCTTCGTGTCGCCAGCCTGGTCTGCGCCGCGGCGACTCTCGCTTCGCCCGTCATCGCGCAGGACCACGCATCCACCAGCCGGCTCGATGCTCAGGTGGACTCCATTGCGGCAGCGGTGCTCTCGAGCACCGGCGTGCCGAGTGCGTCCATTGCGGTCGTTCAGCACGGGCAGCTCGTGTACGCACACGCCTATGGCGCGGCGAAGCTCCAGCCGCGCGTAGCTGCCACGGCCGACATGCGCTACGGCATCGGCTCGATCAGCAAGCAGTTCACGGCGGCCGCCATTCTGCTGCTGCAGCAGGACGGGAAGCTCTCGCTCGACGACCCGGTAGCGAAGTACGTACCGGGCCTCACGCGCGGCAGCGAGGTCACGATTCGCGAGATCCTGTCGCACACCTCCGGCTATCAGGATTTCTGGCCACAGGACTATGTGCCGCCGAGCATGGAGAAGCCGATCAGCCCCGAGGGCATTCTCGATCACTGGGCTCGGCAACCACTCGATTTCGATCCAGGCACGCGCTGGCAGTACAGCAACACCAACTTCGTGATCGCCGCGCTCATCGTGCAGAACGTGAGCGGTGCGCCGTTCTTCCAGTTCATCCGCACGAAGATTCTCCAGCCGCTTGGCATGACGAGCGCCGTGGACTTCGATGCGCAGGGCCCGTCGTCGGTGCAGCCCGTGGGATACCTGCGCTACGCGCTCGGCCCACTGCGTCCCGGCCCGTCTACGGGACCCGGCTGGATGTTCGGCGCCGGGGAGCTCGCCATGACGCCGAGTGATCTGGCCAGGTGGGACATCGCGATGATCCGTCAGTCGCTGCTCTCGCCGGCATCGTACCGCACGATGGAGACCACCGTGCTGCTGCGCGACGGCGTCAGCTCGGGCTACGGTCTCGGTGTGGATGTGGGGATGATGAACGGCCACCGCGCCATCTCGCATACCGGCGAGGTATCCGGATTCACCGCCATGAACGCCGTCTTCCCGGACGACAGCGCAGCGGTCGTGGTGCTCACGAATCAGGATGCCGCGCCGGCGTATGGCGCGATCACGCGCGGCATCGTGCAGTTGCTCTTCACACACCAGGACTCGCTGGCCACGAGCCGTACGGCGCGGGCCCGCGCGATCTTCACGGGGCTGCAGCACGGTAGCGTCGACCGCACGCTGTTCACCGCGAACGCCAACGCCTACTTCAGCGCTCAGGCGATCGAGGATTTCAAATCGGGGCTCGAGTCGCTCGGTGCACCGACCGTGTTCGAACAGACCGGGCAGTCCGATCGCGGTGGCATGGTCGAGCGCACCTACCGGGTCGTCTGTCCCAGCCGCACGCTCCGTGTGTGGACGTACGAAATGCCCGACGGGACACTGGAGCAGTTTCAGGTGGCGCCCGTGGGATGACGGGACGCAGCGGTTGCTGGGCCGTGGCACCGCGGAGTTCACTCGCTCGCACACACATCCTCGCCGCTGCTCGTTCGCACATTTTCAACGGATTGGACAGCGGCTCCGTATCAGGATGCAGCCTCCCCGGCGAAGCAACGGCTGTCGTTTCCCCATCAATTCCTTCAGTCTCCTGCCCATGCGTACAGCCCTCGTTCTCGCCCTGAGCGTCACGGCGTTCGCGGCGTCTTCGCCCGTCCTCGCGGCACAGACCTTTCCAACCAATGACCCGGTACTCAAGCGCATCTGGGCCATCGGAATGGACAGCTCTGAAACCGAGCATCTTGCCGAGCAGCTCTTCGATTCGATTGGTCCGCGGCTCACCGGTTCGCCCGAGCAGAAGCTCGGCAACGACTGGCTGGTGCACACGTACCGGGCGTGGGGCATTGACGCGCGCAACGAGCAGTACGGCACCTGGCGCGGCTGGCGCCGCGGCTACTCGCACATTGATCTCGTGTCGCCGCGCGTGCGCTCCCTCGAAGGGACGATGCTCGGCTACAGCCCCGGCACGGGAAAGAAGGATCTCACCGCAAGCACGATCATCCTGCCGCGCTTCGCCGACAGTACCGAGTTCGTGCAGTGGCTGCCGAAGGCGAAGGGCAAGTTCATTCTCGTGGCTGCGCCGCAACCCACCTGCCGGCCGCGGGAAGACTGGGACACCAACGCGACGCCCGCGTCACGGGCGCGCATGGACAGTCTGCGCACCGCCGTGCAGCGCGAATGGGGCGGACGCAACGTGCGCGGCACGGGGTACAGTCTGGCGATCGGCACGGGCGAGCTCGGGCTGCGCCTCGAAGAAGGCGGCGTCGCGGGGATCATCACCTCGCGCCCGAAGAACGGCTGGGGGACGATCGAGATCTTCGAGACGTATGACAGGAAGGCGCCAGCCATCGCGCTCAGTTGCGAGGACTACGGGCTCGTGTTCCGCCTCACCGAGAATAACCAGCATCCACGAATTACCATGAATCTGGATGCGCAGCTGCTCGGCGAGCGACCGGTGTTCAATACGATCGCGGAGCTCAAGGGGACGGAGCTTCCCGACCAGTACGTCATGATGTCGGCCCACTTCGATTCGTGGGACGGGTCATCGGGCGCCACCGATAACGGCACCGGCACGCTCACGATGATGGAAGCCATGCGCATCCTGAAGCAGGTGTATCCGCACCCCCGGCGCACGATTCTCGTGGGACACTGGAGTGGCGAGGAGGAAGGCGAGGTCGGCTCCAAGGCCTTTACCGAGGATCATCCCGAGGTGCTGAAAGGGTTGCAGGCGCTCTTCAACCAGGACAACGGCACGGGACGCATCGTGCGGATGAGCGGAGCGGGACTGCCCGATGCCGCGACGCACATCAGCGAGTGGCTCAACAAAGTGCCCACGGAGTTCAAGGAGCAGATCAACTTCGGGGGAGCGGGGTTCCCGGCTGGCGGCGGCAGCGACGACTTCTCGTTCTCCTGCCATGGGCTGCCGGCATTCGGACTCGGTGCGCTGCCCTGGGACTACGGCAACTACACCTGGCACACGAATCGCGACACGTACGACAAGATCGTATTCGACGATCTCAAGTCGAACGCGACGCTCACGGCAATGCTGGTCTATCTCGCCTCGGAAGATCCGGCGATGATCGCTCGTGATCGCGTGGATCTTGCCGCGCTGGCGGCCGCGCGTGATTCGGCCCAGGCCAGGGATGGTAACACGAGTGGTCAGAGCGCGGCACGCGGCCGATTCCGTCGCTTTCCGACAACATGGCCCGCGTGCAGCACGGCACCACGCACGACAGCGCCACGGTTGAAGTAGCGTGCCCGGGAACTTCCTGTATGCGCGCAACCGTTGCTCAGGTGGACTCTGCTCGTGAGGATGGAGATATGTCAGACACGGCCACTCGGGAAATCGCCACGCTCGCCGGAGGGTGCTACTGGTGCCTCGACGCGGCGTTTCGCCAGCTCCGCGGCGTCGAGCGCATCGAGCCGGGATTTTCGGGTGGCACCGTGGCCCGGCCGTCGTACGAGGACGTGTGTACCGGGCGGACGGGTCACGCGGAGGTCGTGCGTGTGACCTTCGATCCGCACGAGCTGAGCTATCACGATCTGCTCGTCGTGTTCTTCACCATCCACGATCCTACCACGCGCAATCGGCAGGGGCCTGACGTGGGGACGCAGTACCGATCGGCGATTTTCTACCACTCGCCGGAACAGCGCGCGGAAGCCGAGTCCGTGATTGCGGAACTCGAGGCGCAGCATCTCTGGCGCAACCCCGTGGTCACCGAGATCCTGCCCGCGCCGGAATTCTATCCCGCTCCGTCGTACCACGACGACTACTACGCGAACAACCCGCTCACCTCCTATTGCCAGGCCGTCGTGGCGCCCAAGGTGGCCAAGGTGCGGCACGCGTTCTTCGAGAAGCTGGCGGCACCCTGACCATCTGGAGGGTCGCCGGGACGGGCGCCGTGCCCATCGCGACGGGCGCAACACCGGTCACGACCCGGGTGAGTCGCTCGCGGCGCGGGTGAACGTCACACCGAACACGCGCAGCGCGCGCACCTGTCCTGCTCCGTCCGGCGCGAAGGTGACGAACCGATCGCGATCCACGGGGGTGTCGGGGCGTTCGCGAAAGGTGTCGTAATCCCAATGCTCCAGCGGCTTGGCGGCGCCACCGGCAAAGCTGAAGTGGAGTGCGTCACCGCCAGCAGTCACCACGACGGTGCCGTATGTCGAATCGACGTAGGTCCCGGCGTACCGCTCCAGCGGGAGGGACGGATGCGTGCCCGCGACGCGCTGGCTCGCACGTTTCCGCTCTGCCTCGCGCTCCTCGTGGTCCAGGGTACTGTAGAGCGTGTGCAGCTCGCTGCTCCAGTCGCGCGGTGCATTTCCCTCGTACAGATCGAGCACTCGATACATGAGCGCATGGCGCAGTTCAGCGTGGTCGAGGTTGGCCAGCACGTACACGCCCGCGCGCTGTTCGGGCAGGAGCGCGATGAGCGCGCTCATGCCATCGATGCTGCCGGTATGCATCCAGACGATCTGGCCGTGATAGTCCTGAACGAACCAGCCGAGCGCGTACATGAACACGCGCGGCCGCGAGAGCGAAAGCGCCGGGTACATGTCCAGCGGCACACGCATTTCCGGAGCGACGATCTCGCGAAACGTCTCCGGCGCAATGAGTCGCGTTGTGCCGACGCGACCGCTGTCCAGCATGAACCGCATCCAGCGTGACATGTCGCGCACGCTGGACCAGACCGACCCGGCGGGAGCAATGGGGTCGGTGGTCCGCACGGGAACCACGCGCACCGTGTCGTCCACCTCGGCGTGCGGCACGGCGACGTTCGGCTGCCCGGTGATCGCGGCCACGGTGGGGGCCGTTTCGGTCATGCCGAGTGGCGCGAAGATGCGGCGTCGCACGAAGTCCGCCCAGGGCATGCCCGACGCCTGCTCCACGATCGCGCCCGCCACGGCGAACATGATGTTCTGATAGTCCCACCGCGATCGGAAGGAGGACTCCGGCTTCACGTAGCGGAGGCGCCGGATCACCTCGGGAGCCGGGTAGCTGTTGAATATCCACAGCAGATCCGTGCCGGGCAGTCCGGTCCGATGCGTCAGGAGGTCCCGAATGGTGAGCTCACGCGTGACGTAGGGGTCATAGAGCCGGAAGTTCGGCAGATGATCGATCACGCGATCGTCCCAGTGCAACTTTCCCTCGTCGACCAGCATGGCGAGGGCGGCGACCGTCATGGCCTTGGTCGTGGATCCGATGGCGAAGCGGGTATCGGGCGTGACGGGTGCGGGTTTCCCGATCTCGATGACGCCATACCCTTTGGCGAAGACCAGCGAATCGTCCTTGACGACGGCGATCGCCAACCCCGGCACATGCCAGTCATGCGCGGCCTGCGCGACGTAGCGGTCGAATGTCGCGAAGTCGGGGTTGCGCGTGTCGCGGGTGCGTTGTTGCGCGGCGAGCGCTGGCGCGGCGAGTACACCAGCGACGACGGGCAGTGCGCTGGTCGCCACCGGCAGCGCGAGCGTGGCGAGTGCGACCAGCGTGCGGAGACGGCCAGCATGGGCGAGCGGCGCGAGCGGCCGGGGAGGCTCGTGTATCATGTGGGTGCGCGAAGGGGAGGACGACGAACGCGGCGCGGTGTCCGGGCCGGACCAACAGTATACTGAATTGGAGACTAATGCGCTCGTCTGCTCCAGAATACCCGGAACCGGCGGGTCAGTGCGTCCCGCAGGTCGCTCGCATGATGCCAGCGGTTGGACGGGTCCTTGGCGAGGCACCGCTCGATCGCCGCGACGAGATCGCGCGGCACGCCAGGCGCGAGCCGCGCGAGCGATGGCGGCGCCTCGTTCAGATGCTTCGCCGCGATTTCCTCGAAGGTCACGCCAACGAACGGCAGCCGCCCTGACAGCATCAGAAACCCCAGGACCCCAAGCCCATAAATGTCGCTCCGGCCGTCCAGGTCCACCTCGCCCATCGCCTGTTCGGGCGACATGAAGTGCGGTGTGCCAAATGCCCGGTGCAGCTCGCCACGCACCGGGTCCCAGGAGCGTCTGGTGGCCACGCCAAAATCCGCCAGGAGCGCCTGGTGTGCCTCCCGGCACAGCAACACGTTCTCCGGCTTGAGATCGCGATGCACGACCCCCTGCCGGTGTGCGTAGTCGAGCGCGGCGGCAACGTCACAGAGCATTGTACGCGTCTCCCCGTGCGCCAGGCGATGCTCGCGACGCAATCGCTGGGCGAGCGACTCGCCCGAGACGTAGTGCATGACCATGTACATGAGGCGCGGCGTCTCGCCGAAGGAGTGGAGCGGGACGATTCCCGGATGATTGAGCTGCGCCGACAGCCGCGCCTCGCGCAGGAATCGGGCGCGGGATTCCACGATCGCTTCGGCATCAGCGTGCAGCACCTTGAGCGCGACGTGACGGTGCAGCGCCACATCGCGCGCGAGATACACCGAGCCCATCCCGCCCCGTCCCAGGTGCCGCACGACCTGGTATTGGTGGGAGAGCTCGCGCTCGACGAGCGCGCGCTCTTCATCAACGACGACGTACGACCGTGTGCGTTCGAGCACTTCGAGCGGGCTGATGGTCACGCCAGCGCCTATTGAAAGGATCGGGCCACGGCTCGCGAAACGCTATCCGTCTATTGGACAACGGATTATCTGGTTAGACAGCGCAACGTGAAAAGCGTTGCCTGTCCGGAATTGGGACGTGCCGTCTCGGCTGTGGGACGCCGCAATGTCGATTCGTAATCCGTACGCATCCGTTTCGTAATCGAGCGGCATGCGCGCGTGTCATCTCGAGACCCCATTGTGGCCGGAGCGCGTGTTGGCGTGGTCCAGCTCATCTTCAGCCCCGCGGAGGTCCCGGCATGCTCTCAACCCTCATCGAATCACGACGACTCCCGCACCGCGGCGCGGGCAGCCCGGCGCGCGGTGCCGTGGCCAGCATCGCGATCCATGCAGTGCTCATCGTGCTGCTCGTCGCCGTCACGGCGCACGCTGGGGAACACCCGGCCACCCGTCAGGCGTCACCGGACATTTATTACAGCGTACCGGCAACGCACCATCCGGCCGCGCCACCTCTGAGAACGGTGTCGCGGCCCGCGACGGCTCCGCCACACCCCGCAATGCCGCTCCCGCCCGTCGCAATACCGACCACCATTCCGGGTGAGCCGCCCAATATTGACATCTTACCGCTCGTCGCGACCGGGCATGACTTCTCCCCAGGACCTCCCGACTCCCCGGCAACGGCCGGCGGCGAGCCGGCCGCTGATGATGGAGCGGGAGCGCCGCTCACCGCCGCAGAGGTGGAGCGGCCAGCGCTGGCGCTGCCCGGTAACCCGCGGCCGCGCTATCCGGCCGTGCTCGAACGGGCCCGCATGAGCGGCGAGGTGATTGTGCAGTTCGTGGTGGATACCTCGGGCCGTGTGGACCTGTCGACCGTGCGGATGCTGGAGGCCTCGAACGACCTGTTCGCCGCGGCCGTGCGGCAGGTGCTGCCCGCGTGGCGGTTCCGTCCGGCGACTGCGGGCGGGCGAACGGTGAAGCAGTTGGTGCAGTTGCCGCTGCTCTTCCGGATGCCGTGAGGGCCGCGGCTGGCAGGGAACGGCGGCGGGGGCCGTGCCTGCCGTTCCCCGCGAGCCCGCGTGGTTGCTTCAGCGCGCGGTGAAGTCTGTCTCTCGTGTCACGCGCCGGCAGCTTTCCGCGATCAACGTGATCGTGCGATCGAGATCGTCCAGCGCGATCATCTCGTTGGGCGAGTGCATGTACCGGTTTGGCACCGACACCAGCGCCGTCGCGATGCCTTCGCGTGCGATGTGAATGGCATCGGCATCGGTGCCGGTGTCGCGCCCCGCGGCCTGCACGGTGTAGGGCATCTTGAGATCGTCCGCGGTGGCGCGCAGCAGGCGAAATACCACCGGCGAGATGATGGAGCCACGCGTGAGCACGGGTCCGCTGCCAAGGGCGTGATCCCCCAGCTCCTTCTTCTCGATGTCGGGATGGTCGGTGGCGAACGTCACGTCCACGACAATCGCCATCTGGGCATGCAGCGCGTGTGCGCCCACCCCGGCGCCGCCGCCACGATAGCCGATTTCCTCCTGCGTCGTGGCCGTGGCCACGACCGTCGCGCCGGCCGGCTGCACTGCGTAACGGCGCAGCGCTTCCAGCGCCACGAACGCCCCCACGCGATTGTCAATCGAACGGGATACGATGCGCCCGTTCGGAAAATCCATGGCACTCGAATCAATGACGCCCGGATCGCCTACGCTCAGGCGGCGCTCGGCGTCCGCTCGGTTGGTGGCCCCGATGTCCACCCAGAGGTCAGTGATCTTCGATGCCTTGTCGCGATCGGCGGGCTTGATGAGGTGAATGGGCTTCTTCCCCACCACGCCGTACACATCGCCTGCTGAACCGAGAAAGCGGATGCGCTGCGCGACCAGCACCTGCGGGTCCCAGCCGCCAATGGACGCGATGTGCGCGTAGCCGTCATCGTCGATGTGCTGCACGATGACGCCGATCTCGTCGATGTGCCCCGCGATCATGATCGTCGGACCGCCGTCACCATCCACACGGGCCATGCTGTTGCCGTGCACGTCGCGGCTCACCTGCGCGAATGGTGCGGCCTCGTCCCGCCACACCTTCGCTGGTGCGGACTCGAAACCCGAGGGACCGGGCGTGTCGAGCAGACGCTTCAGAAACGTGATCGAACTCTCAGCGAGCATGGAAGGATCGGGGGGTTGAATGGTTCGGGCAGGGACGGATCGCCCTGATCACTTGCGCTCGTACACGGCGACCCCGCCCACGTACGTCGCCACGACGTTGGTCTGCAGAATGCGCTCCGCGGGCGCCGTCATGATGTCCTGATCGAGGACGACGAAGTCCGCATACTTGCCCGGCTCCAGCGAGCCCATGATGCTGTCCTCGAACGCGGCGTAGGCGGGCCAGAGGGTCATGGACCTCAACGCTTCCTCGCGCGTCATCTTCTGCTCGGGATGCCAGCCGCC
>Ga0070681_10006152_pt1 | contig 11658 bp, 7 predicted proteins | sample KBSC83BmetaG_FD_65650 | JGI IMG/M metagenome (GOLD analysis project Ga0070681, IMG submission 65650) | Corn rhizosphere microbial communities from Kellogg Biological Station, Michigan, USA - KBS C8-3B metaG | ecosystem: Host-associated > Plants > Roots > Rhizosphere | place: USA: Michigan...
GCGAGCGGTGGCGTTCAAGCGCAGCTCGACCGCTTGCGTCAGGTGCGCGATTCGGCGCAGCGAGGCCGGACGCTCGCCGGCACGCCCGGCCCGGCGTGGCCGTCGTACTATCGTGGCGGCGACCTCACGGTACGCGCATTGGTCGCGAGCGGACGCGTTCCGGATGCTGTAACACTCGCCGGGGCGTTGGCGTCGCTCTTCGAGACATATCCAAGCCACGTGCTTCACGGCTACGCCCTCGACGTCGCGGGCGATCACCGTGGAGCAACTGCAGCGTTCGCTCGGGCGAAAGCTCGATACGCGCCGCCGCCGCCGTCAAATGAACAGTTCAAGCAGGACGATGAGGAGTGGTGGTGGCTGAACCAACTTGCGCTGACGGCACTCGAGCGGGGTGAGCGACGTCCGGCGGCCGACGTCGCTCGCTTGCTGACTGAGTTGTATCCGACACAGTCGAGGGCATTTGTAACGCTCGGGCGGGCGCTCGCCGCGAACAACGACACACCGGGCGCGGCGGCGGCATTCGCGACGGCGTTGCGGCTCGACGCATATGAGACGCGTGCGATGGAGTGGAGCAGGCGAGTCGATCGCTGAATGCGATCTCGTTTGTGTGCGCCAAATCACGCGTCGTTGAAGAGTTGGAACGATCCGCGCAAGGACTGGTAGTTGGTTGAAGCAGCATGATTGTGCAACGCTGCTTCACGAAGGGATCGCGTCGCTGGAGCGCATGATATGTTGGGCCGTTGGAGCGAACCACGAGGACTCTTGCGAGGAGCGATCGTGCTCGCGCTCGTGAGCTTCGTCACAAGTTGCGGTGATGCCTCGCACTCGGTTGCGCCAATCACCGGGACTGGAGAGTTCGAGCTCGTGTCGATCGACGGCGCATCGCTCCCGCACTCGGCGTCGCTTACGGCGAAATCGTGCACCGTCACACGGGGCACGCTCGAAGTGACAGCAAATGCCCATTGGAACTGGAACTGGAACTGCGCCGAGGAGGCGGACGCGACGTATGCCGCCGGCGACTTTCTCGAGCAGCCGGTCGCGGATAGCATCGTCTTTCCGACGCACGGTCCGACAGCGCCGGCCTATTGGGGGGCTGGCCGTGTCGCCGGGAATACGCTCGTGCTATCCACCGTGTTGCCGCATTCGACCGATCCAAGCCAGCTCGCGGTGCTCACGATCTTCGGCGAGCATCGCTGGACGTTTCGCCGGCACTAGAACGGCTATTTGATCGCGGCGGTGTGCTGCGCGGCCACCACGATCGGCGCGGTCCACCGGAACGGTCCCCATTCCATCACGAGCGTTCCGTGACCCGCATCGGCATCAGCGATCGAGATCGTGAAGCGTTCGACCGGCGCGCTGGCCGCCTCAGTCTTCATATGGGCCATGCCCAGATCGCGCGAGCCGTCGTACTCCGTGCCCCATTGGCCGCTCTGCCTGTTGACGATCAGGTCGGCCACGCCCGTTTTGCGCGGAACGGTCCAGAGGGTGTAAGTGCCGGCAGGCACGGCGATCCCCGCGAGCGTGATGGGCGCTGACGTCGTGAACTGCGTGGCCGCGTTTGCGCCCGTGCGCCACACGTAATCGAACGGAATCACGTCGCCGAGCAGCGTGCGGCCGCGCGCGAGCGGACGTCCGTAGTCGATCGCGAACGTCGCAGCGCCGACCGCGCCGCGCGCGGTATCACGCACGCTGAGTTGCTTCACAGTGCCATTCTTCGTTTCGAGCGCTGCGAACTGCGTACCGATCGCCTGCAGGTTCGCCGGTTCGCTGATTCGCTCGACGTCCACCTTGTACGTGGTTCGCGCGCCGGAGTATTTGAGCAGCCGATGCGTCGAGTCGAGCGTTGCCTCGCCGACGCCGGAAAGCCAGTCGTGCCACACCTCGGCCTTGTTTCCGGGCAAGCGTCGCACGGTGGCGTGTGCGAGCGGGAAGCGATCGAACTCGCGATCGAGATAGAATTGGCGCAGCGGCACCGTGTCCGCCGCGGGAGTCGTCGCTGCGGACGGATGTTGGAGTGCCGCGTTGAAGTACAGCTCGTACATGCTGTACATCTGCGGCACATGTGCCACGACCGGCTCGGCGCCGTGCGCGAAGGCCCAGCGCTTCGTCCCCGCTCCGTCGCGCTTGGTCATGATCACGGAGTCTCGATTCACGTCGGCGATGATGTGGCGCTCTCGCTCGTCCGCCGGCTCGCTCGGCGTCGTGACGTCCATGACGAGGTGCTTGATGCCGCCGTCAGGCGCGAGCGTGATCGTGGCGTGGCGTTGGTGCACGCGCGGAAATCGGTCGACGCCGTCGATCGTGAGTGTGTTTCCGCTTCGAACGACGTTCTCAATCGAAACTGTGTCGTTGCCGAGGCGGGTGATGAATCCGTAGCGGTCCGTGGGCTGACCGGAGCTGCATGCTACGAAGGTGAATGCGAGGCCGGCGAGGGCGAGTCGTGTCATGGACGGACGTTCTTGTGTCCACGGTCGCCGCGCAAGACGAATCACCTCAATGCGTGTAAGGAATGCGTCTTGGAATGGTTGATGTCTTTGACGCCTGCTGATCGTTAGCGCGCGGCACTCGCTCTCGTGCGGAGCTCCCGTCTCCAGTTGCGCACGACGACGAGGTGGGCGTCGTCGTCGACACTCTGGAATGCGAGAAATGTTTGGCCGTCCTTCAGGACATCGAAGTCGGCGTGAATCCCGTTCGTGATGAGATTGAAGTCGCTCTCGCTCAGGACGTTCTCGCGCGACGCAATCGCGAACGGCTGGGTCGACGCGATCGTTGCGGCGATGATATAGCGTCCGGACCGATAAAAGATGCGTTTGCCGTCGGGCGACCACATGGGCATCGCCGCGCCGCCCGTGAGAGAAATCTGATAGCGCGCGTCGAAGGCGGGAAACGGACGCACATACACGTGTGCCGTTCCCGATTGGCTCGAGATGTACACCACCCATTTGCCATCCGGCGAGAATCGGCCGCTGATTTCACCGAAAGCGCCGGCGCCCACACGCTTCGGCATCGTGTCGCCGGCGAGCGCCTTGAACCACAGTTCTCCCCGTCCCGTGACATCCCGCTGGTACAAGAGATATTTGCCATCCGGGGACACGACGGCTTCGTCGATTCTGGCGTGAGCGTCTGCGTACAGCAGCTTCGCGTCACCTGAACCATCGATCGGCTGGATCCACACCGCATTCGAACCGCTGCGGTTCGAACGGAAGACGACGTGTTTGCTGTCCGGCATCCATTCGGGACGGTCGTTCGATGTACCCTCCGTCGTCAATCGCGTCAACGGTCCAGACGGAAGCTCGTAGATCCAGACATCGCTCTGGATCGACGATCGCCGCGTGATGGCGAGGTGACGGCCATCGGGAGAAAGCCGTGGCCACGCATAGTTGTCGGCGTCGGGAAGAAGCGCGCGCGGTTGACCGGTGTTCGTCGTCTCCATCAATTGCCGCCGGCTCACGCTCGTCACATAAGCAAGCGCACCATCCGCCGACATGTCGACGTAGCTCTCGGTTGCGCCGATCTCCGCCGTCACCTGATCGATCAGCTGGATGGGAGTCCCCGTGACACGCCGCGTGGCGAGGTCGAACGGAACAGCCATCACGGCTCCTGCTGCGGTAGAGTAGATCAGATGACCATCGAGCATGCCGATGCCACGGGATCCCTGAATCGGCAGGATCGTCGTTCGGCCATCGTCGATGGATGCGACGCCGATGTGCGCGGCCGTGGTTCCTCCCATCGCGAGGCTCGTGTACAACACGTGCTTGCCGTCGGGCAGGGCAATCGGCGCGAGCTGAGCCGTCTCTCCATGCGCGGTATCCGGCGTCGAAATCGTCCGTGGCCCCGCTCCCGCCGCTGACATCACAGCGAGTCGGCCATTCAGGACGAAAACGATTTGATCGCCGGTGGTCCAGGTCGCGCGATCCGTTCCGCCGATGCCAGCGCTCGGCACCTCGGCGATCAACACGGGATTGCCACCCGCGATCGGTGCTTTCTTGAGTTGAGCGTTTGCCCAAAACACCACCCATTTGCCGTCGGGCGAGAAGAACGGCACCGAGGCAAAATCGCTGCCCGGTACTTCGTGCGGCTGTAGGTCATTCGCCGCGCGGAGGTATAGCTTGGGTACGCGGTCTCCGGCGAGATACGCGACGTATGCTCCGCCCCGGGAAATCGCAACCGGACTTCGCCGGCCGAGGACGAGTGGGGTTCCTCGAACGAGTCGGATTTCATAACGGAGCGTCTCCTCCGTTGAATCGCGCAGGCGCCGCCAGCCAATGACTGCCACAACGAGGCTCGCGACGACGAGCAGCCACGGAGCATACAGCAAGATCTGGCCGCCGATCGTCCGGCGGCCCGCCACGTCCGTTCGAGCCCCCGCACGCTGTCGTGTTTGGGTGAACGTGGAAACGGTCTTCCCGTTCAACGCATCCGCGAACTCCTGCGCGGTGTGAAAGCGATCCGCGGGAAGTTTGGCAAGCGCCTGCTCTACCGCCCCCTCGACGTTCAACGGAACCGTGTCCCTCGCCAGCCGAATGCTGCGCGGCTTGTCCGTCAGAACCTTCGCAATGATCGCCTGGGCGGTCGTGCCGGTGTGCGGCGGCTCACCAGTCAGCATTTCGTACGTCACAGCACCGAGCGAGTAGACGTCGGTTCGGCCATCGACGGTTCGGTCGCCGGTCGCTTGCTCGGGCGACATGTAATGAGGCGTGCCGAGCGAGAGTCCCGTTTGCGTGATGCGATTGCCGCCGGCGTTCGTCACGGCCAAAGCAATTCCGAAGTCCGCAACGAGCGGCTGTCCCTCGTGCAGCAGGACATTCTCGGGCTTCAAGTCGCGGTGAATCACGCCGTGCCGATGCGCGTAGTCGAGCGCGGAAGCGACCGCTGTCGCGATGCGCAGCGCGTCGTCGATGGAAAGCTGCTTCTCGCGCGTGAGCGCCGCGCGCAGGCTTTCGCCCTCGATGTACGGCATTACATAGAAGAGCAGACCATCGGCCTCGCCACTGTCGAAGAGCGGCAGCAAGTTCGGGTGCTGCAGGTTCGCCGTGACCTGAATCTCGGAAAGGAAACGCTCGACGCCGAGGACGGCGCCGAGCTCCGGGTTCAGAACCTTCAACGCCACCGGGCGATTGTGGCGGGTGTCACGCGCGAGATAGACCGTGGCCATGCCGCCGCGGCCGATCTCTCGATCGACTGTGTAGCGACCGGCGAGCGCTGAATTGAGTTGCGCGATGGCGTCCATCGTGCGGCGGCGGACGGGGGGACGGGGATGCCAAACGTACCTGACGTCCAGCCGCTTTGTCGAGACGGTTGCTAAAACGATAGCCGCCGACCCGACGCGGCCACCGTCCCGCCGAGCGGAATGGAATCGCCACCATCCTCTCGTGTGTCACTTCATGCCGATTCCATGAGGGCGGGCGGGACCCGTAACGAAAGCCGTATTGAAATCGATCACGTGAAAGTTCGGATCGATCGTCAGGCCATCGTCGCTCACGTTGAGCACATGCACCTTGTGATCGCCCTCGAAGTGAATCTTCCCAAAGTCGTCCTCGTTGAGGAAGTAGTCGGTCACCACCAATCGCTTGTCGTCGTGCGTGAGGTGCACCGAGTGCGGACCAGCATCCTTCCCAAAGCTCACGACCGACACCTGCTTGAACTGCTTCGGGTCCGTGATGTCGAGCATGCCGACCTGGCCGGCCTGAAATAGACCGAAAATCATCCGCCTTCCGCTCCTCGGCATCGCGAGCAGCTGCGACATGCCGCCGCGCACCGGCACGTCGACGTGCGGAACGATCGTCTCGCAGTCGAACGCCGTCACGAAACTGCCGTCCGTCGGGTCGACGCTGTAGACGAGCCCCGTGAACATGTTGGCCGTCACCGCGCGGCCGTGCGGGTCGTGCGGAATGAGTTTGACGTCCATTGTGCCGGCGTTGTCGGGCAAAACGACCGTTCGCGTGATTCGGCGGTTGCGTAAATCCCAGAACCGGAGCGAGCTCCGCAGCTCGACGTCGCCGGAAAACACGTTCAGCGTCGTCACCGGATTGATGAAGTCGCTCGTGACGAGCAAGTTCTTGGAGAAATCGGCGTCGATGCCGTGAGGATTGAAGCCCCCGTCGGCCGGCGAGGTTGCCGGATATTCGGCCACGAGGCGTAGATGCTTGTCGAACTCCACGAGTCGACCGCCGGCGCCGCCAGTCGCGGATCCCATGTTGGTGACGAGAAATCCACCGCTCGGCAGCGGCAGGAAATCATCGGTAATGCTCGAGTTGGGCGCGCGCGTAGAGAACATGAACTTCGGATTGCGCGCGTTCGAGATATCGAAGAAGAAGACGTCGTTCTGCCCCTTCAAGACGCTCAGCAATCCGCCGCACGCGAGCACATTGCCATCGACCGAAGTGTGGCAGTGATGCGCTTCGTTGCCGACGTTGCCCGGTGGCGGGATAGGCACCGTCTTCAGCACTTTGCCGTAGTCGCGCGAGCGTCGATCGAAGTCGATTACCACGAGAAAGTCCGGCGCTACGCGCGCCTGGTCGCTTGCCCAGACGTACAGCGTCGTAGCTTCGCCGCCGTGACGATCATGACCGTCGCCGTCCATGTCGCGACTGGCTGCGGCAGCGGGCGTCCGCGTCGGCGATTCCACCTCGTCCGTTTGAAAGCAGGCCACTACGCCGGCGACGACCGCAAGCGCGGTGGCACACGTGAGCGCGATCAGCTTGTTCGCGTGCATGAGGACCTCCACAATGGAAACGAGAGAACGACGGCTTCATCCGGCATAGCGTCGTTTCTCGCCACGAGTGGACATCGCGGCGTGGAGGCGGCGTAAAATGCAGCGCGAGGAACGGCGATCGGTCGACGATCTCGTGGCTCGCCACTATGACGAGCTTCGAGCCCTGGCACATAGCTATCTCCGTCGCGAGCGCGTCGGTGTAACGCTTCAGACGACGGGACTGGTCAATGAGGCGTACCTTCGATTGACCAGCCTCGCTGGGATCGAGCCCAACGAGCGAACGCGGTTCTTCGCGGTTGCGTCCACGACGATGCGCCGCGTTCTGGTGGACCATGCGCGCAGTCGCCAGCGGCAGAAGCGCGGTGAAGGCGTCGAGATAATGCCGCTCGATGACTTCGACGTCGCATTGACCGATGATGAGGCCGAGGAGCTCGTCGCGCTGGACGAAGCGCTCACTCGCCTGGCGGAGATGAACCCGCGCGGCAGCGATGTCGTGCAATATCGCTTCTTTGGCGGTCTGAGTCTGGAAGAAACGGCCGATCTGCTCGGAGTTTCGACGAAGACTGTTCAGCGAGATTGGCTCGCGGCTCGGGCGTGGCTGCGGAAAGAAGTCGCCAAAGATCTCGGGATTCTCGGATGAGTGTTCTCGATCGAGGGCACTGGGACCGCATCGCGATGATCTTCGATCGCGCGCTCGACGTGTCCGACGCCGAACGTTCCGACTTGCTCGATCAACTCTGCGGATCCGACAACACGATCCGGCACGAAGTCGAGGACATGCTCGACGCACACGAGCGGAGCCCGGGCCTCCTCGCCGAGCGCCGACTCGTCACACCGGAAGAGCGCGATGGCACGCTGCCGGACGGCACCCGCGTCGGCCGCTATCGCGTCGAGGCGCTCATCGGCGCCGGCGGCATGGGCGACGTCTACCGCGCCGAACGAGCGGATGGTGCGCATCGTCAGACCGTCGCGCTGAAGGTGCTGCGTCCAGGATATCGCACGGCAGACATGGTGCGCCGATTCCGGATCGAGCGAGAGGCGCTCGCGCGCCTCGTGCATCCTGGAATCGCGACGATTCTCGATGGCGGCGCGCTCGAAGACGGTCGTCCGTACATCGTTCTTCGATTCGTCGATGGTGTGCCGATCACGAAGTACTGTACGACGCATCAACTCTCGCTTCGTGAGCGACTCGCGCTGTTTTTGCGCGTCGCCGCCGCGGTCCAGTTTGCGCACGGACGGCTGGTCGTGCATCGCGATCTCAAGCCGTCGAACATTCTCGTAGCAAGCGACGGAGCGCCGCGGCTGCTCGATTTCGGAATCGCCAAGCTCCTCGACCTCGGGGACGACGCGTCGCTCGGCGCCGCGACCGCTCCCGACGTCCGGCTCTTTACGCCGGAGTACGCCGCGCCGGAGCAGTTTCGCGGCGAGTCGCCGACGACAGCAACGGATGTCTATGCGTTAGGAGTTCTCTTATTCGAGATGCTGACGGGTGTCAGGCCGTTCTCCCCAACCGGCGGCGTGCTGCAGATCGAGCGCGCGGTTCTGGACACCCCGGCGCCGGCACCGAGCAGCGTCGTCGAATCACGCGCGGATGCGCGCCGACTCCGGGGTGACCTCGATCGCATCGTGCTCATGGCGCTCCGAAAGGAGGCCGGGCGGCGCTATGTCTCGGCGGGCCAGTTCGGTGAGGACATCGAGCGGTACCTCGCCGGGCAGCCAGTCACGGCGTGGCCGGATTCAATGAGCTACCGAGTCGGAAAGTTCATCAAGCGAAATCGGGCGCTCGTTGCTGGCGGTGCCGCGATCGCCCTTTTGGTGAGCGGCTTTGGTGTGACGTCGGCGCTTCAGGCTCGACGGATTGCCCGCGAACGGGACCGCGCCGAGCGCGAGCGCACGAGCGCGGAAGACGTGTTGCGCATCCTCACCGGTCTCTTCGAGCGTGGAAATCCGAACACGCATCCAGGCGGCGACACTCTTCGTGTGACGAGTCTGCTCGATACCGCCGAGTACGAGGTTGCGAGCATGACGAATGATCCAGTGCGTCAAGCGACGCTCTGGCGAACCGTTGGGCGCATGCGATTGGCGCGCGGAGAATACGCACGAGGCGTCGAGCTGCTCACGCGCGCATACGACCAGCGGCGAAAGGCGTTCGGTTCCGAGGACCTCGAGGCAGCGCGCGTGCATCACGAGATCGCGTTGGCGCTGGAGTCCTATCACGGCGAAACGGTTGCGCGGCCGATGATGGATTCCTCGCTGAGGGAGCTACAGCGCCTGCTCGGCGAGGCGAATGACGAGGTGCGCGCCGCGATGCGCGACCTGCTGATGGTCACTGTTGATTCCACGGTCGCGCAGCCGCTGCTCGCTCGTTTGATGGACTTGGAAAGCGCGTCGCCGAGCAAGGACCCAATCACGGTCGCAAAGGAGCTCAATCGGCGGGCAGTGCAGCGGCTGGAGGTTAAGCGATATGGCGAAGCGGTGGCGCTGTTTCGAGCAACGCTCGACATCGTGAAGCGACAGCTCCCGCCCGAGCACGATGATGTTCGGACGGTCGAACGGAATCTCGCCATGGCGCTGTACCTGGGCGGGCGACTGGCCGACGCGGAGTCGATGCAGCGCGCGCAGGTAGCTCTCGAGACACGGCTCAATCGTTCGGCCATTTCGAGAGGGATGGCCCGCGAGGCGCTGGCGCTGACGTTCTACGCCGAGCACCGCGCCGACTCCGCGGAATCAGAGGAACGAGCGGCGCTGGAGTCGTTCCGGGCCGGGGCGGCGCCGGATCATTGGCGGATCTGGAGCGCTCAGCGAAATCTCGCGATCATGCTGGCGGCGCGCGGACGCGTCGCCGAAGGTCTTGCGCTCCTCGACTCTGCGATCGCCACTGCGGGCGGCGGTCGAGACTCGAGCACGGAAGCCGGCTATCTCACGGCGCAGCGCGTGCCGTTTCTGTTGCGACTCGATCGCGTAGGCGACGCAATGCAGGCGGTTGCTACATCGGAGCGAATGCTCGGCACGTCGGCAGTCGTGTCCCCTGCGCACCGCGCCGACGTCGAGCGATATGCCGGCATGGCTTCTCTCGCGTCGGGCGATGCGCAGCGAGCGGCCGACCGTTTTCGCGCGGCAGTCGCACTTGCGGAGCCTCCGGAAAAGCCGGAGACAGTGCCGGACATCAGTTCGTGTTTGCTGGGCGTGAGCCTCGCGCGACTCGGGCAGCGCGTCGAGGCGCAGCCGTTACTGAGTAAACCGTGCGCGACGTATGCGTCGCACGGAATTCCGGATCCCTTGATCGTGCAATGGATCAGTGATGCACGACGGCGAGCCGGTGGATCGAAGCCGCCATGAGGCCTCAGCGTGCTGAAGGTGCAGCGCAACCATCGACCATCCGCCGACCTCCGGATGACGATGCGCTTATCGCGCGCACTGACCTTGCAACGTTTGAAGCGCGCTCTCACCGGCGGCCAGCCCGGTGGTGAGCTGCGAAACTGCCGCGGCAGCGTAGTGACCACCACCGGCACGCAGTTGCGCTTGCGCGGCGTTCAGGCGTTGCGAGAGCGACGGCACCCGCTGACACGCGGCCGCGCGCTTCTGCTCTTGCTGTTCTCTCGCGGGCCCGGGCGGAAACGAGTTTCCACTCGCGAGCGACGAAATCTCGGCGATTTCTGGTTGGGTCGATTGGACCAGCAACGAGGCGAGGAGGAATTTCGTCGACGGAGAAGCCAACGCCGAATCGACTCGTGCGGCGTCGGCGATGTGCGCGTCCCAGCCATACGTGATTCCGTACAGCGTCGACTGGCGCAGGGCGGTGTTCACGAAATTCTCGAGTGTCGGCGCCAGTGTCGCGCGCGGCACGCCTTGCGCCACTGCGCGGCGGATATACGCGGCCACGCTGTCGGCGGTGCCGAGCGTTCCAAAGTTGCCGACGAGGCTCGGGTATCCGCCGAGATACTTCGGGTTTTGGCGAATCAAGCCGCGCGCCTCGGCGATGGCCGATCGCAACGCGCCCACTTGTCGCAGGATATTGAGCTCTGTCGCGCGCGCGGCACCGGCGCCCGGCTGCGTCGCCGTTCGCGCGAGAATGCGGATCAGCTTCGCAGTATCGGCGCGCTGATGGGCCGCCGCGATGGCCAGGCGCGATATATCGACCGCTGGCTGTGAGTCCAACGCGGCGAGGCGGTCGTAGGTTGTGGAGACGTCGGCCCAGCGATGCATGCGGGCGAAGAGGATGACCTCCGCCGGGAGCAACTCGCGTTGATCGCTCCCGCGGCGCTGCATCTCGGCGGCAAGCGCGAGGGCCTGGTTATCGAGCGAATCGGGGACCGGCCCCGTGATTCGAGCAAAAGCGGAGAGCACACACACCGGCGGCAGCGGCGTTGCGGGATTGGCGACAAATGCGCGATGTGCCTGATCGATCGCGTTGAAGACGATCGACGAACCATCCGTGGGACCCGGGCAGGTCTGCATCACTGACGGCGCTGCGGCAGTCGGGGGCGCCGCGACTGGCGCGGGCGGCGTCGATGTTTTTGGTGCGCACGCGGTCGTACTGGCCAATACGGATACTGCAACGAGTACCAATGCGCGATGCGTTGGCCGAGGGCTGCTACGAATGAAAAATCGAGAGGTCATGCGCAGTGCGTCCGGGGTGGGAACCGCGAGGAGGTACGGCTCGCGTCTGAACCTAATCACTGGGCGCGGGTCGGTGGCGACCAACGCTCGACGTGATGGAAATCACCTCGCGGTCGAGCCGCCGGCTCTGACATACCGGCGTTGACGAACTATAGCCACTGTGGCTATAGTAGCCGCCATGGCGATCGATCACGACGACGTCGCGGCCCTGCTTCCGCTTCCGCCGGCGACCTTCCACATCGCGTTGGCTCTCATCGACGTGGATCGGCACGGGTACGCGATCATCCAAGACGTGGAGGAGCGCACGCGCGGCGAGCTGCGTA